>ENA-OYZF01000809-OYZF01000809.1-human-gut-metagenome-genome-assembly--contig:-NODE-809-length-11870-cov-8.057385_pt1 | contig 11870 bp, 10 predicted proteins | sample MGYA00244074_ERZ653472 | MGnify/ENA primary metagenome ERZ653472 (study PRJEB26926, sample SAMN06165179) | human gut metagenome | biome: ENVO:00009003; feature: ENVO:2100002; material: ENVO:00002003... | reverse complement strand
GCTTGAAATGATAAATGCCAGCGAAGCCCGCGAGGACGACCCGGAATTTCAGTCGCCGGTGGATTTGATGTTTGAGCGATTGGAGGAACGCGATCCAGACCACTTTGCCGTCCGCCAGTATAAAAAATTCCTGCTTTCGGCGGGCAAGACACGTTCCTCTATCCTTATCAGCGCAGGCGCGAGAATGGCCCCTTTTGACATCCGCGAGGTGCGGGAGCTGATGGAGGACGACGAACTGGAACTTGACACCATCGGGGACGAGAAAACGGCGCTGTTCCTGATTATGTCGGACACGGACACCACCTTTAATTTCATTCTGGCAATGGTACAGAGCCAGCTTATCAACCTGCTTTGTGACCGGGCCGATGATAAATACGGCGGGCGGCTGCCGGTTCACGTCCGCATGATACTGGACGAGTTTGCGAACATCGGCCAGATACCCAACTTTGACAAGCTGATCGCCACCATCCGAAGCCGTGAAATCTCGGCTTCTATTATTTTGCAAAGCCAGTCACAGTTAAAGGCCATCTACAAGGACGCTGCGGAAATCATTTCCGATAACTGCGACTGCACGCTTTTTCTTAGTGGGCGGGGCAAGAACGCCAAGGAAATCTCTGACGTGCTGGGCAAAGAAACCATCGACAGCTACAACCAGAGCGAAAACCGGGGCGCACAGACCTCTCACGGATTGAATTATCAGAAGTTAGGAAAGGAGTTGATGTCACAGGACGAAATCGCAACGATGGACGGAGGCAAGTGTATTTTGCAGGTGCGCGGTGTCAGGCCGTTTTTCAGTGAGAAATACGACATTACCCGTCACCCCCGCTATAAATACCTTTCCGACGCCGACAAGAAGAACTATTTTGATGTGGACAGCTACCTGTCGTCCCTGCGCCGGAAAAGGCGGCGCGTGATAACGGAGGACGAACCCTTTGACCTCTACGACATTGAGCTGTCGGAGGAAGATTTTTCCGCAGAATAAAGCGGCCATAGAGAAAGGAGCGTGACCGATGGGACACTCGGACGAATGGACATTTGCGGATTATTTCAAGTATGAGAAAGAAATCTACCGGGCAATCATTTCCGCTGCGGTGCTGTGCCAGTGGATCGCAGAACATGATACCCCGCCCACGGACGGGGAAGCCGAAGAACTTGCAAGGGAAATAGACCGCAGACTGTGTGAAGCATGGGGCGAAATTTTTTCGCTGGCTGTGCTGGAATGGCGGGACGGCCAGTAACTCCGGGCCGTCTGCGGATTGTGAGGCTGCCGCTGTGAACGGCGGCTTTTTTTGCACCCAAACACCATCACAATCTGAATTTATGGAGGTATATTTATGGAATTTTTCAATAGTGCAGTTGATACTTTGCAGACCATCGTTGTGGGCCTCGGCGGCGCGCTTTGCGTATGGGGCGGCGTCAATCTTTTGGAGGGATACGGGGCGGACAACCCTGCAAGCAAGTCACAGGGAATCAAGCAGCTTGTCGCCGGAGGTGGCGTTGCCCTCATTGGCATGACCCTTGTTCCGCTGCTGTCCGGGCTGCTGGGATAACCCCATGTGTGTTAGAAAACCCTCCGCGTCCTCTCTGATCTGGGAGGGCGCGGGAAAGGAGGTGTCCCCACATGATCGGTGATTTAATCGGGGAATGGATCAAAGGAATCCTGATCGACGGTATCATGGGCAACCTGTCCGGCCTGTTTAACACGGTCAATACCAAAGTCGGGGAAATCGCGTCGGATGTGGGCAGTACCCCGCAGGACTGGAACGGCGGCATTTTCTCCATGCTGCAAAACCTGTCCGAAACGGTGATCGTCCCCATTGCGGCGGCCATTCTCGCCCTTGTGATGTGCTATGAGCTGATCGACATGATTGTGGAAAAGAACAATATGCACGACTTCGACAGCTCCATGTTCTTCCGCTGGATTTTCAAAAGCGCCTTTGCCATCCTCATTGTGACGAACACATGGAATATCGTCATGGGCGTGTTTGACGCCACCCAGCAGGTCGTCAACCAGAGCGCCGGGGTGATTATCGGAGATACCAGCATTGATTTTGACACGCTGCTCCCTGATCTGGAAAGCCGCCTTGAAGCAATGGACATCGGGCCGCTGCTGGGCCTGTGGTTCCAGACCCTTGTTGTGGGGCTGACGATGAACATTCTTTCCATCTGCATTTTCCTTGTGACCTATGGAAGAATGATTGAAATTTACGCCGTGACCGCATTGGGGCCGATCCCCCTTGCCACGCTGGGCAATGCAGAGTGGCGCGGCATGGGCCAGAACTACTTGAAATCCCTGCTTGCGCTGGGCTTCCAAGCCTTTTTAATCATGGTGGTTGTCGGGATTTATGCGGTGCTGATCCAGCAGATCGGAACCGCCGACGACATATCCGGCGCGATCTGGGGCTGTATGGGCTATACCGTTTTGCTTTGCTTCTGTCTGTTCAAGACGGGAAGTATCAGCAAGGCCGTATTTACCGCCCACTAAAGAAACGAGGTGACTTTTTATGGCTTATGTAACTGTCCCCAAGGATTTAACCAAGGTCAAATCCAAGGTAGTATTCGGGCTGACGAAACGCCAGCTCATTTGTTTTGGCGGTGCGCTGCTTGTTGGCGTCCCGCTTTTCTTTTTGATCCGGGGCCGCGTCCCGACCAGCGCGGCGGCGCTCATTATGGTGTTCGCCATGCTGCCGGGCTTTCTGCTGGCGCTTTACGAAAAACACGGCCAGCCCCTTGAAGTGGTGGTGCGCCAGATCGTAGAGTGCTGCTTCATCCAGCCCAAGGAACGGCCCTACCAGACCAACAACGCTTATACCGCCCTTGTGCGGCAATCCCAAATGGAAAAGGAGGTCAACGCCATTGTCCAAAAAGCAAAAGAACGAAACGAGCGCAAAAGCGCCGGTCAAGCTCACCCGCGCCGAAAAGAAAGAGATTCAGGCCGTCATCCGAAAGTATAAGGGCGACGGCAAGCCCCATTCGGCGCAGGCCAGTATTCCCTATGAGGCCATGTATCAGGACGGCGTGTGCCGGGTGACGCCCCGCACCTTTTCCAAGTGCATTGAGTTTACGGACATCAGCTACCAACTGGCGCAGGCGGACACCAAGACCGCCATCTTTGAAAACCTGTGCGACCTCTACAACTATCTGGACGCCTCCATTCATGTGCAGTTTTCCTTTATCAACCGCAAGATCGACCCCAAGCAGTACGCCAAGAGCTTTGAAATCCGGGCGCAGGGGGACGACTTCGACGACATCCGCAGCGAGTATTCCGACATTTTGCAAGACCAGCTTGTGAACGGGAACAACGGCCTGATGAAGCGGAAATTTATGACCTATACCATCGAGGCGGACAGCCTGAAAATGGCCCGCGCCAGACTGCGCCGGATCGAAACCGACCTTTTGGGCTATTTCAAGAGCATGGGGGCCTCCGCGTGGGGACTGGACGCCAAGGAACGGCTGGAAGTCATGCACAGCATTTTCCACCCGGACGGGGAACCGTTCTCCTTTGACTGGAAGTGGCTTGCCCCGTCGGGGCTTTCCACCAAGGACTTTATCGCCCCGTCCTCGTTCCGCTTCGGCAATGCCCGGATGTTCGGGCTGGGCGGCAAATACGGGGCGGTGAGCTTTCTGCAAATCCTCTCCCCGGAACTGTCGGATGAAATGCTGGCCGACTTTCTCAACACGGAAAACGGCATTGTGGTGAACCTCCATGTGCAGGCCATCGACCAGAGCGACGCCATTAAGACGGTCAAGCGCAAGATCACCGACCTTGACGCCATGAAGATTCAGGAACAGAAACGGGCTGTCCGCAGCGGCTACGACATGGATATACTTCCCAGCGACCTTGCCACCTACGGGCAGGACGCCAAGGAGTTGCTAAAGACCTTGCAGAGCCGGAATGAACGGATGTTCCAGCTTACCTTTTTGGTGCTGAACACCGCAGACACCCGGCAAAAGCTGGAAAACGATGTGTTCTGGGCTGCCGGTATTGCACAGAAATACAACTGTTCCCTTGTGCGGCTGGACTACCAACAGGAACAGGGGCTTATGAGCAGCCTGCCGCTGGGGGCCAGCCACATCCAGATTGAACGCTCCCTGACGACTTCCAGCGTGGCCGTGTTCGTCCCTTTTGTAACGCAGGAGCTTTTTCAGGGCGGCGACGCCATGTATTACGGGATCAACGCCAAGACCGGCAACATGATTATGCTCGACCGCAAACGGGCGAGGTGTCCCAACGGGCTAAAGCTGGGGACACCGGGAAGCGGCAAAAGTATGAGCTGTAAATCAGAAATTTTGAGCGTGTTCCTCTGCACCCCGGACGATGTGTATATCTGTGATCCAGAGGCCGAGTATTACCCCCTTGTGAAGCGGCTGCATGGGCAGGTGGTGAAGCTGTCGCCTACCAGCAAAAACTATGTGAACCCGCTGGACATCAACCTGAACTACTCCGAGGATGAAAACCCGCTGGCCTTAAAATCCGACTTTGTACTGTCGTTCTGTGAGCTTGTCATGGGTGGCAAGAACGGGCTGGAAGCCATTGAAAAGACAGTGATCGACCGGGCGGTACAGGTGATCTACCGGCCTTATCTGGCAGACCCCAAGCCGGAAAATATGCCCATCCTTGCAGACCTGCACAAAGCCCTGTTAGACCAGCATATCCCGGAGGCCGACCGGGTGGCGCAGGCCCTTGACCTGTATGTGTCCGGCAGCTTAAATGTGTTCAACCACAGAACCAACATCGACATTCAAAACCGCATTGTGGCCTTTGACATCAAGGAGCTGGGCAAGCAGCTAAAGAAAATCGGTATGCTCATTGTCCAAGACCAGATTTGGGGGCGCGTCACCCAAAACCGCAGCAAGGGCAAGGCGACATGGTATTTCTGTGATGAGTTCCACCTGCTTTTGCGTGAGGAACAGACGGCGGCCTTTTCCTGTGAGATTTGGAAGCGTTTTCGTAAGTGGGGCGGGATTCCCACAGGTGCGACGCAGAATGTGAAAGACCTGCTTTCCTCCCCGGAAATTGAGAACATTTTGGAAAACAGCGACTTTATCTGCCTGCTCAATCAGGCCAGCGGCGACCGCAAAATCCTTGCGGAACGGCTGAACATTTCGCCCCAGCAATTACGGTATGTGGACAATTCCGAACCCGGCGAGGGGCTTCTCATTTACGAAAATGTGATCCTGCCCTTTAAGAACCCCATCCCGAAAAACACCCAGCTCTACCAGATCATGACGACCCGGTTAGGCGAGGGGGCGACGGTATGAGCGCCTTAACACATTTCAGCCTGTTTTCCGGGATCGGCGGGATCGACCTTGCGGCGGAAGCCGCAGGGTTTACCACCGTATGCCAGTGCGAATGGGCGGATTTCCCGATGGAAGTTTTGAAAAAGCACTGGCCGCAGGTACCAAAATTCCGGGACATTACCACAGTGACAAAGGAGGCATTTTTTGAAAAAACAGGACGAGAAACCACCACACTTATTTCCGGGGGATTCCCCTGCCAGCCCTTTTCCAGCGCCGGGAAACAACGGGGATTTGAGGACGAACGGTATTTATGGCCCGAAATGCTCCGCGTTATCCGGGAACTGCACCCCTCTTGGGTGCTTGGAGAAAATGTTGCTGGCTTCATCCATCTGGGGCTCGACAAGACGGTTTTTGACTTGGAGCAGGCAGGCTACGCCGTTAGGGTTTTCGTACTTCCTGCTGTCGCCGTCGGCGCATGGCATGAGCGCAAAAGAACTTTCATCATCGGCCATGCTGCTTCCCACGCCCCTTGCCAGCGACACGGGGGATGTGGGGAAAACTGTCGATGTGCGGATGACCCCGACCGGGAGCTTCCGAAAATACAACCCCAGCGGAACCGTATGGACGGCGCGGCTGTCATGGGCGGTTTACAAACTGCTGGGCAGCCCGCCGGGGGATGTGAAACTGAATCCCGACTGGGTGGAATGGCTGATGGGATTCCCCCGGAGATGGACGGACATTCCATGTGGGCCAAAGAACCGGCGCAAATCCCGTACTTAATCAGCGACCCGCCGGCGAATGTGGCAAAGCGGTTAAAGACTTTGGGAAACGCAGTTGTTCCCCCGCAGGTGTACCCCATCCTGCGCTATATTGCAGAGATCGAAACCGGGCGCTGCCGGAACAGACAGCAAGGAGGTGATCGGATATGGAACCCTTAAAACCCCGCGACAAGGTAACGCAGCACATGACCCGCGACGGCCTGACGCTGGATAACCAGACCACCGGCGAAAGCGTCAATGTGTCCAGCCGGGAGGCCGAGCAGGAATACACCGCCCAGCCGGAGGGCGCGGCGGAAAAAATACTGGAACGGGCGGACGAACTGCACGACCGCCACAAGGCAAAGAAAGCGGCCAAGGACGCCGGGGAAACCGTGGCGCAGACCACCGGCCCCGTTTCCCGGTTGCAGTTTACCGCCGAGGAACGGGCCTCCCCAGAGCTGGCCCCGTATATCAAAAAGGCAGAAAAGCGGGCGGATAAGCTGGAAGCGGCCAAAGAAGCCCTGCCGAAAAAGCGCGTCGTCACCAAGGAAACCGTCTATGACGAGGCCAAGGGCAAGGCCAAAAGCAGGCTGTATTTTGACAAGGTGGAGAAAGCCCCTCCCCAGCTCAAACCAAACCCGGCCAGCCGTCCCATACAGGAAGCCGGGCTTTACCTCCACGGAAAAATCCATGAGGTAGAACACGAAAATGTGGGCGTGGAGGGCGGCCACAAGGGGGAGGAACTGGCGGAACGGCAGGCGGGCCGCATGATCCGCAGCGGCGTCCACCGCCACAAGCTCAAACCCTACCGGGCCGCAGCCAAGGCCGAGAAAAAGGCCATTGCCGCCAATGCGGAGTACATCTACCAGAAATCCTTGCGGGACAACCCGGAAATGGCGCAGGCGGTGAAAAACCCGGTGGCCCGGTTCTGGCAGAAACAGAAAATCAAACGGGACTATGCCAAGGCAGCACGGGCGGCGGGCCAGACGGCACAGGGCGCAGCCAGCGCCACCAAGACCACCGCCGCAGCCGCCAAAAAAGCCGCCGAGAAAAGCAAACAGGCCGCGTCCTTTGTGGCCCGGCACTGGAAAGGTGTGCTGCTGATCGGCGGTGTGGGCCTTATGCTCATGCTGATTATGGGCGGCCTGCAATCCTGTACGGCCATGTTCGGCAGCGCCGGAACCGGCGTGGCGGCCACGTCCTATCTGTCCGAGGACAGCGATATGCTGGGGGCGGAAGCCGCCTATGCGGACATGGAGGCCGATTTGCAGTATGAGCTTGACAACTACGAAAGCCTGCACCCCGGCTATGACGAATACCGTTTCGATCTGGACGAGATCGGTCATGACCCCTATGTGCTGACTTCCATCCTGTCGGCGCTGCATGAGGGCGTCTATACGCTGGGCGACGTGCAAGGCGACCTTGCCATGCTCTTTGAGAAGCAATATACCCTGACACAGACCATTGAAACCGAAACCCGATACCGCACCGAAACCCGGACGGACAGCGAGGGCAACACCTATACTGTGCAAGTTCCCTACACCTATTACATCTGCAACGTGAAGCTGGAAAACTTCGATATGTCCCATCTGCCTGTTTACATCATGGGCGAGGAACAAATGAGCCTGTATGCGGTGTATATGCACACGCTGGGCAACCGGCCTGACCTGTTCCCAAACGGCACCTATCCCAACGCTTCCACCGTCAAGGAGCCGACCTATTACGACATTCCCCCGGAGACTTTGGAGGACGCCACCTTTGCCGCAATGATGGCCGAGGCGGAAAAGTATGTAGGTTATCCGTATGTGTGGGGCGGCAGCTCTCCCAGCACCAGCTTTGATTGCAGCGGCTTTGTGAGCTGGGTAATCAATCACAGCGGATGGGACGTGGGACGGCTGGGCGCACAGGGCCTTTGCAATATCTGTACCCCTGTTTCCCCGGAGCAGGCCAAGCCCGGCGACCTTGTATTTTTCGTCGGCACCTACGACACCCCCGGCGTTTCCCACGTCGGCATTTATGTGGGCAATTCCGTGATGTTGCACTGTGGCGACCCTATTTCCTACACCAACCTCAATTCGAGTTATTGGCAGCAGCATTTCTATTGTTACGGGCGTCTGCCTTGACGCCAGAAAGGAGTTTTGACTATGGCAAACAAACTTGACCGTATCGAAAAGGACATTGAGAAAACCAAGGCCAAGATCGCGGAGCTGCAAAAGCAGCTTCGTGAGCTGGAAGCGGCAAAGACCGAGCAGGAGAATTTGCAGATCATCCAGCTTGTGCGCGGCCTGAACATGAAGCCGGAGGAATTTGCGGCGTTCCTGCGCGGCGGCGCTTTGCAGAGCGCCCCGGCCCCGCAGCCGGATTTTGAACAGGAGGACAATGCCGATGAAGAATAAGATCATTCGCACGTTTACCGTGACGCTGGCCGCCGTGCTTTGCCTGACGGCCTTTTCCACCACCGCGTTTGCCGGTGGCACTGACCCCAACCCGGAGCCTTTGCCGGAAACCACCGAGGCACCGCAGGAGGAAGAACCCACCACCGGCGGCATGGAGCCGGAGGGCGTACCTTTTACCCCGGAGGGCAATGCAACACTGGTGGATGATTTTTATGGGGATAAGCAGCTTATCACCGTTACCACCAAGGCGGGCAACTACTTTTATATCCTGATCGACCGCGCTAACGAGGACAAGGAAACCGCCGTTCACTTCCTCAACCAAGTGGACGACGCTGACCTGCAAGCACTGTTGGAGGACGGCAAAGCCGCCCCGGAAACCTGTACCTGTACGACCAAGTGCGCGGCGGGAGCCGTCAACACGAATTGCCCGGTATGTAAAACCAATATGACCGAGTGTACCGGCCCGGAGCCGGAACCGCAGGAGCCGGAGGAAACCGAGCAGCCGCAGGAAGGTGAAGCGAAAGGCAGCGGCACGGGCGGCCTTGTCGTGTTCCTTGTGGTGGCCCTGATCGGCGGCGGCGCGGCCCTTTACTTCTTCAAGTTTAAGAAGCCCAAGGCCGACACCAAGGGCGGCGACGAGCTGGACGAATACGATTTTGGCGAGGACGAGGACGACGAGGACGAACCGACCCCGGAGGACGAGGAACCCGCGCAGGATAAGGAGGAATAAGGAATGAGTATTCAGTTGGTAATTGCAGAGAAACCGAGCGTCGCCCGCAGCATTGCGGGCGTGATCGGTGCGGATCAGAAAAGGGACGGCTACATGGAGGGAAACGGCTATCTGGTGAGCTGGTGTATCGGCCACCTTGTTTCCCTTGCCGACGCCGGAGCCTATGACGAGCGCTTCAAGAAGTGGCGCTATGACGACCTGCCGATTTTGCCACAGGAATGGCAGTACATCATCCCTGCCGAGAAGAAAGGCCAGTTTGCCGTGCTGCGCTCTCTGATGGAGCGCCCCGACGTGACGGGGCTTGTGTGCGCCACCGACGCCGGGCGCGAGGGTGAGCTGATTTTCCGTTTTGTCTACCAGATGGCGGGCTGCAAAAAGCCGTTCAAGCGCCTTTGGATTTCCAGCATGGAGGACGCCGCGATCCGCGAGGGCTTTGCCCACCTGAAACCGGGGGCCGACTACGACGACCTGTATCAATCGGCCCTGTGCCGGGCGCAGGCCGATTGGCTGGTGGGGATCAACGCCACCCGGCTTTTCTCCATTCTCTATCACAAGACCCTGACCGTGGGCCGTGTCCAGACGCCTACCCTCAATATGCTGGTTGACCGGGAGGCTAAAATCAGCAATTTCAAGAAAGAGAAATACCACGTTGTCCATATCGCGGCGGGCGGCATGGAGGCGGCTAGCGACCGCTTTATGAACCCCGACGACGCCGACGCCACCAAGACGGCCTGTGCAGGAGCGCAGGCCGTTTGTGTATCGGTGAAGCGTGAGAAAAAGACGGAGCAGCCGCCCCGTCTTTACGATCTCACCACCTTGCAGCGGGAGGCCAACCGCCTGTTTGGATTTACCGCCAAGCAGACCCTTGATTATGCCCAACAGCTCTATGAAAAGAAGCTGCTGACCTATCCCCGCACCGACAGTCAGTATCTTACCGACGATATGCAGCCCACGGCGGAAAGCATCGTGTCCGGCCTGTGGCCGCTGCTTTCCTTTGCAGCGGGGCTGGACATTGCCCCGCAGTTTGGCCGGGTACTGAACAGCAAAAAGGTGTCCGACCACCACGCCATTATCCCCACGATGGAGTTTGTGCAGAAAGGCTTTGACGGGCTGACCGAGGGCGAAAAGAAACTGCTGTCCCTTGTGTGCTGCAAGCTGCTGTGTGCCGTGGCCGCGCCCCATGTGTATGAGGCTGTCACCGCCACATTCACCTGCGCCGGGAACGAGTTCACCGCCAAGGGAAAAACCATTCTCACCCCCGGTTGGAAAGAGATTGAGCGCCGCTTCAAGGCGTCGTTCAAGACCGACGCCGACGAGGACGCGCCGGAGCTGGCACGGGAGCTGCCGGAGATCACCGAGGGCCAGACCTTTGACCCGGTGGAGGCCAGTATCACCGAGCATTTCACCACGCCGCCCAAGCCCTACACCGAAGATATGCTGCTATCCGCTATGGAACGGGCCGGGGCCGAGGATATGCCGGAGGACGCCGAGCGCCAAGGTTTGGGAACCCCGGCAACCCGCGCTTCCATTCTGGAAAAGCTGGTGCAGATGGGCTTTGTGGAACGCAAAGGCAAACAGCTACTTCCCACCAAGGACGGCCACAACCTTGTGTGCGTCCTGCCGGATGTGCTGACTTCTCCCCAGCTCACGGCGGAATGGGAAACCAAGCTGACGGCCATTGCTAAGGGCGAGGCCGACCCGGAGGGCTTCATGGCGGGCATTGAGGAAATGACGCGGGGCCTGATTTCCCGGTATTCGCAGATCAGCGAGGACGCGCAAAAGTTGTTTCAGACCGAGCGTGTTGTTATTGGCAAGTGTCCCCGCTGTGGCGAAGCCGTCTACGAGGGCAAGAAAAACTATTACTGCGGAAACCGGGCCTGCCAGTTTGTCATGTGGAAGAATGACCGATTTTTTGAGGAACGGGGCAAGACGTTCACCTCGAAGATCGCCGCCGCGCTGCTCAAAGACGGAAAGGCAAAGGTAAAGGGCCTGCGCTCCATGAAAACCGGTAAAACTTACGACGGGACGGTGCTTTTGGCCGATACCGGCGGGAAGTACGTCAACTACCGTGTGGAGAAAAGGAGCTGACGGAGTAACGTAGCAAGCATAGGAAGTGTAGCCACACTTCCGATAAATCCCTGACCCGGCCACCCTGCCGGGCCGGGGATTTTGCTTGTTGGGGAAAGCCCCAAACCCCTATGAATATGAAAGGAGCGATCAAATGAGCGAAGTGTTTTCTATCCTGCTTCATAACCGACAGCGTTATGAGCAAGGCAAAGAGGGCCTTTGGTTTTCTTTGCCGACCACAACCGAAAAGCTGCAAGAAGCCCTGCGGGAAATCGGGATCAGTGCCGACAATCCGCAGGACTTTTTCTTGTACGACTACCGAAGCCCACAAGAGCGTCCCATTAAGCTGCCCCGCGATCTGATGCTGTCCGCTGACGTGGACGAACTGAACTTCCTTGCCGCAAGGTTGGAAAAGCTGGACGCAGCCGAGCTTTCGGAGCTGAACGCCGCCCTGACAAGCCCGCAGAGCGACTTCCACAGTATCGGCCAGATCATCGACTACCCCGACAACGTGGACTACTATGTACATCTGCCGGATGTCACCGGCACGGGCCAGTTGGGTGACTACTATCTGAACCGTTCCGGCATGGTGGATATGCCGGAGGAATGGAAAGCGGGAATTTTCCTGCCCCGTTTTGGCCTGCATATTGCCAACACAGAGCATGGTGTTTTTACCGA
>ENA-OYZF01000798-OYZF01000798.1-human-gut-metagenome-genome-assembly--contig:-NODE-798-length-12003-cov-5.250586_pt1 | contig 12003 bp, 9 predicted proteins | sample MGYA00244074_ERZ653472 | MGnify/ENA primary metagenome ERZ653472 (study PRJEB26926, sample SAMN06165179) | human gut metagenome | biome: ENVO:00009003; feature: ENVO:2100002; material: ENVO:00002003... | reverse complement strand
GCTCAGTGTCTCGTGGGCTCGGAGATGTGTATAAGAGACAGGCGCCAGCGACCTGGCCCGCATGGGCTACGAAGTGAAGATTTTCGAGGCGCTGCACAAGGTGGGCGGCGTGCTGGTTTACGGCATTCCCGAATTCCGCCTCCCGAAGGAGCGGATCGTGGCGCGCGAGATCGCCCAGGTCGAACGGCTGGGCGTCGGGATCGAGACCGACGTGATCGTGGGCCGCACCGTGACGATCGACTCGCTGCTGGACGACGAAGGCTATGACGCCGTATTCATCGGCTCGGGCGCCGGGCTGCCCCGCTTCATGGGCATCCCGGGCGAGAACCTCAACGGCGTGGTTTCGGCCAACGAGTTCCTCACGCGGGCCAACCTGATGCATGCCTACGACAAGGCGTACGACACCCCGATCTACGTCGGACAGCGCGTCGTAGTCGTGGGCGGCGGCAACGTGGCGATGGACGCCGTGCGCACGGCCAAACGGCTGGGTGCAGAGGCCACGATCGTCTACCGCCGTTCGGAAAAAGAGCTTCCGGCGCGCGTCGAGGAGGTTCACCACGCCAAGGAGGAGGGCATCCGCTTCCGCATGCTGACCAACCCCACCGAGGTCCTCGGCGACGAAAAAGGCTGGGTGACGGGCCTGCGGTGCGTGGAGATGGAGCTGGGCGAACCCGACGAAAGCGGCCGCCGCTCGCCGGTGGTGAAGGAGGGCTCGGAGTTCGAAATCGAATGCGACGTGGTGATCATGGCGCTGGGAACCTCGCCCAATCCGCTGCTGGCCGCCACGACCGCCGGTCTGGAAACCACCCGCCGCGGCTGCATCACGGCCGACGAGCGCGGCGCGACGACCCGTCCGGGCGTCTTCGCGGGCGGCGACGCCGTGACGGGCGCCGCGACGGTCATCCTGGCCATGGGCGCGGGACGCACCGCGGCCAAAGCCATCGACGAATACATAAAATCGCGTTAATCCCTACAATTCCCGGGGAAAATGCGTAATTTCACAGTGTAAAAACCTTTAAAGACTCGATACCAATGAGAAGCTCGAAAACCCTGATCGCCGCACTGGCTTTCGCCGGCCTGACGGCCTGCGCCGACAACACCCCCAAAACCTTCTCGGGATTCATCACCGACGCCTCGATGAACACCGTCACCGTCCGTGCGCTGACCGACGAGAGCACCTGCACCTTCGCGACCACGGACGCCGACAAGAGCGACGCCAACGGCCTGCTGCTCGGCGCCCCCGTCACCGTGGACTACACGGGCAAACTGGAGGACGGCGCCGCCGCCACGAAGATCGCGACCGATCCCACCTACGCCGAAGCCGTCGGCAAATGGACGATGCCCGACCCGATTGCTTCCGAAGGCGTCATGGGCGTCGAGATCATGGTCGAAGGCGCGGCCAGGTCGATCAACATGGCGACGCTGGTCTACACCTCGTGGGAACTTCAAGGCGAGGCGGACAAAATCCTGCTCAAGGGCCAGAGCCTCGGCAACGGCCAGACCATCGACTTCACCCAGACGGGCGTGATCGCCAAAACGGCCGACGGAAACTATACCCTCACGATCGAGGGCACGGGCACGGTCTACACCAAGGCCAGGCAGTAAACAGCTTTCCGCCCCGAAAAGCCAGCGCCTCCGGACTTCCGGGGGCGCTTTCGTTTCCGGGAGGGTCCGGCGTCCGTTTTTCCCCGAAAATAGCGGCTCCGACGCTTGCTAAATCCGTGCTAAATGCGTAAATTTGTGGCTACTAACCCGTTTATCCGAACCATGAACAAAATTCTGACGGGAGCCTTGCTGCTCCTCTTTTCCTCCAGCGCCGCGGCGCAGACACCCCGCGACTCGATTGCATTCGCCACCGCCCAATGGCGCACGGCCAACCTCGGCGGCGGCGCCGAATGCCGCTACGCCCAGATCGACATGTTCGGGTCGCGGCAGAGCATCTCCGTCGCCACCTACCCCGGACGCAGGTTCACCACCTCGATCGTCCACCTCGACCGCAGGGCCGAGTCCACGAGCGATCTGGGGAAGGCCGCCGGCGCGGAGATCGCCGTCAACGGCAGCTACTTCAACGTCAAAACCTTCGAACCGGTCACCTTCGTCCTGCTCGACAGGAAGATCGTGGGACGCACCACCCCCGAGGAGGCATTCCGCACCAACGGCGTCATCGCCTTCAAGGACCGCAAGGGCCGCCGGATGGAGATCTTCCCGTGCGACACGACGCAGTATGCCGACGTGGCGCGCCGCTACCGCTCGGCGCTGGCCGCAGGCCCGGTGCTGATCGACGGCGGCAAGGTGGTCGAATACACCTCCGGAAGCAGTTTCTACACGCGCCGCCATCCCCGGACGCTGATCGGCAAACGGGCCGACGGCACGGTGGTGATGGCCGTGATCGACGGGCGTTTCAAAGGCCAGGGCGACGGCGCGACCATCGCCGAAACAGCCTACATCGCACGCCAGTTAGGTCTTACCGAGGCGCTGAACCTCGACGGCGGCGGCTCCTCGACGCTCTGGACGGCGCAGGAAGGCGTCCTCAACCATCCCTACGACAACCGCCGCTTCGACCACGAGGGCGAGCGCGGGGTCCCCAACTGCATCGTGGTCCGCAGGTGACCGGCCAGCGGCCCTGAATCAAAGAACGCGGTTTGATGAAGTTGCATCAAACCGCGTTCTCATTTAACCCGACCGTCCTTATTGCTTCGACTGCACGTACTGTTCGTACAACCGGTCGTAACAAGCCTTCAACTGCGGGAACTCCGCCTTCTTCACCTCGTACATGAAGACGCCCCGGTAGTGCGCATCCTCGTACAGGGCCTTCAGGATCGCCGTCCAGTCGTTGTCGCCCCGGCCCTGGCCCGGCAGTTCGTGACACTCGCTGCGGCCGTCGCCGTCGCTGACGTGAATCGTCCTCACCCGGCGTCAGAGCGCACTGATCAGCAGTTCGGGATTGTCGATGTGGTTGGTGTCGACCGCGGCGTCCACCTCCCGGGGCACGAGCGACATGATGTGCAGCACCTCTTCGACCGTACGGCCCAGCGGGCGTTCGTAGTTCCCGTCCTTGACCAGTTCGTAGCCCAGCATGTTCTCGATCACCACCCGGGCGCCGATCTTCTTCGCATCGGGAAGCAGCTCCCCGACCGAGCGCACCAGCTGCGCGATCCGCGCGTCGCGCTCCCCGTGCCCGAGATACCAGCTCGGGTGGAACAGCACGATCCGCGGCGACAGGATCTTGCAGAAGCGCAGCACGCGGCGGTGCAGTTCGACACTTCGCTGCCGCACGGCCTCGTCCGTCTGCGAGAGGTCGATCTCGCGGCCGAAAGGCATGTGCACCGACCAGATTTCGATTCCGGCGCGCTTGAGGTCGCGCTTCAGCTGACGGCAGCGCGCCTCGATCTGCCGATCGTCGGTCATCTCCTTGTTCAGGAACAGCGTCGACGCGCTGATCTCGATGGCGTCGATGCCAGCCCTCTTCGCCTCGGCGAAGGTTTCGTAGGTCCAGTTCGTCACCGGGCCGAAAATCCCGGACGAGGAACCCACCTTCAGCCGCGGCGGCTGCCCGGCAAACACCGGGATTGTGCATAGGACTGCAAGCAGCAGCAGTCCGGTTCTGTAAAGTTTCATAACTGTAAAGATCATAAAAAAGTCGGGCCGATGCAAAACCGCACCGCCGTGCGGGGCGGCCGGACGCCGCGACAGATAAAAGGGGCGTTACGACCCCAAAGATACAAAAAAAGGGGCGCACCGAGAAAGCACGCCCCCTGTGAACAGATTTATTTCACGACGGCACCGATCACCGTCTTGCCCGTGCGCGAAGCGCCGGTCTGGTCGATGGCGCTGACCGCCTCGCCGAAGGCCGGATCGAGCGTCTCGCCCAGGATCTTCAGCTCCGAAGCGGACATGCCGTACTGGCGCGCCGGATTCGCGTCGCCGAGCAGCACGCAGGTCTTCGTCGCACCGCCGTTGTCGCCCAGCGGGCTGAGCATCGAGGCAGGATCGAACGCCTCGCCTGCGACAGCCATACCGTCGGCATTGTAGACCGTGCCTCCGATAATGGAGTTGGCGACCTTGTAGCTGGCGTCCTTGAACCAGGCGACATCGTCGGCCGCGCCGTCCGTCGTATTGCCCGAGATCAGCGTATTGTAGACCTCGATAGCCCCTCCGACGGCAGCCTGCTGCAATCCCGCGCCGTTTCCGACCGTCACCGTCGTGTTGCCGGCAATCGTACAGCTGACGATCACCGCCTTGCTCGGCTTGGCCGCCTTGCCGTAGACCGCGATACCGCCGCCCTTTCCGGAATGGTTGCCGCAGACCGTCGAATTGACGATCACCAGGTTGCCGTTTTCGCGGACGTAGATACCGCCGCCGTTTAGGGTCGCATGCTCGGGATTGACGCTGTTGCCCGAAATCGTGGTGTTGCTGATCAGCACATTGGTCTTGCCGCCCGTGTCGCCGAAGACGTAGATACAGGGAGCTACGCCCGACGCCTTGTTGTTGCTGAACGTACAGTTGTTGATCCGCAGCAGTTTGGCTCCGTCGGCCCACAGGCCGCCGCAGTTGTACGTCGTCGTCGACTTGGTCGCATTGTCGGCAACCACGCAGTTGTCGAACAACGCCTCGGCTCCGGCGTCGACACGGATGGCGCCCATGCGGATGTCCGTATTGTCGACGATCTTGCAGTTGAGGATGTCCACCGTCGCGTTGCCGATGAAAATGCCCGCGCCGTAACTCTGGTAGAACTTCACGCCGCCTATCGTCGTGCTGCCCACCGAGCTGAACTGCGACGAACCGTTCTTGATCGTGAATCCGTCGAGCGAAGCCTTCATGCCGTTCATCTTGGCCGCCGTCACCGCAACCACGTGGCATACGGCGTGGTCGCCGTCCAGAATCGTCTCGTTCGCCACGGGATCAGCCACGGCGCCCTCGGCCGCATCGGCCGGATAGCCGCCGATCATCGAGAAGTTGCTGTGGATTTCGAACGTGTTGTCCAGCGCGGTCTTCATGCCCGTCAGCGGAACCGAAGGCACGTAGGAACCCGCAGCCACATGGATCACATCGCCGTTCATCGCCTGGTCGATCGCGTTGGCCAGCGTGGTCGCCGTCTCCCATGTCAGGCCGTCCTTGTCGGCCGAGCCGTCGGTCTTGACATAGTAGTGCGTCGCCAGGTCCGAAGCGCTCGCAGCGGCCTGCGTCACGGGCAGCGTGACGTTCTCGCCCTTGATGACATAGGCCGAGATCGTCGCCGTGCGTTCGTCGAGCGTACGGTTTGCGGCCACGGTCACCGTGATCGTGGCGTCGCCCTGTCCGTACGACGGATCGAACGACACCCAGTCCTTGTCGCATTCGATGCGCCACGGAAGGTTCGATTTGATCGAAAGTTCGTAGTCCTTGGTGGCCTTCTCCGCGGTGATGCTCGTCTCCACGAACGACAGTTCGGGCGTCTCGGGAGTAAAGGCCGTATCGTCGCTAAAATCCTGGCAGGCTCCCAGCGCCGCGCATGCGGCCGTCAGGAGCAGGTATTGAAATATCGTTTTCATCGGTTCCGTCTTTTATTGTTCAACAATCGCCAATCCGGTCGCCACCTTGCGCATGACCCCGCCCTGGTCGGTCGGCCAGTTCAGCAGTTTGAGTTCGCCCTCCGCGCCGTCGCGAGCGATGAAGGTCGACGAGCCGCCGCCGTCGAGGTTGAGCGCGTCGCAGGCTCCGCAGGCCGACATCAGGTTCATCAGGTCCAGCAGGTCGGCGCCGTTCGAATAGTAGAAGTTACGGCCGTCGACCACCATCAGGTAGACCTCCTTGCCGTCCTGCGACACGCCGATCGCCGTACGCGGTTCCATGTTCGCCACCGGCATCGTGTTGCCGCTCTGGTCCAGCTGCTCGCCGTTCTTGAGCAGCAGCGTGCCGAGGCCGCAGACTGCTTCGCGGACGATGTCCTTGTGAAGAGCGTACTCCTCCTCCGTGAAGCAGCAGGCCTCGTTGTCCTTCGTGATCACGAAGACGTTGCAGTCCGTACGGCTGAACGAAGTCTTCACCGCCACGCCGTCGCGGTAACATACGCCGTAGGGGATGTAGGTCGTATTGAAGAAATCGGCGTTCGTGCCGCCCAAGACCTTCTTCCCGTTCTTCTGCATCGCTTCGAGCTGCTTCATAATCGTCTGGCCGGTGCCCACCTGGTTCTTGTCGTCGGCGAGCGTCGTGCGCAGGGTGATTTTGTCGCTCAGGGCGATCTTGAACAGGAACAGCTGCATGGCCAGTCCGTCGTCGGCCAGAAATGCCATCTCCAGCACGTCCACGCCGTCGGCCAGGTTGTAGGTCCTGTCGCTCTTCACGTGAGCCACATACCCGTTCGATCCGTCGACGATGCTCTGTCCCCAGGCCGTCTGTGCGGTCGTGTCGAACTTGGCGTATTCGTCGAAAGCATTCGAATTGTCGCACGCAGCAAGCAGCCACACGCACAACAGCATTCCGATCATATATCTGTATGTTTTCATCGTTTTATCGTTTTATGCATATTGGACAATCCCGCTAATAACCCGGATTATTCGGTTTGAGGTTCGGATTGTAAAGCAACTCCCGGCTCGGAAGCGGCATCAGGCACTGGTAGTCCTTCGTGCCGAGCGTCTGCGTAGCCTTTCCGGTCCGCACGAGGTCGTACCAGCGGAAACCCTCGGCGAGGAACTCCAGACGGCGCTCCTGAAGCACCGCGTCGAGAAAATCGGCTTCGTTCCCCGGACTCACCCTGTCGAGGCCGCGCTTTTCCCGCAGTTCGTTGAGACGATCCAGACCTCCGTTCAGCCCCTGCGCCTCGGCGCTGATCAGGTACATTTCGGCCAGACGCGAAATCACCACGGGGTCCGACCCGGTCTGCCCGCTGGGGTATTTGTTGACGAAGTTCAGGTTGTCGAGCGTGGTGATCGACACCTCCTTGCGCAGGTCGTTGTCGGCGTACATCGTCATCACGTCGCCCGCGGGACGGTAGTTGTAACTGCCCTTGTTGGGGTGGTTGTAGGAGTAGAACTGGTTGGAAATCTTGATCGACGAACCGTCCTCGGTCAGGCACGAAAAGGCGAAGATCACCTCCTTGTTGGCCTTCGAGCGGAAAATCTTGTCGAAGTCGTCGAGTGCGTAGTTCGGATTGGCGATCAGGCTCTCGGCCAGCTCCTTGGCCTCTCCCTTCTTGCCCAGATAGAGTTTCACGCGCGCTTTCAGGGCCGTCACGGCGGCGGGCGACACGTAGTAGAAACTGTCGGCGCTCAACCCGTTCAGGAAGCCCGAAGCCGCGTCGAGGTCCTCCTCGACCAGTTCCCAGGCCATCGAGGCCGGGTCGCGCGAAACCTTGGCCTGGGTGTTCTGCCGCAGGACGGGCACGTCGCCGAAGCGGGTCACCAGACAGAGGTAAATATACGCCCGGAAATAGCGGCACTCGCCCAGCACCCGGTTCCGCGTGGGGCTGTCGGCCAGCCCCTCGGCGATCGACATGACGTTGTTCACCTGCAAAAGCGCCTTGTAGTAGCCGTTCCACTGGCTGCTGACAAACGTATGCAGCGCATTGGAAAGCGAGTTGATCAGGTCGATCGGGCGGCCCGTGCTGGTCATCAGCTCACCGCCGAAGAGGTCGAACGCGATGTAGGAGTAGTAGGTAGGTCCCTCCTGAACCTTATTGTACATTCCGATGCGCAGCGCCTCGATGTCGTCGGAGCCGACCACCGTCGGGGAGACCGCCGAATGCGGCTAGATGTCGAGCATGCCGCTGCAAGCACCCATCAGGGGCAGCAGGGCAAACAAGATGATTTTATGCAACGATTTCATGATTGTCGGATTTAGAAAGTGATGTTTACGCCTAACTTGAAGATGCGCGGCTGGGGAACGCCGTCGTTATCCTCGCCGTAGAAGCGCGGATCGAGATTGACGCTCGTCTCGGGGTCCCAGCCGGGATAGCGCGAGCAGAGGAAGACGTTGTCGCCCTGGGCATAGACCCGGAGTCCCTTGAGGTGGATTTTCGAAACCAGCCGCTGCGGGAAGGTGTATCCCAGCGTCACCGAGCGCAGGCGGATGAACGAACCGTCGGTCAGGTACATCGTCGAGTTCTTGCCGTTCCAGCCGCTGTACGAGTAGATCGCGCGCGGGTATTTGTCCGACGTGCCGGGTCCCGTCCAGCGGTTGTCGGCATAGGCTTTCAGCAGCGAGCGGGTATGGCCGGGCTTGGAGCCGGGGATCATCCACGACGCATACACGTCGTTTCCGTAGCTGTACGTAAAGAAGAGGCTCAATTCCAGCCCTTTGTACTTGAAGGTGTTGTTCCAGCCGCCCGAGAATTTGGGGTTGGGGTTGCCCGTGACGATACGGTCGTCGTCCGTGATGTTCCCGTCGCCGTTGCGGTCCCAGTACTTGACGTCGCCGGCGCGCACGCCCTTGTCGTAGAGCGCCTGCGGCACCTCACCGTCGTACTGGTAGATGCCGTCCGTGCGGAAGATGTACCACGAACCCACCGTCCGGCCGAGTTTCAGCGCGCGGTTGGCGCCGATCGACAGCAGGTCGTCTTCGAGCAGCGACGTCAGCTTGTTGACATTGCGGGCGATGTTGAACGACGAACTCCACAGCACCTTGCCCAGATTGAGGTGGGTGTTGATCGTGAACTCGACACCCTTGTTGCGCATCGACCCGATGTTGCTCAAGATCGAGGTCTCGCCCGTCGTGGCGTGCACGGGCTTCGAGTAGAGCAGGTTGTTCGTGTTCTTCAGGTAAACGTCGGCGATCATGTTGATCTTGCCGCCCAGGAAGCTCAGGTCGAATCCGGCGTTGTACTGGTCGGCGGTCTCCCACGTCAGACGGTCGTTGCCGCTCGACGAAATGGCGATGCCGCTCTGGCCGCCGTAGTTGACGCCGCCGCTGATCAGGGCCTGCCAGCCGTAGTTGCTGATTCCGTCCTGGTTACCCGTGCGGCCGTAGCTGGCGCGGATCTTCAGGTCGGTCTTCTCGGCGTTCCAGAACGACTCGTTCGAGACGTTCCAGCCGACCGACACCGAGGGGAACCAGCCCCAGCGGCAGTCGGGCGCGAAGCGCGACGAACCGTCGGTACGGATCGTGGCATTGACCACGTAACGGTCCTTGTAGGCGAGGCTCAAACGGGCGAAATAGGATTCGATGGCATATTCCGACAGTCCGGCGCTGGCATCGACGATGTTGGCGGCCACGCTCGCCACGTCGAACGCCGGCGAGGGATAGTTCTGCGCATCAATGTACGACGTGCGGCTCCTGGTCTTGAGGAACGAGTGACCCACCATGGCCCCGAGTTCGAAATCTTCGCCGATCTTGCGGTTATAGTTGGCGTAGAGGTCGATCGTGTTGGTCATCACGAACCGGTTCCGGTCCAGGATGCGGCCCTTGTCGGCGGCATAGGGGTGGTTCTGATTGTAATAGATGTAGTCGTAGGTGTAGGCCGAGTCGTTGTTGTACGACGCCCTGACCGTCAGGCCCTTGATGATCTGCGCCTCGGCCCAGAACGAACCGATGAAGCGGTAGTTGTCCGTATAGGAGGTCTCCTCGGAGAGAATCTGCACGGCATTGTGCAGCAGCAGTTCGTCGGTTCCGCCCGTGTAATAGCCGCCGTTGGGTTTGTAGGGACGGTCGAAGGGACGCTGCTGCACGGCGCGTCCGATGATCGTCGATCCGAGATTGGCTCCCGGGATACGGTTGTTGTGCAGGTAGTTGCCGCTGATGTTGGCGCCCACCTTCAGCCATTTGAACATTTCGTGGTTGATGTTCGACTTGAGGTTGACCTTCGAGATGTCGTTCGTCTTGATGACGCCCTCCTGGTAGTTGTAGCTGCCCGAAAGGTAGTATTTGGTCTTGGCGTTGCCGCCCGAAAACGACAGGTCGAGGTAGTGCGACTGCCCGAGCCGGGTGATCAGGTCGAGCCAGTCGGTGTCGGGCATGTCTCCGTAGGGATTGCGGATGGGCTTGACATATCCCGAGCTGTTGACCGTGAAGCCGTTCTGGCGGTTGTAGTTGTCGACGCCCTCGTTGAAGACCTCGACGTACTGCTTCGAACCGACGTATTCGCGGCGCCCGGTGTTGGGAAACTGCGTGATGCTGAAGCCGTAGTTGACCTTGACCTCCGATTTGCCCTCGCGGCCCTGCTTGGTGGTGATCAGCACGACGCCGTTGGTGGCGCGCGAGCCGTAGATCGCGGCCGAAGCGGCGTCCTTCAGCACCTCGATCGACTCGATGTCCGTGAGGTTGAGCGTCGCCAGCGAACTCATGTTCTCGCCGAACGAATAGAGCGACGCCGAGTTGTTCGACAGCGGAATGCCGTCGATCACGTAAAGCGGCTCGTTGCTGGCGCTGAGCGACGACGAACCGCGGATGCTCATCTTCTCGGCCGAGCCGAGGTTACCCGAACTGGTCGAGATCGACACGCCGGCGATGCGGCCCTGAAGGAGTTCCGAGGGCGACATCACGCTGCGCATGTTCTCCTCGGTGGGCTTGAACTGGCTGATGGCGTTGGTCACCAGGCTGCGGCGCTGCGTGCCGTAACCGACCACGACCACCTCGTCGAGGGCCATGTTGTCGTTTTCGAGCCGGACCTCATAGAACCGTGCCGGATCGTCCACCGCAACCTCCCTGGTCTTCAGGCCGAGGTAGGAGACGATCAGGCGGACATCCGTGCGCGCCCCGATCCGTACGGAGAACGAGCCGTCGAGGTCGGTGGTGGCGCCGATCGTCGTGCCGTCGACGATCACCGTGGCGCCGGTGATCGGATTCCCGGCGCTGTCTTTCACGACGCCCTTCACGACGGCATTGGCCGAAGCGCGGGCCGCGGCGTCCCGCTTCGCGGGGGCGGACATGATGGCGATCATCTTGCCCTCGACGCTGCTCACGACGTTCTGTCCGGCGAACATCTTCCCGACGACCGCGCCGATCTCCTCGTTTTTGACATCGAGGGTGATCTTCTTGTTCACATCGGCATCCTTCGTCTTGATGACGAACGAGTAGCCGTAATCCTTTTGCAGGCGTTCGATCGCCGCCTTGACGGTCGCATTGCGGACCGACAGGCTCACCTTCTGGGCCGAGGCCGCGGAGGCCTGGAACAGGAAGCACAGAAGTGCGGCAAGCGTGATCAAACTTTTGACGGAAGGTAAAAGTTTATTCATTACGTTAAGATTTGAAGTTTTGAGAAATAGGTCATTAAAGATTCCGTTCGTTCTGTGTACTACATGATATGGTTATTTTAGGGGTGGCGATATGTAATATACCTCGGCTTCCCTGCGCACCGAGAAAAGGCGGTCCTTGTTGAGCGCATCGAGGATTTCGTCGAGCGACTCCTCGTTGACGAACGAGGCGTAGTAGGTCTCGTCGCACAGCGATTTGTCCGTGACGACGATCTCGACGGCGAAGTGGCGGCGCAGGTCGGCGACGATGTCGCCCAGGGTCTGCTCCACGAAGAAGAAGTTGTCGTTGTCGATCCAGTTCGCATAGGAATCGGGATCGAAATTGAGGAAGTCGATGTGATTGTTGGTCTTGTTGAAACGGAGGATGTCTCCGGGCGCGAGGGTGAGTTTCCCGTTCATCTTCGACGCCTTGATGCCTACCGACACCTTGCCGCGCACCAGACTCACCTCCGACTTGGCGTCCTCCTGGTAGGATTTGAGGTTGAACTGCGTGCCGAGCACCTTCACCTCCAGCCGGTCGGCGGAGACGATGAACGGGCGGTCCTCGTCGCGGCGGACGTCGGCGAACATCTCGCCCGACAGGTAGACCTGCCTCATCGAGCGGTTGAACTGCTTGGGATAGATGAGTTTCGTACCGGCGTTGAGCCACACGTGCGTGCTGTCGGGCAGCACGATCTCGCGGCGCTCGCCCATGCCGGCATAGACCTCCACCCACTCGCGCGGGGTGTTGGCCTGATGCCTGTAATGGAGCGCCAGAACGACGGCGGCAACGGCAGCGGCGTATTCGATTATACGGAGGGACCTGTCTCTTATACACATCTCCGAGCCCACGAGACAC
>ENA-OYZF01000783-OYZF01000783.1-human-gut-metagenome-genome-assembly--contig:-NODE-783-length-12180-cov-11.638268_pt1 | contig 12180 bp, 14 predicted proteins | sample MGYA00244074_ERZ653472 | MGnify/ENA primary metagenome ERZ653472 (study PRJEB26926, sample SAMN06165179) | human gut metagenome | biome: ENVO:00009003; feature: ENVO:2100002; material: ENVO:00002003... | reverse complement strand
TCGTCCGCTTTACCGGGCCACCCAATCCCCGCGTAAGGGCTGCCTGGGACAGTTCTTCTCCGATTTTGACGGAACAGATCATCATAGGAACAATCCGATACTCTAAAATCGCACTGGCTTTTCCACCGCCAAAGCGGACGCCACGCATCCGCATGGCGTCCCCAATGGCGCTCCATTCTTCTGCAACCGTGGGAAAGAAGCGAAACATCACAGACATGGGAATGGTGATCTGCTGCGGCAGGCGGAGCCGTTCCATCGCCGCAACAAATTCACTGACTGTCGTTGTTGTCACCACGAAATAGCCCATAACCACGCTGGGGGTGAACCGTAGCAGGATACCCACGACGGCTACCGCGATGTAGTTTGCTACGCCGGTCAGTCGGGATAGGCCGAACATTTCCAAACACAGGCTTCCCCCGAAAATCAGGATATAGAGAACAGCGCCTTTCCATTTTCTGGCCGCCAACAAAAGCAGCAGAGGGATGGCCGCCAGCGCGATGATGTAATACTGCATGACGCCTTCATACGAACCGCCTAAAATAAAGACGGCTATGGTAATCAGTACCGCCAATTTTGTCCGGGGGTCTAATAATATTCCACTGTTATTTTTTTGACTTGCAAGAAGTTCGCGGCTCATTACACAATTCCTGCCCGCTCAAAGTGCTTTTTGAAAATCTTCCGTCCAATCAGGCCGCCGACAAGGCCGCTGACAAAGGCAGCTACCAGAAGCACCGGCAAAATCCAGTCGGGCATATAGGCCATGAGTGTGTCGGCATATTCCTGACCATAACCAGGGAGCAGGCTCTGGTAGTAAGCATCACGCGTCACAACGATGGGAATAAACGCACCGATTACCCACATGGAAAAAACGCCGTGGATCAGCACTTCACGCTTGGCGTTCTTGTAGTCGCAAGCTTTCATCATAAAGTCAGAAATCAGCCCAAAGATCAGCCCGGTAGGGATGCACCAATAGCCCATGCCGGTCAGCAGCATGATGATACCGAGCAGCACCCCGCAGATGGTAAGCATACCGAATTTCTTGATTTTGGAGAAAAACAGCATCATCGGAATACCGCCCACAAGTGGCACGATCACGCTGATAAGCGGAATAAAAATCGGAATAAAACCGATGGACGCCGCCGCGAAAATGACGATAAAATAAATCGCCGTGAAAATGCCGATGTTGATGAGATCCTTCCCTTGCAATTTGTTGTTCATTACGAAACCTCCTAACATGATTGCTTTCTTGATTAGACATCGCTAACCAAACCTAATGGTAGCATATATCCGATTATGCTTCTATGCACATATCAGTGTTTTAGGCCCGTATAGCAAGGAGTTTTTCCACTTTACCAGAATATCCATTGACCTGGAATTTCCTCGCCGGTATAATAATATCAACGATTTTGCGTGATGAAAGGGGCGAAGCAGTTGCGTGACATGATATACAGCATTTTAGAAAACAGCGATACTGTTTCCGGGGTAACTTTGAAAAACAGTCCAAATAACAGCACCTTGCTTTTGGAGCAGGCAAACGGAAGGGGACGCATGACATTCCATACGCTCTTTCCGGGCCTGACTTTAGCTTTTATTTTTGTAAACGCTCCCGTATGGCCGGAGTCAGATGCAAATTCAAATCTAAAGCCCCTGCTGATTAACTATTGCGTTTCAGGCAGAAGCGAATTGCTTCTGGATGACGGCTCCTACATTTACCTGAAGGAAAATGATTTTTGCGTCAGTGAACAGACCGCACAGAAAGAATATATCTTTCCTACGAAGCAGTATCAGGGGATAAAAATATACTTTGATCTGTCACTTCTTCTTCAGTCCTGCGGTGAACTCTTGAAATCTTTTTCGCTTGACCTCCCCAATTTGGAAGAAAGTTATTGCGGCAATCATAAGACATATATCAACGAAGCGGACAGCGAGCTGGAAAATATATTTCAAAACCTCTGGCGGTTATCTGATAGGCCCTCTATCTTCCATTTGCAAATCTATACGCTTGAACTTCTCCACCGGCTTCTCAACATGGAAATCCGGCCTCCGAAAACCTGCGGCTTCTACACGGAAACGCAGGTTGAAATTGCAAAAAGGGCAGCACAAATCCTTTCCGATGATCTTCGCCAGCACATCCCTGTACGGCAGATTGCAGAACGCTTTTCGGTCAGTGAAACGAGCTTGAAAAATTATTTCCGAGGCGTATATGGACAGAATGTATCCACTTGGCTGCGGGAAATCCGTATGAACGAAGCCGCAAGACTTCTCTCTGACACAAAGCGTCCGATTGCCGAAATATCCGAACAGGTCGGCTACTCTAATCAAGGGAAATTTGCCGCCGTGTTCAAAAAGCAGTTTGGCCTTTCTCCGCTGGAATACCGGCGGTCAAAGAATTTGGAAAATAGATAAGAGTGAAGCCGGGATTTGCCACTTGATAGCAAAATCCCGGCCTTTCTTGTGCCTAAATACTAATTGTAAATTAGTTCGTCTTGAATAATTTCCTCCACCTGCGCCTTCAGCGTGTTCATCAGCCCCACCCAACTCATAGGGTCACGGGCTTTCAGTTCCTCAGTCACACCTGCCGCCTCCATCATACGGGGCAGCATGGCGTCCATCCGTTCCCGCGCCGCCCGGTCAATCTCCAACAGGTGCGGGTACAGCTTTTCGCTTAAAATCAAGCTGCTGTAAAGGCCGGGCCGGTGTTCCTTCAGATAGCGTTGTCGCATACGGCCATACTTGCCGATGGCGGCCTCCGGCTGCCCGGAAAGTTTCAGGTCGGGGATGTAGTAATCCCCGCAGCGGGTGTAAGTCAATTCGCTCATGTTCATTCTCCTTTGCACTGTGATGGTTAAATTGCGGCGCTGGCCGGTAAGGTGGCCTTGCGCGGCTCCTGCCTGGGTAACTGGCTGGCGGGGATAAAAATGCCTTTTTCTATATCCTCGGCCCGGATCGCGGCCTTTGCCGCCTCCACCTGGGCCTTGCGCTTGGCGTTGTAGCGTTCTTCCCATTCCTTCTGCTTGCCGTTTGCCTTGCGGCGCAAGTAGTTCTGATGAAGCCTGTCCTTGCGTTCCTCCTTCTTCCGCAGTTCTTCCTGTTCCTCCGGGGTTAGAGGAACAGGCTGCAAGGCGGGCGGGATATATCGGCCCACAAAGTTGAAGTAGATTTCAACCTCCTGCGTGGTGTCCTGGCTGCCTTTCCGGGCGCGTTCATGGACAAGGATTTTCTCTACAAACTCGTTGAGCATGGTGTTTGTCAGCGTGTCGAAGTTCTCGTACTTATCAATCAGGGCAATAAACTTTTCCGCAGATTTCCGGCTCTGCTCATAGCCGGTAACGGTCTTTTCCAGTTCCGCGATTTCCGCATTGAGGGTGTCCTGCTCTTTGGCGTACTGTGCGTCCAGGGCCTCATACCGGGCGTCCGGCAGCTTACCCAGGGCGTTGTCCTCATAGATTTTGCAGATCAGCTTTTCCAGTTCCCCGGCCCGCTTTTGGGCGGCGGCCAGCCGTTTCCGCTTCTTGGATATATCGGCGGTCTGCTGGGCGGCCTGCGTCTCCTGGACGGTGCGGATAAACTCGGCTCGGTCATTCTTGGAATACTCCGCGATGGCCCGGAGCATATCGGTTATCAGGGTCAGGACGGCCTCGGCCCGGATGCGGTGCTGTGTGGGGCAAAGGGAGCCGATAGGGTACTTGCTGTATTGGCTGCAAGTAAACTGTGGGTCACGCTTGCCGTTATTGACGCGGTGAACATACATCTTGCCGCCGCAGTCGGCGCAGTACATCAGGCCGGTCAGGGGATGGGCCTCGCCCCAGCCGTCCGGGTAACGCCGGACATTCGCCCGGATGCGCTGCACATTGTCAAAGGTTTCCTGGTCGATGATGGCCTCATGGGTGTTCTCGAAAATCGTCCACTCGCTTTCGTCAACATAATGGCTTTTCTTGTCCTTGAAGTGCTTGCGGGTCTTGAAATTGATGGTGTGGCCCAGGTATTCCCGCTTTTTCAGGATGTTCACAATGGTGGACGATCCCCAGCCATAGGGGTCTTTGACCGGCTTCGTCCTGTTTACTCCTTCGTCAAAGCGTGCCAGATGGACAGCGGGGATTTCAACCTTTGCCTCGGACAGCAGCTTGGAGATTTGATAGGGGCCGTAGCCCTCCATCGTCAGGGAAAAGATACGGCGTACCACTTCGGCGGCTTCTTCGTCAACAAGCCAGTGTTCCCGCTTTTCGTCCCACAAGTAGCCGTAAATGACGGTGCCGGTCAGGTGCTTGCCGCTCATGCCTTTGGACTTGAACACGGAGCGGATTTTCCGGCTGGTGTCGCGGGCGTAAAACTCGTTCATGATGTTGCGGAACGGGGTAAAATCGTCGTCACCTTTCAGACTGTCCACACCGTCGTTGATGGCGATCAGCCGGACGCCGCGCTGCCGCAAAATCTCCATAACCTGGCCGACTTTCAGATAGTCACGCCCCAGGCGGCTCATGTCTTTGATAACAATGGCCTCCACCCGTCCGGCCTCGACTTCCTTCATCATCGCCAGAAAGCCGGGGCGGTCAAAGCGGGTTCCTGATACGCCGTCATCAGTGAAGTGGGTGGGGTTCGGCAGCCCGTTCCGGCGGGCATAGTCCTCTAACATCTTTTTCTGGTTGGAGATGGAATTACTCTCGCCCTGTAACTCATCATCACGGCTCAAACGCTCATACAGAGGGGTGATTTTCTCGTTTCTCATGGCTGTACCTCCTGAAATGAAAATGCTCTAAGTGACAGCTTCACTAACCATGACAAAAACCATGATTAAGAAGTCACTTAGAGCATACATCTCCGGCACTTAGCTTGAATTTGGCATATTGGCGGACGGCGAAGTGGTCTGGCTTGCGCTTTTTCAGTTCCTCGAACATCAAATCCACCGGATTTTTGAAGTCCTCATCGTCCTCACGCACCTCCATCGCATTGATAAACTCAATGAGCGTAGAGAAATTCTGTTCCTCCACCGGCGCTTCATAGTGGATGTACCCGATAAGGGCGGTGTAGAGCAGCGTTTCCGCCTTCACCCAGAAATCGTCACCGGCTTTGCCCTCGCCCTTGGTGTTGGCGATCAGCGTCGTGACCAGCTTCAAAATGTCCTTTTCCGAGTGGATGTAGGCGAACGGGTTGTAGTGCATGGACTTCTTGAAGTTCAGGGAATTGAGAATCTTGATCTGATACCCGTTCTTTTGCAGCGCATGGCCGCAGGAAACCACGATGTCCCCTTTGGGATCGGTGACGACGAAGCTGGTGGGATAGGTTTTTGAGGTGCATTGCAGTAGATTGGGCTTCAACCAAAAGCGGGTCTTGCCCGAACCGCTGCCGCCGACGATCAGGACATTTTTGTTCCGCGCCGTTTTCGGGTCTTTGGGGCGGCTATTCATCGTCAGCCGCTCCGTCTGCGTGAGAATGATGTTGTTCTCAAATGCGGGATCGACGTAGGGCTTGATGTCCTCCGCGTTTCCCCAACGGGCGCTGCCGTACTCCAGATTTTTGCGGAATTTCTTTGCGTTTTTGCTCTTGATATAGACCGCCAGCCGAATGGCGATGGCGGCGGCAACGCCCACGCACAGGTCAATGGGATGAAAGCTGGGGACAAGGGAGTGAAACGCCGTGTTCAGGCCGGTCATAATGTTCAGGAGCTTCGTGGAAGCGTCTGAACCGGGAGCCAGCCGCACCGCCTCGCTGACCTTGGTGGCCAGCAGTGCGATGAACACATACGGAATATTGGGAAGAATGAGCTTTTTGACGTTGACTTGCTTCATCGTTCCAGCTCCTTCCGCTTTGTCCTGTCCACCACAGCCGCCTGAATGAGCGACTTGAAGTGTTGCAGCTTTTCCAGCACCGAGGGGCGCTCCGCCTTTCTGACCTGCTTGGCGGTATATTCCTTGAACGCGGCGGTCATGGCGTCGGCGTCCGGCGCTTTGAAGAACACCATGTATCGCTTTTCGCCCTTGACCTTGAATGGAGCGAAGTCAATGCCATACTTCCGGGCAATCCGGTTGAATGAGCCGATATTCTGATCGGTGACTTCAATGCTCTGCAATCCCTTATCCTTGGCGGCAAGCTGCTTGACGGTCATTTTCCCGTGGGGATTGGCCTTGCTGTACTGATGCTTCTGGCGGTCGTTTTTCAACTGCTCCAGCAGCTTGGCAACGGCCTTACGAAATTCCTGTTCACCTAGCTTCCCACAGGAGATCATCAGGGATACGATTCTCTGTTCAACTTCTTCCTGCATGACTTATCACGCTCCTTTCCTTGGATTTGCAGGGAGAATGCCGGGACACTAAGGCGGAACCACCAGCCGGTGCAGAAGATGCTTATTCATTTCTGCGCCCCTGTCCCTTGACGGTCAGGATGCCGTCCAGCGTGGTGGCGGTGATCCGCAGGCGCTCGGCCACGGCGATGTCGTTTTTCACGCTTTCATCCACGATGCTGCCGCAAACCACCAGCACACGAGCGCGGCGCAGATGCTCCCGCGCCATGTCGATGCCGTCTTTATGCTCCTGCGGAATCTCATCGCGCAGGAACAGCGGCAAAAACAGCGTGGGGCAGATGGGCGAAAAGCCCGCGTCATAGACTGCCCTGCAATACTTGGCGGCATTTTCGGTGTTCTCAAACTCGTTCTCGCTCCACGGAGCGGTGATGTAGGCAAGGGGGCGTTTCATCGGTATCAAATCCTTTCTCCCAAAATCGGGCATGAAAAATGACGGCCTTTAGGGGCCACCGTGAAAATCGTGATTGACCAGCATGGCATAGTGGTTGTCGATGGTGGAAACGGAATTGAACAGCGCCGCCATGAGATAGGCTTTCGTATTCCAAACGCGGGTGGTGTTCTCGCGGATACCGTCCATGACCTTTTCGATATGCATGGAGGTGATCTTTTCAAAGCGCTGTTGGACGAAGCCGGTGGGATACTCCGCATCCCGCCCGATCTTGACCGTGGGGCTGCGGTTTATGGCGACCTCCAGCATGATCTCTACCAGCTCATCAAGCTGCATCCGGTCATACTGCTGACAGAGAATGTCGTATTCGATTTGCTCTCTGATCTCCGCTTTTTTCTCAAACCCGTCCGTCATTCCGTCCGCCGCAGGCAGAAAGAATGAATGAGTGCTTGATAGATCAGTATTTGATTTTTGAGTATTAGATTTCTTAGTATTTAATTGCGCGGGATTATCCGTATCCGGTGCCTCCGTATCCGGGTTATCCAGATACGGGTTTTCCGTATCTGGTAAAGTCGTATCCGGTGGAGAGGGCTTTCGGGGCTTCTCGAAGATGGTGTACTCCGTGTCGGAAATGCGCCCGTCCTTGCCGCGAAGCTGACGGCGGATGATGTAGCCCGCCAGCTCCAGCTCCTTGAGCGTTTTCCCGATGGCGTCCACGCCCTCCTTGCAGATCGCAGCCAGCCCCCGCGTGGTGTAATTCCACTCGTCGGGGAGGGAGAGCATCATGGAGAGCAGCCCCTTGGCTTTTAGGGAAAGATTGCTGTCTTTCAGGTGATGGTTGCACATCACCGTGTAATCCCGCGTCCGTTCAACGCGAAATACAGCCATATTGCTTCAATCCTTTCCGCAGAATGGTCAGGCTGTTTGACCGTCCTCCTTGGCAAATCGCTCGTCCAGCCGCTCCACGCTCCAGTTCTGCTTGAACTGTCCCAGCGGGCCGGTGCCGAACTGCGCCAGCGCACGGCGATCCAGCTCCATCAGCTTTTCCCACAGCTCCGGGTGGTGTTTTCGCAGCTTCCGCAGCTCGTCGATGCGCTGGAACGGGCAGCACCAGCAGGACGCACGGTGGTATATCTCATACAGCCCGCCGAAGTCAAAGCCACGGTCATAGCAGGCTTGGAGCGCCTGCACCTCCGTAATGCCCCACTCCACAAGGGGATACCGCTCGTCCTTGCAGCGCCACGCTTCATCGGCGGCGATACCGACATAGTGGATCGCGCCCAGCTCGCCTTTGAGCCGGTTGACCTCCTTGGTGATGAGGTGCGTTTTGAGCTGCCCGGTACACCAGCGGACGCGGATACCCGGCCAGCCGTTGCCGTAGGGCGGGATGCCCAGCTTTGCGCGGTTTTCCAGACTGCGGGGCTTCTGCTTGGGTTCGTCGAACATCAGGTATTCAAAGCCCTTGGGATGCCGCAGCGTGGTAATATGGATGCCGCGCTCCCGGAAAAGATGCTCGTCCAGTTTGGCAAGGTGTTCGTACATTTCCGGGAACTCCATGCCGGTGTCCGCTGACAGCACCATGTCGATGGGCATATCCCGTTCGATCATCAAAAGCAGCATGGCGGTACTGTCCTTGCCACCGGACAGGCTGACGGCGTGAAACTGCTTGCCGTTTGCGTTCTGAATGGTTTCCCGCATAGGAAAGCCGCTCCGTTTCCACTCCTTTCCCACATCACAGCTCATAGATGGGCTGCTCGTGTTCGTAGTAGGGATCGCACAGGGCGGCAAGCTCGGCCACCAAGTCCTCCAAATCCAGAGAAATCTCGCTGTCTGCCCAATCGCTGCCCTTGTAGACGCGATACTCGGTGACGTATTCGCCTTCTCCGGCGTTCACGCTGAATTTGGCAACGACGGCAAAGCCCATATCCTCCAGCAGCCACAACTCCATCGACCGGGCGGCAAACACCGCGCCGATATAGCTGTCGCCTACGTCCTCATAGAGAAGCGTCGCACGCTGCTTGAACAGCTCCGCGCTGCGATAGTCCAAGCTCAGCGCATTCTTGCCGTCTGCGCGATAGGCATAGACCGTTTCGGCCTTGTTCCAAACGGCTTGCAGCAGGGCGTGATAGTCAATGTTTTCCAGAAACTCGTCGATCTCCGTTTCTGTGTAGCCGACCTCCGTACCCTTGCGGAACAGCGTGGTCAGCGCTTTTTCCAGCTCTGTTACTCTGCTCATGGTAATTCCTCCAATCACTTTAGTGACGCCGCTTTTTCCGGTCAGGGAGGATATGCCCCTCAATGACGGCGGCGTGTTTGCGGATTTTGATTTCTCCGCGCCTCTCGGATGCCTGCGCCTTGGCATATCCCACGTCGGAGAGGAACAACCTCAGCCGTTCGCCCTTTTCACCCACAGGAGATTTCCATGACAGGACATCAAAAATAATCATGTGGCGGGTTTCGTCCATAAAGCGCTCCAGCGCAAGGATGCTGTGCCCGCCGACAAAATCATCAGCGTTCATATTCGGCACCTCGCGCTCTGATCTGAAAGGCGGCAAGCCCATAGCGGGCGATCAGAGTGGCGTTGACGATCAGGCGCAGCGCCTCCGGGTCAATGACCTCCGGTTCCGCCAAGTCCGCCATCGTGACGGCCTCCGTCTTGTCGCAGAGGTCGCGCGCTGCCATGAACAGTGCGTAGTTGTGCGGCGAGGTGTTTTTCAACACCGCATAGCCGAACTCAATCCCGTCCTTGCAGAAGCAGTTTGCCGTGCGGCGGTAAATGTCGTCGTTGGAGGTCAGCAGGTACATGGCCGCATAATAGGCGTTGGTATCCCTGCGGCGGCGGTAGCCCTGCACGGCACATTGATACTGCATTCGGCGCTCATGCTGCTCGTTGCTCCAGAGGCTTCCGGGATAATGCTTGATCAGCAGGTTCAGGCGCTGGAACAGGCGGCGTTCATGGGGAAATGTCTCTAAGACTGCCTCGCGGTAGCCGACCACACCGGCCTCAATGCGCTCGGCCAGCCACGGGCAGCGCAGGGCGGTACAGCCCAGCTTTTTCACATACTCGGTACAGAGCTGGCAGCTCACATCTTTGGGCGTGTATTTGAACGTGTTGATATACATGGCGTCCTCCTTTTGGCATGAAAATAGCGGACAAACAAACTGCTTGTCCGCTCAACGGCTCTGGTCACGCTGGCGCTTTTTCTGCCATGCGTCCAGTAATTTGAAGATGGTGTTCTCGATCTGGAACGGGGTATAGGAACGCGGGAAGTATTTGCGGAGCTTTTCACCGGAAAGGGTGATGTCGTTTTTCTCCGGTTTCTTCTGCTCCATCATAATGGAGAGCATGGTGTCCTCGTTCAGCTCGCCGCTCTGACTGAGCTTTTTCATCCGCTGCGCCTGCGAGAGCGAGGGGGTGGTCTGTTCGCTGTCGATGGTTTCCAGAAGCAGCCCTTGTTCCTTGGGTGTCAGCGCCGCAAGCTGATAGGCGGGACTGAGGGCGATTTTCTTCTCGTCCACCATCTGCTGAAGCTCCGGGACTAACTGCGTCAAGGCGATGTAGTTGCGGATGGTATCTCCGCTCACACCGGCATCCTGACCAACTTCATCATCGCTGCGGAACTTCGCCGAAATTTTCGGCGAAGTCAGATCCGTTCGTGCGCCCTGCCGCTTGATGGCCTCCATCTTCATCTTGTAGGCTTTGGCGCGTTCGGAGGGGAGAATGTTCTCACGCTGAAGGTTGCTGTCCACCATGATGATGGTGGCAGCGTCCCGGTCAATGTCGCGGACAATGACGGGCATGGTGGCCAGCCCAGCCAGCTCGCAGGCGTGTTTGCGGCGGTGGCCTGCAATCAGCTCATAACCGCCGTCCTCCCGTGGCCGCGCCAGCGCGGGGACGAGGACGCCGTATTCCTTAACGCTTTCGGCGGTTTCCTGCATGGACGCATCCTCCCGCACCTGAAAGGGGTGATCCGGGAACGGATGCAGCTCGGAGAGCGAAATCTGAACAACTACTTCCTGCTGCGGTTTCGGCTTTTTGGATGGCGCGGGCTTTTTGCCCGGTTCCTTCTGCACGGTTTTTTCAGGCATTGTGTTCCTCCTGTCGGCATCTGATTTTGGGTACAAAAAAAGGACATTTCTTCTTTTCAGAGGAAATGTCCTGATTTCTTGGACGGGCTGACAGCCCGCCCAAACAGTATTTAGTTTTTGTCGTTACTATAACACCCCCTACGATATAACTACTTCGCGGCTCGATTTTTCGGTTTGGAAAAGGATGAAAAACCTTGCCAGATAACCGAAAACCCTTGATATACGGGGCTTTTCCGGTTTGTCGTAATTATACCGTAAGGGCACAGCTGTGCCAGCTTGCTGCTGGCCAACGGCGTCCCCCTCAAACACATTCAGGAGTGGTTGGGGCACAGCGACTTTACCACCACGGCGAACATCTACGCCCACTTGGATTACAAGTCTAAAATCACCTCGGCACAGGCGATGGAGACAGGACTTGCGCTACCGGAGGGCGGCGACTTCGGAAGCCGGTGGGGATCGATTGATGTTGGGGAGAACGGATGATTTTCTCTCCGAAAAAGTGAAAGAGCACGGAATTGCCCGTTTCGGAAAAAGGAAAGAGCCTGTAATCGGCTTGATTACAGGCTCTTGATGGCGGAGCGAGTGGGATTCGAACCCACGGTACCGTGAGGTACAACTGATTTCGAGTCAGTCCCGTTATGACCACTTCGATATCGCTCCGTGTCTATTTCCGCCCGCTATTCTCGTCGTTTCCAAAGCACTCAAAAATCCTTTGGAGAGAAAAGCAGGAGAGAAAGCTAAAAAATATTCGATTTGAATTTTTGGAAACCCAGAATTAGCAAGGGTTTTCGGGGGGACGAAATTCACAGATTCCGCCGAAATTTCGAGTCAGGGCCGTTATGACCACTTCGATACCTATCCATGAATGCGTTTCACGAACGCACGGATGATTATAACCAATCCCGCGAAAAAAATCAAGTATGGCGGTGGAATTTCTGCAAATTCTGTTGTATAGTACTTGCGTATGCGCTAATATGGTGCAAATTCTGCGCAAAAAGGACACCATCACCGTGGACGATATGAAAAAAGAGGCCGAACGGGAAGCGCGCACCATGTGGGAATTCATCTGCACGTTCCTCAAATGGCTCGTGATCGCGGGCGTGACCGGCGGCATCGGCGGGCTGGTCGGCTCGGCCTTTCACCTGAGCGTGAACTGGGCGGCGGCGTTTCGCGCCGCGCACCCGTGGCTGCTGTGGCTGCTGCCCATAGGCGGCCTGCTCATCGCGGCCATTTACCGCCTGACCAAAATGGAAAACAAGAACACCAACGCCATCATCGACGCCATCCACTTCGGCGACAAGGTGCCGCTGCTGCTCGTGCCGGCGATCTATCTGTCGACCGTTATTACGCACCTGTTCCTGTCTCTTATACACATCTCCGAGCCCACGAGACACTGAGCGATCTC
>ENA-OYZF01000765-OYZF01000765.1-human-gut-metagenome-genome-assembly--contig:-NODE-765-length-12374-cov-7.007549_pt1 | contig 12374 bp, 9 predicted proteins | sample MGYA00244074_ERZ653472 | MGnify/ENA primary metagenome ERZ653472 (study PRJEB26926, sample SAMN06165179) | human gut metagenome | biome: ENVO:00009003; feature: ENVO:2100002; material: ENVO:00002003... | reverse complement strand
CTACACCCTAGAGTTCGTCGGCAGCGTCAGATGTGTATAAGAGACAGTTGCAGGATACTTCACTCCTTTTTTTACTATCATCTTCTTGTTGTGGACCAATATCGCCACCACTATATCCATTCCCCCACCGATCAGTAAGAAACTTCCCGGAAGGCTCAGCATGGCCAGGGGGAATTTTCCCGGTTCCGCTACAATCGCAAATATAATTCCCACGAAAACACCGACAGCAAGGAATATACTGCCAACCAAAACCACTATCTTATGAGCCGCATTCATACTATTTCTTCCTTTCTCAAATATCTGCAAAAACCACCAATTCTCTGCTCATACCATGTCTACATCACCATCTGCCAGATTATGTACAATACAAGCAAGTGCCCCGGATAAAAAGCATAACAGAAGTATTTAAACCACTTCTTATGATATCCCAGTTTTCCATTGTATAACCATATCACCGGCAATGCGATGAGCGCAAACGCCTGCTGCGGGAACTCAAAGCTATGTCCCGCTATACTAAACGTATAACAATATCCACTAAGCAGCTGTGCATTGATATAATACATACACACGAGCTGTGCTATCAATTTCCATGGTTCCTTGCCCCGGAACAGATAGAACATTATAACCATGACAACTCCCGCTCCATAGAAATCAACCATGGTGATCGTTCCTATCACATATCCCACAAGAGTCACAACAATCGCAACCGGGATCCACAGCCATACCTTGCCTGTTTTTCTTACCTTGTCTATCAATGCTATCAGAAGTAATCCTATGAGAAATGTCCAAAGTACATTCTGATGAAACAGATACAAGACGCTGTCTCCGGACACAAGATCAAACGGAACTTCAGATATCACCGCAAATATCAGCATTCTGCACAGATATCTGCGGAAATTACTGGTGTGATAAAACCCCTCAACTATCATGAAGGCAAATATCGGAAATGCTATTCTTCCTATGCATGTAAGTATATCCAAATATGGAAACAATGTTGCCCACATATGATCACTGAGCATACATGTCATCGCAATGATATGCAGCATACAGGAGCTGAATACTCCTGCTTTTATATTCCAGGACTGTTTCCCCGGTTCAATCATTTTACCATTCTGTATATCCGTCATATTGGTTCCTCCTTTTTATATGACTTCGTCATATTGGTCCCTTCTCTTTATAATGTGCCGCCAACTCCTTCGCCCTTGTTAAATCCGAAGATGGCACAGCATATCAGATCTATGATAAACAATGCCGACAATGTTATACATATGATGTTCTGCACTTTTTTGCTCTTGGAATTCAGAAATTCACTGAGCTTCGGTGCCGCTATATACACTCCAAACAGACTTCCCATGCCAAACGCAAGAAGCCCCACCAGACATATTCTTCCATTTACATTAAGGAACTCGTTCTTGTAGTCCCAATACTGTGAGTTAAAGAAGAAATCCAGTACCCAGCTTGCTATGAATTCTATGATTCCACATACCACCATCGCCATAGCGAACAGCTTCACCTTATCTGCCTTGAAACGGTCAAGCAAGAATATGATAGCAACGCCGCCGACTCCGTACACAGGCAGCCACGGTCCATACATTGTTCCGCGGTTTACAAGTATGTGATCCATAACTATATAGAGTACGACCTCCCAAAGCCATCCTATAAAACAGAACACAAAGAAGAAGAAAATGAAGTCCCTGAGACTGTATTCACTCTTCACCTTCATTCCCTCAGGAACCTCGACCGCGACATCCTGGAGAATATAGGCCGGTTTAGTCCATACCTCAGCAACTCCCGCGTCTCCTGCCGACTGATAAGCAGCCTCGATAGCCTTTTTGTTATACGGTGCAGCATTGAATGCTGCCTCAACAAAATTTTCCACACCTATATTCTGTCTGAACCAGAAGTACATCTCCACATCAAGCTCCATCTGGAATGGCACTGCTACCAGAAGACCTGCAACCGGTATAGCCTTGATCAACCACACATGGATGCATGACAGATCCGTCAGGAACATTTTCCACTTATAGCCTCTGGTCATCTCCCTTGACATGTTCTTCGCATCTCTCCACTTGAGCATTGGATTTTCGGCCAGGAGATATGGAACCATCCTATACTGGTAATACTTGTACACACCACCGACTATCGTGAGCCACCAGAGCGTCATAGCAACATTGTAACAGAACATGACCCACATAAGTCTTAGCACATAGTGCCTATGGAAAGGCGCAAACATTCGGTTGACGGACACCTTGTCACTGTATCTGCACTCCATGGCATAACGGCATTTGCCCACTATCGCCGCACTCTGTATAAAGAAATGGACAACAGCCATGATAAGAGCAGATATCAGGAGCATCACTATGACCTCGCCGGGATTTCTCTTCACATATGCCGTGTTGGCGCCTAAAAGCTTGATGATCCAGGTCTGTTTCACCGTCACCGAGTCTATCACCCTGGCTACTGTCTCAGCTTGTTTCTCCGACATATGCTCAATCATCGGCATATTCTTTACATACTCCTTGAGTATGGTCACATTGTCAGCCTCATGCTCGGTCTCCTGTCCAAGCACCTGATCTATTCCCTTCACGAATTTTGTCTGGGAAGAATCATCTACCCCAAGATAAGAGAAAATAAAACACACAGCGACCATAGCCATCCAAGCCATAAGTCCACGTTTAAATACCGTGTTCCACGCTCCCTTTCTAAGCTGTTTCCTGTTCCAAGTCATTATAATACATTCTCCCTTATAGAATTTTAAATGTTATCATCTTACGTCTATATCCCACATTTTTAATATCACATCACACAGGCAAACTGCGAAACTCATAACCTGAGTCCCCCTAGATGAAGTCGAAGGTCGCCTGCTCATAGGAAAGTTCCTGATATTCCAGCTCCTCCTGATCTGTCTTGCTGGTGTAGTCCACAACGACTGTCTGCTGCTTTCCGCCCACCATCTGCTGTCCCAGGATATAGTTCACGTCAAAGCGTCCGGTGATGGCCGGTGTCGCGCCACGGGCAGGTACGATGAGCTGCACATGATTAGCTGCCAGCATGGCAAATATAGGCTCCCAAATATATATATCTTTTGCAGCACCAAATGGGTTATCGATAAATATAGTCTTGGACTGTATCGACTCCTCAGGTGCCAGACTGTACATTCCGGCAATGTAGTTGATGACAGCAACCAAAAACTGAATGTAGATTCCCTGAGACTGTCCCGTACTTCCAACAGCCTCCTCATATCTGAGATAACGGCTCTGTTCCTTTATCCTCTCCCTCTTGTAGAGGTTAAGCTTTATGGCGTTCATATCTGTGACCATGACGCCGAACAGCTTCTTGAGTCCGAGGCAGTCACGGATGTACTTGATCCTCTTTCTCTCATCCTCGTAGGCATCCGCGCCTTTCACTATGTCATCTATATAATCAGACATTCTCTGCTTTACAAATTCATCCTTCACATAAGGTATGGTGAGATCGACCATCTTGATCACATCATCGCCCACCGTGATGCGTGACAGCTTTGGAAGCTTCTCAAGCTCAGTCTTGACATCCATACATCTCTGTACACACTGATTCTCGAAGTTCTCCTTTATGGCAACCATATCCTCAATGCCCTTCTCGACGCGCTCCTTCTCCAGCTTGATGAACTCAATAATCTGAAGAAGATTTGCCAGAAGTTCCTTTGCCTGACTGTAGGTATCCGGGACCTGCACATCCTGTCTGATCGTATTGGCCATCTCGAATACACCCATCTCCACTAGTGTATCCGCCGTCTGTCCCTTGAATCTCATGATTTCATTCTTTGCGCGGTCAAGAGCCTTCATGCTCCTGTCGTACTTCATAAGACTTGTCTCAAATAACTGTCTGAGGGTATCCATGTCTTCATCCAGTACATTTCCACCGGACACATCTATGTCATTTGTATCGACTATTCTCTTTACATCCTTGTACAGATCCACCATGAAACCATACTGCTTATAGTAATCGCTGTACGCCTTCTCAGCTTCTTTGAATATGCGGTTCATATCCGCAAGCACCGCATCTCCATTGGCTATGGCTGTATCTGCATCGGCTGCAGATATCTCCTCACGTACATAGCTGCCATCGCCGTATGTGCGGTTGATGTTCTCTATCGCATACTCTATGCTTCCCTCAAGCTTGCTATACGCCTTCTGGTCAGCCTTCTGCTGCTGCATCAGCGACGCCTCTATCAACGTGAGCCTTGCCAGCTCATCGTCCATCTCCCTGAGATTGTCCTCAGACGTCGGATAGAGCTCTCCTGCCCCGGCAAATACTGCCATGTCAAAGCCTCTCTTCTCTATGGTCTTCTGTATTCTGTCCATTGACTTCTTCAGCGCATCCATGAGCTTCTTCTTGTCCTCAAGATCCGGCGCATGCTCCTTTGAAACCGCCAGCATAGCCATAAATTCCTGTTCAAGCCGTTCATCTGAAATGTCCAAGGTCTCCTTGTATTCCTCTGGTATTCCGTCCTGCCATGCCGCAGCAGCCACGCCTGCACCATCTGTATTTTCAGCAACTCCCGCATTCTCAGACTTCGGCAGATACGGTTCGAAATACTCCGTCCACTTGTACTGGATATCCTCTATATTCCTTGTAAGCCCCGCAAGCTTTGCCTCAGTCTCTCCAACCGTCGTCGACCACTTCAGCACATCGCTCTGAAGTCCTGACAGCTTTGCCACAAGGTCAGATTTCCTCTGCTTATACTCGGCAAGTCTCTGCTCCTCCGGTCTTGCAAGATCCGACAGCTGCTCTATCATGACAAATGTCTGTCTTCTGTCAGATTCCTTCTGCTGACTCTGCTGCAGGTCTCCATATCTCTCGGTGTTATTCTTAAGCTCCGTCTCTGTAACCTTGATCGATGTCTTAAGCTCCTCAAGCTCATCCTTCTTATCGAGCAGTGCCTGGTTCAGCTCTCTCTCCCTGTCCTCGGCACCTGTATATCTCGCATCCACAAGCCTTGTGACAAATGCAAGATCCTCCTGATAAGTCGCAAGCTTCTCATTTATCAGACTGATCTCCTCCGTGAGACCTGCTATCTTATCAGCATTTGCCTTTCTGGCATCCTCTATGGAGTCCTTAGACATGAAATATTTCCTGTCTCTTCCTATGATAAGCATGTTCTCGGCGGGAACTATCGCTGAGTCTGAAAGCTTATCCATATCGTACACCATTACACATTCGCTGCCGGTGTCTATCGAACCGAGATTTATATCGTCCTCCAAACTATCAAATCCCTTTGTCACAACACTGTACGGTAGGTATGGATTTGCCTGAAGCAGCTCCTCCTTTGTATCACCCGGGAGTGCCGACAGATAATCCGCACCATGCATGGCCATGAGCCCATGTCTGGTGGAGATGTAGTTTATCACAGTCTCAGCACCCTCCGACGGCGGAAATGGTCTGCCATCCTCATAGCATTTCGCAAGCTTTGTCAGTCTGTCGATCTCCTGCTGACGCTTTATCGTCTCTGTTATGGTACCCCTTATCCTGTCATTTATAACACCTGTTATATCCTGTAGATTCTCCACAGAGTATACTGCCATGATGCTGTCGAGCTGGCTTCCCGACTGCCTGTACGCCTCGGCGTCAAGCCTTGCATCCTCGCAGCTTCTCTCCAGCGCATCATACTCGGCCTGCACAGTCGTCAGTCTGTATCTGTCATCGTACAGCTTTGTCCTGCCATCTGCTATGGCTATCTCCAACTCTGTCATCTCAGCAAGTATCCTGTCAGACTCCTCCTGAGCCTTGTTCATCATATCCTTCACATCACCCACTACGAGCAGGTTGACCGATGTAGCCAGCTCACTTATGCGGGCACTTATCTCATCAATCTTGGCTGTGGCATCAGCGATATTGTTCTCCGCCACCGCCTGGGCGATCTCGCCCTCCCTCATGACCTTTCTGCAGTACTCCGCCTCCTCAAGTGCATGGTCATAGCTGGTCTGGGCCTCTTCCCTTGCCGCCATGAGCTCTGCAAGCTTCTTCTCATCACGGATGCGTCTGTTGTACGCATACACCGCCATCTTCTCACTGGATGATCCGATGTTATTTCTTATATTGTCGACTATCAGTCTGTTCTCATCGTACTGTCGCTTGTTCTCCCTGTATACAAGGTAGTCATTTACACTCTCCTTGTAGCCGATCTGGTTTTTCAGCTCCGCAAGCTTCTTCTCATTGTCCTCTATCTGCGTGGCAGTGTCATCCATCTTGCGGTTCATGTCCTCAAGGCGCAGATAATCCCTGGTGACCCTGAGATTTGCCAGACGCTTGTTCTGCTGTTCCATCTGCTCCCCGGCGTCAGCCTTTGCCTTCGCCAGCTCCTCCATATGGGTGTCGCCCTCCTGTGTACACGCCCTTCCTGTGGCATACACATCGGCCAGGCCCTTACATATCCTGTCGTTGTCCTCGTAGAGACCTATGCATGAGTTCACCTTGCCCTCGAGCACATTTATCAATTCTATCTGGTGGTCATAGTTGGCTATGTCACGCTTTCTCTGTGCCAGAACGTTCAGCTTGTCCTTGATGTCGAGGAGAGTCTCTGCCATGGTGTCTTCCTCACCGTTTCGTCCTGTCTTTGTGGCAAATGCCTTCTCTATGATCTCCTCTATGAGCAGATCCTCCACTACCTTCCTTGTGGTCCTGTAATTTGTCTCAAAATACGTTCTTACGTGCCCCTCTGTCTTGTTGATTCCACGTATGATCTCCCAGTGGCTCTCGTGGAGACCATAGCCACTTATAAATCTCTGGTACTCGCCCTTCTTGTCAAATACCCTGACCTCCAGGCTCATATCCCTGTGTCCGAGATCCTTGAGATACGTCTTTAAACCATTGAATGTAATCCTCTCATTGCCCTCCGACAAAGAAAGATTCACTATGTCATTCTTGTTATATTCCCTGTAGAAAATGCAGTAATTAAAATACTCTATGGATGCAGTGTCCTTCTGTACCTCCCCGGCATCCGCCGTATCCTTTGCCTTTCTGGCACAGAATCCGGTGGTCATGTATCTGTAGCCTTCCTTTATATCCGCCTCGTCAAGCTTCCACTCGATCAGCGAATGGATGACTGTGTTGCCGCCGCCCGCACGGAAAAGCTTCTCCACAGGCTGCTTCTCATCCAGAGTACAGTTCGGTATCAGGTTCTGAAGGAGCAGAAGCATGAGAATACTCTTTCCTCCTCCATTTGCCAGATCATACAGCGTGTTCTTGCCATACATTCTCATGGTGAAGTCATCGTACTGCTGTGTACCAAAGTTATATTTTACATTGTTGACCCTTATCCTGTTGATACTAGGCATCCTCTTCTTCACCTCCAAGCAACTGATACAGCCGTCCTCTGTATTCCTCAAAATAGTTCTCCGACAAAGCCTTCATCCTGTCTGTCGGATAGTACCTGTCCGCATTCTCCACAAATAACCGCTGGGCCGACATGAAGTTGAACACCAGCTTCACATAACCCGCCCGGGATGCCTTGGACGCCCTGGCGCTGTCGCCCTCCTGATTGCCCGTCACCGCCGGGAGCTCATCCCACAGAAGCGCTATCGCCTTGAAGCTGTCCTGCTCCACCTCATCAGTTGACAGAACATCAAGCTTCTTCGTTATGTCCGCAAGATATTTGCTTGTCTCATCTATAATGTTCTCTGACTTCACATACTCCCTGAACTGATAGCTGGATGAATCCTTGTAAAAATAGAGAAGTGTCATATACATAATGAAGTAACACAGATAGAGCTCCTTGTTCAGACGAAGTCCCAGAAGCTTCTTCATGTCGTCATTTGTATAGCCAAATACCCGGTTGCCCTCACCGGCTGTTATATACAGGCTGTCATTGTACTCGTACAGTGACAGGTTCATCTTCTTCATCATATTCATGACAATATCGTACACCTCGGCATTGCCGTAGAACTCATCGTACAACGGGCCATTGTCGGGATGCTTCTTACAGATCTCCTCACCTGATATTAACTTGGAATATATCTCTATCGCCTTGTCCAGATTCTTACTTTCCATCTTTTTCTCCTGTGACGCTGCTGATTTTTTGTTTTATGAGGCTGTATATGAATGTATATATAACTCGTATTCCCTCACTGAGTTATATATAATTCACATACAGCCACTCCACTTACTGAAATCAGCAGCTGTTCTTCTAAATATATATATAATTTAATTATGTTACTTCAAATCACTTAACTTTCTCCGCTCAGTTACTCTCAGCTGGTTTTGTTAAACTGAATTCCCGTAACATACATGTCCTCGCCAATCTGTATCTCTTCGTCTGGATGGAATTCCAGTGTAAATGTCATGCCTCTGAAGGCATCCAGTGTGAGTTCTGGCGCGTACATCTCACGTGAGAGTCCGGAACCGCCATACCCCATATCACCATCGATTTGATTCTGCAAAATAGCAATACCTTTGCCTGTTTTTATCCTCTCTATGTGATCCACCAACATTCCCTCCAGCATGGTATCCGGCTTCTTCAGGATCTCATCCACACTGTACCTGTCCTTCTGTGCCAGGTGTGTGAGGAAGGAATAGTAATCCTTGTTGTCATATATCTCCTTGCCAAACTTCACCTCCAGAATTCCATTAAATTCCTTGAGACTCAGGTGTCCCCATTTGCTCAACTGGTCAAGGAGTTCGTGGAACAGTTTTGTGAAGTTGGCACTTATCTGCTCATCGAGCAGTTCATCTTCGTAACGGAAGTTCGGATCTAGCTGTTCCTTCTTCACCTTTGTTGTCTTCGCATTGTCCTCGGACTTCAGCGTGAGCATGTGATCTATGGATGTCATACTAAATGTTTTCACGATCCTCGGAGCAAAGAGAGGCGCAAGTATAGTGAGCATCTTATCCGGTCTGTCATCTTTTATAATGCTCTGAAGCTGTCCCGCAAAGTCAAATGCAGGTCTCAGCTTCTGAAGCTTTGCCTTGTGTATAATATTATCCGATATGTTCTGAAGCTCCATGGTGCTGCTTATCAGACTTCCATGCTTGATTATCGTCCGTTTGAGCTCAAGCTCAAGCTGGCTTATCTCCTCCATTGCCTTCATGTTTCCCTTGCCCATGTTGTCGTAGCTCGCCTTGGTGATCGCCTTGTCAACCAATGCCTTGTTCTTGGCAAACAGCTTCTGCTCGTCAGCGAACCATTTGCCGACGGTCTTCATATAATTCTCATATTCTTCTGCGCCCCTAAACACATCTATGGACAGAAGATTCACTATCTCATCCTTCTCTCGGATAAGCCTGTTCACTTCACTATTTATCCTGCGCACGACCTCGATACCGCCACGGAAGTTCTCTCCAACGATCATTTTTTCCAGAAGAAGCTGCTGCACGTTGATCTTACTCTCGTCCTTGATCTCCTTGGTGTCCAGATAGAATTCGATTCCATCCGCAGTAATGAAATACAGAACCTTGCCATCCACTATATGGCTGTCTATCAGCTTCACTCGTCCCGTCTTGCGCTGCTTCTTTCCCGGATCATAGAACGTGAATTCAAATGCTCTTCCATCGTTCTTGATTTTGTCAAATATATACATTATCAGGTCAGTCCTATCCTCCTCCGCAATCTCCACGTCAAAATCACGGTCGAGAAGCTGCCCCATAAATTCTTCATATTCGTCGTATGACACCTCACGCTCATTGAAGCTGTTCTCCTGAATAAAAAAACGCAGAACCGCCATGGTTATATAACCCATGTCCAGCTGTGCATAGCGCCCTTCCTTATACTGCGCAAATGTGGTCTCAGCCAGAACAAAGAACGGGTAATATTTCCTTAGGTTCTGCATTCTCGCATTGTGTTCTTCGATTATGTCATTTATCATCACGTATTTAAGTGCCATATCTTCTCTATCTCTGTACTTTCCTGATTATTGTCATACAAAGTTAGTATACCATGGTACATTTACCGATACAAACTAATCTGTCACTTTTTACGGCTGTTTTTACCATACAGCCGTCTTTTTTTCAGGAATCGTACGCTGTTTATTGCTGTCCTGCTCTTTCACAGACAGCTTCCATAAAATCAGCAGCACCTCTGCTATCCTGTCCCTGATCATTTATTCCAAAATACCCCAGCTTGTAGTCATCACAATCACCAACTATCCTGAACTGGATCAGGACCGTCACCTGCGCCCCTTTATATTCTGCATTTCCATCAAACTCTACAATATCGTCTCCATCTGTTGAAATAAATGTCGACCAGTGTTCATCAGTACAAAACAGGTCAAGACCTTCTCCATATGTAGTGTCATCATTCTCAAAAACCGTCTGTTCCTTGATAAAGTCTATCCTCTTATCCGGAAGATCCGCTGCGGCCTTTCCGATGCCAGCCTCACCAATTCCTGCAATACTTAATATTACCGTCAACATTATGGCCAGCATCTTGAAAAACTTGTTCTCCCTGAATCTCTCCCATTTTCTCACATTAAGTGCAAATGCCAATATTCCACCCACAACAGCTCCGCCTATATGCGCATATATGTCAATATTTTCCTCATATGTGTATATGGCATATATCACAACAAGCATTATGGCTATGGTCATATCCCTTCGGCTTGCCTTTTTGCTTCCCATTACGGACAGAAAAACAGCTGCGCACATAACTCCAAACACTGCCCCTGAAGCGCCTATTGAAAAATGCATTCTGCTCGGATCCATCACGTGTGACAGGTTCATGGATATAAGTCCTGATACAATTCCTGATACAAAGTATATGATGGTCATACGAAGGGAACCCAGCTTCTTTTCCACCGTCGAACCGAACATGAACAGTGCAAACATATTTCCAACCAAATGATCAAATCCCGAATGAAGAAACATTGATGAAAGAAGTCTTCCATATTCTTTATTGAGTTTGACGTACTCATAGTTGAGTCCGCCCGTCCTCGAATAGTTGTCAACACCGATGCACATGATTCCGGCTATAACATTTGCCAATATCAACGTGATCGTAACGATGGGGATCATTCTCTTCATCTGCGGCTGCTGAAATTCCCCGCCACCCATCTGCTCCGGACGGATCACGTACGCTGTGTCCTGATCTTTATACATATAGTTACTGTCTTCATAGCTTTGACCGTCTCCTCCAAATCCATATTCGCATCTGTTATCTTCCATATAATAATACTCCCTATGTTTTTACAGTTCATCAGTATCCGTTTTCATCTTTGAATCATCAATCAAATACCCTCTTAAGCACCTCGTCCTCATACAGCACCTTCTTGGCAAGCTCCCTGTACTTCTCCTCGTGAAGATAAGTATGTCTGTGTGGCTTGATCTGCGGTGCCATATCTATCGCCTTCGCAAAGTCCTCCCTCTTCAGGTCAAGTGTAGCTACATAATCCCAGAAACCTGTCTTCTCAAATATAGCATTTACCCTGACATATCTGTGATCCTGTACGACCGCCATTATATAGGTAGCGATTCCAACCTGTATTCCGTGAAGCTGAGGCTGCTCAAGCATCTTATCCAGAGCATGTGATATCAGATGCTCACTTCCGGATGTAGGTGTGCTTCCGCCTGCAATCTCATTTGCAACTCCGCTCATGGCAAGTGAATCGAGAAGCTCTTTCAGGAACAGATCATCCTTTATCGTCTCAAATGGAGTTCTGACGAAACTGTTCACCGCCTTCTTTGCTATCATGACGGCAAAATCGTTCATCTCTGAGTAGCCAAGCTCGGACTCAAAGAGCCAGTCGTATAGCGATGTGATCTTGGAAACCATGTCGCCAATTCCTGAATAGAGGAATCTCTCCGGAGCTGATTTGATGATCTCCGTGTCCGCTATTATTCCGTATGCCATTCTGGCTGGCACCGATGTACGACGGCCATTTACCATGAGTGACGCGCTGGCGCTTGAAAATCCATCCGAAGATGCCGATGTCGGAATACTTATAAATGGAAGCTTTCTGAGGTACGCCGCATACTTTGCCACATCGATAACCTTTCCGCCGCCGATGCCCACTATCACCTGAGCCTTTGCATCTATGTCAAATGCAAGTCTTATTATGTCCTCTATATTGGTAGAATCCAGCTCTCTGTATTCCACTACAGTCACATTCTCCTCCTTGAGTGAGTCCATGACCTGCTGCCCGAACATATCAATGAGTCCGTTTCCAAAATATATAACCGCATTCTTCATCCCAGCGCCTGCTATATATTTCCCCAGATTGTTCAAGGTTCCCTTTCCTATCTTTAGTATTGTAGGTATTGCTATATGACTTCCTGCCATGATCTTCCTCCCTATTCTGCAATCTTCAGACCGGATCCTCGCAACCAGATCCCGATCTGTAACCCTTTGGCCTCCAATTCGAATAAATTATATTCAAACATTACTTATTATAATGTATATACTAGTT
>ENA-OYZF01000763-OYZF01000763.1-human-gut-metagenome-genome-assembly--contig:-NODE-763-length-12403-cov-4.897635_pt1 | contig 12403 bp, 10 predicted proteins | sample MGYA00244074_ERZ653472 | MGnify/ENA primary metagenome ERZ653472 (study PRJEB26926, sample SAMN06165179) | human gut metagenome | biome: ENVO:00009003; feature: ENVO:2100002; material: ENVO:00002003... | reverse complement strand
GCGTCAGATGTGTATAAGAGACAGGCCTTTCACCGAAGAGGTGAAGGACCGCGACCCGCGCCTGGCGCAGTCGATCCGCACCCCGGGTTACAAGCGCATCGGCGCCAAACGGGTGCAGGGTCCCGATCTCGGCGTCACGATCACCGGCTACCAACCCATCAAATTCGTTCAGGACACGACGGCCTCGGGAGGACAGATCGACCGCAACGACCGTTCGACCTGCGACATGCCGGTTTTCCGCTATGCCGAAGTGCTGCTCAACTATGCCGAAGCCAAGGCCGAACTGGGAACGCTCACGCAGAACGATCTGGCGATCACCGTCAACGAAATCCGAAGCCGGGTGGGAATGCGGGGCCTCGACATGAACGAAGCCAACAAAAATATCGACTGGTATCTTGAGTCCAAAGAGTACGGCTATCCCAACGTGACCGGCGCCAACAAGGGCGTCATTCTGGAAATCCGCCGCGAACGGGCCGTCGAGCTAATCCAGGAGGGTTTCCGCCTTCAGGATCTGTATCGCTGGAAAGCCGGCTATTGCATCGACCAGGCCATTTCCGGCATGTATTTCCCGGGCCCCGGCGAATACAAGCTTGCGGGCAAAGAAACGGCCGATCTGATTCTCTATAAGGCAGGAGAGACCAAACCCCAAGCCGGCGAAGGAGTTTCGGTATACGAACTCGGTTCGGACATCATTCTCTCCGAGGGGGACAAAGGCTATGTCTACTATCACAAAACCGTTCTGCGCACTTCGTTCAACGAGGAACGCGATTACCTCTACCCGATTCCCAGCGGCGAGCGTTCGCTCAACCCGAACCTCACGCAGAATCCGGGATGGAGCGACGGACTCGATTTTTAAGTCGGAAATAACCTAAAAAACAAGATTATGAGATTTGTAAAATATATGACAGCCCCGATCCTCATGGCGGCCCTGTGTTCCTTCTGGGGCTGCGACAAGGATGAGGACCACCTTTCCGAAGCTGTTCTGGCGAGCGCCAACACCTTGAATTTCGAAGCGGAAAGAGCGGCGGAAAAGATCATCACCATCTATGCCGACGCCGACTGGGTGACGGAAGTCCCCGACTGGGTGACGGTCACGCCCAACTCGGGAACCGGCGTCATGGACGTGACGGTTTCGGTGACCGACAACATGCGCGACGGCGCGGAGGACAACCCCCGCAAGGCCACCCTCGTCTTCAAGGGACGGACTCTTGCAAGCCGCGCACAGGTGCTCATCACGCAGAACGGAGACAAATACCGCGATGTGAAGGAGTACACGGCAGGTGAACTCGCCGCCCTGGCGGACGAAACGGTCATTTCCGTACCGTCGGCGATCGTCGTGGCCGTGACGACCAAAGGCTTCGTCATCAGCGACGACAAAAACACGGACAATATCTTCGTCTCGGACGCCACGACGGTTGCCGTCGGCGACAAGATTTCGCTCTTGGGCACCAAGTCGTCCGACTCGCAGAAACTCGCTACGGTAATCGACTGCGACGAGGTGACGGTTCTGTCCGACGGAGCGGTGAACTACCCCGAACCGGAGGACATCAGCGCAAAGATCGACGACTACACCTCCTCCAAACGGGGCTACGTCACCGTCAAGGGCGTTTTCAACGGCAGCACCCTCACCGTTTCGGAGAACGCCAAGTACTCGGTCAGCGTCGTGGACGCACCGGCAAGCCTGGGCCTTTCCGCCCTGACCGGCCATATCGTAACCGTCACCGGCTACTACGCCGGTTTGGCCGAGCCTGTACAGCGCATCATGGCCACCGATGTCGAGGACAACGGCCTGAACGAGATCGTCTATTTCCTGGAGAACTTCGAATGGCTCGAACCGTGGTCCGTAGCAAGCGGTGTCGGCCAAACGGTCGAGACGGATAACCTCGATGCAAAAGCGACAGCGCTTACCTCCATAACTGTCGATGGAGTGACTGCATTCGACGCTGTCGAAAAACTCGGTTACAAGTTTATCTACGACAAGAACGACAACAAACGCATCTACCTCCAGCAGAACTACCTCAAATTCGGCAAGACCGGCAATCACGCAGGTATCATTCTTCCTCCGATAGACGGGGTTCCCGAAGCAAAGGACAATGTGACACTCTCGTTCGACTGGTGCGGAATGCGCCAGGGGTCCGGCAAGATCGACCCCGTCAATCTGATCGTCATCTTCGAGAACGGCAGCGACAAAGTGCAGATCGACATACCCGAACTGGGATGGGAGGATGGTCACAAGCTCGAATGGGTTCGCGCCGAAGTCAGCCTGAAGGGCATTACGGTCAACAAGGATACGAAGATCACCATTACGCAGACGCAGTGGGAAGTCGGGACAGCCAACCGCTGGTTCCTCGACAATATCAAAATATCCGAACCGATCAAACTCTGATAACAGAAACCTTGTAAAACGAAATCAGCCGTTGACCCGTGAGTCAACGGCTGATTTTTTTCAGCGGAGGCGCAAAAAAACCGAAGTTTTCGCTCCGTTCCTCCGGCTACCGGCCCGCTCGCCGCAGAAAACACTCGATCGTGTTCTCCATCAGGCAGCAGATCGTCATAGGCCCGACGCCGCCCGGCACGGGCGTGATCACCGAGGCCTTGGGTTCGATGGCTGCAAAATCGACATCGCCGCACAGTTTGCCCGTCTCCGGGTCGCGGTTCACCCCCACGTCGATCACCACGGCGCCCGGCGACACCATCTCCGCCGTGACGAACTTCGGCCGCCCGATGGCCACCACCAGAATCTCCGCCCCGCGCGTCACTTCGGCGAGGTTGCGCGTACGACTGTGGGCCATCGTCACCGTAGCGTTCGCGTCCAAGAGCAGTTTAGACACGGGAAGTCCCACGATATTGCTGCGGCCGATCACCACGGCGCGCTTGCCGGCGATCTCCACGCCTGCGGCCCGCAGCATCTTGAGAATGCCTTTCGGGGTGCAGGGGAGCGTGCAGGGCTGTTTCTGCCACAGCGCCGCAACGTTCAGGGGATGGAAGCCGTCGACATCCTTCTGTTTGTCGATGGCGGCGATCACCTTGTCCTCGTCGATATGTTTCGGAAGGGGCAGCTGGACCAGAATGCCGTCCACCTCGTCGTCGAGGTTCAGGGCCGTGATGATGTCCAGCAGTTCGGCCTCGGAAACGGACTCGGGCTTTCGGATCGTGGTATTGCGGATGCCCACCTCGGCCGAAGCCTTGGCCTTGCCCGTCACATAGCTCACGCTGCCGGGGTCCTCGCCCACGAGGATGACAACCAGATGGGGCACACGGCCGTATTTCGCGGGGAAGGTCTTCACCTCGTCCGCCATTTCAAGTTTCAGTTTCGCTGAAAGTTCTTTTCCGCTGATTATTTTTGCCATATATCGCTCGTATTATCTTTCCAAATCGTCGAAAGCCCGGTGGCCGATGTCGGTGCGGTGGAACAGATTGTCGCAGTCGATGCGGGCCACGTCGGCCAGCGCATTCCTCCGCGCTTCGGCCAGGTCCCTGCCCTTGCCCACCACGAACAGCACGCGGCCTCCGTTGGTGAGAATCCGCCCGCCGTCGGCCCGGGTTCCCATGTGATAAACAGCCCCTTCGACGCGGTCCAGGCCCTTGATCTCGTGTCCTTTTTCGTAGTCGCCCGGATAGCCCTTCGAGGCCAGCACGATGCCCAGCGCGGCGAAATCGTGCCACTCCAACTGCGTATCGCGTCCCTCGGCCACGGCACAGAAGATGTCGACGATGTCGCTCTTCAGGCGCGGCAGCACCACCTCGGTCTCGGGATCGCCGAAACGGGCGTTGAACTCGATGACCTCGACACCCCGCGCAGTCTTCATCAGTCCGCCGTAGAGCACGCCCTCGAAGGGACACCCCTCGGCGATCATCGCGTCGGCCACGGGCTGCATGATCTTCTCCAGGGCATAGCGTTCGTCCTCCGCCGTCACGAACGGCAGGGGCGAATAGGCGCCCATACCGCCCGTATTGGGACCCTCATCGCCGTCGTAGGCCCGTTTGTGGTCCTGCGCCAGCGCCATCGGCCACACCTTGTGTCCCGAAACGAAGCACATGAACGAAAACTCGGGACCTTCGAGGTAATCCTCGACGACCACCTTGCCCTCGCCGAACTTGTCGTCGAGCAACATATCCCGCAACGCCGCTTCGGCCTCGGCCATCGTCCGGGCGATCACCACGCCTTTTCCGGCGGCCAGTCCGTCGTATTTCAGCACTGCGGGCAGAGGACGCCCCTGCACATAGGCCAGCGCCCCGGCATAGTCGGTGAATGCGCGGAATCCGGCTGTCGGGATGGCATATTTAGCCATCAGCCGTTTGGCGAACTCCTTCGACGACTCGATGCGCGCCGCAGCCTTCGTCGGACCGAAGATGCGCAGCCCCGCGGCCCTGAAGCAGTCGACGACACCCGCCGCCAGCGCCACTTCGGGACCCACGACCGTGAGGCCGATGCCCCGCTCCGCGGCAAAGTTACGCAGGCGTTCCACCTCGGTTTCACGAATGGCCACGCACTCGGCCTGCCGGGCGATGCCCGCATTCCCGGGTGCGCAGTAAATTTTTTCGACCTGCGGCGAACGCGACAGCGCGTCGACAATGGCGTGTTCGCGGCCACCCCCGCCTATAACCAGTACCTTCATAAACAAAATTCCTTTTTATCGCAGAACAAACTCCGCAGATTCCGGCACTTTTTTCCGCAAAAAGTGCCACAAAAACTCTCCGACGATACCTCCGCCTGCCCGAAACGGTCTAACGCTGGCTTCGGGCGACTATTCGCGGGTTTGTAAACAAACCGTCCCCTCCGCTCGCGCTTTTAGCCCGTCCCTTGCCAACGGCTCCGGTATCCGGTCGGATTTCTGTACTACCCAAAAATGGTAACGCCGGTGATACTAATGCTTGAAGTGCCTCTCACCGGTGAATACCATGGCGATGCCCTTCTCGTCGGCCTTCCGGATCGAATCCTCGTCGCGGACCGAACCGCCGGGCTGCACGATCGCCGTCACGCCGTACTCGGCGGCCAGCGTCACGCAGTCGTCGAAGGGGAAGAAACCGTCCGACGCCAGCACGAGACCCTCGGTGACGCCTGCGGCATGCGCCTGCTTCAGGGCGATCTCCGCCGAGCCGATGCGGTTCATCTGTCCGGCGCCGACGCCCAGCGTCCGGCCGTCCTTCACCGCCACGATAGCGTTCGACTTCACGTGTTTGACGATATGCCAGCCGAAATTGAGGTCCTCCATCTGCTCCGCAGCGGGCTTCGCCTTCGTGACGCACATATCGGCCGTAACGGCCTTCGTCGCCACGTCGAGGTCCTGCACCAGCAGGCCGCCGTTGACGCTCACATACTGTTTCGGGTCCACGTCGCCCTTGTCCATGCTGACCTCGAGCAGGCGCAGGTTCTTCTTCGCCGAGAGCACTTCGAGCGCCCCCTCGTCGAATTTCGGGGCCATGATGATTTCGAGGAAGATCGGCTTCATCAGCTCGGCCGCCTCGCGCGTCACCGTGCAGTTCGTCGCCACGATGCCGCCGAAGATCGACACCTTGTCGGCCTCATAGGCCTTCGTCCATGCCTCGACGACATCTTTGCCCGTCGCGGCGCCGCAGGGATTCATGTGCTTGAGGCCCACGCAGAACGGCTTGTCGAACTCGCGCACGATGCACAGCGCGGCGTTGGCGTCCTTGATATTGTTGTACGACAACTCCTTGCCGTTGAGCTGTCTGGCGAATGCCAGCGAATAGGGCACCTCCTTCCCCTCGCGGTAGAATTTGGCCGACTGGTGGGGGTTTTCGCCGTAGCGCAGCGACTGCACGAGGTCGAACTCGAGGAAAAGCTTCTCGTTCAGACCCGCCTGCGCGCGCATATAGGCGGCGATCATCGCGTCGTACTCGGCGGTATGCGTATAGGCTTTGGCCGAGAGCTTCAGGCGCGTGGCCTTTTCGGTATTGCCGCCGGCGCGAATCTCGTCCAGAATCGCGTCATAGTCCGCGGGGTCGCACACCGCCGTCACGTCGGCCCAGTTCTTGGCCGCCGAGCGAAGCATCGAAGGTCCGCCGATGTCGATGTTCTCGATGGCGTCCTCCATCTTCACGCCGGGTTTCGAAATCGTCTCCCGGAACGGATAAAGGTTCACGCAGACCATGTCGATGAACTCGATATGATTATCCTTCAGGGCTTTCAGGTGCTCCGGATCGTCGCGGCGGGCCAGCAGTCCGCCGTGCACGTTGGGATGCAGGGTCTTCACGCGGCCGTCGCAGATCTCGGGGAATCCCGTCACGTCGCTGATGTTGATTACCTCCACGCCGCTGTCGGCCAGGAGCTTCATCGTACCGCCCGTGGCGATCACCTCCCAGCCCAGAGTCCGCAGCCCTTTGGCAAACTCCACGACACCGGTCTTGTCACTTACACTAATTAATGCGCGCATTATTCGATCAGTTTTTTAATAGTTTCAATGTATAACGGATATTCCACGGCATGAATCATCGCTTCCAGTTCCCCGATGTCATCGCCCTCGTAGGGAAAGGCCCGCTGGGCGATGATGCGTCCGCCGTCCAGCTCGGCGTCGACGTAATGGATCGTCACGCCGAAGACCTTGACGCCGTATTCCAGCGCCTGCTCGATGGCATGCGCCCCGCGGAAGGCCGGCAGCAGCGAGGGGTGGATGTTGATGATCCGCCCGCCGTAGGCCCCCAGCAGCACGTCGCCCACAATGCGCATGTAGCCCGCCAGGCAGACCAGCTCCACGCCCGCGGCATCCAGCCGCGCGACGATCTCCCGCTCGTAGTCGGCCTTCGAGGCATATTGCTTCGGCGCGAAGACGAACGCCCCGACCTCGTGAGCGGCAGCCCTTTCGACTACCTTCGCACCGGGTTTGTCGCAGACCATCAGCACCACTTCGGCATCCAGCACGCCCCGCTCGCAGGCCGTGACGATGGCTTCGAAGTTCGTGCCGCTGCCGCTGGCGAAAACCGCAAGGCGCCGCATCCCTCTATCGGATGACGACACCCTCGGTGTCGGTTACGCGTCCGATGACCGTGGCACGCTCGCCCTGCTCCGTGAGGATGCCGATGGCCTTCTGCGCCTCGGCGGCATCGAGGGCGATGACCATGCCGATGCCCATGTTGAAGATGTTGAACATCTCGCGGTGGGCCACCTTGCCGTACTTTTCGAGGAAGCGGAACACGGGCAGAATCTCCCACGACCCTTCGTCGATCTCAAGCCCCTGCCCCTCGTGGAGGATGCGGGGAATATTTTCGTCGAAACCGCCGCCCGTGATGTGGCTGATGCCGTGCACGTCGCAGTTGCGAACCACCTCCAGCACCTGCTTCACATAGATTTTCGTCGGCGTGAGCAGCACCTCGCCGAGCTGTTTGTTCGACAGTTCGGGATAGGACTCGCGCAGGTTCAGGCAGTTGTCCGCGACGATCTTGCGCACGAGGCTGAAGCCGTTGGAGTGCACGCCGCTCGACGCAACGCCCACCAGCACGTCGCCCGCCCTGACCTTCGAACCGTCGATCAGCTGCGACTTCTCCACGACGCCCACCGTGAATCCGGCGATGTCGTATTCACCCTCGGCGTACATGCCCGGCATCTCGGCGGTCTCGCCGCCCACCAGCGCACAGCCGGCCTGACGGCAGCCGTCGGCGACACCCGCGACGATGGCCTCGATCTTCTGGGGTTCGTTGCGCCCCACGGCCACGTAGTCGAGGAACACCAGCGGTTCGGCGCCCTGCGCCAGCACGTCGTTGACGCACATGGCCACGGCATCAATGCCGATCGTGTCGTGCTTGTCCATCTCGAAGGCCAGCTTGAGTTTGGTTCCCACGCCGTCGGTCCCGCTCACGAGCACCGGTTCCTTCACCTTGAGGGCCGAGAGGTCGAACATACCGCCGAAAGCGCCGATGTTGCCCATCACACCCAGACGCGAGGTCGAGGCCACATGCTTTTTGATGCGCCGCACCACTTCGTATCCGGCTTCGAGATTCACGCCGGCCTTTTCATAACTTTGAGCCATAGCAATATATGGTTTAAATAATTTAAATTCCCTGTTTTTATCCCCATTCTCCGGGCCCGTCATTGGGAGGCATCGCCAGATGCCGTGGCAATCCGGGAAAAATGCCGTAACGTCACAACACCGGTTCAGATTGCCGCGTCGGACCTGCGTCCTCCTCGCAATGACCGCTTCGCGTCCGCTAACATTTTACGTCCTTGTTGGCCTCCTCGGGCGACTGGTAGAGCGCCGTGGGATACTGCCCCGTGAAGCAGGCCATGCAAAGTTCCTTGCGGCTGCCCGCCTTCAACAGCGACTCGGGCGAGAGGAACACCAGCGAATCGGCGCCGATCTCCTCGCAGACCCCCGCCGTGTTCTTGCGGGCCGAGATCAGCTCCTCGCGTGTCGAGGTGTCCACGCCGTAGAAGCAGGGATCGGTCATCGGGGGACTGGCGATGCGCACGTGCACTTCGGTGGCTCCCGCCTCCTTGAGCATCGTGACGATGCGCCGCGAGGTCGTGCCGCGCACGATCGAGTCGTCGACCAGCACCACGCGCTTGCCCCTGACGATCGAACGCACGGCCGAAAGTTTCATCCTCACGCCCTTCTCGCGCAGCTCCTGCGAGGGCTGGATGAAGGTGCGGCCGATATACTTGTTCTTGATAAGTCCCATTTCATACGGCAGTCCGCTCGCCTCGGCGTAACCCATCGCGGCGCTGAGGCTCGAATCGGGCACGCCGACCACGATGTCCGCCTCGGCGGGAGCCTCCTTCCAGAGCAGGCGTCCCGACTCCTTGCGGTAGGCGTGGACGTTGCAGCCGTCGATGTCGCTGTCCGGGCGTGCGAAGTAGATGTACTCCATCGAACACATTTCGTGACGCTTGTACATCGAGTAGTCGCGGCTGCGGATGCCCTGTTTATCAATCGTCACGATCTCGCCCGGCTCGACGTCGCGCACGAACTCCGCGCCCAGCACGTCGAACGCGCACGTTTCGCTCGACACCACCCATCCGTCGCCCAGCTTGCCGATCGACAGCGGACGCAGGCCGTACTTGTCACGGCAGGCGTAGATGCGGTTGGCCGTCATAATCAGGAAGGCGAAAGCCCCTTCGAGCATGTTCAGCGCGTCGATGATCGAGAAGATGCGCGGCCGGTCGTGGTAGCGCGTCTCCTTCTTGATCAGGTGGGCCAGGATCTCGCTGTCGGAAGTCGACTGAAACAGGCTGCCCTTGTTTTCGAGGTGGCGGCGCAGCAACTCCGAATTGACGATATTGCCGTTATGCGCCAGCGCGAAGTCGCCCGTGTTGTGGCGGAAGAGGAACGGCTGGACATTCTCCATGCCGCCGCCTCCGGCCGTGGTGTAACGCACATGGCCGATGGCCGTGGAACCTTTCAGCGTGGCGAGTTTCGCCTCGTCGAAAACCTCCGTCACCAGCCCTCCGCCCTTGATGCGGCGGAACGTGCCGCTCTCGTCCACCGAGACGATGCCGGCCCCCTCCTGCCCGCGGTGCTGCAAGGCGTGGAGACCGTAATAGGTCAGCGACGCGGCGTTCGGCACTCCGTAGATGCCGAACACCCCGCACTCCTCGTGCAATTCACGGTCGCGGATCACTTCCATCATACTACCCGACGATTTTTTGCAGGCGCGCCAGAATCTCCTCGTAAGCCTCGCGGACCTTGCCCAGGTCGCGGCGGAAACGGTCCTTGTCGAGTTTCTCGTTGGTCGTGGCATCCCACAGACGGCAGGTGTCGGGCGACACCTCGTCGGCCAGCACGATCTCGCCGTCCGACGTCTTGCCGAACTCGATCTTGAAGTCCACCAACTTGATGTTCATCTTCAGGAACAGCTCCTTGAGCACCTCGTTGATCTTGGCCGTCATGGCGTACATCTCGTTCAGCTCCTCGTACGTAGCGGCGCCCAGCGCAACGGCGTGATGGTCGTTGATCAGCGGGTCGCCCAGCTCGTCCTTCTTGTAGCAAATGTCGAAAATGACGTTCGAGGGCTGCGTGCCCTCCTCGATGCCGAGACGCTGGGCCATCGAACCGGCGATGACGTTGCGCACGATCACCTCCAGCGGAATGATCGTCACCCGGCGGCAGACCTGATCGCGGTCGTTGATCGTCTCGATATAGTGGGTCTTCACGCCGGCCTTATGCAGCTCCTTGAAGATCAGGGTCGAAATGGCGTTGTTCAGCACGCCCTTGTTCTCGATCGTAGCTTTCTTGATGTTGTTGAAAGCCGTAGCGGCATCCTTGTAGTGGATGATGATCTTATCGGGATCGTCCGTGCGGAAAACCTGTTTTGCCTTGCCCTCGTAGAGCATTTCGAGCTGTTTCATGTTGTTTGGGTGTTTTTTGATTATTTGATTCGTTGTCTCATTTCATATTGAAGTCCACCACGATCGGACGGTGGTCCGAGGGGTGCCAGAAATTCGAAAGTTTGGCCGGATCGCGGACCGGCTCGGTGTAGGCGTCGGTCACCACGTCGGCATGCGTGATGCGCTCGTAGAGCGGCGGCGTGCAGTAAACGAAGTCGATGCGCGACTTGCCGCCCGTCGTGGTCTTGAACTCCCCGGGATATTTCCCGGCGATCACGTCCACATAAGGCGTGTGCCGGAGAATGTAGTCGTGCACCAGGAAACGCGTGTCGCCCGCCGGATATTTGTAGAACCAGTTGTCGCGCGACGAACGCGCGTTGAAGTCGCCCATCATCATCCAGAACTGCTTTTCGGCGCCCGGAACCGAATGGATCGTATGGTTGCAGATGTATTCCATCTCCATGCGGCGGTATTTGTCGCCGCCGTTCTCGGCACGGCTCGCATCGCGGTCCTTAGCCTGGAAGGCATACCCCTGCGGCCAGGTGTGAAGCGTTACGATGTTGACCGTCTTGCCGTTCTTCTCGATGCGCGCCCAGCCCGCTCCGTGCGTCACCACGCTGTCGGGTTTCGAGCCGACGATACGTTCGACGTTCTCGATCGGGTATTTCGACGTGATCACCTGCGGGTAATTGTCGCGGTGTCCGCCCATATACCAGTATTTGTGGCCGTAACGGGCGGCCAGTTCGCCCCAGTTCCCGACCAGATAACGGTCGGCGACATCCATCTTGTCGGCCGTGCCGGTCTTGTAGATCGACTGCGCCTCGCACCAGACGCAGACGTCCGGATCGTACGCCCTGACCCACTCCACGAACTTGTCGTAGTTGTCGCCCTGCCCGGACCACATTCCGTTCTGAATGTTCCAGTACAGCAGGCGCATGTTGTTTTTCGGGTTCTTCGGGTTTTTCCGGGCATGAACGCAGACCGGAGCGAGCATCGCCGCAAGAAGCAGCACGCCGCAAAATCGGAACAGGGAGGTTTTCATCGGTTATCGTTTTTTTAAGGTTATTGCACTTTGCGGAAATAGGCCACGGCATTGGCGAACAACGACTGCTGCTTGTTGCCGGCGATGTTCTTGAACAGGTTGTTTTCGTAACGCTCCGTGTGGCCCATTTTTCCAAGAATCAACCCGTTCTGCGAGATGATGCCCTCGATGGCGTACGACGATCCGTTGGGGTTCCAGGGAGCCTCTGCCGTGGGGTTCCCTGCGGCATCGGCGTACTGGAAGGCCACCTGCCCGTTGGCGAACAGCTCGCGGGCAAGCTCCTCGCTCACCACGAACTTGCCCTCGCCGTGGCTGACGGCAATCGAATGCAGTTCACCCGGACGGAAGCCGCGGAGCCACGGGGAAGCGGTCGTCGCGACGCGCGTCGCGACGATCTGCGAAATATGACGGTTGACGTCGTTGCGGAACAGCGTCGGCGACTCCTTGGTGACCATGCCCAGACGTCCGTAAGGCAAAAGGCCCGACTTGACCAACGCCTGGAAACCGTTGCAGATGCCCAGGATCAGGCCTCCGCGGTCGGTCAAAGCGTGGATTTCGTCGCGAATATCCTTATTGTTCAACACATTGACAATGAATTTGGCGCTTCCGTCGGGTTCGTCGCCCGCCGAGAAGCCGCCTGCGAGCACGAAGATGTGCGCCCGGCGGATATGCTCCTTCATTTCGGCGATCGAGCGCAAAACGTCGTCGCCGGCGATGTTGCACAAGACGCTCGTCCGGACCTCGGCCCCCGCCGCGCGGAACGCCTTGGCGGTGTCGTAGTCGCAGTTCGTGCCGGGGAACACCGGAATATAGACCACCGGGGTCTCGACCGCCTCGCCGGGATAAACGAACGTTTTCGGGGCGGGTGCGGAAGTCATCACCTCCGCCGAGTTCCGGCCCTTGTCGGGGTAAACGGCCGCAAATTTCTCCGTATTGGCCTTGTAAAGCTCTTCGAGCGGCATCTTCACCCCGTTGACCGTCAGCGCCTCCTCGGCGACGGTGAAGCCCAGCAGTTCGGCATGCGGATATTCCCTGTCTCTTATACACATCTGACGCTGCCGACGAACTCTAGGGTGTAG
>ENA-OYZF01000754-OYZF01000754.1-human-gut-metagenome-genome-assembly--contig:-NODE-754-length-12519-cov-4.781772_pt1 | contig 12519 bp, 13 predicted proteins | sample MGYA00244074_ERZ653472 | MGnify/ENA primary metagenome ERZ653472 (study PRJEB26926, sample SAMN06165179) | human gut metagenome | biome: ENVO:00009003; feature: ENVO:2100002; material: ENVO:00002003... | reverse complement strand
GATCCACGATGGCGAATGGTTTGAGAATGATGTAAAAATGTATGGTACTCAAACACCTTGCCACCGGATCCACGATGGCGAATGGTTTGAGAATGATGTAAAAATGTATGGTACTCAAACAGATAGAATGTCTCCAGAACCAAACACGTGGTTTGAGAATGATGTAAAAATGTATGGTACTCAAACACCTCCTAATTTGCCGCAATCCATATGCCGGTTTGAGAATGATGTAAAAATGTATGGTACTCAAACGGGAAATGAACGTGGACAGTCTCGACAGCAGTTTGAGAATGATGTAAAAATGTATGGTACTCAAACGATACATCATCCTGCCGAGTTTTGGTATGTGTTTGAGAATGATGTAAAAATGTATGGTACTCAAACAGGTCTTAAAGTCAAGACAGGTGAAACTGCGTTTGAGAATGATGTAAAAATGTATGGTACTCAAACGATAGAACAAGCTATGAGTGTGTGCCTTGGTTTGAGAATGATGTAAAAATGTATGGTACTCAAACGACGCTAAAACTTTCAAGATCTGATAGAGAGTTTGAGAATGATGTAAAAATGTATGGTACTCAAACACAAAATTCTCGGGAATTTTAAACCAGCGGTTTGAGAATGATGTAAAAATGTATGGTACTCAAACTCATCTTCTTCAATGGAATCGTATGATCCGGTTTGAGAATGATGTAAAAATGTATGGTACTCAAACTAAGCACAGGGAAATCATCAAAGATTCTTATACATGGAACTTCAAAAACGTGGCATATTCCGCATGATGCATGGAAAATTATAAAAGAAAATCATTACGAGTGGACAGCTCATTCCCATCCGACAATGACGAAAATAATTGCGTCACCGGAAGATCGAGAGACGTTAAAGCTATTTACCTGGCAAGAAAAAAGACTTATAATAGATTTGAAAGGTAATACAAAAGAGTTTACTGCAAGCACCCAGGATTGGATCAATGAGATATTAGGTGTGACAGGTTATGATAAGCGAGAAAAAGGCAACGAATATAGCTGGCCAAAGGCTGATTGAAAAATATGGACGTGCTTATGTTGAAAAATACAAGAACCATATTGGAATTATGTGGGAGAAAAAGTGTGGAAAATTAATAGTTGATTTTGACAAATACCATAAAGAAATAAATTCAGTGCCAGTAACTGATACAAGTGATGGGATTACGGTGAATGAAGACAATTTCCCGGATAGGATATTAACGGTCGAGGTAGATTTAAGAGATGGAAAATCCAAAATAATTAAAGAGTGATACCACTGATCAAAAATGGTCGGTGGTATTTTTATACTCTTTTTTAGGAGGTGATGCAGTTTGATTGCGGTAAATATTACACCGCTTGGCCTGACGGTAGATGGCCATGCAGGATATGCGTTTGAGAATGCTGTAAAAATGTATGGTACTCAAACGTGGTGCAATCCCGGAAGGTTCAGACCTGTGTTTGAGAATGCTGTAAAAATGTATGGTAGTTAAAAATGGAAGAAATTTCTAAGTTTTAACTTGTTGTAGCATTTTTGCTGGGAGAGATAATGAATATGGAACTATTTGACGACTATTTCAAAAGAGATTATTGTAATTATATTGAAAGATTTCTCTGTTTGAAAATGAAGGAGTTAGTTCTTTTAAGGCAAGAAATAATTGATAACTCATTTATGCAAGAAATAGAGAAAAAAATTTCTTTAGATGTTATGAAATATGTTGATCATGTTGATAACGAGCTGGAACAAGGCTGTCGATCAATAGATTTTATTTATAGGTAATGGCTTGGGAAAATTGCGGGTATATGCAAGGTTATGGATTATAAAATGATTTGCTGCAGCAGATATGCGAGTGAAATGAACCGTGTTAATCGGAAACCAGTAAAAGAAATAATAAAAAAGAAATAGCACATAATCCATATCTAGGCTATAAAGAACTTGTGACTAAGGATTTATCATTGGATATAGAAATTGAACTGGAGTATTTAATAGAATCAGAACAATTGATAAGAAGAAAATCAAATCATAAAAACCCCAGATATAGATGGGAGGCAAGAATAAAATAATACAAGAGAATACGAATAAATAAGTTCACAGGAGAAAAGTCATGGTTAGAAATATTATAAAGGGCAAAAAGATTTTTGGGAGAAAAGCAAAACCGGCAACGGAAGCAGACCAGGAAATCGTAACAGATCTTTTAGATACATTGCGTGCCAATCGAGAAATATGCGTTGGAATGGCGGCAAATATGATCGGCATTAATAAATCGATCATTGCTGTGGCAGTGGGACCATTTCAGTTTGCAATGATTAATCCTGTGATAACTAAGATGTCAGGAGAATATAAGACAGAAGAAGGATGCCTTTCTTTGGAGGGAACCAGATTATGCACAAGATATGAAGAAATAGAGGTAGATTATCTGGACAGCAATTTTCAATTCTGTCATGGAAAGTATAGTGGCTGGACAGCACAGATCATACAGCATGAGATTGACCATTGTAAGGGGATTGTGATTTAATGTTAAAATACTATTATTTTGTAGAAGTCTTAAAATAAATTGAATTGTGAGGAAAAAATGGATTTTAAATATTGCAAATTAGAAATTTTTATACCGGAAGAAAATTTCCCGGAACTTCAGAAGGCTTTGCAGTCCGTAGATGCAGGGCATATAGGAAATTATGACTCATGTGTGTCCTGTTTAAGGCTTACCAGTTATTGGAGACCATTAGAAGGGACTGCTCCATATATAGGAAAAGCCGGGGAGATTAGTTGTGAACCGGAAATAAAAGCAGAGGTAACAGTATTTAAAGAAAAAGTGGATGAGACAATTGAGGTGGTCAAAAAAGTTCATCCGTATGAAGAACCGGTTATAAATGTAATTCCGATTTGGCGGACAAGTTTTTAAAAAAAGAAATAGACAATTAAAATGACCAACAGTCAAGAACATATTGACTGTTGGTCATTTTTACTGTATAGTGCTTTTAAGATGAAAATGACTAAAAGTCATAAAGGAAGGAGTTTGTGAAATGGTTAAATTTGGAAAGAAAGTGGTGAAGTTTCGTATACCGATTATTATTATCAGTATTTTACTGTTGATACCGGCAACTCTGGGATATATTAATACCAGAGTAAATTACGATGTATTGACATATTTGCCGGAAGATATTGAAACGATGCAGGGACAGGATATTCTGGTAAAGGATTTTGGAACAGGAGCATTTTCTATGTTTATAGTGGATGGGATGGAGGATAAAGATGTCTCGGCACTGAAGACAAAGATTGAGAATGTCGATCATGTCAGCAAGGTCTTATGGTATGATTCACTGGCAGATATAAGTATGCCAAAGAGTATGCTCCCTGAAAAGTTGTATGAAGTATTCAATTCAGATACGGGTACAATGATGGCAATCTTTTTTGATGAAGGAACTTCGTCAGATGGAACAATGGAGGCAATCGGGGAAATCCGTGAACTGGCAGGAAAGCAGTGTTTTCTGAGCGGAATGTCTGCGATTGTTACGGATACAAAAAATCTGGCAGAAAAAGAAACTCCGGTCTATGTACTGATTGCGGTTCTTTTGGCGATATTCGTATTAGGTATTACCATGGAATCATTTTTCGTTCCGTTACTTTTTATGCTTAGTATTGGTATGGCGATCGTATATAATCTTGGCAGCAACTATTTTCTGGGAGAGATTTCATATATTACCAAAGCACTGGCAGCAGTGTTGCAGTTAGGTGTGACATTGGATTATTCTATTTTCCTGATGCATAGTTATGAAGAACAGCAGATCCGGTATGATGGAGATAAAGAAAGAGCGATGGCACATGCGATTTCGCAGACATTTTCTTCAGTTATCGGAAGTTCGGTTACGACGGTAGCGGGATTTATTGCATTGTGCTTTATGACATTTACTCTGGGAATGGATATCGGAGTGGTCATGGTAAAAGGTGTTATTTTTGGAGTGTTGGCGTGCGTTACCATTTTGCCGTCCATGATTTTGTGCTGTGATAAGCTCATTGTTAAGACGAAGCATAAGCCGTTTTTGCCGGATATCGGGAAGCTTTCGGATAAAGTTACAAAAAGATATCTCGTATATGTAGTGATTTTCCTGGTGCTTTTATTCCCGGCGATTTATGGAAATAATCATACCTCTGTTTATTATAATCTGGATGAGACACTTCCGAAGGATCTTCCGAGCATTATTGCCAATGAAAAGCTGAAGGAAGATTATGATATGAATACAACGCATATGATCCTTGTTGACAGTTCTACAGAATCAGCGGATGTAGCAAAGCTGCTGAATAAAATGGAAAAAGTGGATGGTGTAAAATGGGCATTGGGATTAGATTCCCTGATCGGTCCGGCTATTCCGCAAAGTATGATTCCTGAGTCTGTCACAGGAATGTTGAAAAATGATAAGTACCAGCTTGTACTTGTCAATTCAGAATATAAAGTAGCGACAGATGAAATCAATGCACAGATCAAAGAACTGAATAAGATTCTTCATACATATGATAAAGGTGGAATGTTGATCGGCGAAGGACCGCTGACTGCTGATCTGATCGACATAACGGATACAGATTTTAAGACGGTAAGTGCTGTATCGATTGGAATTATATTTGTTATCATTTTACTCTTATTTAAATCAGTATCACTGCCGTTTATTTTAGTAGGTGTTATTGAATTTGCAATTTTTGTCAATATGGGGATCCCATATTATACGGGAACGAAACTCCCATTTGTTGCGTCTATTGTAATCGGTACGATTCAGCTTGGTTCGACGGTTGACTATGCTATTTTGATGACAACAAGATATAAAAGAGAAAGAAATCATGGAGCAGATAAATATAATGCGATCACGACAGCACATCGTGCATCTGCCCAGTCGATCATGGTCAGTGCATTAAGCTTTTTTGCTGCAACGATCGGTGTAGGTCTTTATTCCAATATTGATATGATCAGTTCCCTGTGTATCCTGATGGCGAGAGGTGCATTGATCAGTATGGTAGTGGTTATTTTTGTATTGCCATCGATGTTTATGGTATTTGATAAAATCATAGTAAAGACAAGTAAAGGATTTTTACCGAAAGAAGGATGATTCAGTTCTTTTAGAGATCATATAAAATGAAAAGAGCAACCCTGACTGCAAAAAAATAAGGTGATTTGCAGTCAGGGATTTTTTTGGTTATCAGAAATACGACAAAAATCCAAAAGCTCTTTTTTATTATGGAAATTTATGAAATATATATAAATTTGTGGAATCTAAATATTTCCACTTGAAAAAAGAACATACGTTCTATATAATAATATATAAGATGATGCAGATTAGAATTTTTGGATCACCAGGGAGCTGGCAAAGGGGATTTAGAGGATCAAATGTTGGTATGATGCACATTCGGGGAGGAACTGTGGGATGAAAGAGAGAACTTATATTGCGATTGATCTGAAGTCATTTTATGCATCCGTGGAGTGTGCAGAGAGGGGCTTAGATCCACTGACGACAAATCTTGTAGTGGCAGATACATCCCGTACTGCGAAGACAATCTGTCTTGCAGTGTCTCCCTCTTTGAAAGCATATGGGATTCCGGGGAGAGCAAGACTTTTTGAAGTGGAGCGGAAAGTCCGGGAAGTGAATATAGAGCGGAGGCAGAAGATTCAGAAAAGAGAGTTCACGGGAGAATCGACAGATGAAAGGGAACTGGCGGAGAATCCGGAGCTGGAGTTGCAATATATTGCAGCTACACCGAGGATGGCTTTGTATATAGAATACAGCGTCAGAATTTACAGGATTTATCTGAAGTATGTTGCACCGGAAGACATTCATGTGTATTCTATTGATGAGGTATTTATTGATGCAACTGCCTATCTGAGAACTTATGGGATGACAGCGAAAAAACTGGCTGAGAAGATGATCCGGGACGTGCTGGAGCAGACCGGGATTACGGCTACTGCGGGGATTGGTACGAATCTGTATTTATGTAAGATTGCGATGGATATTATGGCGAAGCGGGTACAGCCGGATAAGAATGGTGTGAGGATTGCCTCGCTGGATGAACTGAGTTATCGAAAGCAGTTATGGGATCATCGTCCACTGACAGATTTTTGGAGAGTCGGAAGAGGCTATATGAAAAAGCTGGAAGAGAACGGTCTTTATACGATGGGAGATATTGCGAGGTGTTCCGTGGGAACCCCGGAAGATTTTTATAATGAAGCTCTTCTTTATCGGCTTTTTGGAGTGAATGCAGAACTGCTGATCGATCATGCATGGGGATGGGAGTCATGCACAATGCAAGAGATAAAAAAATATAAGCCCTCTGCGAACAGTTTGGGTTCAGGTCAGGTGCTGCAGTGTCCGTATCCTTATGAGAAGGCACTGTTGGTTGTCAGAGAAATGGCAGACCAGCTTGCACTGGAACTGGTGGACAAAGAACTGGTGACAGATCAGGTTGTACTTACGGTTGGATATGATATTGAAAATCTGAGAGATCCGTCTATACGTGGCAGATACCATGGCGAAGTAAAAAAAGATCATTATGGCAGGATGGTACCGAAGCATGCACATGGGACAGCCAACCTGCCGACAGCAACTTCCTCTACAAAGGAGATTCTTGAGGCAGTTACCGGACTGTATGAAGAAATTGTAAATCCACTTTTATTTGTGCGACGGATTTCACTTACTGCCAATAAGGTGGTCAGTGAAAAAGATGTTACTGTGGGTCAGAGTTTTGAACAGTTGGATCTGTTTACGGATTATGCAGCACTGGAAGTAAAGAAAAAAGAAGTGCAGGAAGAGAGAAACCGGGAAAAAAGTGTTCAGAAAGCGGTTTTGGATATAAAAAAGAAGTACGGGAAGAATGCGTTATTAAAAGGAATGAATCTGATTGAAGGTGCGACAGCCGTTGCGAGGAACCGGCAGATCGGTGGACATAAGGCATAAAGGGAGGAGAATCGGAGATGAAAGAAGCTGGAACTGGAAGTGACTATGAGGAACTGCTCTATTTGCCGCACCACGTGTCAGATGTGCATCCGAGAATGGCAACGATTGACAGGGCAGCCCAGTTTGCACCATTTGCGGCACTGACAGGTTATGAGGAGGCCGTAGATGAATGTATAAAAAGAATGGAAGAGGAAGTGGAGAACGAATATGGTAAAGATTGATTTGATAACGGGATTCCTTGGATCAGGTAAGACTACATTTATAAAAAAATATGCCACGTATCTGATGAGAAAAGGCTTGAATATAGGTATTTTGGAAAATGACCATGGTGCAGTCAATGTAGATATGATGTTATTGCAGGAACTAAGAGGAGATCAGTGTGAACTGGAGATGATTTCAGGAGGCTGCGATGCAGAGACGCACAGACGAAGATTCCGGACCAAGCTTATTTCAATGGGAATGTGTGGGTATGACAGGGTTCTGGTCGAACCGTCAGGAATTTATGATATTGATGAATTTTTTGATGTGCTCCGGGACGAACCATTGGATCGCTGGTATGAGATTGGCAATGTGATTGCAGTAGTAAATGCAGGTCTGGAAGAGACATTATCAGATCAGGCAGAATTTCTTCTTGCATCGGAAGTTGCAGATGCCGGAAGTATTATTCTGAGCAGAAGTCAGGAAGTGCCTGTGACGAAGCAGGATGCGACCATAGAGCATCTGAACCGGTCTCTGGTGAAGCTTGGCTGCAGACGGCAGATAAAAGGGGATGAGGTGTTAAGATCTCCATGGAATGAATGGACAGAAAGGGAATTTGAACAGGTCTTGAGTGGCGGCTACCGTACAGAGAGTTACAGAAAGCCGGAATACAGGGAAGATCAGGGCTTTCAGTCTTTGTATTATATGAATCTTCAGATAAAGAAAGAAGAATTGAAAGAAAAGATGAAAGAGGCATTGAAAGATCCGGCCTGTGGAAAGCTTTTCCGAATTAAAGGATTTATGCAGGATGAGAATGAAAAGTGGATCGAGCTAAATGCGACGCAGTATGAAATTCAGATGAACCCGGTCGGGGAGGGACAGAATGTACTGATTGTAATCGGTGAAGGATTGGAGGAGGATGCACTTGCAAAATACTTTGGAACTCCTGCCAGATAGTGATCCGGTCGCATTTGAAAGACTGTTGGAATTGACAGATCAGGGGCAGTTTGAATTGATTTATCCTGATGATCTGAAGCAGGGGAAAATTCGTCTGATCTATATGATGAATGATGCAGCGGAAAGTTTTCTTGCATTTGAACAGGCAAGGATGAAGGGAAAGTATAAAAAGGATTTTGAAGGTGAAATCGAAGCAGAACTGCATTTGATGAAAGATCAGCAGGAATACGGGTTAATCATCAGGCAGGCGGAAAATGTATTTACTCTTTTCTTCAGAAATCTGACAGTAGAAACCCGGCTTTATAACTATGGAGAAATTGGGCATTTTTGGATCAGTGGTTATGAGTATCTGAGGCAGATTGAGTATAAAGCATCAATCATCAGAGATAAAAGAGAATATCTCGGAAATGATTTTTGTAATGAGACGGAACTGAAACTTGCAGAGCTTGCAGATTTTCCACCTTTGAATTATTGCTGTTATCCGTCAGTTTCAGAGCAGTATATTTTTTACCGGGATGATCCGTGGAGTCCGTCTGAAGAGGCAATGGATGTCATGGAAGAACTGCTGGGAAAAGTAGATGACCGGAGAATGCTCAGAATATTGAGACTTTACCGGAGACACCCATATAAGGTATTGGCACGCTATATGGCAAGGATGCTCCACAGGAGTTCGCATGATAAGATCGTTGATCTTTTACAGGAAATGATCGTAGAAGCTGCAAAGACGTATCCGCAGAGAAGATTGCAGACAGATGAAAAAGTGCGGTATGAGAAGCTGCTAAAAAAAGCGGAAATGAGAAAAAATGAACTGGAGTCGCGGGGGATCAGGGCAACGGTCTTCTGCGAAGAACCATTTGAAGCGGTCAGGGATTCGGTTGATCTTAAAGTATATCTTATGATCTGGAAAAGAGGAACTTTTAATAGAAAAGTAAGAATTGAAGAGATCATTTAATTGTTATCTGAAGACGGATGGAGTATAATAAGCAGTGGTCAGATCGTGACTTAAGATAAAGATTGGATTTTTATTAAAGAGAGGATACACGTATGATAACAGTAAAAGAATACAGAGGACATATTCGTAACTGGGAAGAACTTTGTGAAAGATTGGGGATTGATCTGTCTCTTTCAAGAGAAGAGCGGGAAAAAGAAATTCTGATCAAAGCGTATCAGACATGGGGCTATGAGATGGCAGACCATATGTATGGAATGTTTGCATTTGCTCTGTGGGATGATGAAGAGAAGAAGCTGTTCTGTCTGAGAGATCAGTTTGGCACAAAGCCATTCTATTATTATGAGACAGAGGATGGACAGCTTCTGTACGGTACAATGATCCGTGATATTATGAAGCAGCCTGGTTTTGTGAAAAAATTGAATGAGGAAATGCTGCAGTTATATCTGAGTCTTACATATGTAGCCGGTGAGAATACGTTTTTCAGAGGTCTGAAGAAGCTGATGCCGGGACGTTATCTGATCTGGCAGAATGGCAGACTTACGATTAAAAGATACTGGAAGCCTGAATTTCATCCGGATGAGAGTAAGTCTCTTGAAGACTGGGCAGATGAGATTCATTCCACGATCCAGGAGATCATGCCGGAAGTGAAGACTGCGGATGAGAAAGTAGAGTCTTTCCTTTCAGGTGGTGTAGATTCTTCCTATGTACTTGCAATGTCTGATGCAGAGCAGGCTGACGGATGTGGATATGAAGAGGAGAGATTTGATGAATCTGTTCTTGCAGAAAAGACTGCAAAGATTCTTGGAAGAAAGTTCTCAAGGAGTCTGATCACACCGGAGCAGTTCTTTGATATTGTACCATATGTGATGTATAATATGGAGCAGCCGTTAGGTGATGCATCTGCGATTGTATTTACGCTTGGATGTAATGCAACGGCAGAGCATACAAAAATCTGCTATTCCGGAGAGGGTGCGGATGAATTTTTTGGTGGATATAATATGTACCGTAATGCAGAACGTTATGGGGAGAATCTGAAGACGTTCTATGTTGGAAATACGAACATCATGAAAGAAGATGAGAAAAAGAAGATTCTGAAAAAGTATGACCCGGATGTACTCCCGATCGAAGTGGCAAGAGAAATTTACGAAGAGACAGAAGGACTCGATCCGCTGTCAAAGATGTCAGATGTAGATATTCAGATCTGGCTGGAGGGAGATATTTATCTGAACGTTGATAAGATGAGTACGGCAGCAGGACTGGAGATCCGTATGCCACTGACAGACAGAAGGATTTTTGACATCGCGTCCCGTATGCCTTCAAGATATAAAGTGAATGAAGAGCAGAATAAGGTGGCGTTCCGTACAGCCGCAGCGAAGGTATTGCCGGAAGAGATTGCTTTCCGCAAGAAACTTGGATTTATTGTTCCAATTCGTATCTGGATGGCTGACGACAGATATAATCAGGATGTAAGACGGTTGTTCAACAGTGAGATTGCAGAGAAATTTTTTGATGTGGAGGCAATCAATGAAATTTTTGCAGACTATGTTGGTGGAAATTCTGATAACTGGAGAAAGGTATGGACGATCTATACATTCCTTGTATGGTATGAGGAGTATTTTATAAAGAGATAAGCTGGCAGCAAAGTGTAGAACGTTGCAGAGATAAAAAGGAAACCGCAGAAGTAAAATGAGACTTCTGCGGTTTCGTTAGTTCATTATAGTTGCCGGGGATATGTCTGAAAAATCTACTGATTTTTTAGACATATCCCCGGCAGTTTCTTCTCAAATATCTTCTTCAGATCATGGAAGAAGAAAGGCATACATAACAACAAAGTGGCACATACTTCCGCCCATTACGAAGAGATGAAAGATCTCATGGCTGCCGAAATTTTTATGACGGCTGTTGAATATAGGAAGTTTCAATGCATAGATCACTCCACCTACAGTATAAATAATTCCTCCGGTAAGAAGCCATGCAAAAGCGGCAGAGGACATATTATTGAGGATCTGAGAAAAAGCCAGAACACAGGTCCATCCCATACCAATGTAGAGGACAGAGGAGATCCATTTCGGACAAAACACCCAGAATGCCTTGATCAATATGCCGGCAATTGCAAATGCCCATACAATACAAAGAAGCGTGATGCCACGAGTCCCTTTTACTACAAGGAGGCATACCGGTGTATAGCTTCCTGCGATCAGAACGGAGATCATCATATGATCGATTTTTTTCAAGATAGTATTTACTTTTGGCGAGATATCAAAAGTATGATACGTTGTACTTGCAGCATATAATAAAATCAGACTGATCGCATAGACTGTAAGAGATCCAATGTAGATCCGGCTTGGTTCATGTGCAGCCTTGATAAGGAGCGGTACTGCCGCAAAGATTGCCATGAGCATGCCGATAAAATGAGTGATCGCACTTCCGGGATCTTTAATATGATGTCTTTTTTCCATAATAACACACCTCCGATATATTGATAAAACAACAAGTGGTTTTCAATACTACATTTAACGTATGCATATATAATAGCATGTATTCATGAAAAATCAAGAGGAGATTAAAAGGAATATGAAAAAAGTCAGATACAAATGTTGTACCTGACTTTTGAATATCTACGGGAATCCACAGGAAAATTATCGAATGACAGTGCCTGTCTTGCCTTTTAATGCATCCGTTACTTTATCGAAAGAAGTAATGTAAGCACTGCGTCCCTCGCATGCTTCTACGAAATCAACAGAAGCACGGAATTTAGGAAGCATATTGTAAATTCCAAAATGTCCTTCCTCCATATATGTCTTAGCCTGTTCTGTTGTGATCTCTCCCAGCGGTTCTTCATCTTCCTGTCCGAGATTAATGCAGACTTTTTCGACATTTGTAAGGATGATGAGCATTTCAGCGTCAATTCCCTCTGCAAGCTTTCCGGCTGCAAGATCTTTTTCGATGACGGCACTTGCACCTCGGAGATGATTGTCCTGCTCCAGCACCGGGATTCCACCGCCTCCGGCAGCAATTACAACCTGATTAGCATCAAGAAGTGCCTTGACGGCATCCAGCTCGACGATTTTTACAGGATTTGGTGCGGATACGACACGACGGAACCCTTTGCCTGGCTCTTCAATCACATAATTTCCTTTTTTACGCTCTTCATTTGCTTCCTGTGCATTCATATAACGTCCGAGAACTTTGGTCGGTGTATAGAAAGCTTCATCATATGGATCGACAATTACCTGAGTGAGAACAGTACTGACAGTTCTGTAGATTCCACGATTAAGAAGTTCCTCACGGATTCCATTCTGAAGGTCATAACCGATATATCCCTGGCTCATGGCTGAGCAGACAGACATAGGAGCCGGTGTATAGTCTTTATGAGCTTTTGCAAATTCATTCATGGCTGTGTGGATCATGCCAAGCTGAGGTGCATTGCTGTGCGTGATCGCAACCTGATAGCCTTCCTCAATAAGGTCTGCGATA
>ENA-OYZF01000744-OYZF01000744.1-human-gut-metagenome-genome-assembly--contig:-NODE-744-length-12643-cov-4.357324_pt1 | contig 12643 bp, 8 predicted proteins | sample MGYA00244074_ERZ653472 | MGnify/ENA primary metagenome ERZ653472 (study PRJEB26926, sample SAMN06165179) | human gut metagenome | biome: ENVO:00009003; feature: ENVO:2100002; material: ENVO:00002003... | reverse complement strand
TCTTAAAGCTGGGCGCAAGCCCACTGTTCAGCGAGCTATACTCCACCTTTGATCTATACAATCATCTGACGTTTTTTACCGAGGAATGCCCCTATTTCTCCAAGCTATTTTCACAGGACACAGGAGCCGTTGCCGGGGCGATTACGACGCCATTCTGTGCTGCGCCTCGTGGCCTGCGCCGCGGCGCGAAGTGTGGCGGACGCTGCTGCGCGCCCGGGCCATCGAAAACCAGTGCTATGCGGCCGGGGTGAATCGGGTGGGGGATGACCCTGCGGCCCGTTACGCCGGGGATTCGGCGTTGGTCGACTTCAAGGGCCGCACGATGGTCGAAGCCGGCGGCGGGGAACGAATTCTGACGGGCGTGTTCGACACGGGGGCGCTGGCGGCGTTCCGCGAAAAATTCCCCGCGTGGCGGGATGCCGACGAATTCGTTTTAAAATAGACGTGTCATGCGCGCGGGGGACGCCAATGCCTGTTATTTTTCCCTTCAGACGATTATTTCCGCTGATTTATTTTGAATTCAGCGGAATTTGAATACCTTTGTTTTCAGCTATGAAACGATCTGACAGCGATAGAACGGGTTTTCGTTCGGGAAATGAAACGGGAGGTAAATTTCTTCCCCATTGGCTCTCGGCTGTCGATCGACTTACCCCCCCCCTCGCGCTGTTCCGGTTGAATTTCTGAATCCGGCTTTCCGCGATTATATAATGACTCTGACAAGGGGTTGTTGTGTTTTGTCGTGTCGTATCTCGAAATCACTCTCATCCAATAAAAAATGCGTATGAAATCCAAAATCTTTACATCGTTCCTGTTGGCGGCAGTGCTGCTGTCGGGATGCAAGAAGGACGATCCGGCTCCGGATAAGGCGACTTTGTCGGTCAGTCCCCAAACTGCGATTGCCTTTACGGCCGCGGCGACGGAGACCTTTACCGTAAAGGTCGTCACCAATCAACCGGCGTGGAAAGCCGAGTCTTCGCAAAGCTGGTGCAAGGTCGCTGCGGGGGAGGGTCAGTTTACGGTTTCCGCCGATCCCAATACGTCGGAAACAGCTCCGACGCCGGCGGTGATTACGGTGACGGCCGGGAGTGAAAAGGCGACGATTGATGTCACGCAGTCCGCCGCCGGGAAGGAGCAATATCCCGATACCGAGGCCAAACTGAAGCAGGCTATCGCCAAAGTGTGGACTTTTGCGGAGAGTTCGAACTATGTTTCGCTCGAGTTCACGACCGACGGCCTTTATACGTTTTTATCCAAAACGCCCTTTACCCGGGCTGCGGAGAATAATATCTACCTGCTGTCGGGCGCCTATTCCGTTGCTGCCGATCTGCACGAACTCACGTTGAGCGATTTCGGCAAAATCACCATCAGCGACGTGGGGAACGGCAAAGCCTCCATGACGATCGCCCCGACCGGCGGAACTCCCTCCGCGGCGGAACTCGACGAGCAGCGTTTCGTAACTCCCCCGGCGTCGGCGGATAAGAAGATCAAACGGGTCGAGTCGAAAGAACCTACGGAGGGAAACGGCGCTATCGAATACAGTTACGATGCGAATCGGCGGATGTCGAAGATTAAGGTAACACAGGGCGGCCTGACGCTGGAAATTCCGATCAATTACGAGGATGGCAAAGTCTGGTATCAGTTCGAAGGCGGCGAGGTCCTCGGAGAGCCGGGCGTGTTTAAGGTTACCTATACGCTCAATGCGGCGGGGCTGGCCCGCTCTTCGGTTATTCAGCACAAAGGCGTCGTGCTCTATAAGATATACTATACTTATAACAACCAGAGGCAGCTGGTCTCCTATCGGATGACGGACAATGCCGGGAAACTCGACGGGTTTTGCAATGCCACGTGGGTGAACGGGAATGTGGTGAGCACTTATTCCGAGAGCGTGCACACCTGTGACGGCAGTTATGATGAGTATGACGGGCATAAATATTACCATCACGACCATAACGGCGACGGCATTTTCAACCAGGAAGATATTATCACCCGCGAGACGGACCATAGCACGTACAGCTATTCGGCCCGGGAGAACAAGGGTGGCTACATGTATCCGATCGTTACGCCCGATATATTCGGCTCTTCCGATGTTTTCGATCAGTTGGGCCAGTGGATCGGCGTGCTCGGCGTCTCCTGCAAGCACCTGATGTCGGAACATGCGGATGCCGACGGTGCGTTGACCTACCAATTCGACGCCGAAGGGTATCCTACGCGCATCGACGTGTCGTTCCCGGAGGATCCTTCCGATAACTGGTATATCCTCCAGACCTACGAGTAGGGGCGTTAATACCGGTGATTCGTGTAAAGTCCGTCCGAAATGCCGCAAGGCATTCGGGCGGACTTCGTTTTTTCAGCGTCGGAACCCTGACCGCGACAACTGCGGAGAAGACAATGTATTGAAAAAAAACGTATCTTTGCACGTTGCTGATTTGCGATCCAATAAACCGGACGTTCCGCACGTTTACATACCTGAAATGGAAGATACGATCAAAATACTGGGCGCCCGGGTTCACAACCTCAAGAACGTGGACCTCGAAATTCCGCGCCGCAAACTGGTAGTCGTCACCGGCCTCTCGGGGTCGGGCAAATCGTCGCTGGCCTTCGACACGATCTACGCCGAGGGGCAGCGGCGCTACATGGAGACGCTGTCGACCTACGCGCGGCAGTTCGTGGGGACGATGGAGCGTCCCGACGTGGACAAGATCACGGGGTTAAGCCCCGTGGTGGCCATCGAACAGAAGACGACCAACAAGAATCCCCGCTCGACGGTGGGCACCGTGACCGAGATCAACGACTTCCTGCGCCTGCTTTACGCGCGGGCGTCGCGGGCCTATTCGCCCGTGACGGGCGAGGAGATGGTCCACTATACCGACGACCAGATCGCCGAGCTGATTCTCACGGGCTTCGCCGGGCGTAAGATCGCCCTGATGGCCCCCATCGTCAAGGGCCGCAAGGGCCACTACCGCGAACTGTTCGAGTCGCTGGCCAAGAAGGGGTACATCTATGCGCGCATCGACGGCGAGATCCGCGAAATATCGTCGGGCATGCGCCTCGACCGCTACAAGATACACACCATCGACCTGGTGGTCGACCGCCTCGTGGTCAGCGAGGAGTCCCGCGAAAGGCTGATGACCTCGCTGAAGGAGTCGATGCGCCAGGGCAAGGGCACGATGGCCGTCCACGACTACGGGACCGGGCAGCAGCGTTTCTACTCGCGCCACCTGATGTGCCCCTCGACGGGCGTGGCCTTCGAGGACCCCGCGCCGCACACCTTTTCGTTCAACTCGCCCAAGGGCGCCTGCCCCCATTGCAACGGACTGGGCGAGGAGGCGGTTTTCGACGTGGGGAAGATCATTCCCGATGCCCGCCTCTCGCTGCGCGAAGGGGCCGTCGGACCGCTGGGCAAGTACCGCAACAACATGCTTTTCGCTATTCTGGAGATGCTGGGCCGCCGTTACGATTTCACGCTCGACGATCCTGTCGAAAGTTTCTCCGAGGAGGCGCTGAACGCCGTGCTCTACGGCGATTCCGAGCCGCTGACGGTCGACCTGCAGGAGTTCTCGTCTTCGGGCGGACGCCAGTTCCTCTCGTGGGAGGGCGTGGCCGAGTACATCGGCCGCACCGAGGACGACGATTCGAAGCACGGCCAGAAGTGGCGCGACCAGTTCCTCGTCTACCGCAAATGTTCGGTCTGCGGCGGTTCGCGCCTGCGGAAGGAGTCGTTGCAGTTCCGCGTCGCCGGGAAGAACATCGCCGAGGTGTCGGCCATGTCGATTTCCGAGTTCTCGGAGTGGGTTCCCACCATCGAAAAACAGCTCTCGGAGAAGGAGTGGAAGATTGCCCAGGAGATCGTCAAGGAGATCCGCGAACGCCTGCGGTTCCTGATGGACGTGGGGCTGGGCTACCTCTCGCTGGCGCGTTCGTCGCGTTCGCTGTCGGGCGGCGAGAGCCAGCGCATCCGCCTCGCCACGCAGATCGGCTCGAAACTCGTCAACGTGCTCTATATCCTCGACGAACCGTCGATCGGCCTGCATCAGCGCGATAACCAGCGGCTGATCCGCAGCCTCGAAGAGCTGCGCGACGCGGGCAACTCGGTGATCGTCGTCGAGCACGACGAGGACATGATGCGCGCCGCCGACTTCATCGTCGACGTGGGACCCCGCGCCGGGCGCAAGGGCGGCAACATCGTGGCCGCCGGGACGTTCGACGACATCCTCCGGTCCGACACCATCACCGCCGATTACCTGACGGGACGCCGGCGGATCGAAATTCCCGAAACGTTGCGCAAGGGAACGGGCGGGCGCATCGTGATCCGCGGCGCGCGGGGCAACAACCTCAAGAACGTCACGGCGGAATTTCCGCTGGGCAAGTTCATCTGCGTGACGGGCGTCAGCGGTTCGGGCAAGTCGACGCTCGTCAACGAAACCCTGCGGCCGATTCTCGCCAGAGAGCTTTACCGCTCCTTCGACCAGCCGCTGGAGTACGACGGGGCGGAGGGCCTCGAACATATCGACAAACTGGTCGTTGTCGACCAGTCGCCCATCGGGCGCACTCCGCGGTCGAATCCCGCGACCTATTCGAACGTCTTTTCCGACATCCGCAAGCTGTTCGAGATGACGCCCGACGCCCAGATCCGCGGCTTCAAGGCCGGGCGTTTCTCGTTCAACGTCAAGGGCGGCCGCTGCGAGGAGTGCCGCGGGGCGGGCGTGCAGACCATCGAGATGAACTTCCTGCCCGACGTCTACGTGCGCTGCAAGGCGTGCGGCGGCCACCGCTACAACCGCGAGACGCTCGAAGTGAAGTACAAGGGCAAAAATATCGACGACGTGCTGAACATGACGGTCAACATGGCCGTGGAGTTCTTCGAGAACATCCCCAATATCTACCAGAAACTCCGGGCTATTCAGGAGGTGGGCCTCGGCTACCTGACGCTCGGCCAGCCCTGCACGACGCTGTCGGGCGGCGAGAGCCAGCGCATCAAGCTCTCGTCCGAGCTTTCGAAGCGCGACACGGGCCGCACGCTCTACATCCTGGACGAACCCACGACGGGGCTTCATTTCGAGGACATCCGTCTGCTGCTGGAGGTGCTGAACAAGCTCGTCGACCGCGGCAATACGGTCATCGTCATCGAACACAACCTCGATGTCATCAAGGTCGCCGACCATATTATAGATATAGGTCCCGAGGGCGGGGCGGCCGGCGGGGAGATCATCGTCGCGGGCACGCCGCACGAGGTGGCGCAGTGCGAGGGCAGCTACACGGGTCAGTTCCTCAAAAAACTGGGGTTGTAGCGTCTCCGTCTGTCCGGCGGGGCGCTCTGCCGTGAGGCTCTGAAACTCGTCCCGAGGGAGGGCGGCGTATGCAAACGCCGACGCCCGTGACGGCAACGGTGTCCGGAAGCGGAAAGTGGCCCATGATCCCGCTTTCGGCACAAAACTTGCTTTCATAGCCGTAACAAACCTTATGTGCTATGAAAAAAACAGTCATTATCGTTGTGGGCCTGCTGCTCTGTGCGGCGGCCGTTACCGTGATCGGACAGAAAAAAGTGCTGTCGCCCAAGGAAGAACGCCGCGAGGTGCGCGAGAAACGCCGTGCGGAACGTATTGCCAACTACGAGAAGTTCATGGACTCGCTCGTGCTGTCGCGCAACTTCCAGTTCAACCCGACGACCTTCCAGCGTCAGCCCGCAGGTCCGATGCGCCAGATTATGAACCCCGCGTTCAACGTCGGCATGTGGGACGGAACGGCGGACATCACGCTTCCCTACATCAAGGGTTACGTGCCGCCTTACTATGTGACGATCATCAATTACACCGTTTCCGATTTGCAGGGCTATATCACCGAGCAGACGCACGAAGGCTGGATGGTGACCTTCTCGACCTCGCTGTTCTCGGCGTCGACCTACACGTTCACCTTCGAAATCTTCTCCCGCACGGGCGGTGCTACGCTGACGATCACCAATCCGTGGTATAACCCCGTGCAGTATACGGGTTCGATTTCGCAGCTCTATTGACGTAAATCCATTTTGCCGGACCCATCCCGGGCAGCCGTATCCGCTGCGCTGTCCGTTTGCCGCTCCGGCGATCCCCGAACCCCCGCCTCAGGCGGGGGCTTTTTTCCCGTTCAATCCGATGTCCGACTTATGAAACACTCCGTTTTTTCCACCTGCGGCGCACTCTCTTTCATTGCCTGCGCCGCCGTCGCGCAGACCCCGCAGTATACGCTCGAAACTTCCGCCGCGGACAGCGTGCCGCAGACGACGATCGTTCCCGTGCAGCAGGCCCCGGTGCAGGTCGTGGAGCATACGACCGTCTACGAGGAGCCTGCGGCGGGGATGGACCGCGCCCAGCGCAGGGCTTATAAGGCCCGGGTCTACGCCGCGAAGATCGACTCGCTGGTGCAGTCGCGCGACTATATGTTCTTCCCCAACTCGATGCAGCAGCTACCCGGCGGAATGATCCGTTCGATCTATGCCGACTACTTCTTTTTCGGGGTGTTCGTCGACCATGTCGAGGTGCACCTGCCTACCGAACGGGGCATCACCCAGTATGTCGAGATGCTGAATTTCGATTCGATGTCGGTCCGCGACTACCGGGCGGCCCGCGTGCAGTGGGGCTGGTCGGTCTCCTTCAATATTTCGGACGGCAACACGCTCTACCACGCCGATTTCGCCGTCTCGACCGCCACGGGCGAAACGGTGCTGACGCTCCTGACGCCCGACGTCACGATGCGCTACGTCGGCTGGCTGTGGAACAAGCGGGTGAACGACCCGCGGTATCGCAGGATGGATTAGAAAATGAAGGATAAAACGGCGCCGAATCAATTATAGGCTCCGTTTTATCTGAAATTACTCGGTACTCATGGCCAGCCTCAAACCTACATAATCCGAATTGTAAGATTGTGCAGGCCTGTGTGATACGCGTGCGGAATTGGACCAAATAGCCCAACATCCGCCCCGTATAACGCGCATAGACCCGCTTTGCGGACCTTGTGGATTTGTTTGAGGTTCCTCGGGATAATCGCCCAGCCAGTCACTGCAATATTCGTAAAGATTACCGCCCATGTCATACAATCCCAGTTCATTGGGTAATAACTGTTTTACATAATGCGGGCTGTTTCCATTGTTACGTAACTCCCAATAATCCCACTTGTTTTCATTGAGTATATAGGTTCCGGCATTGTTGTAACACCAGGCCGCCAGGATCGAAATGTCGAAGCCCGGATAAATGTGTCCCTGGGATCGGTTGCCTCCCCGTGCTGCATATTCCCATTCGGCATCGGTCGGTAACCGGAATTTTAATCCCGTTGCTTGGTTGAGACGTTCGATAAAAGGTTGAATGTCGTTCCACTCCACGCCTTGAGGCTTATGGTATTCAGAATAGTCGCACTCTGTTTCCATAACTGCGCTCCAAAGTTCCTTTGTGACCTCTGTTTCTCCGATATAAAAGGTATTGAGCGTCACTTTATGTACAGGATATTCGGTGCGATCCGGTTTCCAGCCGCTCGCCTCCTGTTCACGGGTTGCTCCCATCTGGAATGTTCCTCCATCTACTTTTACCATGGTAAAAGAACAGTTCTTAAATGTAATTTCTTTTACCGGAACATTCTGTTCGTTTTTCGAATGTCCTTCGTCATCATCTTTGCTGCATGCGACCAGACAGATCGCCAAGAACGGCAGCAGAATACGGTTTTGTTTCATTTTGATAGATTGGTTAAGGGTTAAGAGTCAATAAAAAACGCGGACAAATTCCTTTATCCACGTCGGAGGTATTGGACGACCTACAAGTAAGATGAAAGAAATGCCCGCGCCGTAAAACAGCACGAGCATCGCCTTTAGTCCCTTACTTGTTAGAAAGTGTCCAATTTTCCGACGTAAGAAGAAAAGCCGATGCACTTTTTATATGTCGTGTGCCCGCAGGCACGGAGTTGAAAGGTTGTTTTCTACTGCTTCATAGGCGTCGCGGTTTGGTGTTTGATCGTACAAATATAAGCAATTCTGAATTCTGAATTGTAAATTCTGAATTATTTCCTGTCCGCAGGACGGTAAATAAGCGCCACGGCGGAGACGGAGATGCCTTCCTCGCGCCCCTCGAAGCCCAGATGCTCCGTGGTCGTGGCCTTGACCGACACCCGGTCGTCGTCTACGCCCATTGCGCCGGCCATCGCACGGCGCATGGCGTCGATGTGCGGCCGCAACCTGGGCTGCTGGGCGCGGATCGTGCAGTCCACGTTCCCGATCTCGTAGCCCTTTTCGCGCAGCAGTTCCGCCACGCGGCGCAGCAGGATCTTCGAGTCGATGCCCGCAAAATCGACCGACGTGTCGGGAAAGTGCAGCCCGATGTCGCCCAGCGCCGCGGCGCCCAGCAGAGCGTCGCACAGGGCGTGGATCGCCACGTCTCCGTCCGAGTGGGCGACGCACCCTTTCGTGTGGGCGATCTCCACGCCTCCCAGAACCAGCGGCAGGCCGTCGGCCAGAGCGTGTACGTCGTATCCGTGTCCTATTCTGAAATCCATTCGTTCCCGTATTTTATATTGTCAAAGTTACGGATTTTTTCCTAACTTTGCAAAAATGCAAAAATCTATGTCGGAAATAACCTCTTTGGAACCGCGTCTTGTCTGGGAACAGTTCGACGCCATCACGCGTGTGCCGCGTCCTTCGAAGAAGGAGGGCAAAATCATTGATTTTCTGGTCGATTTCGCCAAAAAGCACCATATCGAATATAAAAAGGACGCCATCGGCAACGTCGTGATGCGCAAGCCCGCCACGCCGGGCATGGAGGAGCGCGCAGCCGTGATCCTCCAGTCGCACATGGACATGGTCTGCGAAAAGAACTCCGATGTGGAGTTCGACTTCGACAACGATCCCATCCGCACGCGTATCGACGGCGAGTGGGTCCGGGCCGAAGGTACGACGCTGGGCGCCGACTGCGGTATCGGCATGGCCGCCGCGCTGGCCGTGATGCTCGACGAGACGGTGGAGCACGGTCCCGTCGAAGCGCTGTTCACCGTCGACGAGGAGACGGGCCTCACGGGTGCGTTCGAGCTGGGCGAGGGGATGCTCACGGGCAAATACCTCGTCAACCTCGATTCGGAGGACGAGGGCGAAATCTTCATCGGCTGTGCGGGCGGCATCGACACCATCGCCACGTTCCACTACACGATGGAGCCGTCGCCGAAGAACTACACGTTCTTCCGTGTCGACGTGTCGGACCTTCAGGGCGGACACTCGGGCGACGACATCGACAAGGGCCGCGTCAACTCGAACAAGACCGTGGCGCGCCTGCTGTGGGACGGCATGCAGTCGTTCGAACTCAAACTGTGCTATTTCAACGGCGGCAACCTCCGCAATGCCATTCCCCGCGAGGCTTACGCCATCTTCGGCGTTCCGGCCCGCTTCAAGGAGGAGTTCGTCAAGCGTTACAACCTTTTCGCCGCGGACCTCGAAGCCGAATTCCGCTTCCGCGAACCCAATTTCAAAATCACGCTCAACGAGATGCCCCACGTCGACGAGGTGCTCGACAGCAGGACGCAGTCGGCGCTGGTCTACTCGTTGGTGGGCGTTCCCAACGGGGTCGTGGCCATGTCGTTCGCCGTTCCGGGGCTGGTCGAGACCTCGACGAACCTCGCTTCGGTGAAGTTCGCGGAGGGCAACCGCATCGTTGTCACCTCGTCGCAGCGGTCGTCGGTCGAGAGCGCCAAGACCTACGTGATGCAGATGGTCGAGTCGGTCTTCGCGCTGGCGGGCGCCGATGTGGCCCATTCCGATGGCTATCCGGGTTGGATGCCCGACCCGCAGTCGAAGCTGCTGGAGGTCACCGTCGATGCCTACAAACGGCTGTTCGGCTCCGAACCCAAGGTCCGCGCCATCCATGCCGGGCTGGAGTGCGGTCTGTTCCTCGAAAAGTATCCCGATCTGGAGATGGTCTCCTTCGGTCCGACGCTCCGCGGCGTGCATTCGCCCGACGAACGGCTCGAAATCGCCACGGTTCCCAAGTTCTGGAAACTGCTGACCGAAGTCCTGAAAACAATCTGATTCCGATTCCGGCGTCCCCGCTGCGGGGACGCCGGAATTTGTCATGCCCCATCCCCGTCTGACGCTGCTCCTGCCGTGTCGCGACGGCTTTTCTGTTTGCCGGACCGTTTTGCCGCGCTGCATGCGATCCGGTTTTGAATCGTCGGACTTTTTGCTATCTTTGTGTTCTGTAAAGTCGCAAAGATATGCTGAAAAGCTGTTGTGCCCTGTTGTTTCTCCTGTTTCCGTGTGCGGCGGCGGCCCAGTACCCCGGCGACGAATACTATCCCTATGCCGAACGCGAGGAGCGGCGCGAACTGCTCACGACCGATTCGACGCTCTTCTACCGCGCCGTGCAGTCCCCTTCGGACCTCTACGGCCTTCGCACCGGTTTCAACCTGCCGCAGGTCGCGCTCCGGCGTCGCGGACTGGATTACACCCTGGAACGCACGTCGCTCATGGGCGTTGCGGTTTCCTACCGTTACCTCGCGGCGCTGCGCCTGCTCGGGGCCGAAGAACAGCGCTATGCGGGGCTTGCCGCCGCGCCCGGGGAACCGGCTGCGGCGGGCGGCATGCGGGCGTTCCGGTTTTCGGACGGGGAGCCGTTGCAGCCCTTTCTGGCTTCGGTCCGCTTCACCGACCGCAATTACCTCGTGGGAGCGAAAGCCGCCGTCTCGGCGTCGCCGGGCGACGGCTGGCGCATTTCGGCGGCTCTCGACGCCCGCTCCGGCCGCGACATGCACGTCGAAGGGGTCTTCACCAATGCCGTGACCGCCGGACTGCGCCTTGCCCGGCGTTTCGGCGAAGGGCACGAACTCTCCGTGCTGTGTATCGTGCCGCCCTCGGTGCGGGGCACGCGCCTCTCCTCTTCGGAGGAGGCTTTCACGCTCACGGGCGACCGTCTCTACAACCCGGCGTGGGGCTGGCAGGACGGCAGGGTGCGCAACTCCCGCGTGCGGCGCGAGACGGTTCCGCTGGCCCTGGCCGCCTATGCCGTGCCGCTGTCGGCTTCGACCTCGTTCGCCGCCACGCTTGCCGCCGAGGCGGGCGTCGCGAAGTACAGCATGCTCGACTGGTACGACGCCCGCACGCCGATGCCCGACAATTACCGGTATCTGCCCAGCTATACGGGCGACCGGGAGACCGAGCAGGCGTGGCTCGCCCGCGATCCGCGCTACACGCAGATCGACTGGGACGAGCTGATCCGCCAGAACCGCATGGCGGGCGGACATGCGGTCTATGCGTTGGAAGACCGTGTCGAACGGCTCTGCAACCTCGCTTTCGACGCGTCGTTCGCCACCGAAGCCGACGCCCGGCTGACGCTCCGCTACGGAGTTTCGCTCCGCCGCGAAAACACCCGTTCCTACAAGCAGATGCGCGATCTGCTGGGCGCCGGGTACGTTACGGACATCGACCGCTTCCTGATCGACGACGACACGTACGGCAATCTGTTGCAGAACGACCTGCGGCATCCCGGACGGACGGTCCGCGAGGGCGACCGCTTCGGCTACGATTATGCGCTGACGCTGCGCGGGGCTGCGCTCCGCTTGCAGGCCGATTACCGCTCCGACCGTTTCCGGGCCGATCTTTCGGTCGTGCTGGGGAGCGATGCCGTCAGCCGCCGGGGCTATTACGAGAAGGAACTTTTTCCCGGCGGGCAGTCCTACGGCCCTTCGCGCGTCATGCGGTTCACGCCCTACACGCTCAAGGTCGCGGCGGGCTGGGCCTTCACCCCGCGCCGCTATATCGAAATCGCCGCCGCGGCCGCCGCCCGGACCCCTCGGGCCGGGGATCTTTTCTTTCAGCCGCTCTATAACAACCGTACGGTCGACAACCCCGTGCCCGAACGCATCTACGCCGCCGAACTCAACTGCCGCCTGACGGGACCCGTCGTCGATTTTCAGGCGGCGTTCTTCGCTGCCATGACGCTCGACGGCATCGAGACACGGACGTATTACGACGACATGGCCTCGGTCTACTGCGACATGGCCGTGACGGGCGTCGGGCGCATGTCCTGCGGCGCGGAGGCCGCGGCCGACATCCGGCTGTCCTACCGCTGGCTGCTGTCGCTGGCTGCTTCGGCCGGACGCTACGAATACATTCGCGATCCGCGCGTCACGGTGCTCTCCGACGTGGATAACTCGGCCGTCGACGTGCAGGCCGTGAGCCGTATGGGCGGCTGCGAGACGGGCGGCGCCCCGCAGCTGACCGCTCTGGCGGAGATCGCCTGGTTCGGCCCGAAAGGGTGGGGATGCCGCGCTTCGGCAGGATATGCCGGGCGGCGTTACGTCGAACCGATGCCCCTGCGCCGCACCGACCGCATCGCGGGTCAGGGCGGTATCACACGGGAGTTTTTCGACGCCTTCACCCGGCAGGAGCGGCTGCCGGACGCCTTCACGCTCGATGCCGCGCTGTTCAAGTCGTTCCGGTTCGAACGTTCGCGGCTCACCGCGTCGCTGATGCTGCGCAACCTGACGGGCGAGGCCGATACGGTCTATGGCGGCTACGAGTCGCTGCGCGTGCGCCGCATCCGCCCGGGCGACGACACGCTCTACGCGCCCCACGCCTCGCGCTGCACCTATGCGCTGTCTCTTATACACATCTCCGAGCCCACGAGACACTGAGCGATCTCGT
>ENA-OYZF01000734-OYZF01000734.1-human-gut-metagenome-genome-assembly--contig:-NODE-734-length-12737-cov-5.113074_pt1 | contig 12737 bp, 7 predicted proteins | sample MGYA00244074_ERZ653472 | MGnify/ENA primary metagenome ERZ653472 (study PRJEB26926, sample SAMN06165179) | human gut metagenome | biome: ENVO:00009003; feature: ENVO:2100002; material: ENVO:00002003... | reverse complement strand
TCGGAGATGTGTATAAGAGACAGATAATAGTCATTTTGATGTAACAAGAAAACAAATGATAAAATATACTTTAATGATGTTACAGCCCCCTATATTAACAGAAGAAATATTAGAAGAAGTTAAGGCGGAATTATTAGCTAAAACAAATAATTCTTATATTTTAGATGTTTATTTTAATATGCTTCGAGCTGCTCCGTAGATTCCAGCATCATTTCCAAGCTCAGCAAGGGCAAATTTTGTACCGCGGCATGCGTGGAATGCATATTTCACAAAATACTCCTTAACAGCATCAGTGAGGATAGAGCCAGCCTTTGAAACACCGCCACCAATTACGAATATCTCAGGATCAACGACACATGCTATCTGTGCAAGAGTTCTTCCAAGGATATGTGCCTGTTCATCAACAACTGTCTTTGCAAGCTCATCACCGGTCTTTGCAAGATCGAATACATCCTTTGCCGTAACAGTCTCAAGATCTCTGAGCGCTGACTTCTTATCTGATGAAGCCATGGCTCTTGTTGCAAGTCGGACAACGCCAGTCGCTGATGTATACTGCTCAAGGCAGCCAGTATTACCGCATCCGCATATCTCTGTCTCATTCTCATCCACACAGATATGTCCTATCTCTCCACCTGCGCCATTTACACCGAAAAGCATCTTTCCATTGAGTATTATTCCTCCGCCAACTCCTGTGCCGAGTGTGACCATAACAACATTGCTGTAGCCTTTTCCGCCACCCTGCCACATCTCTCCAAGGGCCGCCACGTTGGCATCATTTCCTGCCTTTACCTCAAATCCTGTAAGCGCTCTGAGTTCATCCTGAACGTTCAGTATCCCCCATCCAAGGTTTACGCACTTAAGAACTGTACCATCCTCCTTCACAGGTCCAGGAACTCCAATTCCAACACCTTCTATATCTTCATCTGCAAGGTTCTTGTCAGCTAACTTGCTCTTTATGGAATCTGCGATATCAGGAAGGACATTCTTACCCCCATCCTCCGTGCGGGTTTTGATCTCCCATTTGTCGAGGACTTCTCCCTCAACTGTAAAAAGTCCCATCTTTACTGTGGTTCCTCCGACATCAACTCCAAATACATACTTTGACATTTCTTTTTCTCCTTCCACTTCTGTTTCTTATTATGTTAACCGGCGTCTACTTGTCTGAGCCACCGTTTCCCTTCATGATGTTCTGTGTAACTCTGTTGTAAAGTTCCTGGGCAGCATTGTAACCCATCTTCTTCTGTCTGTGATTGACCGCAGCGGACTCAACTATGATCGCTATATTACGTCCCGGTCTGATAGGTATGTTGTGTGACACGACCTTGTTACCAAGGAACTCCATATAATTGTCCTCTAGTCCCAGTCTGTCATATTCCGTATCCTTGCTCCACTCCTCAAGATTGATAACAAGGTCTATATTCTGATCTATCTTAACACATTCTACACCGAACAGTGACTTGACATCTATGATACCTATGCCTCGAAGCTCGATAAAATGTCTTGTTATATCAGGCGCACGTCCAACTAGAGTTGCATCACTTACCTTCTTGATCTCAACCACATCGTCTGCTACAAGTCGGTGACCTCTCTTCAAAAGCTCAAGCGCAGCCTCTGATTTTCCTATTCCACTCTCGCCCATGATCAGGACTCCCTCTCCGTATACATCGACAAGTACCGCATGCACTGAAATCCTCGGCGCAAGCTCAACATGGAGCCATCTGTCGACCTCATGGACAAATGCAGATGTGACCGCATCAGATGTGAGTACTGGTACCCCGTGCTTCTTTGCCATCTCTATTATAAATGGATACGGCTCAAGTCCACGACAGAATATGAGACAAGGCGGCTTATATGAGAAGAACTCATCCATGATCTTCTTGTTCTCCTCCTCCGTGTGCATAGCCGCAACATATGCATGCTCTACATTTCCACATATCTGTATTCTTCCAGCATCAAAATGCTCAAAGAACCCTCCAAACTGAACCGCTGGTCTATTCATACCTGGATCCTGGATAAGTATCTTGTCGGTGTCTATCTCCGGCGTATGATTCTTCAGATCCATCTTTTCTATCAGCTGCGTGACTGTAACACTGTATACCATATACACCTCAACCGATGTCCATATCTGACATCTTTTCCTTTCATTTTAATATCGTTAAAGATTTTGTTTTTTCATTTATTTTCTAGTCTTAACTTTATTAATTATACTTATCTACAAACACTATTGTCAAGAATTCAGGGCTATTTTGGCATGCATTTTACAGATGACATATGTGTGCTCACGGTGATATACTTATCTATATTTTTTGAGGTGAAAGCTATGTTTGATTTTGAAGAAGAATTGAAAAAACTTCCCCATGTACCTGGCGTCTATCTGATGCATGACTCAGGGGATCACATAATATATGTAGGCAAGGCCATCGATCTGTACAACAGAGTTCACCAATATTTTCAGGCAGGATACAAGAAATCCCCAAAGATCCAGAAAATGGTCTCTCATATTGCATGGTTTGAATATATCGTATGCGGCTCCGAGCTGGAGGCTCTGGTTCTGGAATGCAATCTCATCAAAGAGCACAGGCCGCACTACAACACCATGCTGACCGATGATAAGGGATATCCTTATATCAGGATTACCGTGGAGGAAGATTTCCCAAGGATCCTTTACAGCCATCAGATGAAGCGTGACCATTCCAAATACTTCGGTCCCTACACCAATTCCAGAGCGGTAAAGGATATCATTGAACTTTTGAAAAAGCTTTATCACATAAGAAGCTGCAGCAGAAACCTACCAAAGGATATAGGTCTTGAACGTCCATGTCTGTATCACCAGATAAAGCAGTGCGATGCTCCATGTCAGGGATATATCTCAAAAGAGGACTACAACAATAACATACAGCAGGCCATAAGTTTCCTGAATGGCAATCACGGTCATGTAGTTAAGGATCTTGAGAAAAGGATGAGAGAGCTTGCAGATGAGATGGAGTTTGAGCAGGCCAGTGAGATCCGTGATCTCATAAAGAGCATACAACATATCGAAACTACCCAGCGCGTCGGTGACACAAGCTCTGACGACAGGGACGTCATCGCCATGGCAACGGATCTTGGCAACGAGTGCGTCATATCCATATTCTTTGTGCGTTCAGGAAAGATGATAGGACGTGAGCACTACCATATGAGCGGTGTAAATGCTGAAAAATACAGCACGATCATGGAGTCTTTCCTGAAGCAGTACTACGCTTCAACGCCTTATCTGCCAAAGGAGATAATAATCGAGCAGCAAATAGATGACTACGCACTCATAGAGGAATATCTGAGCGCCCGTCGCGGCAGCCAGGTACACATTGTCATACCGCAAAAGGGCGACAAGCAGAAGCTTCTGAAGCTTGCAAAGGACAATGCCTTTCTGGTGATGAATCAGGATGCAGACAAGCTCAAGCGTGAGAAGGAACGGACTGAGGGAGCGGCAAAGGAACTCGCCCAGCTCATCGGGGTTCCATCCGCCAAGAGGCTTGAGGCATTTGATATCTCGCACATAAGCGGCTACCATTCAGTCGCTTCCATGGTAGTATTTGAAAATGGCCGTGCTAAGAAAAATGACTACAGAAAATTCAAGCTTCGCACCATAGATGGACCAGATGACTACGCCAGCATGCGAGAAGTTCTCACCAGAAGATTCACTGATGAAAAGTTCAACATCTACCCAGATATCCTCATGATGGACGGAGGCCGAGGACAGGTTAACATCGCTCTTGAGGTTCTCGGAGATCTCGGTCTGAACATTCCTGTGTGCGGCATGGTAAAGGATGACCACCACAGAACAAGGGGACTTTACTACAATAACAAGGAGATTGAATTTCCTGCCGGAACCCAGGCTTTCAATATGATCACCAGACTTCAGGACGAGGCTCACCGCTTTGCGATAGAGTACCACAGAAGTCTGAGGAGCAAAGCACAGATTCACTCTGTTCTGGACGATATCGATGGAATAGGTCCTGCAAGAAGGAAAGCACTTTTGGCATATTTCAAGGACATCGACAATATAAAAAAGGCTGCCATCGCAGACCTTGAGATTCCTGCAGGAATGACCAGAGCTTCCGCCGAAGCCGTCTACAATTTTTTCCATGCAGACAGCACTGCATTCAAAAAAAAGGACAACGGACAATAAAAACTGGCCTACAGTTTGTATATATTTATTCATATGTGAGGTATTTACTTTTATGGAATATAATTTTTTTGCACTTATATCAAGAATGAAATACATCGACAGATGGTCGCTGATGAGAAACAGCAGAGAGGAAAATCTGTGTGAGCACTGCCTTGAAGTCAGCATGATCGCACACGCACTTGCCACCATCGGCAATGTGCGCTACGGCAAGTCACTCAACGCCGAGAGAGCCTCCCTTATAGGCCTCTACCATGACGCCTCCGAGATAATCACAGGAGACATGCCAACGCCCATAAAATACTACAATAACGACATCAAAACCGCTTTTAAGGACATTGAAGATATCGCCTGCCACACTCTTCTTGACAAACTCCCTGACGACCTGAAGAATGCATACACCCCTATCTTTTTCAAGGATGATCAGGACGAGAACGATGTATATATATGGAAGCTCGTTAAAGCTGCGGATAAACTCTCAGCCCTCATAAAATGTATGGAGGAGACCGGGTCTGGCAACACCGAATTCTCAAGTGCCATGAGCACCATACTTGCATCTGTATCATCGATGGCTGGGGAATACCCGGAGGTAAACGATTTTGTCTGTGAGTTTCTGCCAGCCTACGGCAAAACCCTTGACGAGCTGCAATCAGACAAGTGATCAGGCAAGGTCCTTAGCCCGCTGCCCTGAGAAAATCACGAGAAACGAGCCAAAGCATGTTCTCCATGCAAATTTAAAAGGCTCTTCGAGACAGAAACTCGGATTTTTATTTCCCATTTCCCACCTCAAAGAGCCTTTTGTAACAACTTGTTTTTCTATTTTCTTCAAAAATTGCCTCTGTTAGCTACGTTTTTTCTGATTATCACACGAATAGAGAAAAATGTTTCCTTTTCTCCCCAAACTAGTCGATTAAGGATAAAATAATTTTTCACTCGCAAGCGTTCTCAACACGGTGAAATATATCCATAAATTCCTTTCCGGTTATCGACTCTTTCTCGATAAGGAATTTTGCGATCTCATCAAGTGTATCCATGTGATCTGCCAACAATTTCTTCGCCTTATCATATGAATCGCTGAGCACCTTTCTAATCTCCTCATCGACCTTGGCTGCCGTCTCATCGGAGCACTGGAGCACCGCATTTCTGTCGAGGTATTTTCCCTGTACCGACTCAAGCTGCATAAGTCCAAATGTATCAGACATACCGTACATCGTTATCATGGCCCTCACAGTCTTTGTCGCCTGCTCTATATCATTTGCAGCTCCCGTTGTAACAGACTCAAACTTCAGCTCCTCAGCAGCACGTCCGCCGAGTGTAGTGACGATATTCGCCTCAAGCTCAGCCTTCGTCTCCATATATTTTTCTTCCTCCGGCACCTGCCATACATAACCCAAAGATCCCATCGTTCTAGGAACTATGGTAATCCTCTGGACAGGCTCCGTATGCTTCTGGAGAGCAACGAGAAGTGCATGTCCCACCTCATGGTATGCCACCACCTTCTTCTCCTCCTCGCCTAGGAGCTTGCCCTTCTTCTCTTTTCCCGCAAATACCAATTCCACAGCGCCTATGAGGTCAGCCTGTGAAACCATAGTCCTTCCGGCACGCACCGCGGTGAGTGCCGCCTCATTTATTATATTCGCCAGATCTGCGCCAACAGCACCCGCAGTTGCAAGTGCCAGTTCTCTGAGGTCAACACTCTCATCCATCTTCACATTTCTCGAATGAACCTTGAGCGTATCTATCCTTCCCTGAAGATCCGGCTTTTCTACTATAACCCTTCTGTCAAATCTGCCCGGTCTGAGTAGAGCTTTGTCCAGCGTCTCAGGTCTGTTCGTCGCCGCAAGTATCACTATTCCCTTCGATGTGTCAAATCCATCCATCTCTGCAAGAAGCTGGTTGAGTGTCTGCTCCCTCTCGGAGTCTCCACCTCTCACACTGTCTCTGCTTTGTCCGATAGCATCTATCTCATCTATAAATATGATGCACGGTGCCATATCTGCTGCCTGTTTAAACAGGTCACGCACCCTCGACGCGCCCACGCCTACATACATTTCCACAAAGCTTGAGCCTGACATAGAGAAAAATGGCACATTTGCCTCCCCTGCAACAGCCTTTGCCAGAAGTGTCTTTCCTGTTCCCGGAGGTCCGACAAGCAGCGCCCCCTTGGGAAGCTTTGCTCCTATCTCCAAATACCGTTTAGGATTGTGCAGAAAATCCACCATCTCAGTCAGGGATTCCTTTGCCTCATCCTCACCTGCCACATCCGCAAATGTCACACCAGTCTTCTTCTCCATATACACCTTTGCATTTGATTTGCCAAATCCCCCCATCATACCACCACGCTTCGTTATGAGCGACAGGAACAGATAAAATGCTCCGATCATGACAACGTATGACAATATCGTACCTATCATCGCCGATCCGCTCTCATCCTTGCCATTGTATGTGGTGGCATATTTTTCATGGGCTCTGCTCAGCTTGTCAGCCAGGCTGTCATCGTTTATTCTGACAGTAATATATGTGTTCTTGTCAACCTTGCCATCATCATCTCTGGTGGTAAACTTGATCTTCTTTGAGTATATTTCGGCATTTTCGACCTGTCCACCATCCAGCATCTCTATAAAACCACTGTAAGGTATTTCCTTCTTAGTTCCGTTAGTTATCTTGTCATACGCACGCCAACACAGCAAAGTGAGTACGATAGACAGAGCAAGCAGAATTATGACATTTCTGTTTTTTCCCTTTCCTCCATCTCCATTGTCTTTATTCTTGTTATCGTTATCATTCTGCACGTTTCTATCCAAGTCATTTTCTCCTTTTATTTTCACTGTTTTAGATCTGAATATTTCGCATTCACATTTCGCATTTACATTCCAGCTTCTCTCTCGTTTTTTTGCTTCATCTACATTATTCCCCTCAAATATTTCCCTCCAATTATAATTTTTAATAAACATTATAATTATGACTTTAATTCTATTTTATTTATAAGTCAAGTTAACTGTAATTTATATTTTTCAGCAAGACACCTGACGCAGCCTTGACATCAACATTTTATCAGGAGTACACTCAGTCTGTCACATACATATTTTTACGCATTGAATTTATATATTTCGGGAGGATGTACATATGCCTGGATACATGATGCACCTGTGTGAGGCTGCATATATAGAAAATATTATACTGAATTCTGACAAAGGCGATGTGGACACAGTGATTTCAAGGGCTCTGACATCAGTTTTCAATTCTCCTGATTCAACAAATGAATTTCTTCTCGGCACAGTCCTTCCCGATGCGGTGTCGGACAAATCCCTTACACACTTCCGTCCACCATGGCAGGACAATCTGATCACCAAATACCCCAACATGCACTACCTGACCGAGCGGCATAACCCGGATCATCTTACTGCAGCTGATCTCGGAATTCTTGCGCACCTATATATGGACAGTATCTATGTAGAAGAATTTTGGCCCAGGTATTTTCAATTTGAGGACTCCTCAGGCAAGCCTACGTGTGTATCAGATAATATAGACCATGTTAAAATGACAGCAATCAGCAGACAGAGCGACGGAACTATAATACCAATAAGGGACTTTTTTTCCGACCGGTATTTCTACGGTGACTACAACATCACAAATCCTTTATTCCAGATAGATTTTGCACCAGCCATCCCCAACATAGCTCCAGTCAGTCTGACCATATCAGAATGCAACGCTTTCTCTCCTGAGATGCTCCGCCGTGATCTGTCACTCTTTGTCAGTGCAGAGCCACCCGTACAGAAGGCGACTACAAACGTCTTCCCATATGATGATCTGAAAGAGTTCACTGTAAGCTGTGCCGATAGATTTCTTTACCTGTATTAAAAAGCTCAATACATACTGCATATAACACAAAAGCGCCCCGCCGGCTGTTTTCACAACCGGCTGGACGCCCTTTTTTGTATCTTGCTTTTATTTTAGTGTTATTTTGCTTTAACAGCCTTGACCGTTGAATATGAGCTGTAATACTTTCTGCCCTTTGCATCCTTCTTGAATGCTCTGACATTTACGTAATATGTCTTATTCTTTGCAAGTCCCTTCTTTGTATATTTTACCTTAGATGCTTTCTTTAATGTGGCTATCTTAGTTGACTTGCCGTTCTTTGTGGTTCTCATGTATACTTCATATCCATCGGCTCCAGTCACTCCATTCCAGCCCAAAGTCACACTGCCCTTACCTGCCCTGATTACAACCACTGGCGCTGTAGGAAGCGTTACCGAACTAATCTGGCTTCCGACATTTTTAACTACACTGTTACCGTGCTTCTTATAAGCTACTACCTTGTACTTCCACTCTGTTCCGGCTCTGAGCTTAGAACTTACGAAACTGACAGTCGTATTCTTACTGATCTGCTTGATCTTGATCCAGTTCTTTCCGCTTAGCCTGTAAACTATGTATCCGTCCGCACTAGCTACCTTGTTCCAGCTAAGTGCTATGCTTGAAACCCAGTTTCTAGATGTCTTTAGTCCCTTGACTGCAGATGGTGTAGTCATGATCGCTGCTACATTTGCTGTACCGAGGAGAACCTTTCCGCCAACGCTCTTGTATGCAACTACCTTTATCTTGTATACAGTGCTCGCCTTAAGCTTCTTGATCGATACTTCATTCGTCTTTACAGTTCCAACAGCCATGACCTTCTTACCGCTGTCATCGGTCCTGTATACCTTGTAGCCCGTTGCACCTGAAACCTTGTTCCACTTTACACTAATAACAGTATCCGTTCTGCTCGAATATGTTATTCCTGTAACCTTGCCTGGTTTTGTTCCGGTTACTACCTCTGACTTGGTCGATATAAGATTCTTGCCGTTTGAAGTTACATATGCATACACAGCTACTTTATATGTCTGTCCACTTGCAAGCTTTGACAGAACCATTGTCGTATCCTTTGTAGTTCCAAACTTCTTATAACTCTTGCCATCTTTACTGTAATATACAACATAACCGGCCGCATATTTGACCTTATTCCACTTAACCCTTGCTGCTGACGTTGTAGACGTTACAAACTGAAGTCCTGCAACCCTCTCCGGAAGAATGTTGAATGTAACCTTCTTTGTTCCATAGAAGTTGTTAAGCCCTGTTATTGTAACCGTTGCAACTCCAGGTTTTACATTGTTGCTGTACTTGACCTCGTACTCCGCAGGATCTATCGTGGTGCTTCCTATCTTGACCACTACTGTCGGAGTCTTTGCCTTACCGTTGTATGTAACATCTTTTATCACAGATACCGTAGCCTTTGAAATATCAAATGCCTTGATCCTGAACTGCTTTGTGACCTTACCCTTGTAATCTCCATTAAATGTCACCGTACATGAAGCTTTGCTTGTACGTGTCATTGTTATTCCACTGTTGTTCTTGTAGGAGATAGTGTAATCTCTGCCCTCCCTGAGAACTATTCCGCTCCATGTGATCTTCACATTCTTAAACTTAAACGCCGTTCCTGTGTATGTAGCCTCAGGCTCGATTCCCGTTATGACTGCTGTGTTGCTTACATCCACTCTGTTGATAACAAAGTTCTTCTTTACTGACTCTGTATAGTTTCCTGTACCTGTGATCACCACAGTTGCAGTTCCAACGTGAACATTGTTGATGTACTTCACTGTGTAGTCAGTTCCCTGGACAAGTGCCTCACCATCCAACTTGACCTCGATATTCTGAGTAATTGCATTTCCGGTGAATTTCTTATCGACAACTCCGCACACAACAGCCTTCGTAATGCTTCTTCCTGTTATCGCGAAATATCTTGTAACTGAATCCTTGTAATTGCCCTTACCTGTTATAATGACCTTAGCCTTGCTTGTGACATCTGAATTCTGATCATAACTCAGTATGTAATCGACGCCATTCGCAAGAAGCTTCGTGCCATTCTTAACTGTTACAACTGGAACTATCTGTCCACCTGTGTACTCAGTCGATGCTGTCACTGTTATAGTGCAGTTCTTTATGCTTCCCGCCGTTATCTCAAAGCTTCCATGTACCGTTCCAGTGTAATTGCCCTTTCCTGTTACGATAATCTCTGCTGTTCCGACATCCGTATTGCTTCTGTACTCTACAGAATAATCATCAGCTGACAGAACAACTCCGTTCTTTGTGACAGCAACTGCCGGTGTGACGGCACTTCCTGTGTATTCCGTTGTCTCCGCTGTGGCAACTGCACCATTTAACTGAGCTGGAGCGATCTTGAACTGGGCAGTTACACTTCCCGTATAATTTGAATTGCTTCCAGCTGTTGCAGTTACCTTTGCAGTTCCTGCATTTACATTTCCGGCATATTTTACAACAAATGTATCAAGCTCCTCGTCGTTGATGATAAATGAACCATCCGCACTGCTGATCGATACAACATCCGGCGTTATTGTCTTGCCTGTGTATGTCATATCTGTCTGTGCCAGAACCGCTGTATAACCTGTAATGTCTCTCTTTGTAATGTTAAATGTTACCTTCTTTGAACCTACATAATTTCCATATCCTGTAATGTATACGGTTGCTGTTCCAACGTTGTAGTTGTTTGAATACGATACCTTGTAATCCGTTCCCTCAACAAGCGCTTTGCCGGCATATGTCACATCAACAGCCGGTGTGATGAATGTCTTTGCAAACTCCTGATCGGCTATCGCGTTGATCTTCGCACCGCTTATGTTTACAGGTTCCTTTGTTATTGTAAATTCTCTTAAAACAATTCCGGTATAGCTTCCCTTTCCTGTTATAACCGCCTTTGCAGGAGAATTCTTAGCAGACGCTTCTATATTGTTGCTGTATGTTATCTCATAGTCAACATCCTCAACAAGGGTGATATCTCCATATGTAACTACTACCGCAGGCTCTATCTCCTTGCCTGTATATATCTGTCCACCGATTTCACTTACATGGCAGTCATCATCTGCTATGTTCTTCTGTTTTATTGCAAATGTCTTTATCACGGTTCCGGTATAGTTGCCATTACCTGCGATTCTGACCTCCGCCTTATCCGTGACATTTCTGTTATTGCTGTATGTAACAGTATAATCCCTGCCTGCTACAAGCACTCCATCTCCGTATGTCACCTTAAGACCGGTAAATGTTATCTCACTTCCAGTATATGTCACACTGCTCTTGACTCCTGTGACCACTGCATCCTTTATGTCAGCTCCTGCAATAGCAAATATCTTTACAACAGATCCTGTGTAATTGCCCTTACCTGTAATGATCACCCCAGCCTCAGCTGTCACATTTGTATTGTTTCTGTAACTTACCACATAATCTCTGCCAGCTTTCAGAACTGTTGTACCGTCTGTTACAACTGGTTCCGGCATAACCGGATTGCCTGTATATGCCTGACTGTCTATATCCGCAACGCTTGCAAGAGAAATATCTCTAGGTGATATCTCAAATTCCTCACTTGCATTTCCTGTGTAGTTACCGATTCCTGTTACCTTTACAGATGCTTTTGTCTCATCATCTGTCACATTTACATTGTCAATATACTCTGCCGTGAAATCAACATCCTGAACAAGTGTCATTCCACCGATTGTAACTGTGAGAGCCGGTGTCAGACTCTGTCCTGTGTATCTTGCTGCAGCCACCGTTATGTCGGCATCTGTGATCCTTCTTGGACTGATCGTAAATCTGACTGACTTTGTTCCGCTATAGTTGTTGATTCCTGTTATAGTCAAGACCGCACTGTCAGTTGCATTTACATTGTTGCTGAAGTCTGCCCTGAAGTCCTTTCCACTTACGAGTGTTCTTCCACCAAGTGTGACAACATATGATGGCTCCACCTCTTCTCCGGTATAAACTCCATTTTCAACTCTGACCACTGCATTCTCCACTGAAGCTCCGACTATCGTAAATGTCTTGCTCACGCTTCCTGTGAAGCCCTCTCCTTCAAGTGCTGTGATAGTTATCTTTCCTGTTCCAACATCAGAGTTGGATGAATATGTTATATCCAGGTTATCGAAATCAGTAACCGTCACTGTCTTGCCAAGTCTCTTCACTGTAAATGAGATGATCTCCGGCTTGACTGCTGTACCTGTGTAGAGGTATGTAGCGGCATCGAGTGCTACGACTCCGTCGCTTATGTCTATAGGTTTGATATTAAACTTAGCGGTCACAGAACCGGTATTTGAATTGATTCCCTTTGCCGTGACTGTCGCTGTACCCTCGTCCGTATTGTCCACATATACAAGGGCGTAATCTGTGCCATTTACAAGTTCTTTACCGTTCAGTGTTACTGTGGCATCCGGTGTGAGCGGCTGACCAAAGTTGTAATGCTGATCAGCTATCTTTGATATAACTGCCTTGGATATATCTGTAAGCTTCTTTGATATGGCAAATGTCACTGTTGTCTTTCCTGTGTAGTTGCCCTTTCCAGTGACTGTTATGACCGCCATACTGTCTGCTGTGGTAACCTCCACATTATTGCTGTAGGAGACTGTATAATCCTGGCTCAGCGCAAGTACTGATGAACCATCTCTCACTGTCACCTCCGGCGTGATAGCCTTTGCTGTGTATATCCTGTCTCTTATACACATCTCCGAGCCCACGAGACACTGAGCGATCT
>ENA-OYZF01000726-OYZF01000726.1-human-gut-metagenome-genome-assembly--contig:-NODE-726-length-12829-cov-4.943322_pt1 | contig 12829 bp, 9 predicted proteins | sample MGYA00244074_ERZ653472 | MGnify/ENA primary metagenome ERZ653472 (study PRJEB26926, sample SAMN06165179) | human gut metagenome | biome: ENVO:00009003; feature: ENVO:2100002; material: ENVO:00002003... | reverse complement strand
AGCTGGCACTCCTCGCCCACGGTGACGTGGCCGATCAGGTGCGTCTGCGGCCACACGACGGTGTCGCGGCCGATGACGGCATCGGGACCGATCCAGGCCTGCGTGGGATCGATGAACGTGACGCCCTCGGCCATCCAGTGCTCGTTGATGCGGTCGCGCGCGATGGCGGTGAGCTGCGCGAGCTGAATGCGGCTGTTGACGCCCAGGCCGTCGCGGTAGTCGTCGCAGTGGAAGATGGAGACTGCCTGGCCGTGGCCTTTGAGGATCTCGAGCATGTCGGGCAGGTAGTACTCGGACTGCGCGTTGTCGTTGCCGATCTCGTTAATGTGGGCGGCGAGCTGCACGCCGTCGAAGGCGTAGCAGCCGGCGTTGCACTCGAGCAGCGTGGCGGCCTGCTCGGGCGTGCAGTCCTTCTGCTCGATGATACGCTCGATCTGACCGTCGGCGCCCAGCTTGATGCGGCCGTAGCCGAAAGGATCGGGCGGGGTCATGGTCATGACGGTGCAGGCGAGCTCGCCGGTAGCGACGGTCTGCGCGAACTTGGCGACGGTGTCGGCGGTGATGAGCGGCAAGTCGCCGTTGAGCACGACGACGGGGCCTTGCGTGATGCCGCAGGCCTCGAGCGCGACCTTCACGGCGTGGCCGGTGCCCAGGCGCTCGGTCTGCTCGACGCACTCGACCTTGGTGGCGCTGTTGGCGTAGGTGCCGTCGATAAGGGCGCGCATCTCGTCGGCGTGGCTGCCGATGACGACCACGACACGGCTGCAGCCGGCCTTGATGGTAGCGTCGACGATCCACTGGACCATGGGCTTACCCAGGATCTTGTGCGAAACCTTGCAGTGGTTCGACTTCATGCGGGTGCCCTCGCCGGCAGCGAGGATAATTGCGGTTGCGTCCATGTGATCTCCTGTTACGTTATAGAGACGTGTGTTTGGAAACGATACACGGCGCAATATGATACCGCAGGCATATGTTGAGCGCGTAGCGATTGGTTTGCGGCGGTTGAGGCTTGCGCCGCCGGCATGGCGTTTGCACTGCTTGCGTGCGGCGTTGGCGGTGCTGCGGAGCTGTCGTTTGAGCGAGGGGACGGGGGTGCCCGTGGACAACATACGAGAGGAGTTTGGCGGCGAGCCCGTCGCGGCATTCTCGATGTCGCATCCAGCTGTGCCGGCGCTCTATATAGTGCTGACGCTGGGGCTCACCATGTTCTCGATGCAGCCGGTGCTGATTGCGCTGTCGCTTGCGGGCGGGCTGGCGTATGGATTTGCGACGCGTGGGGCTGCCCGCACGCTGGGCGCACTTCGCTGGCAGCTGCCGGTGATTTTGATTATCGCGCTGGTCAATCCACTGTTTAGCGCTTCGGGTTCGACGGAGCTGTTCCGTATTGGCATGCGCGCGGTGTATCTGGAGAGCATGGTATATGGCCTGTGCATGGGCGGGCTGTTTGTGGCGAGCGTGCTGTGGTTTGAGGCCGCGGCGTCGATGCTCGAATACGACAAGGTACTCGCGCTGTTAGGCAACGCCGCGCCGGTGATTGCGCTCATGATCTCGATGTGCATGAGGCTTATCCCGCAGTTTTTGCGCCGCGGTCGTACGGTGCTGGCGGTGCAGGATGCGATCGATGCACCGGGCCGCGCGCCGGCCGACCCCGTGCGTTCGCGTTTGCGGGCATCGAGTGTGTTGATGGGCTGGGGCATGGAAGATTCGCTGGAGCGCGCGGACGCGATGCGCTCGCGCGGGTGGGGTGCCGCGACGCGTCGTACGACGTATGCGCGGTATCGGCTGGGGCGCGGCGATGTTGCCGCGCTGGTTGGGCTTGCACTGTTTGGCGTGGTCACGGTGACAGTGGCGTGGACCGCGACGACGCAGTATTCGTTTTATCCTCAGCTCTTGGTGCCGGCGCCGTGGCCGGGCTATGTTGTGTACGCTGCCTGGATGGTGCTGCCTTGCGCGTTGCATGCGATTGATGAGAAGAGGTTTGGCTGATGGCTCGGTTTGATAGGAGCTCGGCGGCGGGTGTGGCATATGGCTCGGCCGCGCCGGCGATTGAGGTGCGAGGCCTTAGTTTTGCCTATCCCGGGGCCGAGGCACCGGTGCTCGAGGGACTTGATTGGCGTGTTTCCCAAGGTGCGTTTGCGCTGCTTGTTGGCGGTACCGGGTCGGGCAAATCGACGCTGCTGTCGCTGCTCAAGCCCGAGATCGCTCCGGCGGGTACGCGCTCCGGCGAGCTGCGCGTGCTGGGCGAGCCCGTCGCCGACATGGACGTGCGGGCATCGGCGGAGCGCGTGGGTTATGTGTTCCAGGATCCCGAGAACCAGATCGTGTGCGAAACCGTCTGGCACGAGATGGCGTTTGGCCTGGAAAACTTGGGGCTAGCGCGCGACGAGATGCGCCGTCGCGTAGCTGAGACCAGCTATTTCTTTGGGCTGGAAGATTGGCTTCACCGCGATACTGACACGCTTTCGGGTGGTCGCAAACAGTTGCTGTCGTTGGCGGCCGTTCTGACGCTACGCCCGCGCGTGCTGCTGCTCGACGAGCCCACGTCTCAGCTCGATCCCGTTGCCGAGAAGAATTTTCTGCACGCGCTGTTTCGCGTGAACCGTGAGCTGGGCTGCACGGTTGTTGTGGCGACGCATCAGCCGCGGCCGATGCTCGAGTATGCGACGTGTGCGTACCGGATTGAGGGCGGCCGCGTGCGCGAGGTGGCGGATATGGCTTCTTTGGGACGCCGAGAATCGCTGTTTTCCGATGACATGTTGGGGTGGGGTGCCATCCGATGTGCAAAAACAGGAGTATTCAGCAGGCGTGAGGACAGTTTGGGCTCTCTGGAGTCGCCCGTGGACGCATCGAGCGCGAAAAAAAGTTCGGAATTGGACAAATCGTCCGAATTTGTGGCGCAAACGTCGCTCAAGAACGGCTCGGAAGCCTTCCCGCGCACGGATGGAAGCAGAATACTCCAAAAAATGCACGCTGGGTCGGCTACCACCCTGGCAGGGAGCTGGTTTCGCTACGATCGCGCGGGCGGTTGGGTGCTGCGCGGGCTCGATGCGTCGTTTTCGGCTGGCGCGGTGCATGCGGTTGTTGGCGGTAACGGCTGCGGCAAGTCGACAATGCTTTCGGTGCTGGCGAAGACCGCCAAGCTGCAGCGCGGCCGCATGATGCGCGGAGCGGCCTCGGCGGCGCTGCTGCCTCAGAATCCCAAAGCATTGCTGGTTGCCGAGACGGTGCGCGACGAGCTGATGGAATGGGCTTCGACCTGCGGGTACGGCGAGGATGTGGCGCGGGAGCGCGCGGTGAGTCTGGGGCTCGCGGGCTTAGGGGAACGCCACCCCTATGACCTTTCGGGCGGACAGCGCCAACTGCTTGCGTTGGCAAAGCTACTGCTAATCGGCCCCGAACTGCTATTGCTCGATGAGCCCACCAAGGGTCTGGACCTGGCCAGCCGCCGCATCATCGCCCGCGCCCTGCGCGACCATGCGCGGGCTGGCGGCACCGTCATCATGGCTACGCACGATTTGGACTTTGCCGAGCAGGTAGCCGACGACATCGCCATGATGTTTGACGGCGAGATTGCCTGCGTGGAGCCCCCGGCCGACTTCTTCGCCGACAACGTGTTCTATAGGGCGTAGACGGCCTCGTGACGGCAGGCACGGGCTTGCCGTTTGGGTACCGGGCGCCGCCGAGGGGCGCCATGGGCCCAATACGGCTATCGACAACGGATAGACGGAGGTAAACCCTAGGGGTATAAGCGCGTCAAAACGCGTCCTATGCGAGCCATGAGTGGTCGTTCTCCTCGCGCGAACGGGACGTGGTGTTATGGCGCCGAAGAATGAAATAGACCGTTTTACCTGCCAAAATAATCTGTTTGTACAACTAAGGTTGAGTGAAATTGACCGTTTGGCTCATAGAATAAACCTCCTTTCCGACCGTAGTCTTTCCAGCGAAATCCGTTTTGGACTGAGAAGCGGATCGCAGGAAAGGAGTTTGCGATGCAAGCGGATACCGTACTTAAGGGGAAGGTGTTCACGTCCAATCGCGCAGAGTTTACAGCTCAGGCAGTAGCGATTAAGGATGGCGTCTTCGTCTATGTGGGTGACGAGGCGGGGGTGAGCGAGTACGTCGGTCCCGACACCAAGGTGATCGAGGCGGGCGACGGCATGTTCATGCCGGGCTTCTGCGATGCTCATATGCACTTCTCGTCTGGTGCTGGCCAGTTTGCCTACGAGATCGACATTTTGGGTCTCGAGACCGTGGACGAGTACGTGGATACCATCCGCAAATATGTGGAAGAGCATCCCGGACGCGAGTTCTATAAGGGCATGGGTTGGGACAACGCCGTGTTCGAGAACGAGGGCAAGATCCAGGCCAAGGAGCTGCTGGACGCAGTGTGCCCGGACGTGCCGATGCTTATTGGTTCCTACGACGGCCACTCCTATTGGGTCAACAGCAAGTGCCTCGAGAAGGCCGGCATCGGTCGCGGCTTTGTGAGCCAGGAGGCTGGAACCATCGTTTTGGATCCCGAGACGCAGGAGCCTACGGGTCTTGTGCGCGATTGGGCCATGAACGATGTCTTCAAGGCGATTCGTTCCTATACGGTCGAAGAGTTCAAGAGCGCCATTCTTACGTTGCAGGAGGACTTGCTTGCGGTCGGTATTACCAATATTTACGAGCCGATTCTTCGCGATGAGGTCAATGCTCAAATTGCTCTCGAGGAGCTCGACATCGAGGGTAAGCTCAAGCTCAAGGTAACCTCCGGCTTCTATTGCAAGCCCGAGCACGAGGGCCTCGACAAGATCGATCGCTGCGCCAAGGTTCGCGATTCCTATCGCGGCGAGCACTATCAGTGCAACAACATCAAGTTCGTGCTCGATGGTGTCATCGAATCTGGTACGGCTTACCTGCTGGATGACTACACCGACAAGCCTGGTTTCCGCGGCGTTCCCAACTGCGAGCCCGACGATTACAACGCCATGGTTCGCTATGCCAAGGAAAAGGGCTTCCAGGTGCATGTGCACGCTATCGGCGACGCGGCCATCTCCATGGCGCTCGACGGTTTTGAGTATGCCCAGGCAACCGATCCGAAAGATGACTGGCGCCCGACCATTACGCACCTGCAGGTCATGCGCGACGAGGACATCGATCGTTTTGCCGCGCTCAAGGGTATCGCTTGCGCCAATCCCACATGGCACTTCAAGGACCCCGTGTGCTATGAGTCCCTGGAGCACGCTCAGCTTGGTGAGCGTGCCGAGTCCGAGTATCCGCTCAAGAAGTTCTGGGACCGCGGCATGGTCGTCACTTCGGCGACCGACTTCCCCGTGTCAAACCCCGATCCCATGGAGGGCTTGGAGGTCGGCGTGACTCGCTGCGCGCCCGGCGACGCTTCGGAAGAGACCGTGCTCGACCCGAACCAGCGTGTATCCGTCGAGGACATGATCTGCGCCGGCACCATCAATGGTGCGTATCAGAACTTCCTCGAGAAGCGCATCGGTTCCATCGAAGTGGGCAAGGAAGCCGACTTCGTGCTCATGGACCGCGACATCACGTCCATCGATCCCCACACCATCCACGAGGCCAAGTGCCTCATGACCGTCATCGACGGCAAGACCATGTACGAGAAGGAAGGCGAGTAATATGGCAGAAACCAGCCCTAACAAGCTCGCGCGTAACTACACGCTTATCGGTCTGTTCCTCTTTGCAGCTCCCTCGATCCTGCTGCAGCTCTGGACCGGTATCTATCAGATTTTCGACACCGCTATCGCCACCAACTTCAACAGCACGGCGACGCTTTCGGCCATTAACATCGTCTATCCTGCTCAGGCAGTGGTAGAGGCCATCGCCTTCCTGTTCTCCGGCGGTTCCGCCGCCCTTCTGGGCAAGCTTCTGGGCGAGAAGAAGACGACCGAGGCAAACAAGACCTTCACTTGCGTGCTTCTCATCTCGACCATCATCGCTACCGTTTGGGGCTTTGCCATCAGCTTTGCTGGCGACCAGGTGTGGTACTTCATGGGCGCTGACGCAGGCCTCGCTCCCGTCTGCACCACCTATTGGAACGTGCACCGCTTCTTCATGCCGCTCTACACCATCCAGCTCGGTTTCCAGATGTGGCTGCTCACTGCTGGTAAGCCCGCGCATTGCATGGTGATCACCATCCTTGGTGGTCTGGTCACGCTGGGCATGGACGTTGTCTACCAGGGTACGCTTGGTCTGGGCACCACGGGTGCAGCTCTTGGCTTTGGTACCGGCTCTGCCTTTGCCGCCATCGCTTCTGCAGTCGTCATCTTCTCCAAGAGCAGTGCCCTGCATTATGACTCGCCGGCCTGTCCCGCGAAGAATGTCGCCGAGAGCTGCAAGATCGGCCTTGCCGACTTTATCTACAGTGCCGCCACCGGCTTCATGACCGCTATCTACAACATCCAGGCCATGAAGTACTTTGGGGCCGACGGCGTCGCCGTTGCCGCAATCTTCCTGTACGTGCAGTTCCTCTTTGTTGGCCCGTTCATTGGCTTTGGTAAGGGCGCTACGCCGATCATTAGCTATCAGATCGGCGAAAACAATCCCAAGAAGATTCACGGCACGTACCAGAAGTACCGTCGTCTGAGCGCTATCCTCATCGTCGTTATTGCTGTCCTGGGTATCGTTATGATGAAGCCGATCCTGTTAGTCTATGGTCAGGTCCCCGGCGACCCCGTATATACCCTCGCCTCCCAGAAGTGGATTCTCTTCGCCTCTTGCGCTGGCCTCGTCGGCATCAATATCTGCATTCAGAACATGCTCACGGCCTTCAACGACACGATGATGCCTCTCATCATCTCTACCCTGCGTTCGCTCGTTCTTCCCATCGCTTTGCTGCTGGTGCTTCCCATGGTCATGGGCGGCGACGGCGTGTGGCTGGCTCTGACCGTTGCCGAGGCCTTTACCGCTGTGGTTTCGCTCTTCTTCCTCAAAAAGGGTGCCCAGAAGTACGGCTACAACACCGATGAGGGCGTCGAGCTTCCCGAAGAGGTTCTCGAGGCTGCTCGCGCTGCGGCTGCCGAAGAGATGTAAATCAAACAATCGGATTCTGCAATAAATTGCGGGCGGTAGGGTTACTCGAGCCTTGCCGCCCGTCTCTTGCGGGTTGCGGCCGGTTCGAATATCCGCGGGGTACCGTTGCGCTATCATGAGTCATGAGTCCCATTGCGGCAAAAGGGGAGGACAAGCTCGTGGGGTTTTATATCTATCTTTACAACGTGTTTTTCCTTTGCCTCTTTGTCTGCGCCGCCTTTTTCTGCGGTGTGACCAGGGGCGTGACGGAGAGCAAGCGCTTTGCGTACCTCTCTATGCTCATGGCCCTGCTGGCCCTCGAAGGAGTGGCCGATATGGGATCGCCCCTTGTGTCGGGGACGTTCTCTTCGGGAGGCAGCTTTGGCCCCCATGGTGCTTTGACCCTTTTTGGAATAGCGAAGACGCTCTCTCAGATGGGCGAGGAGATCCTCTTCTATTTGCTGGCATGTGATGTGACCAAGCGTACCGCACGATCGGCTTTGTTCCTTCTCTTCCCGGTGCTCGCTCTGGTTCGTTGCTTGGCGGGGACAGTTTATCTGGGCATCGTATCCGACATGGTATTTCTCTTTATCGATCCCTTGGTCATGATTTCTCTTTGTGCCTGGAGCCTGATGGGCTTGGCGCATTCCGCCCCCGTGGAGGATGCTGATTCTCGCGCGCTGCATCTTTTGCGTTCGCTGCTTCTTTTGTGCCTTTGCGCCTACGCCGCCTCGATTGGCGAGGACCTTATCTACGCAGCCATGTATATGCGTTCTGGTTCCGTTCCGTTTTACGTCGGCAAGATTGTTATTATGGAAGACGCTCTGTGGGCCGGTCTTGCCATCTCCTGCATCATCTACGCGCGCCATTATCAAGATGAATTCCATGTGCGCCGAACCGAACAGCTTGTTCGCGATCGTCTGGACTTGTATCGCTTGGAGACGGAGCAGCGTGCGGCAAAGCAGGGCGCCGATGACATCGCCGATTTTTGCGCGCTGTATGAGCTCACGCCGCGCGAGCAAGAAGTATTGTCTCGAGTTCTGACGGGAGAGGGGAACCAGCAGATAGCAAACGATTTAGTTATCTCGTTGGGAACGGTCAAGGCTCACGTCCATAGCATTTATCGAAAACTGTCTGTCTCGCGTCGTAGCGAACTCATGGGCATGTTTTACGAGCGTTCGCGTGGTGCTGCCGCTCCTGCGGAAAAGTAATTAAAACTGGCTTTCCAGTAGAGGCGCGGTTTCTCCACGTACCGTATCACTACGAAAACTAAAGGAATATATGAATATGAATACTCGAGAAACGAGGGTCGCTGGCATAATCAATGCCCTGGTGAACCCGCTCCTGATGTGCTCCTTTTTGCCTATTATCGAAGGCAAAGCGGCACTCGATATGTCGAGTCCTACCGGTTTTTGGGGGCAGCTTGCGCTCGCTGTCGTCATCGCAGAGGCGGTGAGCTCACTACCGCAGTTTGGAAGGGTCGTTGGGGACTGGGTTGATTTCTTCGGATTCAAACCGGGTGGCCCTGCGTCAAAGATCGCGGGCACGGTGTTCGCCGCCACGCTGCTCTTTTTGATTATCGGTTTGGCTGAGATAGCGTTCCAGACCGGCTTTGGCCTCGTGGGCGAAACGACCTATTTCTCTCGTTGGGTAAAGCTTGCAACCGGCGGTTGGGCCTTTGTCGTGGTTGGCGGCTTGCTGTTCGATCCGGTTGCAGCAAAGGTCGCCCATGTTCTCGTGGGCGAAAAGGCCCCGCAGACCGAGGAAATGCTCGAGGTGGAATAGCCTGAAGGACAGACTCGTCTAACGAATCATTCGCGATAGTTTGCCTCTCCTTTTGCGCGCATGCGATTGGCTTCAGTCGCATGCGCGTTGTTTTGTTTAACGAGTGGAATGTATCGTCGATGAACCTGTACTGCGCGTGTGCCACAATGGGGCGCGAACGATAGAGAAAGATCGCAAGAGGAGCTCGCGTGCTTGCTCGTATATGGCGCTACATAGAGGGGCCAGTGCTTTTGTTCGTGCCGCCATGCATGGGCATCATGCTGTATCTGGGCATTGCCCAGGCTGCTTTGTTGATGTTCGCTATGGTGGCGCTCGTGCTCGCGCTGTTTTTTGCGGGCTATGAGGCATCACGTCCGGGGCTGCGCCAGATTATGCCCACACTGGTGTTGGCGGCACTGGCGGCGGCGGGGCGCATTCTGTTTGGGCCTATTCCCGACTTTAAGCCGGTGAGCGCCATTGCCATTATTGCGGGGGCGACGCTTGGTCGCCGCAATGGTTTTATGGTTGGCGCACTGGCGGCGCTGACCAGCAATTTCTTTTTTGGACAGGGTATGTGGACGCCATGGCAGATGTATGCCTGGGGTCTGGTGGGCTATGTTGGCGGCGTGCTGGCGCATGTGGGCGCGTTCGACCGCGCCGACGGCATCGTGCGCATGCCGGCGCTGTTGGCGTATGGCTTTGCCTCGGGTTTGCTCTATGGCGTTGTGATCAACGCGTATGACATCATCGGTTTTGTGCAGCCGCTCACCTGGGCGGGCGCCGTGGCGCGTCTTGCCACGGCAGTGCCGTTCGATATTACGCACGGCCTTGCGACCTGCGTGTTTTTGGCCGCCTTGTACAAGCCTTGGTGCCGTCGCATTAACCGTGTCGTCGTGAAATACGGGCTGTAGGGCTGGTTGCGCCGGGGCGGGAATCAATACTGCCGAAGTGCCATTTCAAAACTATGCCGGTTTACGGGGCTAGATTGGCGCAGGCAGACCATGCCGGCTTTTTTCGAAATAGAGCAAGCCGTTCACCTGCGGTTTTATTATCTCGGAATTGCGTATGGTTGGGGGTTCGCGATTCAGCCCCGTAAACCGGCATAGTTTTGGAATGGCCGGCTGATATGACGGGCATCGTGGCCCTCAGAGAGCCAAATTGATCCATTTTCTTCCGTCCCCAGATGTCCCCAGGGAATCAGTTGACGGCGCTTGCCACGAAACTGGCCCATCTACTACGTTTAGCTTGATACTCCCGACCATGACCGCGTTTTATGAAAAACCGCAGGCTTTCTACCTGCGGTTTTCTTTTTGCGTTGTTCGCTGTGGTTGAGGGTGGTGGCTTAAACGTAGTAGATGGGCGTGTTTCGTGGCGGATGGGTCACGTGGATACCCCCACGAGGCCCAAAATGATTCGTTTTCCTCCGTCCCCAGGGGATCAGCTGGGGCTAGAGCTCTAGGGTGAGGGTGACGGGGCAGTGGTCGCTGCCAAAGATGTCGCCGCGGATGTCGGTGTCGCGCACGTTGCCGGCGATGGCGTCGCTCACCAGGAAGTAATCGATGCGCCAGCCTGCGTTATTCTTGCGGGCATTAAAGCGGTAGCTCCACCAGCTGTAGACGCCCTCGACGTCGGGGTTTGCCGCGCGCCAGGTATCGGTAAACCCGGCGTTGAGCAGCTCGGTAAACTTGCCGCGTTCTTCGTCCGAAAAGCCGGCGTTGCCGCGGTTGGACTTGGGGTTTTTAAGGTCGATTTCCTCGTGCGCCACGTTAAAGTCGCCACAGGTCACTACGGGCTTGCCGGTCTCGCACTCGAGTCCCGTCAAAAAGCCGCGATAGGCATCATCCCAGGCCATGCGCACATCGATGCGCGCGAGCTCATTTTGGGCGTTGGGCGTGTAGACATCCACGAACCAAAACTTGTCGAACTCGAGCGCGCAGACGCGGCCCTCGGTTACGGCTTGGGCGACGAGTGCGGCCGCCTCACCCTCGCCGGCGTAGGGTAGCAGCGCGTCGGCGCGCAGCACGCGCAGCGGTTCCTGGCGGCTAAAGACCGCAGTGCCCGAATAGCCTTTACGCTCGGCGTAGCTCCAGGTTTGGTGATAGCCGGCCAGGTCAATATCGACCTGGCCTTCTTGCAGCTTGGTCTCTTGCAGCGCCAGGATATCGACGTCGAGTTCTTGCGCGATCTGGATAAAGCTCGGGTCCTTTTTGAGCACGGCGCGCAGTCCGTTGACGTTCCACGAGGCGAAAGTGTAAGTCTGAGGCATGGTGTCCTTTCGACGGGGTTGGCAGGCTTAAGATTAGCGCAACAGGGGCGGGGTGGGCTCCGTGGGCGACGGCGCAATCGCAGCCGCCCCGACCAACATGGACGGAGGACAAACATGACGCAAGCGATAACAGATCCCAAGCAGGCCTCCGCCGCGCTGGCGGAGCTGTTCAATACCCACGAGCGCGTGGTGTTCTTTGGCGGCGCTGGTGTTTCCACGGCAAGCGGCATTCCCGATTTTCGCAGCGTGGACGGCCTGTATCACCAGCAGTTTGCCTATCCGCCCGAGACCATGCTGTCGCACAGCTTTTACGAGACACATCCGGCGGAGTTCTTCGACTTTTACCGAACCAAGATGATCGCGCTTAACGCTAAGCCCAACCGCTGCCACATCAAGCTGGCCGAGCTGGAGCGCGTCGGCAAGCTTGATGCCGTGGTGACGCAAAACATCGACGGCTTGCATCAGATGGCGGGCTCGCAGCGCGTGTTTGAGTTGCACGGATCGGTCCATCGCAACATTTGCCAGTCGTGCGGAGCGGTCTATAGCGCCGAGTGGATTTGCTCGCGCGAGCACGAGGACGCCGCGGGCGTGCCCGTGTGCCCCGCGTGCGGAGGTCGCATCAAGCCCGATGTGGTGCTCTACGAGGAGCCGCTCAACGAGCATGTGTTGACCGGTGCCGTTGCCACCATCGCCGCGGCCGATGCCCTCATCGTGGGCGGAACCTCGCTCGTGGTGTACCCGGCGGCGGGCCTCACGCGCTACTTTACCGGCGATACGCTGGCCATTTGCAATTTGGCGCCCACCGATCAGGATGCAAATGCCGACCTGCTGATTTCTTGCGACATCGCGGCCGCGTTTGCGTTCTAGCCCGCGCGCGCGGATACAATAGAAAGACTGAGTGCAAAGCGACCCCGCCGCCAGCTCCCCAAGCTCGGCGGCGTGGGCATTTTAGGAGGATGTTCATGGCGAACGACAGCAAGACATGGCGGTGCGGAAAGTATGAGCTCAGCTTTGACCGTCCGCGCATCATGGGCGTCCTCAACGTGACGCCCGATTCGTTTAGCGACGGCGGGGAGCACTTCGACCCGGATGCCGCCATCGAGTATGGCCTGGCGATGCTCGACGCCGGCGCCGACATCATCGACGTGGGCGGCGAGTCCACGCGCCCCGGCTTTACCCCGGTCAACCCCGACGAGGAGGCGCGCCGCGTGCTGCCCGTTGTGCGCGCGCTGGCCAAGGAGGGCGCCATCGTCTCGATCGACACGCGTCATGTGGCGGTTGCCAAGGCGGCCGTGCGCTGCGGCGCCTCGATCGTCAACGACGTGACCGGCTTCACCGACCCCAAGATGGTCGAGTTTGTTAAGACGAGCACCTGCGGCGTCATCGTGATGCATGCCGGCGAGGTCGCCGCGCCCGCACGCACGCACGCAACGGTGCAGCTCGATACCTCGGCTGCGGCGTTTGTTGCCGAGAAGGCGCGCGAGGCGGCTGCCGAGGCCGCGCGTGAGGCTGAGAAGCCGGCTCGCCGCCGTCGCGGCAAGTTGCTGGGCGAGCCTAAGCCGGAGGCCAAGCTTCCGGGCGGCGTGGTGCAGCCCTCGTTGCCGTTTGGTGAACCGGAGCCCACGTCTGAGCCCGCAAGCGAGCAGGAGGCGCCCGCCGCCGAGCAGGCTACTGCCGCCGAGACCGTCGCACCCGCGCCCGAGGCCGCGCCCGCAGCCACCGAGGCCGCATCGGAGCCCAATGACCACCTGGCCGCCATGATGCGCCGCAGCGCCC
>ENA-OYZF01000724-OYZF01000724.1-human-gut-metagenome-genome-assembly--contig:-NODE-724-length-12839-cov-5.493508_pt1 | contig 12839 bp, 16 predicted proteins | sample MGYA00244074_ERZ653472 | MGnify/ENA primary metagenome ERZ653472 (study PRJEB26926, sample SAMN06165179) | human gut metagenome | biome: ENVO:00009003; feature: ENVO:2100002; material: ENVO:00002003... | reverse complement strand
GAGATCGCTCAGTGTCTCGTGGGCTCGGAGATGTGTATAAGAGACAGGAATATGAGTGAGGAGCGCAAGAAGGTTATCAGGGCATTTGGTGCGGATCTGGTACTTACAGATCCGGTTCTCAGTATCGGCGGAGCTGTTGATAAGGCAAATGAGATAGCGGAATCTGATCCGGAGAAGTATTTTATGCCGCAGCAGTTTGTCAATCAGGCGAATCCAGATGCGCATTATCACACGACTGCGGTCGAGATGTGCGAACAGCTTGGTCAGAAGATAGACATATATGTGTCTGGTGTTGGAAGTGGGGGTACTCTCCAAGGTATAGCTAAATATCTGTTGGAGAAAAATCCAGATACGAAGATTGTTGCCGTTGAGCCTAAGGGAGTGTCAGCGCTACATGGAGATGGCCCGGGAATCCATCAGATACAGGGCATTGGAGATGGATTTGTGCCGGATGTGCTTGATACGGATATGATAACTGATGTTGTGGAGGTATCAGATGAGGATGCAATACAAACTGCAAGAAATCTTGCTAGAAAGCAGGGACTTCTTGTTGGAACCTCATCAGGTGCAAATGTGTGGGCAGCCATGCAGATGGCGGAGAAGTATGGGAAGGATAAGGTCATAGCTACAGTTATGGCGGACAGGGCTGAGAGATACTTCAGTGTAGGTCTGTTATAGTATTCTGCTTATAGAGATAAAAATTGTATATAAATTAAAAAGAGACATTTTCAATAGGTTATGTGTATGGTACATTGAAAGTGTCTCTGTTTTTATTTTCGGAGATAAGGATAATGTGATGTTAGACTTCAGAATGGGGACCTATGCACTGGGGGCATCAAGTGACTAAAGATATGATAAAATGGGAACAGCTTCCAGCGGCTTTGGCTCCGGACACGGAATATGATGAGGATGGCTGCTTCTCTGGTACGGCCATAGAAGATAAGGGGAGACATATACTCATATATACGAGCGTTATGAAGAATCATGATGGTGAAGGCGTCCTGCAGAATCAGAGTATAGCTGTCGGAGACAGAACAGAGTATACCAAGATAGGCTGCAATCCGGTGGTAAACGGAGATATGCTTCCTTATGGTCTGAGCAGAGAGGATTTCAGGGATCCTAAGGTTTGGCAAAGAACGATAGGTATTATACGAGATTTACATATGACAGGCGCAAAAATATTATAGAGCTCGACAGGACATTTGCTGGTTTTGAGAGGGATGTGGTATGTATCAGAAGGGCGGAAGTTAAGCCGTCATATTCAGCGGAGGGTCAATGCGGGTCTTCTGAAGATGTAGGCAGCATTGATGAGCAGATAGAGCTTAGATTTATACTGGACAGAAATTCTATAGAGCTGTTCGTGAACGATGGGATCATGACGCTGAGTACAGCAATATATACTCCAGTCACGGCCACTGGAATAGAATTCTCGTGTGACGGCAAGGCAGTAGTCGATATAGAAAAGTATGATATAAAGATGAACTGACCAGTTAGGATTCATAACGAATCAGGATATGTATATATAGCAATATTAAAAATGATGACAAGGAAAGTTGTCAAAAAGTATTGACAACTTTCCTTGTCATTTGTTATACTCCATTATACAGAAAAATGACAACTATAGTTGTCATTTGGCATATGTAATTTTAAATATATATTGTATTGGAAATTTCAGTATATGAAAATTAAATGGGGTAGTGAAGATATGGGAAAAAGAAATGACAAGGCTAGAGATAAAGATGTTGATAAAGGTAATAAGAAATCTGTCAGTGAAGCGATAAGGTCAATGTTTGAGATCAAAGACGATGGAAATTCTGTAAATAAATTAAAAACTCAGGTTAAAGGATATTCTGTGACAGCCATCACAGAGAGAACGTTAAAAAAGAACAAGCTTGGAGATGTCATGACTGCGGTGTGCAGCAAGGAAGAGCTCGAGGAAGAGATTCGGGAAAATCTGAAATTGGGGCTGCCGGTGTATGGATTCTTTCGCGAAAAGAAGATGTGGAGTTGTTTTTTATTTGACAAGGTTAATATTTTAAGAAATGAATTGTCACCTGAACCTGAAAGTGGAAACGATACGCTGGCTATATATAAGCTAAGAAAGTCATATGTTCACCCCGATGCGGAGAACGTACACGAAGATATGGCGGAGGTGGCCCACAGCAATGTGTACCAGAGTGTGCTTGATGTTTTGGGTGATGGGAAAATTGATGGTTTTATGTGGAAAGACAGGGTATACGTGTGCAAGAGAGAGAAGTCGACAGGTATACCGTATGGATTGGTGATTGGGATAGCACTAGGCGTTATCTATGGAATGTTATTTGACAATCTGGCACTTGGAATCTCTCTCGGGGTTTGTTTTGGAATAAGCTTTGGCATGATATGGGGGACATCCACCCACAGTTATGTGGAGCATGGAATGGTGGATGATGACGATACGGATGAATAAGCTGGAGGTGATATAAATGCCACTGTACAACAAGCTAAAGGAATACAGGGCAAAGCTGGGGGTGAACCAGCAGGAGATGGGGGCATTGGTTCAGACATCGAGGCAGACGATAAGCCAGATAGAGAGGGGCGACTATAGTCCGTCGGTGACTTTGGCACTCAAGATCGCGAAGGTGTGTGGTGTCAGAGTAGAGGATATCTTCCAATATGAGGAAGATGAGGAGTGACTTCTGACATATGGATAAGGTCGTGTTAATTCATAGAATGAAAAGAGGATATGAGATGAATGATACTGATAAAAAAGTGAACAAGAAAAGTAATCTGAAGATATATATAATATTTGCGATAATGATCCTGGTAAGTTTGCTTGGAGGGTTCCTGGCTGGAAGGCTTGCAGCGGTGAACAAGGATACACTGGATGGAATCAACTGGGATAATATATGGAGTATAGTGGCTGATACGCTGCCTATAGCATATGGAGTGCTCATGTTGACGGTGTTCATGGTGTCATTTGTCATGTATGGGAAGATAAAGAGGGCGATCAGTGGCTGGGACGGAGAAGATGAGGATGTAATAGCGGATATAGAGAGAAAGATATCAACTGCCTCATATCTCCCATGTGTAGCTGTGTTTATGGGATTTGTATTGTTCCCGGTATGTATATATGCCATAGACAGAGCTTATGGGGATGATGGTGGTATGGTTATGGCCATTGTGTCTGAGCTGGTATTCGTGATATCGTTGGCGTTGTACTGTGTAGCAGAAAAGCTTGTTATCGATGAAGAGAAGAAGCTTAACCCGGAGAAATGCGGCAATATATTCGATATGCATTTTCGCCGTGACTGGGAGAGTACATCGGACGAGGCAGAGCTTACCATGATAGCAAAATCCTCTAAGAAGGGATTTATGTCTGGAATCAAGGTGGGATTTGTCATGTGGATACTCATGTTTATGAGTATGTTCGCATTTGGAACAGGGGTGATGCCGGTGTTGGCAGTGGGAGTGATTCTGCTTGTCATGTATGTGGCGTATGGAAGAGAGTTCAGGAAACTGCAGAAGTAAATACGATTAGAAATTTGATTTGGGATGACCGTGAAAATTACGGCCATCCTTTTTGTTGCATTAAACTTATGATTAATATCTTGCGCGTAATCAATATAATGACTGTGTTCGGGATGATGTGATACTCAATACCAGAAAAGCAATGCCAATTTTTGAGTGGCTATGAGGTCAGTTGAGTTTTTTTTAGATATAAGAATAGAAATGATGATATTGGGTCAATAATATCTATGCAATATGAAATGTTAGAAAAGTTTTTCACAGGAAAGGGGTATTGCTATGATATTAAAGGAAAAAGAGAAAACAGTTATCCAGGATCTTCAGACACAGGAGAAGTCCTGTGTGGAGAAGTATGGACGATATGCCGAGCAGGCGAAAGATCCGGAGCTCAAGAATCTGTTCCAGACTATTCAGAAGGAAGAGCAGAAGCATTATGATTCACTTACACAGGTGCTCGATGGACAGGTCCCTCAGTGTGATTGCAACGACAGCAATGGAAAAGATTATGAGCCAAAGCAGACATACAAGATGATGGACGATTCAGAGGATAAGAAGAATGACAAGTTCCTTGCAACAGACTGTATCGGAACGGAGAAACTTGTGTCAGGCGAGTACAATGGCGAGATATTTGCATTTGGCGAGAGTGCAGTGAGAAAGCTGCTTGCAGACATACAGGTCGAGGAACAGAATCACGCCGAGATGCTATACAAGTACAAGGTTGCAAATGGAATGGTGTAGGCAGCTTACTGATGGGGACGGAGGTACCTGACTCCTTGGGGCAAATTTGACGTAAATAGGCGAAAAAAAGGGCAAAAGGGGACGGAGGTACCTGTCCCCCTTTTGACAAAACGGATTAAAAATGTAGTATACTGTTATACAGTTCATGATGAGCAAAATATTAGTAAGGCACATTTGGAATGTTTACAACGAAGAGGAGAAAGGTAAAGTGAAAAGAAAATTCTATACTGCGCTATATGTGGTAGTATTTGCGTTGGTGCTGTCAGGCTGCAGTCTGTCAGGAATTGCAGATGGCAGTAAATCGTCGGTTAATGGTAATCTTGCTTCTGCTGGGGGAACTACTGTATCTGAACAGGTAACTTCTGCGGAGACTACGACAACAGAGGAGATTACGGAAACCCAAAGTGATATTTCATCAGAAAGCTTAGAAACCACTGAGGATACGACAGTTTCGGATTCTGGTGGGGCAGCAGACGCAAGCACCGAGGGAAAGGCAGCTTCAAATATGGAGCTTGCTGATATTCCAGCATATTCTGGAAGTGCATATTGTGAGATAAATGGCAATGTTCCGGCATTTGGCGATGATGAGCTGGTGACGGATGCATTTGAGAATTATAGTGATCTGGACTCACTTGGAAGGTGCGGAGTTGCTTATGCCAACATTTGTAAAGAGATCATGCCGACGGAGGAGCGGGGAGCGATAGGTATGGTCAAGCCTTCGGGCTGGCATACGGTGAAGTATAATGATCGTATAGATGGTAATTACCTATACAATCGATGTCATTTGATCGGATATCAGCTGGCTGGAGAAAATGCAAATGAGAAGAATCTGATAACGGGAACCAGATATCTTAACGTGACAGGCATGCTTCCATTTGAAAATGAAGTGGCTGATTATGTGGAGAGCACAGGCAATCATGTGCTGTACAGGGTGACGCCTGTGTACGATGGTGATAATCTAGTCGCATCGGGAGTGCAGATGGAGGCTGAGTCCGTGGAGGACAAGGGTGACGGGGTAAGCTTCAATGTGTATGTGTATAATGTACAACCAGGGGTGTTGATCGACTATGCGACCGGAGACAGTGAGGCGGATCCGGGATATGTGGTGCCGAGAGAAAATACGAGTTCGGATGTATCTGGTGAAGATGGAGGCCAGGCAGCAGAGGCTGGAACAAGCGAGGAAACTCAAAACACAGAGTCAGAGGCTGATGATACATCGGAAGCTCAGACAGAGGCAGCAAATGAAGATACATATATAGTAAACACCAATACAGGCAAGTTTCATAAGCCGTCATGCAGGAGTGTGAAACAGATGAAGGAATCCAACAAGTCTGAGAGGACGACCACAAGGGATGAGCTTATATCTGAGGGATATGAGCCTTGTAAGAACTGTAATCCGTAGTTGGATTTGATTGTTAAGGCTTTTAAATGCGCTACAGAGGTTATACAACAACCACTTGATATAACAGACTATATCAGGTGGTTGTTTTGTTATAGAGGTAAAGCACATATTTTATCAAAATATTATATATGACAGCGTGCTTGAGAAGTTCCAGAGTCTGCCACCGGAGAAGCAGACTGAGAACATGGCAAGCGCATTTGGTGACGGAATGGATCAAATGGTGAATTATGTATATGACCATTATGACAATTTCAAACTACTGTTGCGGTGCAGCGACAATGGAAAGTACGGAGATATGATACACAATCTGGTAGATAGCAAGACTTTTGAGTTCACTTGCATCAGCGCCGATGATATTCAGGACCTTGGGATGTCCGATTGGCGTGAGGAGAACATGAAGAAAAGGATAATCGACAAGATCAGCGATGAGCTTGAAGCTGCAGAAGTGAAGATCGCCGATGACACTTTCGACGAGCTTGTGAAGAAGTTTCAATGATAAGCGTATCTAATAAAATTGTGGCAGGATTGGCTGCGATTTGTTATACTGATATCAATATTGGGAGGTGGTTATATGTGTGATGTAGCTAAATACTCTAAGATGTATAAAGATATAAAGAATTTACAGCCTGAAGACACTTTGCAATTGGTATTAGAGTCAAAGACAAAGGATGAAAAAGAATTCTTTGAATTGATAGGTAATTATTTGTTGCAGAAAAAGCAAAAGGAAGTTATAGAGGGGAATTTGTTTTAAGTGAAAAAATATATTCTTATAGCTGGAGTTAATGGGGCAGGAAAGTCAACATTGTACCAGACGCTTGATTCACTTAAAGATATTAAACGAGTTAATATCGATGAGATAGTTAGGGAAAATGGTAACTGGCGTAATCCAGCAGATGTAATGACAGCGGGAAAACAGGCTATCAGGGTAATAAAAGATTATTTTGATAAAGGCATATCTTTCAACCAGGAAACAACATTGTGCGGAAATAGTATTTTAAAAAATATAGATACAGCCCTGAATGAGGGATATGTAGTTGAGCTTCATTATGTTGGAGTAGATTCTGTTGATATAGCAAAGCAGAGAATTGCATACAGGGTAGAACATGGAGGTCATGGAATCCCGGACAAGGATGTAGAGAGACGTTATACAGAAAGCTTTATTAACTTGAAGAAAGTAATAGGCAAGTGTGATATGGCAATAATGTATGATAATACGAATGTATTCAACAGATTTGCTGTATATGAAAAAGGACGTATTGTTGAATTGTCGAATAATGTACCAAAGTGGTATACAAATAATTTCGTGTAGAACAGAAGGGGCTGTGAAAAACTCGATTGAGTTTTTTCGCAGCCCCTTTTTGCCCTTGTTTGCTATAAATAACTGGATATCAGCTCACAGCCTACTCAAAATCGTCCTCGCCATAGTCGCAGTCACAGCCACAGCCGCCATCGCTGCAGTTTCCGTTGTATGAGCCAAATGTCTGGCTCTTTCTAGGAGAGCAGAGCATTCCGAGCACAAGCCCTGTGAGGAATGTGCAGATAGCGAAAAGCACGGCCTCTCTTGTTGAGTAGTCTTTATCCTTTACGACAACAGTGAATTTGTTCCATCCGTCTTTGATAGTTTTCATTGGTTTCATTGAAATCCCTCCTGATCATATTATATTGATAAATCCTGAATCAGGGAAAATCCCCCATCTTTAATGAATCTCCCTGAACAGTTAATTATATGATACATCAACATCATACATCAGTCCACCCCTGGGCAGGCGACTTAAGAATAAAATGAGATTTGTGAAAGTCGATCATACCTTCGTCTTTCATCCTGCCAAGTTCAGTAGACAGTCCACTGCGGTCCACGGACAGAAAGTCAGCGAGCTGCTGTCTGGAAAATGGTATGTCAAATTCGTTGCTGCCATGTCTGTGCATCTCCGATGACAGGTAGGAGAGCAACTTATCCCTGGTTGTTTTCTGGCTCATGTGCTTTGATTTTTCGCCGAGTCTCAGGTTCTTGCCGGCGAGATCGCACAGGAGATTTCTTATCATCTGATTATGTCTGCCACATGTTACCGGGCAGGTGGTAAGCATTTTTTGAACATTCAGAAACAATACAGAACTTGCAGCTTCAGCATATACGCTGACGTCGAGTACGGAGCCAGGGGTACAGGCATATGATTCCGCAAACGTGTGTCCGGGCAGGATGGCAGACATGACGCTTTGACCCCCCCAGTAATCCTCCTGGATGACTATTGCTTTGCCTGTAAGCAGCAATCCTATATATTCTGTTGTGTTGCCAGCCATGAGAATACACTCATTTTTTTGGTATTTTTTGATGATTGCACCCAGACAGTCCAGTATGGAGTCAACGTCGTCGGCGATAATACCAGAAAAAAGACTGGATTTCAATAATGTGTCCATGTATTTGTTCATATTACCTCTTAGTGGGGACGCTTCTTTTGTCACAAGGAGTGTCCCCTGTATTAGATTTGTATGACAGAGGGACACTCCTTGTGACAAAAGGAGCGTCCCTGGAGAGTATAACATTTCTAATGTTGAAAATTCAACATACACAAATGTTCTGACCGAATATAATGACGTTAAAAGCAGGAAAAAGATTGGAGGAAATATATATGATAAGAAGAGTTATACAGATAGACGAGGACAAGTGTAATGGATGTGGAGCCTGTGCAAATGCGTGCCATGAGGGTGCTATAGGCATGGTAAACGGCAAAGCAAAGCTGCTCAGAGACGATTATTGTGATGGACTTGGCGACTGCCTGCCGTCGTGTCCTACAGGAGCCATAACATTTGTGGAGAGAGAGGCGGCTGCGTATGATGAGGCGGCAGTCATGGCAAACAAACAGGCAAGACTCGATGCAGAAAAATCCAGAAATATGGTTGGCTCAGGAGTGATGCATGAAAAAAGTCCGGCACACTCCGGTTGCCCTGGTTCTATGGCGAGAAGCATATTCAGGAGACCGGCAGCAGCTTCAGGTGAAGCAGTACAGGCAAGCTCATATGAACAGGCAGCAGTAGAATGCGTACAGAATACAACTGATAAAACAGTCAACCAGCAGGCGGGTGACATATATAATTATGAGCGCCCGAGCCAGCTCACACAGTGGCCGGTGCAGATCAAACTTGCCCCGGTAAATGCGCCATACTTTGATGGTGCAAAGTTGCTTATAGCGGCGGACTGTACAGCCTATGCCTATGCATCGTTCCACGAGAAATTCATAAAGGGACATGTGACTCTGATCGGCTGTCCGAAACTTGACAGTGTCGATTATTCAGAGAAACTTACAGAGATTATCAGGCGAAATGACATACAAAGTGTTACAATAGTCCGTATGGAGGTTCCTTGTTGTGGAGGACTGGAGATGGCTGCGAAGAAGGCACTTCAGGACAGCGGCAAGTTTATCCCATGGCAGGTTGCAACAATATCAATAGATGGAAGAATCCTTGACTGACATTCTCTTCACAGCACCATGAAAGGTAAAGACAATGGAAGATAAAATAAGAATTACAACTGAGACAGGCAGTCGTCTGGTCGGTGCTCTGATAGGGCTGGTGAGAGCCACTGATGGGATGATGCATGTGACTGATGATACAAATAACATAATAATAGAAGGTTTGCACATGTCTGATATTGCTCTTTGCATCTCTGATGCAGATATGGAGGCGATGATCGCAAGGGTGCATGCTGATAAGCATACAATTGTCCCTGACTGCAGTGTGTGCGGTGCACCATGTGGCAGGACGGAAGATTATGACTGGGAGAGCGTGTACAGAGAAGAGCGGACAGAGCACGAGGAAGGCAATAGTGATGGCAATGTGGCAGAGCCTTCTGTCATATCGGACGTGCGGATAGACATACTTTCCATACTTCAGAAGATATCCCACAGAGTGATCTCCGGGGAGATCAACGCAGATGACGAGGTGAACTTCAGTGTGTGCAGGGCAGTATTTGCACTGGGGGAGAACTGGAGTGACGGCGAGCTTGAGAGAGTAGAGCGTGAACTCGAAGATTTGTCAACCAACAGTATGTAACAATGGTACACAAAAATATAATACTTGAAAATAACAAGGCTTGGCGCATCACAGATGGAATGAATGTGGTGCGCTTATTAAAATTAATAAGAAAATACCTTACACTACAGTATAAAGCCATTGCAAATACAGTTATTCGGGAGTACAATAGTCGGACGCATCAAAAAATATGGATAATGGTATACTATGGAATAAGAGGTAACGATATGGGAAGTGCTGCTACAGGCTTTGTAAAAAATAATAAAAAGGTGACATGGAAAGAATTTGCCAGAATGCTGGCTGTGCTTGCTGTGCCTATTGCGATGCAGAATCTGCTGGCGACCACCGCTAGTATGGTTGACACCATCATGATAGGAAGTGAGGGCGAGATCGCCGTTGCGGCGGTTGGCGTGTGTGCACAAATAGGATCACTTTTGTTTTCAACATATTGGGGATTTGTCAGCTGCTCCCTTCTGTTCATGTCTCAATACTGGGGAGCCAAGGATCCAGAGGGAATGAACAAGGCATTTGGTCTGGCGATCATATGTGCGGGAATATTTGGAATAGCATTTGCGGTGGTGACTGTGGTTGCACCGGGGTGGATACTTGGAATATATACAGATAAAGTAGAGATCATAGCACTTGCGAAGCCATATATGAGAATAGTTGGATGGTCTTATCCGCTTCAGGTATTTGCCGCAATAATTACAGCACTTCTTAAGTCAACGGAGAGGGTGAAGGTGCCACTGGTATGCTCCATCATCTCACTTTTACTCAACTTTTGTATAAATTTTGTGTTGATCTACGGTAGATTTGGCGCTCCCAAGATGGGAGTTGCCGGTGCGGCTATAGGTACACTGGTGTCAGGAATCGTGAATATAGCATTGCTCATTCTGTATCTTGCAAAGAGCAGACATGAGATAAAGTTCAGTGCGCGAAAAGCATTTGATATTGATATGGGATTTGTGAAGTCCTATGCGTCAAAGGCATTTCCAATCGTGTGTAACGAAATACTCTACGGTGTGGGACAGATGATAATCAATGTCGTCATGGGACATCAGAGCGATTCGGCCATAGCAGCCATGGCAGCGTTCCGTGTGTGCGAGGGATTTGTATATGCGTTCTTTGGAGGTCTGGCAAATGCGTCAAGCGTTGCAGTGGGAAATGAAGTTGGCGCGGGTAATCTGGACAGGGGACTTTCCTATGCCAAGAGAGCTGCACTGGTATGTCCTGCCATCACATTCACAATTGTGCTCATCACGATGCTGCTGCACAATCCGCTGTTCGGATTGTTTGGACTCGGGGCTGAGGCGATGATGTACACAAAGTATATGCTTATAATATATCTGTTCTTCGGAGCAGTCAGAACATGCTGCTATATACAGAACGAGTGCTTCCGTGCAGGCGGTGAGGCCATCGTTGGAACAGTTATGGAGATCAGTGGACTGATGTTGTTTTCGGTCCCGGCTACATGGGTAGCAGGAATGGTGCTCAAGCTGCCATTCCTCGCAGTGTTCTCATTTGTTTACACGGATGAAGTTCTGAGATTTGTCATACTCACGCCGTATCTACTGAAGGGAAGATGGATCAAACCTATGACAGGACCTGGACGCGCGGCACTTGATGAGTTCAGGGGCAGGATGAAGCGAAATAAGCATAGAGCGCGATAATCTATGGGGGCGGAAGGGGCAGGTACCTCCATCCACTGTTTTGAAAAAGGAGAAAATAATATGCTGCAAATAAAAAATCTCACAAAGAGATACGGAGATAAGTTGGCGGTGGACAATCTAAGCCTACATATAATGCCGGGGGAGATATATGGTTTCATAGGACATAACGGAGCAGGAAAGACAACAACCATAAAGGCGTGTACAGGGATCCTGAATTTTGAGGAGGGAGATATCCTTATAGATGGCGTGTCCATAAAGGAAAAACCGCTGGAATGCAAGAAACAGATGGCATATATTCCTGACAATCCAGATATGTATGATTTCATGACCGGAATCGGATATTTGAATTTTATAGCAGATATATTTGACGTGCCGGAGGAAGTCAGGGACGAGCTCATAGACAAATATGCTGACGCATTTGAGATAAAAGATAACCTAGGACAGCTGGTATCCGAGTATTCTCATGGTATGAAGCAGAAACTGGCAATCATATCTGCATGGATACATGAGCCGAAACTTGTAATCATGGATGAACCATTTGTCGGACTTGATCCAAAGGCTTCCCATATACTCAAGCAGATGATGAGAAAAATGTGTGATGACGGAGGGGCGATATTCTTCTCCACACATGTATTGGAAGTCGCTGAGAAACTGTGCGATAAAGTGGCGATTATCAAAGGCGGACGGCTTATAAAGGCAGGCATAATGGAGCAGGTTAAGGGTGACGAATCTCTGGAGTCTGTGTTTCTTGAGCTGGAGGGCGAGTCATGATAAAGATACTGATGAAAAAACAGCTCAAGCAGCTTTTCAGTGGGTTTTTTGTTGACCGGAAAACTGGAAAATCTAAATCCAAAGGCGCTGCGGTATTTGGAATAGTCATATATATCGCGCTCATACTCGGCTGCATGGGCAGCATGTTTGGCAGCGTGGCATACTCGATGTGTGCTCAGCTCTGCGCCGTGGGACTAGACTGGATGTATATGGCTATGATGGCTATGATGTCCCTTGCCATAGGTATATTTGGAAGCGTGTTCAATACATATGCAAGCCTTTATCAGGCAAAAGACAATGATCTGATGCTGTCACTTCCAATACCGGTCAGAGCTATACTGTTTTCCAGACTGGCAGGTGTGTATGTCATGGGCGCGATATTTGCGGCAACAGCCATGGTTCCGGGAATAATAGTGTATGGGATAGTGGTGCATCCGGGGATAGGTGCTGTGATTTCAGCGGTCATAGTTATGATCCTCCTGACATTTGTCGTTCTGGTACTTTCGTGCATACTTGGCTGGGTAGTGGGGAAGATAGGCAATAAGACGAAGAATAAGAGCTATGTCACGGTTATACTCTCACTGGCATTTATAGTGGGTTATTACGCAGTATACATGAATGCAAATAAGATGCTTACAAATATTCTGGCAAATAGTGAAATGTACAGCGCAAAGATAAAGGGGGCAGTGTATCCTCTCTATTCCATAGGATGCGCAGCCACGGGT
>ENA-OYZF01000713-OYZF01000713.1-human-gut-metagenome-genome-assembly--contig:-NODE-713-length-12909-cov-4.678855_pt1 | contig 12909 bp, 8 predicted proteins | sample MGYA00244074_ERZ653472 | MGnify/ENA primary metagenome ERZ653472 (study PRJEB26926, sample SAMN06165179) | human gut metagenome | biome: ENVO:00009003; feature: ENVO:2100002; material: ENVO:00002003... | reverse complement strand
TTTTCAAGCAGAAGACGGCATACGAGATCGCTCAGTGTTTCGTGGGCTCGGAGATGTGTATAAGAGACAGGTCTGACGCTGGCCGAGATCGCCAACGGAGTTACGAAGAAACTCAAGATCAACAAGACCGTCGCCTGCGACAAGTGCGGCGGCTCGGGAGCCAGGGACGCCAATTCCTATTCGACCTGTTCGACCTGCAACGGCACGGGCTATGTGACGCGGGTGGAGAACACCTTCTTCGGCCGGATGCAGACGCAGGGCGTGTGCCCCACGTGCGGCGGCACGGGCAAGGTGATCACCGCGTCGTGCGACAAGTGCAAGGGCGAAGGCACGCTGCGCGGGCAGGAGGTCGTGGAGATCAAGATCCCGGCCGGCGTGGGCGAGGGCATGGTCCTCACCGTCACGGGCAAGGGCAACGCCGCGCGTCAGGGCGGCGTGAACGGCGACCTGCAGGTGGTGATCGAGGAGGAGCGCAACCCCGAACTGGTGCGCGACGGCAACGATCTGATCCACAACCTGAACATCACCGTGACGACGGCCCTGTTGGGCGGTACGGTCGAGGTTCCGACGGTGGACGGGCGCGCCAAGATCAAGATCGCCCCGGGAACGCATGCCGGCAAGGTGCTGCGCCTGGGCGGCAAGGGACTGCCCGACGTGAACGGCTACGGTCGCGGCGACGAACTGGTGGTGGTGGACATCACCGTTCCGTCGAAACTCTCGGCCGAGGAGCGAAAACTCGTCGAGCAGTTGGCCGCGCAGCCCTCTTTCCAGAAGGCGGAGTCGGTCAAGAACCAGAATATTTTCGAACGGATGAAAAGCTTCTTCAGGTAATAATCCGGGATGAATTATTAATCGTTCGTACATTGATTCCGGCTTGTAATTGGCGGCGGAATGCCGCGTTTGCAAATCTGACCCACCCCTAAACCCCCGCCTGAGGCGGGGGCTTGTCGCAATGCAACCACAATAAAGAGAGTCATGCAATAAAATTGCGAAGATATTCGTATCTTTACAAAAAATAGAACGACCATGTTAGGCTTTACCCCTTTCAAACGGCACCCGAACAAATTCAATTACATCCCGCGTTATTACGACCCCGAGAAGGAGGCCCGTGAACAGCGCCGTGCCGAGTTGCGCGGCGAGCGCGCCGAGGATGCCGACCGCGAATACCAGCCCGGACAGTACATCCGCACCCAGCGCGAAGCCCGGGATGCGCGGCGTTCGAACGAGGAGGAGCGGGGGCGTATCCGTGTGCTGAAGATGGCCGCGGGGGCCGTGCTGGTGCTGCTTTTCATCTACCTGCTCTACCCGAAGCTGGCCGATGTGTTCCTGCGCGCGCGGACCGCACCCGCGACCGAAACGCAGCAGGTCGGGGAGGAGGAGTTCAATCCCTATGCGCCTATTAGGGTCGTTCCCAACGATTACGAGGAGTAAATGGCAGACAAGATCAGATTATTACCCGAGGTCGTTGCCAACCAGATCGCCGCGGGCGAGGTCGTCAACCGGCCCGCCTCGGTGGTGAAGGAGATGATGGAGAACGCCATCGACGCCGGGGCGACTTCGGTGAAGGTCAACTTCCGCGACGGCGGCAAGGACCTGATCCAAATCGTCGACGACGGCTGCGGCATGTCGCCCATCGACGCGCGCATGGCCTTCGACCGCCACGCCACGAGCAAGATCGGGGCCGTGGAGGATATTTACGCCCTGCACACGTTCGGATTCCGCGGCGAGGCTCTGGCTTCGATCGCCGCCGTGTCGCAGGTCGAACTGCGCACCCGGCAGGCCGGCGACGAGGTGGGTACGCAGACCGAGATCAACGGCGGGCAGTTCGCGGCGCAGAACCCGGTGATGTGTCCCGTGGGTTCGCAGTTCTTCGTGCGCAACCTTTTCTACAACGTCCCGGCGCGCCGCCGTTTTCTGGACAAGAGCACCACCTCGGCGTCGCAGATCAAGGCCGAGTTCCAGCGCATCGCGCTCTGTAACCCGCAGATCGCCTTCGAACTCTACGCCAACGACGCTCCGGTCTATACGTTGCAGGCCGGATCGCTGGCGGGACGCATCGTCGACGTGGTGGGGCGTCACATCAAGCAGAACCTGCTGGAGGTCGAGGCCGACACTTCGATCGCCTGCATCGAGGGATATATCGGCCGTCCGGCTGCCGCCAAGAAACGCAACACGGAGCAATACCTTTTTGTCAACGGGCGCTTTTTCAAGAGCACCTATCTGACGAGCGCCATTCTGAAAGCCTACGAGAAGCTGATTCCCGAGAGCTGCCAGCCCTCCTATTTCCTCTACCTGACGCTCGATCCCGGGCGTATCGACGTCAACGTGCACCCGCAGAAAACCGAGGTCAAGTTCGCCGACGAGGAGGCCGTGTGGCAGATCGTCAACGCCGCTGTGCGCGAGACGCTGGCCAAAACGGGCGCCGTGCCGCTGATGGATTTCGACCGGGACAGCCCGGTGGAGATTCCCGTTTTGCAGAAAGGAGCCGTGTACAGCGAGCCGCTGGCCATGTCGAACAGCGACTACAACCCTTTCCGCGAGGAGTATATCGACCCTTCGGCGCCCGATCCCAACGAGGATTTCACGGGCTTCGACGTGCCGTACCGCGACGGCGGGGTCGTGTCGGACAGCGCGGCCGGAGGATTGCGCACCGGCGGAGTTCGGAGCGCCGCGCCGTCGTTCCCGCAGGCCGCGGCGGGCGGATTCGCCCTGCCGGGTGCGGACGCCGGGGAGTTCGAGGAGTTCGAGTCGGGCGGCGGTTTCGAGATCACCCCTTCGGGCGGCGGATTCGACGACAGCGCCCTGGATTTCATCCCTTCGTCGGCCGTTCCCGAGCAGCAGCGGTTCGACATGCCGCAGCGTCCGGAATTCACCGATGCGCTGCCGCTGCCGGGCGGTTATGTCGCCGCTCTGCTGGGCGGCCGCTTCGTAGTGGTCGACGTGCGGCGCGCCCGCGAGCGGATTCTTTACGAGGATTACCTCCGGATGCTGGGCAACGGCTCGTCGGTGAGCCAGCAGCTGCTGTTCCCCGAACGGCTGGTCCTTTCGGGCGACGAATACGCCCTGCTGGAGGAGAATGCCGTGGAGTTCGCTGCCCTGGGCTTCGACATCGACTTCTGCGGCGAAGGGACCGTCGAAGTGAGGGGCACGCCCGCCGACATGCCCGCCGACGCCGTGGACCGGCTGCTGTTCGACCTGTTGCAGGCCTTTGCGACTCCGGTGTCGCTCTCCGATGTGCGGCGCGAGAAGATCGCCGGCGTGATGGCCCGCTCCGGCGCCAAGGGTGCGGGGCGGACCTTGTCGCGCGAGGAGGCCGCGGCGCTGCTCGCACAGCTGGCCGACACGGGCAGTTTCAGTTTTTCGCCCTCGGGCAAGGCGATCACCGCCGAGATCACGCCGGAAGATTTGCGCGCCAAGTTGGGATAATCCGGCGGAAAAGAGTTACATTTGCAAAAATTAAAACGCATGAACCGCTATTTTCAGACCCCTCCGGTGGTCAAGAATTTGATAATCATCAATGTACTGGTTTACATGGCCACGGCGCTGCTGCCCGTCGGCGACACGATCATGCAGTATTGCGCCCTGTCGCTGGGAACGCCCTATTTCCATACCTACCAGTTCATCACCTACATGTTCCTGCATGCCAATTTCGAACATATCTTCTTCAACATGTTCGCATTGTGGATGTTCGGGCGTACGCTCGAATACGAACTCGGCTCGCAGCGTTTCCTGACCTTCTACATGGTCTGCGGCGTGGGTGCGGCGCTGATCCAGTACCTCACGGCGCTGGCGTTCGGCGAACTGCCGCTGCTGCTGGTCGGCGCGTCGGGCGCGGCGATGGGCCTGCTGCTGGCGTTCGGCGTGATGCATCCCAATGCGGTCATCATGCTGCTGATTCCGCCTATTCCGATGAAGGCCAAGTGGTTTGTCATCATTTATGCCGTCATCGAGCTGTTCCTCGGATGGAGGGGCGTGGGCAACGTGGCCCATTTCGCTCATGTGGGCGGCATGCTGTGGGGATTCCTGCTGCTGCATTGGTGGAAACGCCGGGGAACGATCCGTTTTTAGACGATGGCTTCCGATTACTATAACGGATACGGGGGAGGCCCTTCGGGGAAACGGCGCCGCAGTCTCGTCATGCGGCTCGTCGACCTGGCGCTGACGCTCGTGACGCTGGCCGTGGGCGCGACGATGGTTCTCACCTATTTCGTCCCCTATGTCGATCCGGGCAGCGTGTGGTTCTTTCCCGTGCTGGGGCTGGCCGCTCCGGCGGTCTATGTCGCGTCGGTCGTGCTGACGCTCTACTGGATCATCCGCTGGCGCTGGGTGTGCGCCGGGGCGATGCTGGTCGTCGTCGTGGCGGGGCTTTTCAAGGTCTCGCTCTTCTGGCGTCCTGAAATCCGCCGCAGCTATGCCACGGAGACGGCCTTCGACCGCGCTGCTGTCAAGGTTATGAGCTACAACGTGCGCAGTTTCTACGGCGAGGACGGCCGGAGCAGCGTCGACGACATCCTGCGCCTGATCGAGGAGCAGGCTCCGGACCTGATCTGCCTCCAGGAGTTCAATGCCCGCCTCGCGGAGCAGTCCGAGGAGTTTTCGCTGCTGGGCGAGAAGTACGAGATCGCGCACTTCGGACGCACGCAGGCCCCGGATTCGGTCTATGGCTCGACGCTGACCATCTTGAGCAAATACCGCATCCTGCGTTCGGACACCGTGCTGACGCCTTCGTCTTCGGTCTGGGCCGACGTGATTGTGGGCGAGGACACCGTGCGGGTTTTCAACAACCACCTGCGCTCGACGGCCATCAACGCTTCGGACAACCAGTTCATCACCAGCCATCAGTTTCTCTCGGACACAGCGCGCGAGACCAAAATCCGCAGTATCTTGACCCGTTTGCGCGAGAATAGCGTGCTTCGGGCCGCGCAGGTCGACAGCATCGCGCAGGTCGTGGGTGCGACGCGCACGCGGCAGATCGTCTGCGGCGATTTCAACGATACGCCCATGTCGTATGTCTACCGCACGATGGCGCGGGGGCTGCGCGACGCCTTCCGTGAGTGCGGGTCGGGCTATTCGCATACGTTCCGCGGTTTCTACAACACGCTGCGCATCGACTACGTGTTGAGCGGCGGTTTCGAACCGCTCTCCTACGAGGTGCTTCCGGTCGACTATTCGGACCACCATCCCGTCGTCGTGCGGCTTCGGAAAAGTTCCTGACGAATTACCCGGAAAACGGGATGCCCCGGCGGAAACACTCTTTCCGCCGGTTTTAATTTGCCGGCAGGTGTTGTCCGGAACGATTTTTTTGCTATCTTGTGGAAAAATTCAGCCAATCGTTCGCCATGATCCGATCCCTTCCGCTCGTAAGGAGAACGCTTCTCCTCTCCGTATGTGGGCTGTTCCTTTTCTCCGGCCGGCTTTTTGCCGGAAATCCGTTGCTGATGCCTTCCGAAGCCCCTTACGGGGCGCCCCGCTTCGACCGTATCCATGCCGCCGACATCATGCCCGCCATTGAGGAGGGCATCCGCGCCTACAAGGCCGGGATTGCGAAAATCAGGGCGCTGGACCCCGCGGAGGCGACTTTCGAAAACGTCGTCGTGCCGCTCGACCGTGCCGACAGCCTGCTGGACGTTCCGCGCGCGGTGCTGGGTTACCTGAAATCGAATTTCGGAGGCGACTCCGTCATCCGGATCTCTCTGGAATCCGCGCAGCTGACCGGAGAGGCATACGACGCCGTGACGCTCGACACGGCGATCTTCCGCCTGGTGAAGGCCGTCTACGACCGGCGCGATGCGGCCGGGCTGGATTCGCTCCAGCTGCGGACGCTCGGCAAGGTCTACCGGAGCTATATCCGCGGCGGGGCGCTCTGCACGCCCGGGCAGAAGGAGCGGCTCAAGGAGCTGAACCGCGAGATTTCGCTCAAACGCATCCGCCACGGACAGAACATCACGCAGGCGACCCAGGAGTTCGTCCTGTACGTGCAGGACAGCAGCCTGCTCGACGGGCTTGCGGGGACGACCCGGCAGCGTTTCGCCCGCAATGCGGCCCGGCAGGGGCATCAGGGCGTCTGGGCCGTCGGGTTCACGAACGGCGACTATGCGTCGGTCATGGCTTCGGCCACGAACCGCGATCTGCGCAGGAGACTCTACGAGGCCTACACCTCGCGCTGCATGGACGGGAAGTACGACAACCGCCAGTTGTCGGTCGACATCGTCAACCTGCGTCTCGAACGGGCCCGGATGCTGGGATACGAGAACTATGCCGCCTACACGCTGGAGACGAACATGGCCGGGACGCCCGAAAAGGTCCGCGAACTGCTGCTGCCGCTCAAGGACGCTGCCGCGGGGAAGGGACGTGCGGAGCGTGCCGAACTGGAGGCTTTCGCCGTGAAATACGAGCGGGATTCGGCCTTCCGGCTGGAACCGTGGGACGTGGCCTTCTATTCGGGCAAGCTGCGCAAGGCGAAATTCGGGTCCGAACTGGGGCGCATGCGCAACTACCTGCTTTTCGACAATGTGCTCAACGACGGCGTTTTCTATGTGGCCAACCGTCTTTTCGGAATCACGCTGACGCAGCGCACGGACATTCCCGTTTTCCACCCCGACGTGCTGACCTTCGAGGCGAAAGACGCCGAAGGCCGCCCCCTCGGACTGCTTTATCTGGATTGCTTCGTCCGCAAGGGCAAACGCGGCGGCGCGTGGTGCTCGCGCCTGCGCGGGTATTCGTGCGCCGGAGAGCGGGAGGTGCTGCCGCTGGTGACCATCAGCTGCAACTTCTCGCGTGCGGCCGAAGGCAGGCCGAAGCTGCTGTCGACCTCCGAGGTCAAGACCCTCTTCCACGAATTCGGACACGCTCTGGCGGGTTTCCTCTCGCGCGGGCCGTATCCACAGGTGACGGGCAGCTTCCCGCGCGACATGGTCGAACTGCCCTCGCAGCTGAACGAGCATTGGGCCTGGGAGCCGGAGGTGATGAAACACTACGCCCGCGATTACGAGACGGGGCGTCCGATTCCCGATGCGCTGATCGCGAAGTTCAAGGAGTCGGAGAACTTCCTGAAGGGGCTTTACCTGACCGATTTCTATGCCACCGCGCTGCTCGACCTCGAATGGCACACCGTGCTGCGGCCGGTCGAAGGGTGCGACGTGGCGGCTTTCGAACGGGCGTTCCTGAAACGTTACGACTTCCCGGAGCATACCGCTTTACGCTTCCGGACGACCTATTACAACCACATCTTCGCCAGCAGTTACCCCGCGCAGTACTACTCCTACACGTGGTCGGCGGTGCTGGACACCGATGCCTTCGCGGCATTCACCGGCACGGGCGATATTTTCGATCCCGAAACCGCGCGCCGTTACCGCCGCCATATCCTGACCGAAGCGGGCTATGACGAGCCGCTGGCGCAGTACGTGCGTTTCCGCGGCGCCGTGCCCGACGTGAAGCCCCTGATGCGCCGTTACGGGCTGGCGGAATAGCGGCCCGGCGGAATGAACAGCCCCGGCTCATCGGGCCGGGGCTGTTCCGTTCGGTCACTCTCCGATCTTCTTGCGCGGGTGGACCATGTTTTCGGGTTGCAGCACCTTGTGCAACTCCTCTTCGCTCATCAGCTTATGCTCGAGTACGAGGTCGTAGATGCCCTTGCCGGTTTTGAGGGCCTCCTTGGCCAGCATGCTCGACGTTTCGTAGCCCAGATAGGGGTTGAGCGCCGTCACCAGCCCGATGCTGTTAAAGACCATCCGGCGGCAGACCTCCTCGTTGGCCGTGATGCCGGCGATGCACTTCTCGCGCAGCGTGTTCATGGCGTTGATCAGCATTTCGATGCTCTCGAACAGGCAGTGGACGATGATCGGCTCCATGACGTTCAGTTCGAGCTGTCCGGCTTCCGATGCGATCGTCACGGTGAGGTCGTTGCCGATCACGCGGAACGCTACCTGGTTGACGACTTCGGGGATCACGGGGTTGACCTTGCCCGGCATGATCGACGATCCCGGCTGGCGCGGCGGGAGGTTGATCTCGTTCAGCCCGCAGCGGGGACCCGACGAGAGCAGCCGCAGGTCGTTGCAGATTTTCGAGAGTTTCACCGCAAGGCGTTTCTGGGCCGAGGAGTTCATAATGAAGGCGCCCGTGTCGCTCGTGGCCTCGATCATGTTCGACGCCTCGACGAGCGGCAGTCCGGTGATCTCGCGCAGGTAACGGGTGCAAAGCCCGGCGTAGTCGGGGTCGGCGTTGATGCCCGTTCCGATGGCCGTGGCCCCCATGTTGATCTCGAAGAAAAGTTTCATGTTGGCCGTCAGCCGCTCGGTCTCCTCGGTGAGGTTGGCGGCGTAGGCTTCGAACTCCTGTCCGAGGGTCATCGGCACGGCGTCCTGAAGCTGCGTGCGGCCCATCTTGATGATGCCGGAGAACTCCTCGCCCTTGGCGTGGAACGCCGCGATGAGTTCGCGCAGCGAGGCCACCAGTTTCTCGATGCTGCGCACCAGTGCGATCCTCACGGCCGTGGGGTAGGCGTCGTTGGTCGACTGCGAGAGGTTGACGTGGTTGTTGGGGTGGCAGAACTGATATTCGCCCTTTTCATGGCCGAGGAGTTCGAGCGCCCGGTTGGCGATCACCTCGTTGGCGTTCATGTTGGTCGACGTGCCGGCGCCGCCCTGCACCATGTCGACGACGAACTGCTCCTCGAGTTTCCCGGCGCGCAGCTCCTCGCAGGCCCGGATGATCGCGTCGGCGATCGCCGGGTCGAGCAGTCCCAGGTCACGGTTGGCCATCGCGGCGCCCTGCTTGACGTCGGCCAGGGCGCGGATCAGCTCCGGGAAGAAGTTGAGCCGCACGCGGCTGATGTGGAAATTCTCCACCGCGCGCATGGTCTGCACGCCGAAATAATACTCCGCCGGGATTTCCATTTCGCCCAGCAGATCGTGTTCACGACGGGTTTTGCCCGAAAGTCTGATTTCCGTAAAGTCCATGATCGGTATGTTTTTATTAAAGGTACGCAAAAGCGGGGTGGAGTCCAAGCCGAATCGGGTGCGGTCCGGTAAGACGTTCCGACATCAAATATAATGCTTTTTCCGCCACTTTGTCAAAACAAAAAATCTTGTTAACTTTGTATTCGCTCCGCGGGGTCGCAGAATTCGGCGGCGGACGAACGCAGAACCGAAAAACAAATAAAGAATATGATTTTAGACTCTCTGAAAAACAGCGCGCTTTACTACGGCGTAAGCCCGCGCATGAAACAGGCTTTCGAACTGATCGCCTCGACCGACTGGACGACGATGGAACCGGGTATTCACGAACTCGACGGCAAGGACATCTACGTCAACGTCATGGAGCGCGAGCTGAAACAGAAGCCCGACGCCAAACTCGAAATCCACAACGAGTACATCGACATCCAGGTTCTCATCCGGGGCGAGGAGGAGTCCTTCGGCTGGAGCGAGCGCAGGGAGCTCAAGAAGCCGCTGGGCGAATTCAGCGTCGAGAATGACATCCAGCTCTTCGACGACGTGCCGCAGACCTATTACACGATGCGTCCGGGACAGTTTACGGTGCTTTTCCCCGAGGACGGGCACGCTCCGATGGTGGGCGAGGGCACGGTGCGCAAGATTATCGTCAAAGTGCGCAAATAAGCGCCGCAGGCGATACCGCTACGGGCCGGAGCATAGTCTCCGGCCTTTTTTCAGGCGGCGGCAAACGCTGTGTGCCGCGGGGCGATGCGCAGGCTGAGCCATGAGCAGAGGGCGCAGACGATGAAGACCGCACCTGTGGAGAGGAGCGTGTCGCCGATGCCGACCAGCGGCGACACGATGCCGCCGAACGAGAAGCAGATGGCGCCCAGCATGGCCGAGGCAGTTCCGGCGTATTCGCGGGCCGCTCCCATGGCCAGCGCCGTGGAGGAAGTGAAGGTGAGCCCCATGGCGAAGAGCAGGCCGAAAAGCAGTCCCTCGTAGACCCAGAACCCGCATCCGAGGCCTAGGGCCACGGCTTCGGCAGCGGCGAAGAGGAGCATGCCCATACATCCGGCTCGGGTGCTTCGTTCGGGGTTGCGGAAGCGGATCGAGAAAGCCGCGGCACTGCCGATGGCCACGGCGTTGACGGCGAAGCAGATGCTAAATTCGAACGCCGAAAATCCGTAGTGTCCCTGCATGATGAAGGGCGAGGAGGCGATGTAGGCGAACAGCACGCCCTGGGCGAAACCCATCTGCAGGACGTAGGCCACGTAGCGGCGGTTGCGGAGCACGGTGCCGAAACTGCGGAAAATGTCGCCCCAGGCTACGGCGCTGCGGCGTTCGGCCGGGAGCGACTCGCGGAGGCGGAAACAACCTGCGAGCAGGACGCATCCCAGCATCAGCAGGATGCAGAAGATGCCCTGCCAGCCGATAGAGTCGGTGAGGGTGCCGCCGATGATGGGGGCGACGACCGGAGCCACGCCGTTGACGGCGCCGATCAGCGCCAGCATCCGGGCCAGGTCGCGGCCTCCGAACCGGTCGGTGGCGACCGACCGCGAAATGACAATGCCGCCCGAACCGGCGATGCCCTGCAGGAAACGCGCAGTGACGAATTGGCGGATGTCCGAGGCGAAGATGCAGAGCAGGGTGGAGCCGATGAAGAGCCACATGGCCGTCAGCAGCGGCGTTCGGCGTCCGTATTTGTCGCTCAGGGGACCGAAGAGCAGCTGTCCGGCAGCCAGGCCGATCATGCTGGTGGTGAGTCCCATCTGCACCATCGACGAGGAGGTATGGAAGAAATACGTCATGGCGGGCAGCGTCGGCAGGTACATATCCGTTACGAACGGACCGAATGCTGTCAGCAGGCCCAGCAGGACGAGCAGGTAAATTTTGCTGTTGTCTTTGTTCATAATACGCTGTTTTATCGTAGCAAAATTACTCTGAATTTTCGCCCTGCGAATCGCCTTTTGGGACGGGGTGTAGTTCAATTTCGGAACTGTCCGGACCGAAAAAATCCATGTATCAACCCACTTGGGAGAGGCTTTATTTGCCGATTCCGAAGTAGCGGAATCCGGCGGCTATGACTTCCGGTTTGTCGAAGATATTGCGGCCATCGACGATCGTCTCGCCGCGCATCGCCGTGTACAACTGGGCCCAGTCGGGCATGCGGAACTCTTTCCATTCGGTGATGAGTGCCACGGCGTCGGCTCCCTCCGCGGCCTCGTACATCGTCCGGGCATAGCGGATCGGCCGGCCGGCCATCCGCCGCTGCGATTCGGGCATGGCGACCGGGTCGTAAACACAGACCTTGGCGCCGGCATTCAGCAGGTGGTCGATCACCACCGTTGCCGGAGCTTCGCGCATGTCGTCGGTCTCGGGTTTGAAGGCCAGCCCCCAGATTGCGACGACCTTGCCCCGCAGGTCGCCCAACGCGGTCTGCAATTTCTCGAAAACAATCCCTTTCTGCTGCTCGTTGACCCGCTCGACGGCCTCGATGACCTGCATCGTGTAGCCGTGTTCCCGGGCCGTGTGGGCCAGCGCCTTCACGTCCTTCGGGAAGCATGAACCGCCGTAGCCGCAGCCGGGGTAGAGGAACTTGTTGCCGATGCGGGCGTCGGAGCCGATGCCCTTGCGGACCATCTCCACGTCGGCGCCCACGCGGTCGCACAGGTTGGCGATCTCGTTCATAAACGAAATGCGCGTCGCGAGCATGGCGTTGGCTGCGTATTTGGTCATCTCGGCCGAGGGAATGTCCATGAACAGCACGCGGAAATTGGTGATCAGGAACGGCCGGTAGAGCTTGGCCATCAGCTTGCGCGCCCGTTCGCTGTCGACGCCCACGACCACGCGGTCGGGCGACATGAAGTCCTTGATCGCCGCACCTTCCTTCAGGAATTCGGGGTTCGAGGCGACGTCGAACGGGACCTTGCAGCCGCGCTTCTCGAGTTCCTCCTCGATCACGGCGCGCACCTTCTGCGCCGTGCCCACGGGGACGGTGCTCTTGGTGACCAGCACGGTGTATTTCCGGATGTGGCGACCGAAGGTGCGGGCCACGTCGAGAACGTATTTCAGGTCGGCCGAACCGTCCTCGTCGGGCGGGGTTCCGACGGCCGAGAAGACCACCTCGACATGGGGCAGGCACTCTGTGAGGTCGGTGGTGAAATGCAGGCGTCCCGCCTCCACGTTGCGCCGCACAAGCTCCTCAAGTCCCGGCTCGTAGATCGGGATAACGCCTGCGTTCAGACCCTCTATCTTTTCGGCGTCTATGTCCACGCAGGTGATGTCGAGTCCCATTTCGGCGAAGCAGGCCCCCGATACGAGTCCTACGTAACCCGTTCCCACGATTGCAATTTTCATCATAATTCCTGGAGTTTTTTTTCTTTCGGAATGTAAATATAGTCTTTTTTTCGAAATATCCCCGCCGCAGCACGAAAAAGGGCGGTCCGAAGACCGCCCCTGCGTCGTTCTATTTTCCGCACCTGCATCCGGCGACAGTCTCCGCCAGCGTTGCGCAGGGATCGCACATCTCGTGCGAGTAGCCCTGTTTCATCTCCACGGGATCGCACAGGGGTTCCCACTTCATCTTCTGGGCGAACTCCGCGAGCAGGCGCACCGAGGCTCCGGCCCAGCAGAACGAACCGAACCAGCCGAATCTGCGCCGGGGAATGCCGCGCGCGGCGATGCGGTCGAGCAGTTCGGCCACGGGCGGGAACAGGTTGCCGTTGTAGGTCGGGCCGCCGACGATCAGCGTGTCGAAACGGAAAACGTCGCGCAGGACCACCGACGGGTCGGCGTAGGAGAGGTTGTAGACCCGGATCGGGCCGACCTCCCGCGAGGCCAGTTCGCGCGCGATGCGCTCGGCCATCTGCTCCGTGTTGCCGTACATCGAGGCGTAGGCCACGACCACGCCCGGTTCGCCTTCGTAGCGGCTCAGACGGTCGTAAATATCCAGAACCTTTGCGATCTGCCGCCTGTC
>ENA-OYZF01000702-OYZF01000702.1-human-gut-metagenome-genome-assembly--contig:-NODE-702-length-13074-cov-4.850987_pt1 | contig 13074 bp, 10 predicted proteins | sample MGYA00244074_ERZ653472 | MGnify/ENA primary metagenome ERZ653472 (study PRJEB26926, sample SAMN06165179) | human gut metagenome | biome: ENVO:00009003; feature: ENVO:2100002; material: ENVO:00002003... | reverse complement strand
TTGCCGCGCCCCGCAGTGCCCGCTTCCCCCGAGAACAATTATCAGTGCAGGTAGAACGCCTGTGGTTTTGTTCAAAACGAAGGTATGGTCATGGGTATCGCGTCAAACGTAGTAGATGGGCCGATTTCGTGGCGAGCGGTTCCGGCTGATCCCTTGGGGACGGAGGAAAACGGATCATTTTGGTCCCGCGAGGCTGGCGGAGGCACTCGTCCAGGGCCGCCCGAACAAAACTATGCCGGTTTACGGGGCTGAGTTACGAGTCTCCAACCATGCCGATATTCGTGAAAATAAAACCGCAGGTAGACGAGCCGTCATTTTGCAGAAAACGCGGGTATGGATGGGGGTCCTGAGTTTGGCCCCGTAAACCGGCATAGTTTTGAAATGGCCTTAAATCGGTAGCAGCCATTTTGCTATGCCGGAACGGTCGGTCTTCGGGCAACTACCCTCGCAGGTAGGCGATAGCGATCTGCGTGCGGTTGCGCAGGCCCATCTTTGCCAGGATTGAGCTGATGTGGTTGCGCACGGTGCCTTCGCCCATGTAGGCGGTGGCGGCGATCTCTTTGTTGTCGAGGCCGCGGGCGATGAGCTCGGCGACTTCGAACTCGCGGTCTGTCAGACCGGCAAAGGCCGCGGGCCGGCGGGTCGCGCCGGCTTCAGCGTCCGCCCCATCAAAGTCGACATCCCCGATCGCCTTGCCCTCGAGCACGCGCTTGCCAGCCATGACCTGCGCCAACGCTGGCGGAATGGCGGCGACATCGGTCTTGATCAGGTAACCGCGGGCGCCCAGCTTGAGCGCCGACACAATGTACTCGTCATCCGATAACGTCGTCAGAAACACCACGCGCGCCGCAGGGTCGTGCTCAAGGATCTCGCGCGCGGCTGAAAGTCCGTCGCGCCCCGGCATCTGAATGTCGAGCAACGCGATATCGGGTGCGTGTTCGGCATAGAGAGCCACTGCGGCGTCGCCATTGGCGCCGGTGCCCACCACCTCGATCTGCGGCTGGGCGCCCAGGATAATCTTGAGCGAATCGACCACTAGGCGGTCGTCGTCGACAACGATGAGCCTCATCGGTCCTCATCTCCTTGCTGTTTGGGGACGGTGGCAAACACGCGCCAGCCGGGGGCGCCGGCGCGCAGGCCGGCGGTGAAGGTTCCGCCAAGCGCCTCGACGCGCTCGCGCATGGAGGCGAGCCCCATGCCTTCTACGACGTTGCTGCTGCTCGCCGGGGTCGCGTCCGCGCCATCATCGGTAACGATGAGCTGGTAAAACGACGGATGCTCCATGCATCGTACGGTGACGGTCTGGGCGCAAGCGTGGCGCATGGCGTTGGAAAGCGCCTCGCGCAGCACCGCCGCAAAGCAGTTGGCGACGTTGGCGGGTGCATGCTCGGCCAAAACTTCAAGCTCAATCTGCGGGCCGCCGTCCGAGCGCGCGCCTTCAACAATGCGTTCGAGCTGCACGGAAAGGTCGACGGCGTTGTCGTTGAGCGCGTGGACGCTGGTGCGCACAAGCTGGAGCGCCTCGTCAACCGTGCGTTTGACGTCGGCGAAATCGGCGGCGACGCCGGGCTCGTCGGCGTGGACCACGCGCAAGGCTTCGGCCTGCAGTGAGGCACGCGTGAGCTGGTGCCCGACGTTATCGTGGATCTCGCGCGCGATGCGGGCGCGTTCGGCGAGCGTCGCGAGCTCGACTTCGTAGTCCTGGCGATCGGCAAGATCACGGTTGCGCGCCTCGAGCGCGAGGGCTCGTTCCTGCAGTTCGTCGCGGGTACGGCGCATGCGCTGCTGCTCGCGCTCCAGCTGGGCGGTACGTAGCGATAGCAAGGTGGCGGCAACCGAAAGGATGGCGGTCAGCAGAAGCGTTCGGGCGGTGAGCGCGTCGGTGCGAAGGTCCACGACGAGCGCAAGGGCAAAGACGGAGCCAATGCCCAGCGCGACCCAGGCGTGCTCACGGCGCACGCGCCGCGCGATGTCATAGAGGGCGAGAGGTGCGAACGGCACAAACGGCGGCACGAAGACGGCCGCGATGATGTAGACGTAGCTCGCGGCCTCGCTCGCACGGCGGTCACGGTTTCCCCGTGCGACCTCGGCCAGTGAGGCGGTAATAACGCCAAGACAAAACGCCGCGACCAGGCGAGCATCCACAGCAAGGCCCGTGGCGGCTGCGATGCAGCACGCCAGCACGATCGATTTGTCGAATAGCCTGTTCATACGGGTATTGTACGCGATGCCGCGCACGGGGGAGGCGCCACTCAGAGCAAGCGTGACATTCCTCCCACGCGGCGGGGCGGTCGCGTCAGCAGGCCACGCGACCGCCCCGCACTCGTGACAAAGCTCACTGGTGCGCGCCGCCAGCTCCTGCGATGATGCAGTCGTACCGGGCTGCAAGCAACAGAAGGGCCGCCTCATGACAGACATCGTCCACGTCGAAAACCTCGTCAAGCGCTATGACGATCTTATTGCACTCGACCACTTTAACCTGAGTATCGCCCCCGGCGAGATCTTTGGCCTGCTGGGTCCCAACGGCTCGGGCAAGACCACGTCCATCAACTGCATCCTGCAGCTGCTTGCCTACGACAAGGGCACCATCGAGCTGTTTGGCGAGCCCATGACGCCCGCCCGCTACGACCTTAAGCGCCGCATTGGCGTGGTGCCGCAGCAGGTGGCGGTGTTTGACGAACTCACGGTGCGCGAGAACATCGACTATTTCTGCAGCCTCTACGTAGGCGACCGCAAACGCCGCCGCGCGCTGGTGGACGAGGCAATCGACTTTGTCGGTCTGGGCGACTTTACCAAGTTCCGCCCCGGCAAGCTTTCGGGCGGCCTGGCGCGTCGCCTCAACATTGCCTGCGGTATCGCGCACAAGCCCGAGCTCATCTTTTTTGACGAGCCCACGGTGGCGGTCGATCCGCAGAGCCGTAACGCCATCCTGGAGGGCATCTGCCGTCTGCGCGACGAGGGCGCCACGGTGGTGTATACCAGCCATTACATGGAGGAAGTCGAGCAGATTTGCAGTCGTATCATGATCATGGATGGCGGGCGCGTGCTGGCGCAGGGCACCAACGACGAGCTCAAGCGCATGATCCAGATGGGCGAGAAGATCGTAATCGAGGTCGGTGAGGTGCCGAGTGCGGCACTCGCTGTCGTCGCGAGTCTGCCGCATGTCCTGGACCTGGCGGCGACGGCGGGCCGGCTCACGTTTTCGTGCGAAGCGAGCCCGCATAACCTGACCGACACCCTCGACGCGCTGCGCTCGTACGATGTACCGCTCGGCCGCATCTACTCCGAGCCGCCGACCCTCAACGACGTGTTCCTCGAGATCACCGGCCGCGAGCTGCGCGACTAGGGGGCAGCCATGTTCAACACCATTATCATTACGGTCAAGACGCTGCTGCGCCGACCGAGTACGTGGGTCTGGGGCGCTCTCTTTCCCATCGCGCTTTCCACGATGTTCATGTTTATGTTTGCGAATCTGAGCTCCGACGGCACGGTCGACCCGGTGCCGGTTGCCGTCATAGCGGACGAGGCCTGGGACGCCTCGACCTTTAAGGACGTGGCGACGTCGCTTGCCAAGGAGAGCGACGATCAGCTGCTCGAGATCCACGAGTGCGACGACGCGGCCGCCGCGGACCACGCGCTCAAGGCCGGTGAGGTTGCGGGCATCTATACGGTCGACGACGCAGGCGTACCCAAGCTCACACTGCTATCGAGCTACGACAGCTCGCGTGCCTCATCGGTGCTCACCGATCGCAGCATTCTGGAGGCGGTGGCAAGCTCGTATACACAAAATGCCGAGCTCATGTCCCAGATTGCCCAGGACAACCCGGCGGCGCTCGCCGACCCGGAGGCGGTTGCGCGCGCCCTGTCGCTCGAGGGCAGTACCCGCCGCGTAAGCCTGACACGCACCACGCCCGATGGCACGGTCATCTACTATTACGCGCTTTTTGGCCTGGTCGCGATGATGTCTGCCGAGTTTGCCGCCTTGAGCGTCGTCGATTTGCAGCCCAATCTGTCGGGCCTTGGCGCGCGTCGCTGCGTGGGCGGTCTTTCCAAGACGACATCGCTGGCCGGTATCTTTGTGGGCTCGTGGCTGGTCTCCTTCGCCTCGATGGCGATCGCAATCGGCTACGTGTGCCTGGTCGTGGGCGTCGACTTTGGCGGGCGCGAGGGGCTGTGTCTGGTGGGCGCCGCCGCTTCCGCGCTTGCCGCCACGGGCCTGGGGCTCTTTGTGGGCACGCTTCCCGTTAAGGGCGGCAAGGCGTCCAAGTCGGGCATCCTTACGGGCTTTGCCACCACGTGCGCCCTGTTCGCCGGCCTCTACGGCGAGCCGGCGATGGCGCTTGCCGACGACGTCGCCCGCGCCTGCCCGGCCGAGTGCTGGTTCAACCCCGTCAAGCTCATCTGCGACATGTTCAATCGCCTGTATTTCTTTGAAGACCCGGGGCCCTTCGCCGTTCGCGCCGGCGCGCTCGTCCTGATGGCGCTGCTGTTCGTTGCCGCCGCCACGCTGATCTTTGGAAGGAGCCGCTATGAGCACCTTTAAGACCGCGCTTCGCATGGCGCTGGCGCACCCGTTCTACCTGCTCATCTATACGGTGTTCATCTCGCTCATGGGCGTATTCATCGCGGCCTCGGTGAGCTGGAACTCGTCGCAGCTTACCGAGTACGAGCCCTACGACACCAACGTGATCGTGGTCGACCGCGACAATAGCGACCTTTCGCGTGCGCTTACCAAGCACCTAGGTTCGCGGTTTGACCTGGTCACGGGCGTCGGCGATGACACGTACGACCTTGCGGACGCGCTCTCCAAGAGCAACAGCGCCAAGGGCAGCGCCGACTGCGTGTTCTTTATCCCGGAGGGGTTCGAGGACGACCTGGTCGCGGCTGCCCGCGCGGGGGAGTCCCTGCCCAAGCTCGATGTGACCTACGGTGCCGGCACCATGGCGGCGGCGCTTTCGTCTGCCGAGGCTTCGCGCTGGATCTCGCTCGCGGGCGCTGCAGCCGCACTTGAGCCCACTGCCTCCAACGGCGACGCTGCCAAGGCCGCCGAACATGCCGCTGCAAAGCGCGCGGAGGTCCAGATCGAGCGGGTCAAGGTCGACTCGGCTGCTGCCGCCACGCTCGAGTCGTACTTCAACTTTGGCGCGTACGCGATTATCTCGTCGGTCATCGTGTCGGTGGGCTTGGTGTTTTCGGGCATGAACGAGCCCGAGCGCGTGCGCCGCATGGATGCCGGCCCAATCTCCGATCGCCAGCGTTCGCTTGCCGTGTTTGCGGCCGCCGCCGTGCTCACCGTCTGTATCTGGTTTGTGTCGAGCATGATGGGCGTCGTGGGCTTTGCCAGCGCGGTTGCCGAGGTCGGCGTGGGCCGCGTGTGCCTGGCGCTGGCGGCAACGTTTGCCCTAGCGCTGACGCCACTGGCCGTTGGCTTTACGCTGTCGAGCCTGGGCGCGCGCGAGGAGCTGCTCAACGGTGTGGGCAACCTGCTTGGCATGCTCATGACGTTTTTGGGTGGCGCCTGGATGCCGCTGTCGCTCATGGGTTCGGCCGTGCAGACCGTGGCGCACTTTGTGCCGACATATTGGGTGAACGACGCGATCGGCAAGGCGCTCGCCGCGGACCTGACGTCCACCGTGCTGGGCGACATCGCCTGCGACCTGGGCGTCACCGTGCTCTTCGCTGCCGCCATCGCCGCCGTAGGCCTAGCCCTCGCTCACAACAAATCCCGCGCCTAGACACCTACTCATTGGGGACAGACTTAAACGACCAAGAGTATTCATTGGGGACAGACTTAAATGACTAGCCATCGGGGGCAGATAAGGAGCGTCTCCAACTGCCGGGTGGCGAAAGAGCGTCCCTTGTGACTGGTCATTTAAGAACGTCCCCAATGACTAGTCTGAAACAAATCCCCACTCTCGCCCCAAAATAGTTCGCCAAGGTTTACTATTACGTTCATAAAGTAGTACTAGGCTAACAATGGGGGATACCATGGCAACGCAGGAAGCCTACGTCCAGGTTAAGGATCTCAAAAAGCACTACGGCGACGGTGATGCGCGCCTGACGGTACTCGATGGCATCGACACGTCCATCAACCGAGGCGAGATCTGCGTCATGCTGGGGCCCTCGGGCTCGGGCAAGTCGACGTTTCTTAACCTGATCGGCGGCCTGGAGGATGCCGACGCTGGCTCTATTTTGGTGGACGGCTGCGACCTCACGGTGCTCAAACCTACCGACCTGGGCGAGTATCGCCGCCGTGAGCTGGGCTTTGTCTTCCAGTTCTACAACCTGGTGCCCGATCTCACCATCAAGGAAAACATCGAGGTCACGGCGCACCTGTCCAAAAACCCGCTCAATGTCGACGACCTGCTGCGTTCGCTGGGCCTTTACGAGCATCGCAACAAGTTCCCGCGCCAGGTCTCGGGCGGCCAGCAGCAGCGCTGTGCCATCGGCCGTGCGCTCGTCAAAAACCCGGGTCTGCTGCTGTGCGACGAGCCCACGGGCGCGCTCGACTATAAGACGTCCAAGGAAATCTTGCAGCTCATGGAGGATGTCAACCGCACCTACGGCTGCACCATCATCATTGTCACCCACAATGCCGCCATCGCGCGCATGGCCAATCGCGTGCTGCGCCTGCGCGACGGGCACATCGTCGAGGATGAGCTCAACGAGTCGCCCGTCGCGGCCGCCGAACTTGATTGGTAGGCGGCGCCATGACACCTCTCGCAAAACGTCTCCCGCGCGAGCTGCGCCGCAATATCGGCAAGTACCTGGGCATCTTTCTGCTTATGTGCGGAAGTATCGCCCTCACGTCGGGCTTTTTGCTCGCCGCGCACTCCATCGGCCGCCTCATCGACGATATGCGCGACGAGTACACGATCGAGGACGGCCGTCTGACCACGGCGTTCGAGGCCACTGACGATCAGCTCAAAGCCGCCGAGGATGCGGCCGAGGACATCGGCGGCGTCACACTCTACAAGAACTTCTCCATCGACGCCATCATCAAAAAGGCGTCCGGCGACGACGGCACCAAGCGCACGCTGCGCACCTACGCGCAACGTACCAAGGTCGACATCGCGTCCTACTGCGAAGGCAAACAGCCCAAGGCGGACAATGAGGTGGCCATCGACCGTGTCTTTGCCACCAACAACGACCTTGCCGTGGGCGATGAGGTTGAGCTCGAGGGCCGCACCTATACCATCTGCGGCATCATGACCCAGCCCGATAGCCAGGCGCTGTTCCTCAACAATTCGGACTTTACGGTGAACACCATCACGTACGGCGTGGCCGAGGTCACCGATGGCGGCTTTGCCGCGCTCGAGGATGCCGGTGGCGCACCCGCCTACACCTACTCCTTTGCCTTTACCGATCGCGACCTCCCCACCGCGGATCGCATCGATGCGGAGCAGGATATGGTCGAGGCGCTGACCGATGCCGATGCGCGCGTGGACGATCTGGTCGATGCCGATTCCAATCAGGGCATTGGCTATGCGCGCGACGACGTGGACGGCGACTCCATGATGTGGATGACGCTGCTCGACATCATCATCGTGATCATGGCGTTTGTCTTTGTGGTCCTTACCGACGCCACCATCGAGGAGGAGAGCGCCATCATCGGCACGCTGCTCGCCAGCGGCTATCGTCGACGCGAGATCGTGCTGCACTACCTTGCGCTTCCCGCCATCGTGGGCGTGGTCGCGGCGCTTTTGGGCACTGCGCTCGGCGTTGTGTTCTTTACCGAGCCCATGCGCAGCCTCTATTACGGTTCGTACAGCCTGCCGCCCTTCCAGGTGTACTGGAGCTGGGAGATCTTTGTGAAGTGCGCCGTGGTTCCCGCCGCCGCGCTCATCCTCATCACGCTGGTGGGTCTGCTTCAAAAGATGGGCAAGACGCCGTTGCAGTTCCTTCGTCACGAGGTGAGTGGCAAATCGGGCACCAAGCGCGGCCTGCAGCTGCCGGAGCGCATGGGTTTTGTTTCCCGCTTCCGCCTGCGTATCTTCCTGCGCAATCTGGGCAACTTCGCCACGCTCTTCGTGGGCATCGCGTTTGCCTCGCTGCTACTGCTCTTTGGCCTGGCGATTCTGCCCACGATGACGCACTATGCGGACAACCTCGAGACAAGCCTGGTCGCCGAGCACCAGTACACGCTCAAGGCGCCGCTGGAGCTCGAGGGCACTGCCGAGGAGCGCGAGCAGTGGTCGGCACTCGAGCGCTTACAGTCGGTTGACGGCGTGCTGCTTTCTGCCTCTCAGGATGCCGATGACGAGCTTGACGACGCGGCCGATGCGGCGCAGGCGGCAGCCGATGCCGCGACCAGCGCTCCGTCTGCCGAGAGCCTGGCCGCGGCGCAGGACGCGCTCGCCAAGGTCCAGGACAAGAAGGATGCGCTTTATGCGCGCCTCGATGATCTTGCCGATGCCCTCGGCTGCGACCGCGACGAGGCTATCGACCTGATCGACAAGGCCTCGAAGATCGATACCGACAACGACGACATTCATCCCGTCAATACGGCCGATAACGGTTCAGCGAAGATTGCGCAGGCCGAGAAATATGCCGTCTACCAGCTGCAATACGACCGCGGTGACGGAAATGGGCAGGAGACGATTTCCATTTACGGCGTCTCGCCCGATTCGCGCTACTGGAAGGACCTCGATGTGGGCGATGGGCGCGTCGTCTTTGGCGGCGGTCTGCTCGACAAGTTTGGCTGGAACGAGGGGCAGAAGGTTAAGCTTCGCGACAAGTACGAGGGCAAGAATTATTCCCTTGAGTACGAGGGCAAGGACGCCACTTGGGGCTCCAAGTCGGACATGAATATCTATATGAGCATCGACGACTTTAACGAGCTGTTCGGCAACGACGCCGCCTACTTTAACGGCTACGTGAGCGACGAGAAGCTCGACCTCGACGCGCGATACTTTGCCGGCGACACCACGCCCGATGACATGCGCGCCGTGGGCGACCAGTTTATCGGCATGATGAGCAAAATGATCGGCATGATGGTCGGGCTCGCGGTGTTTATCTTCCTGCTGTTTATGTACCTGTTGACCAAGGCCGTTATCGACCACAGCGCCCGCTCGATTAGCTACATGAAGGTCTTTGGCTATCGCGACGGCGAGATCTCGCACCTGTACATCCGCTCGATCACGCTGTGCGTGGCGGTGTCGCTCGTGCTGAGCCTGCCGGTCATTATTGGCTCGCTGACCGCGATTTTCCGCTCGATGCTGCTCGCCTACAACGGCAATATCGAGATCTACGTGCCCGCTTGGTCCATGGCTGCATGCGTCGGCATCGGCTTTGCGACCTACCTGGTCGTGGCGCTGCTGCATACGCGCTCCATCAGGCGCGTCCCCCTGGCCGAGGCCCTCAAAGTCCAAGAGTAGTCATTGGGTAGTCATTGGGGACAGGCTTAAATGACCAAAAGCGGTCATTGGGGACAGACTTAAATGACTAGTCATCGGGGACGGTCTTTGCCGACCCGCCGCCTCGCCGGCAGGGTTGGCAAGGACTGTCCCCAACTGCCGGCAGGAAAGGAACGTCCCTAACTGCCGGGTAGCCCGTTGCTGCGCTTGACTTTGACCCCACTCCAACGGGTACCATCCCCTTATGTCTGTAACGCCATATAGACCGAGGGGATAGATCTATGACCGCAACTGCACCCGCCGCACCCGCCAAGGTGTACTTTACCAACCTGCGCACGCATGCTCGCGAGAGCCAGCTCGACAAGCTCAAGCGCCTCATCCGCCGCGCCGGTATTGAGCAGATCGACTTTGAGAACAAGTTCGTTGCTATCAAGATTCACTTTGGCGAGCTGGGCAACCTGAGCTTTTTGCGCCCCAACTACGCCCGCGCCGTCGCGGACGTCGTGAAGGAGCTGGGCGGTAAGCCCTTCCTCACCGACTGCAACACGCTCTATGTCGGTAGCCGCAAAAACGCGCTCGAGCACATCGATACCGCCTATCAGAACGGCTTTACCCCGTATGCCACGGGTTGCCAGATCATCATCGCCGACGGCCTCAAGGGCACTGACGAGGCGCTTGTCCCGGTCGAGGGCGGCGAGTACGTGCACGAGGCTAAGATCGGTCAGGCGCTCATGGATGCCGATATCGTGATTAGCCTCACCCACTTTAAGGGCCATGAGCAGGCCGGCTTTGGCGGCGCCATGAAGAACCTGGGCATGGGCGGCGGCAGCCGTGCCGGCAAGATGGAGCAGCATGCCGCCGGCAAGCCGAACGTCGCGGCCGAGCACTGCATTGGCTGCCGTGCCTGCGAAAAGATCTGCGCACACAACGCTATCTCGTTCGACGACACCCGCGAGCGCGAGCTTGCCAACGGCAACACCCGCACGGTCCACGTCGCTGCCATCGACCACGATCGCTGCGTGGGCTGCGGCCGCTGCATTGCGGCATGCAACCAGGACTGCATCAAGCCCGGCTATGACGCCGCGGCCGACGTGCTCAACTGCAAGATCGCCGAGTACACCAAGGCCGTCGTCGACGGCCGCCCGAGCTTCCACATCTCGCTTGCCATGGATATCAGCCCCAACTGCGATTGCCATCCCGAAAACGACACACCTATCGTCAACGACATCGGCATGTTCGCGAGCTTCGACCCGGTCGCCATCGACCAGGCCTGCGCCGATGCCGTCATGGCGTCCGAGCCGCTGCCCAACACCGAGCTCACCGATAGCGCGGCCAAGATGGAGCATAACCACGAGCATCTGGAGGGCGAGCAGGCGCACGACCCCTTCTGCATCACGCATCCCGACACCGACTGGCGCGCGTGCATCGCGCACGCCGAGAAGATCGGTCTGGGCACGAGCAAGTACGAGCTTATCGAGGTCAAGTAACACCTGTCTATTGGACACATCAAGCGCTTTTGTAGCGCAACGTTAGCAAAAGCCGCCCGTGAGCACAGTGCCCACGGGCGGCTTTTTGGAAGTGCTAGGGGGTCAGATAGACCAGTAAACCGTACTATTTCCTAAAAATACTCGTCGAGGAAGTTGTCGACTGTGTTCCAGTAGAGCTCGGGGTCAACTTGCGCACTCTTGGCGTGGGTGGCGCCATGGATAGTGAGCTTTTGCTTGACCTTGCTGGCGCACGTGTCGTAGTTTTGGTCGAGCATGCTGTACGGTACAAAGGTGTCCTGGTCGCCGTGGATAAACAGCATGGGAACTGTCGCGTGTTCGAGTTGCTCCACACTGCTCGCCTTATGAAAGTCGTAGCCTGCGCGCACGTTGCACACTAAGTTTGCTACATCGAGCAAGGGAAAGCTGGGCAGGCCGAACACGTCCTTGAGCTGCAGAGAAAACTCGTCCCAAACACTCGTATAACCGCAGTCCTCGATAATGCATTTCACGTTTGCGGGCAGAGATTCCCCCGCGACGTTCATGGCGGTTGCCGCACCCATCGACTCGCCAAAGACCAGGATGCGCGCCTCGGGGTCAGCCTGAACGATTCGCTCGATCCATGCGACGATGTCGAGGCGCTCGGGCCAGCCCATGCCGATATAGTCGCCGCCGGAGCGCTCGTGGGCGCGGGCGGCGGGTGCGAGTACGTTCATGCCGCGGTCGTGGAATCGCTTGACGTATCGGGCCATACCGATGGGCTCGTTGGTATATCCATGCAGGCAGACTGCGTAGTCGTGCGTGCTCTCCGACGCAGCAAAATACCAGGCGGCGAGCTCAGTCCCGTCGTCCGCGGTGAGGCTGCTGCTCTCGCGGTTCTCTTTAAACCACGCCCGCGCCTCGCCCTCCTCGGCGTCCATCTGCTCGCCCTTTTCGGCGTCCTTGCTGTCCTGCATCATCTTCATGGTGTAGGGCGCTTGGGGATTCAGGGCAAAGTCGAACAAGAAGTTGCCGGCAAACCCCAACAGCGCGACAACGAGCACCAGCGCAACGACGCCGGCTATCTTGAGCTTTCGATGGGAACGTGCGTTTTGAGACATAAGAAGCTTTCCTATAAGATGTTAATACATCAACATTTAATGCAAGCGCATTATGGACGTTCGCCGTTGATGCGTCAACAGGCAAAGAATGGGTAAACAAAGGGTCACGTATGGTGCAAATTTCGCACGTACCTAGACGCTTTGATATAGTGTTGAGAACTCTTTACGTTGGAGGATGTAACCGGCATGTCCGATTCGAGCGACAGTTCTAAGCCGCGACCCAAGACCGCGGCCGTTCCACACTACACGGTGGGCGAGGAGATCATGAACTCCGTCACCCATGGTGTCGGCTGCCTGCTGGGTATCGCGGGCCTGGTGCTCCTGATCGTATTCGCTGCCCTGCGCGGCGGAGGCCCGGCCCACATGGCCGCGGCGATTGTCTATGGTGTCAGCATTATTCTCGAATACCTAGCCTCCACGCTCTACCACGCGATTCAGCCCGCGCGCGCCAAGCGCGTGTTTCGCATCATCGACCACAGCTGCATCTACCTGCTCATAGCCGGCAGCTATACGCCGTTTTGCCTTATCACGCTCGCAAACGACGGCGGCCCTGCGCTGTTCTTTGCCGTATGGGCCATCGCCATTATCGGCATCGCCCTCGAGTGCTTCCTACGCGAGCGTCAACCGCACTGGGTAAGCGGCCTGGTCTACCTGCTGATGGGCTGGCTCGTTGTCTTTAAGCTGCCCGAACTTGTGGCGCTGCTCAACCCCGTGGCACTTGCCCTGCTCGCCGTCGGCGGCGTGTGCTACACCGCGGGCGTGCCGTTCTATATCGCCAAAAACGTGCGCTACCTGCACAGCGTGTTCCACCTGTGGGTGCTCGCCGGCAGTATCTTCCAGTTCATGGCGGTGATCCTCTTCGTAATCTAGCGACCACGCCTGCGCGCTCGCGTCCTTGTTTGGGCGCCGGCGCAATTGCCGTATCCGCCGTCAACGTTTTAATCCGACGTCCCGAATCTTGGAGGTTCGAGAAACTCCCGATGGACATAACCATCTCCCTTATCACCACCCTCGTTTTGACCCTCATCAACGGCTACTTCTCTATGTCCGAGATGGCGCTCACCACGGCCAAGCGCGCCGTGCTGGAGCTGTCTCTTATACACATCTCCGAGCCCACGAGACACTGAGCGATCT
>ENA-OYZF01000674-OYZF01000674.1-human-gut-metagenome-genome-assembly--contig:-NODE-674-length-13320-cov-4.947531_pt1 | contig 13320 bp, 11 predicted proteins | sample MGYA00244074_ERZ653472 | MGnify/ENA primary metagenome ERZ653472 (study PRJEB26926, sample SAMN06165179) | human gut metagenome | biome: ENVO:00009003; feature: ENVO:2100002; material: ENVO:00002003... | reverse complement strand
GATCGCTCAGTGTCTCGTGGGCTCGGAGATGTGTATAAGAGACAGATCTTCTACTGAAGCCATATCCACTGACAGATTTTTTTCTTCTGCATACTCTTTCAGGCTGTCCATCTCTTTTTCACTCAAAATATGTACTGTCTCCGGGAAACCGGATCTTTCCATTTCTGTATCTGATCTCTCTGCATCGGTCTCCGTTTCTCCTTCATCTGAGCTTTCTGCACTGACCCGGAAATATTCATCAGAAAAAGGACTCCACCCTTTTTCCGAAATCGCTGCATTCATATAAGCTCCCTCTGCACACTCTGTTCTGTCCTGATCCACACCTTTCAGAGCCAGAATCTTTTTTCTCACTGATTCAGAAATAGGAGCAAAATCAGGAGCAAAGTCATCCGTTTTATTATTCCACAGCAAATCTGCTGTATTTGCATCCGTCACCAGTGGGTCCAGTGCCTCTTCATCCGGTTCACTTATGATCCCTTCTTTTGCCTCCTCGCAAAAGTCCCCCGCAAGGATAAAATCCGGTTTCTGCATATAGATATTCGTCGCATCACTTCCCCCCGTAACCACAGCCGTACAAAGAAGGGTTTCTACTCCTAAAAAAAGTGACAGCACCGTCAGCACAAATTCTGCCCTCTCTCTTGTCACATTTCTCCATGCCAGTAATGGAAGCTCTGCTGGTATCTTTCGTCGCTTCCTCGCATTTTGCTTTTCTGTATTTTGCTTTTCTGTACTTCGTCTTTTCCGACTGTGGTTCTGCTTTCCTGTATAATGCATGCTTTCTATACAGGAAAGTCGGATCATCCGATTCATATTTTTTTGAATGGCAGCTTCAATGATCAGCAGGGTAAACCCAACTGCTGCGATCAGGATTTCAGGTCGAAATATGGAAAATTCTTTTGTGCCACCATATTCCCGCAGATATTCCTGCCCCAGCAGACCGGGAATGCCAAAGGATAAAAGAAGAACTGAAAGTACTGTTCCGAGTACACTTCCCACAAACATACAGCCTGCCATCTGCCTGTGGCAGATTTTCCTCAGCTGCTTTTTCGTTGTTCCGATCGTATAAAGCAATCCAAACTGACGGATATCCCCGATCATGGAAATCTCGAGAATATTATGGATAAGAAACCAGACTCCGCCCAGGATCAAAATCACTCCGAGAACTGCCATTTCATAACTTCCGGTCAGTTGATCTACCGCTGTCAGAAATGCAGGATCTGTCACGGTAATTCTTTGTCCTGTATCCGTCCGTTTTACATCTTTATATAATTGTTCTTCTGCCTCTTCACGGCTCATCCGGTCTGATGGACAGATCAGTATCTCCGAATTTTTCTCCGATATGATTCCCCACTCTGCCGCCTTTTTTTCAGAAATATATCCCTGCTGAGCTTTAGAACCTGAATCTGTATATGAGGTATACCACCCGCTCAGGTAGAATACTTCTTCTTTTTTCTCCTGCCATCCGACCACTACCGTCAGCTGGATTTTCATTCCTGCCGTCGGCTCAGTGATTCCCAGATCCTCCAGCATTTTTACAGAGACCATGATCTCCTGCTTTTCTTTTGGGTAATGCCCCTGAATATCTGTATAAGCAGGACGGATGATTTTTTCCCATGCAGATTGATCTAACAGACTGATCTCACCGAGCTTCTTTTCCCCGCTCTCTGCTCTCCCGGCTCTCACTCTTTTCCCTGCATTCTTTATATAACTCAGGGAGCAGATCTGCCGGTACTGGTCTTCTGTCGCATTTTCCAGTACTGCTGATGCTGTTGAACCTGCCCGGCGTACCGCTTTCGTATACTCTGCCTGGATCTTTCCGGCAGAAGTTCCGAAAATCAGTGTCAGTGTAACAATTCCGACCGCCACCGCACAGAGCAGTACCATATTACGCCCACGGTTCTTTTTCCTTAATTTCTCTGCCAGCATGGACAGAACCGCCTGATTATTATTCGGAATCATTCTGCGATCCTCCCGTCCTCAATCCTTATGATCCGGTCCGCCATCTGTGCGACTTCTTCCTGATGTGTCACAAGGATCACAGTCTGATGATATTTCTTTGCACAATTTTTCAAAAGTCCCACAACTTCCATACTGGTCACAGAATCCAGATTTCCCGTCGGTTCATCTCCGAGGACAATCGCCGGCTTTGTCATTAAGGCTCTTGCTATCGCTGCTCTCTGCTGCTGACCGCCTGACAGCGTTTCCGGCAGTTGCCCGAGTTTTTCCTTCAGTCCCAGTGTTCCTGTCAGTTCTTCCAAAAACTCCTGATCGATCTCTGCACCGTCAAGACGGAGGGGCAGCACGATATTTTCATAGACACTGATCATCGGGATCAGATTATATTGTTGAAAAATAAACCCGATATTCCTTCGTCTGAAAATGGTCCGTTCCTCGCTTTCCATATCTTTCAGACTGCTTCCTCTGATCCATACTCCGCCCTCGTCCGGCACATCCAGTCCTCCTAGGAGATTGAGAAGTGAAGTTTTTCCACTCCCTGACGTTCCGACAACAGCCACAAATTCTCCCTCTTCTATCTCCAGTGTGACACCGTCCACTGCATGTACTTCGTAATTCTCTGTAACAAAATATTTTTTCAGATTCACCGCTTTTACGATTTTCATTGTCCTTCTTCTCCTCTGATCTGTTCTTTTTCTCCTGCCATTATTTTAAAGAACAAATCTAACAAATTTCTAACAATGCAAAATCTTTTATTGCCGTGGCAGAGACAGTTTCATTTCTACTCCCGGTTCACACCGCTTTACCGTTAAAAGTCCTTCATGCAAAAATAGGATTTCTCTTGCAAGATACAGACCTATTCCAAAGCCTTCCTCATCCGTCACCCGCTTTCCGCGGTAAAATCTCTGAAAGATCAGATTCTTTTCCTCTGGTTCGATTCCAATTCCGTAATCTCTGATACTGAAAGTTGTGAACATTTCATTTTCCTGCAGGGTAATCTTTATTTTTCCATTTTGCGGACTGTATTTCACCGCATTATCCAACAGATTAAAAATCGCTTCTCCCAGCCAGTTTGCATCATGCATCACATGCATTTTCTCAGGAAGTTCAAACTCGAACCGGATTTCTTTTTTCTCTGCCTGATCCAAAATCTGACCAAGTGCATTCCGCAGAGTCTTAAGAAGATCCCGCTCTTCTTTTCTGATCTGAATCAGACCATGCTCTAATCTTGAAATACGGATAAAATGCTCTGTCAGAAAATAAATTTTTTCTTCACTGCTCTGAATGGCTTTCAGATAAGACAGTTCCGGTTCTGTCCCTTTCTTTTCGATTTCTTCTGATAAAAAGTCAAGATAATTTTTCAGATTTGTCAATGGTGTCCGCATCTGATGTGCGATTTCCGAAATCAGTTCCTGAAGTTCTTTCCGTTCTTTCTGTGCATCTTGTTTCTGACTGACTAAAATTTCCTGCAGCCGCAGCAGTTGATGCCGGATTTTGGAATCCATTGTCTCTTCGCAGTCAGAAAAATCGGGGAGTTCTTTTCCGCTGGTCATTCGCTGCACAGTATCTGATATCTTCTTTAATTCCCGGCTTCGTTCTTTTCTCTGAACCCGGTACATTCCGACCGCCCCGGCAAGAATCCCCAAAAGAAATATCCCAGCACTCCACCACAAAATTTCTGTCAGATCCATTACTCTTCCTCCATCCGGTATCCCAGTCCAAATACGTTCTGAATATACGGCCGTTCTCCCGCAGCTTCAATCTTTTTCCGCAGACGGCCGACCAGCACGCTGACACTGTTATCAACTACATATTGACCATCAATTCCCCATACATGCTCCAAAATATTTTCTTTGGTCAGAACCTGCCCCTGATTTTTCATCAGATATTCCAGGAGCTGATACTCTTTTGCCGTAAGAGAGATCTCATTCTCCCCTGACACTGCCTTTTTTCGCTGTGGATACAGAGTGAGATCTCTGCATTTCAGAATCTGTTCACCGGCATCTTCTCCCCGGTTTCGTCTGAAAGCTACTTCAATCCTTTTTAATAACACTTTCATGGAAAATGGTTTCACAACATAATCTTCTGCTCCCAGGTCAAATGCTTTCAGCATTTCCTGCTCTTCATCCCTTGCCGTCAGAAAAATTGCGGGGATCTTTCTGTTCCATTTTTTCATCAGGGTGTGATACAGTTCCATACCATTTCCGTCCGGGAGACCGATATCAACCAGTAAAAGCTCCTCTGTTCCCTGCAGAATCTGCCCTGCATCTTTCTTTGTATAAACCTGCAAAGTCCGATAACCTTCCTTCTCAAGCACGACTTTCAAAGACCTGCTTAACAGGCGGTCATCTTCAATAATCCCGATTGTCATTTTTTATCCCGTCCATTCTTTCCTGCTTTCCCCAGTCGGACTTTTTCCATCTCCTCTGCAGTCTCTTCATCCAGATAATCAAAAAGATAATTTCCGACACTGCCTTTCTTTCCAAGATGCTCACCTCTGACTTCTGCCAGCGTCCTCTCAATTTCCTCTTTCAGTCCCGGAGCAGACATCCGGTTCGCACCCTGTCCTAAGATGATCACCTGCTCCAGTCCGTCTGAAGTTGCCACAGTTACAGCAGCATCCTTTGCGATCCGTCTTACAGTCTTTTCGATATACTGGTCTGCCGTTTCCGCCTCTTTGGTATAGACAATATAAATATTATGATATTTCATCACTTCACCCGGATTGCCTTCAACTTTATATGCATCATACACAAGGATCAGCGTACATTTTCTGTATCCCTGATAGTTGCTTAAGATATCCGCAAGTTTCCCGCGTGCCGCACCAATATCCTTTTCGGACAGCTCTCTTAGTTCCTCCCATGAGAAAATGATATTGTATCCATCCACCAGAAGATATTCCTGTCGGCCTTCCTTTTCCCGTCTGCGTCTTTCCCATTTCGGATCTGTATAGGCACTGCCCGGTTCTCTGTCCTTTTCCTTTGCACAGACTGTCACCTGACCATGATTCTGCTTCACCGGATCAGGAGTTCTTACATAAATTGCATCCAGTTCCTCCTGTGTCAGTTCAATACTGGAATGCCGCCGCTTCGGAAGTGTGACTTCCGCAAGTCCTTCTTCTCCCGTCTGATCCAGTGTGCGTTCCATGTGCATATATTCTTCGACTTCATCCCAGTCCACGACAAATCCTGCACCATGGGCACAAAAGACCGAACCGATAGGATTCGCAAGATCCAGCTCTGAATCATACCCTCTCGCCGCTACAACTTCTTCCTGATTATGGCAGAGATCATACCCCTTCAGGGTCAGAGAAATTCTTCCTCTTCCACCTGTATATGCAATGACATCTTTCTGATAACCGCTTAAAGTCGATACCGGTGCAATTCCCGTCAGCACAGTCATTTCTCCCAACGTTTCCGGTGCCTCAAATTTTCCGAAACGGTTCTGTATATCCGTCATGGCACGTCCCACATTTTCAGAAGGTAATTCGATCCTGAACTCATAATACGGTTCAAGCAGTACGCTTTCTGCTTTTTTCAGTCCCTGCCGCACAGCCCGGTAAGTTGCCTGTCGGAAATCCCCGCCCTCCGTATGCTTCAGATGGGCTTTTCCTGAAGTCAGTGTGATCTTCATATCTGTAATAACCGATCCCGTCAGAACTCCTTTATGTTCCTTTTCCTCCAGATGGGTCAGCACCAGCCGCTGCCAGTTCCGATCCAACACATCCTCACTGCATTCTGAATCAAACTGTATTCCTGATCCGCGTTCTCCCGGTTCTAACCGCAGATGTACCTCTGCATAATGGCGTAACGGTTCAAAATGCCCGACACCTTCCACCGGTGCTGCGATCGTCTCTTTATAGACAATGCTGCCTTCCCCGAACTCAACCAGTACTCCAAAGCGTTCTTTTATGATTCTCTGAAGGATTTCAATCTGCACATCGCCCATCAGTTGCACATGGATCTCCTGACTCTTTTCGATCCATACGACATGCAGTTCCGGCTCTTCTTCCTCCAAAAGCTTCAAATCTCTTAACATCGTATGAACATTACAGTCATCCGGCAAAATGATCCTGTACGTCAGCACTGGCTCAAGGATCGGCAGCTCAGAATCTTTTTCTGCTCCAAGTCCCTGCCCCGGATATGTTTCCGCCAAACCGGTCACTGCACAGACTTTTCCCGCATCTGCCTCCGAAAGAAGCTCATACTTTTCACCGGAATATACACGGATCTGATTTACCTTATCACCATTTTCACCGATCACATCCTTCACCTTCAGCGTGCCACCGGTCACTTTCAGGTAAGTCAGCCTGTTTCCCTGACCGTCTCTCGCAATCTTATAAACCTTCGCTCCGAATACTGCCGGATATTCTTTCTGCATCTGATATGTGCAGATCCCGTTCATCAGTTCTTCCACACCCTGCAAATGTAACGCCGAACCAAAATAGCATGGAAAAATCTTTCTTTCTGCGACCAGCCGGCGGATCGAGGCAGCGGCGACACTGCCTTTCTCAAGATATTCTTCCATCGTCTGTTCATCACACACTGCAATCTCTTCGATCACTTCTTCTGCTCCGGTTTCCACTCTGCCGAAATCAATACATCCTTCTGAAAACCGGGATTTCAGTTCTGCAAGAAGTTTTCCACAGTCCGTCCCTTCCTGATCCATTTTATTCACAAAAAGGAACACCGGTATTCCGTATCTTGTTAAAAGTTTCCACAAAGTCTCCGTATGTCCCTGCACACCGTCTGCCCCGCTGATCACCAGCACCGCACAGTCCAGCACCTGCAGTACCCGCTCCATCTCCGCTGAAAAATCAACGTGTCCCGGTGTATCCAGCAATGTGATCTCCGTATCTTTCCAGGTAAGCACCGCCTGCTTGGAAAAGATCGTAATTCCACGTTCCCGTTCCATTTCATCTGTATCCAGAAAAGCATCCTGATGATCGACCCTGCCTAAATTTCGTATTGCACCACTTTGATAAAGAATACTTTCCGAAAGGGTCGTCTTTCCTGCATCTACATGAGCCAGCAGGCCAACATTGAGTACTCTTTTTCCTGTTTTTCTTTCCTGTCCGCTCATAAATCTTCTCTTTCTCCTTCTCCTTAATTATTCACCTGATGATGCACAACCAGGCTTTCTCTGTCGATTGCTTTAAAAGAATAGCCAAGATTTTTATAATACTCCAGAACGGTCGGCAATGCCTCGATCGTTGTCTCTTTTGTTGCTGCATCATGAAACAGCAGCATTACCTGATGATACTTGTCTGTCTCCGACTGTGCAATGATTTCCTCTGTCGTAGCTGTTCCTCCATCCCCGCTGCTGACATTCCAGTCATAATACTGATATCCCAGCTCAAGTACTTTCGGCACAAGTACACTCATGATTCCCTCCATATAATTCCTTGAAACCGTATTGGACGAGCCACCCGGAAAACGGATAAAACACGGGACGAATCCGATCTGCTCCTTTGCGATCTCTCCCACTTCTTCCAGATCTTTCAGGTACGCTTCTTCTGAAGAATATACGGTCTCATAATCATGACAGAAACTGTGCAGACCGATCGTATGCCCTGCATCATATGCTTTTTTTATCATCGGACGGTACTCCGGTTTCTGCCCCGTAATAAAAAAAGTTGCTTTGGCATCATACTGATCCAGTATATCCAGCACTTTCTGCGTATTCTCCGAAGGGCCGTCATCAAATGTCAGATATACAATCTTTTCATCACTCGCTTCCGTTGTCCCCACTGCAACACCCGGCTGCACCGAAAGCTCTTTCTTCCGCTGCTCCTCTGCTTCTTTTTCTTTCTTCTTTTCTTCTTTTTCTGCCTTTTTCTTTTCTGCCTCTGCCTCTTTTACAGCCTCAGCTTTTCTGGCCTCCTGTCTTGCTTCTTTCGCATTCAATCCCATGCAGAAAATTGTACCGCAAAGTGCAAAAAACACAAGTCCACATAAAATCCTTCCATACCGGTTCTGACGACTTCTTTTGTGTTCTTCCATCTATTATCTGCTCCTCATTCGTAATAGGGTTTTCCCGGATCATGAATCAATCCATATAGAAAAAACATCAGCCGGGGAAAACTCCTGACTGATGCTTCTTACCCGACTGATGCCTATTATAAGATACAAATTTTAAAAAAGATGAACGCTTTCATTAAGAATTGTTACATTTCTTTCCTGCACTTTACAGAAATGTTCCGGTGCCTCCGCCATAATTACCTCCGCCGCAGCAGAGGCCGCTTCCGCCACAGCAAAGATTGCACATCAGATTTGCCACGCATAACTTCACGCAATAGCTGTTATCAAATGTACCCGGAAATCCATACATCGTCTGTCGTGTCTGATACCAGCTTCCACCGCCTTCCAGCCGCTGCAGCAGCATCTGATACTGCATATTCTGAGGATCAAGCCGGACAGCCTCCCTGGCATGCTCCAGTGCCGTCACGTTATTGCCCAGTCCCGAATTTGCAGAAGCACTCAGAAAATACCATAAGGCACTGTGGTTTGCAATTCCGTCAAGGACATTCAGTGCTTCCCTGAAATGTCCGCTTCTGATATAATTGGCTGCCGCCTGCAGATGTGCATCTTCCTCGCTCATACCTGCTGTTCTTCCGGAAGTCCCGTTCCCGTAGCCACCGAAATTCCCGTAACCTCCAAAACCGCCAAAGCCGCCAAACGGACCATAATCACCGTATCCGCTGCCCTGTGAACCGCCTCCTGCTCCTGACGAAGAGTAGCCTTTTTCCCGCTCATCCATGATCTGCTGATATGCCTGCTGGACTTCCTTGAACTTAGCCTCTGCCTCATCTTTATGAGGATTGTTGATATTCGCATCCGGATGATACTGACGGCTCAGTTTTCTGTATGCCTTCTTAATCTCCTCATCCGATGCACTCTGGTCTACTCCTAAAATCTGATATGGATCTGACATCTTTTTCTTAATTTCCTCTCATTCTCTTTTTCCACTGTCCGCTTTCCCACATTCTGCCTGCACTTTCTCTGCTCTTTTAATGAATTTTGTGCCACATAACAGCAGAAGGTAGTGACAAGTAATAACAAATACTTACTCAGCTCTTTTTCATGAACTTTGTGCCACACTTCGGACAACGGATCTCGATCTTTCCTTTGCCTCTTGGAATCCTGATCTTCTGACTGCATCCCGGACATTTATAAATATGATACTGCTTTCTCTGCCGGAACAGATCTTTCTGCTTTGCAAAAAAGCAACGGATCTTGTACGACTTTGCAAGATATGCCTGATTCTCCGCATAACGCTTTGATACATTCTTTGAGAACATCCTGAAATAACAGTAAATGATCAGAAACCATCCGACATAGTAAAAAAATGTCCCTATAAGACTTCCCCTGAAAAACGAAGCCAGCAATACACTGATCAGACCGATCACCAGCAATGCTTTCGATAACTGATCCACACCGTATCTTCCCTGGATAAACCTCATAAACTTTTCTTTCATGATCTGCACTTCCTGTCTTAAATTGATATGGACTCTATTCTGCTCCGTTTTTCAATCAAAGTCAATTAAATAAATCTAAAATTATTCCTGATTCAGAATATTTTTGCATACTTCGTCTGAAATCTGATAGACGATCTTCGATCCATCCAACATCACATAACGGTTTCCGTTTCCATCTTCACTGCCGATATACATTTTCATCGTCTTTTCATCCTCATTCTTTGTATAAGTAGCCTCAACCGTGATCCGACTGGCTTCATCCAGTCCATAGCCTGCCAGGTCTGCATCTTCCACAGAATAATCAGCAACCTTTGTCAGTGACACCGCACCCAGTCCGCCTGCAACCGCAGCGATTTCTTCTTCCTGATCTTCATTTTCTGAATCATAGGTCGTAGTCGTTCCATTTTCCGTGATTACTTCTTTTTTCAGATTGCCGCTTCCGATACTCGGATATTCATCCAGTTGTGCAAAATCAGACAACTCCGTCTTGAAATCATCCAGCACGCTGGATGCGACCGTATAGACTGTACCAGTATCGCCCACCGTTACATAATAATCTGTTCCGGTAGAATCTCCAAAGCTGACCGTTGTTACTGTTCCGTCTTCTTCCGTGATCTCAATGGAATAATTCGGGTCATCCAGTCCATATGCGTCCAGGCTGTCTCCGTCTTCCAGTTTCCGGTCCGCGGTGATCTGGGCAGCCGCCTTTACGATCGCCTCCGGCTCACTCTGCTTCAACGGGAAATCCTTATCTTCTGAATAATACCAGGTATCTCCTTCTTTTTCAAAAGACATTTCACCTGCTGCCACCTGATACTTGATCGCAGTGATCGTTGACTCATCCAAATCCGTCACTTTGACCGTTTCTTTTTCTTCTTTTTTATCCTGCTTTTTATTCCAGGAGCTTAGTCCAAAATAAAGAATCAAAAGGATGACCAGCACTCCTGTTAAAATCAATGGTCCTTTTTTCTTTTTCATACTGACACCTCAGGCCTTTCTTCTTCTGAACCATACGACAAAGCCACCGATCAGAATGACTGCCGGAATACCAAATACAACAAGAATACTGAATCCGCCTGCATGCTGAACTGTATTATACTCTGTTGTCAGGCTCTTTGCCTCGATGGAAAGATTTGTCACACCCTCAAAGTTTGCTGTCACTGCATTCATAAATACCTGCGTATTTTCAAGCTGTGAAAATGCATCCGTGATCTGCTGATCGATCAGGCTTCCTGCGGAAATAACCGTCAGTCTGCTCTCTTTGCTGTCGGAACTGATCGTTTCAGTTGCAACCACTCCCAGGTCATACGTTCCCTGCTTCTGATCTTCTTCTGTCACTGCATATGCCTGCTCAGAAGTTGTCATAAAGGCACTCGTTGTGATCGTATCTCTTGCCGGATCCGTTGTCGTCAGTCCGCGGGAATTCATCAGAAGTACCATCTGAGAACTGATTCCGTCTGCCATATCACCGGATAAATTCAGTACCGGGAAAATATAATACGGCTGATTCTGATAACATCTCTGTGGATCTGCGATATAACCATCTGCCCCCTCAATTCCATAATCTTTCAAAAGTCCTGCAAGTTTCGGTAAAGAATCAAGTCCTGTATCTCCCAACAGACACATCACCTTGCCGCCTTCTCCAAGATATCCGCTCAGAAGGCTGACCTCATCATCAGAAAGATCATTCGTCGGGCCATCCATCAACAGAAGATCACAGTCATCCGGTATAGAATCTTTCATCAGAAGATTCAGTTCCTCGGTTGTATAATTATTCTTTGTCATCAGATCCGTGATCGTTGTAGAAAGAGATCCCTCTCCATGTCCTGTTACAGTATAAATCTTTTTCTGAACATCGCTGGTCACATAATTTACTGCACTGCTGAGCTGTCCCTCACCGTCAAAGGAGGTATAACTCGATGAACCTGAGTAATAAGAAGAATAATCTGATACCAGGATCTTGTCAAAGGAAACGGTCGTTGATTTTCCTGTTGCCTCGCAGGATACATAGATCGTATTCTGTGAAGTATTATATTCTGTCAGTGCTGACGGATGCAGAACCGGGTCGATCCATTCCACCTTGATCTTATCTGACAGTGCCGCATATTTGCTGATAAATGTCGTGATCCTGTCATCTGTCTCATCTTTGACTGCCAGTACTTTCATATCAATCTTATCATCCAGACCTTTCAGCAGATCTTTCGATGTATCGGAAATGTCATAAATCTTTGTACTGCTGACATCAATATTTCTGTATGCTTCCGGAATCTGACCGACAACCAGATTAAATACAATCATGACTGCTACGACCAGCACCGTCATTCCTACACTGTAGGAACCATGCTTTGTTCCGGAAGTATGGAACATTCTTTTTAAATTTCCTTTTTTACTTTTTAATTTTTCCACGATCCAAACCTCCTAACTCCAACGTCTTTTCTGAATCGACTGTACTGTAAGAAATACAAAGACTGCGATCAGTGACAGATACAGTGCAATTCCCGTCACATCTACAATACTGTTGGATGTGATATCTGTAAATACATCCGACAGTGCCAGTCTCCCAAACATTTTGGAGAGAAGATTCTCAAATAAAGAAGATTTTACAAAATAAGTAATAACTGCCGCAGCAGCTCCGATCACTTCCAGTCCTCCTGCAAGCATCAGGTTCGATGTCATATGGAAAATATAGAAAGCAACGATCGTAAGAATGACCAGGACTCCCACCAGTCCACTGACAGCCGAACTCGGAAGCAGTGTCAGGATTCCGTTCCATAAATACAAGACCAAAAGGATGCCGAATGTACTGATAAATGCAATAATCTGACTTTCTGTCAACGAAGACAGAAACATTCCGATCGCTGCAAATACGCATCCAAGCAGGAAAAATACCAGAATAGAAATATAGTCCACTCCAAGGTATGCTGTTCCCTGAGATTTGATAATCAGCGGATAAATACAGAAGATCACACTCGGGATTCCAATCACTGTGATCATTGCAAGATACTTTCCAAGAACTACCTTCCACAAACTCACCGGTGCGGTCAGCAGAAGCTGATCCGTCTTATTTTTTCGTTCTTCTGAAAAGCTTCGCATCGTGATCAGCGGAATCCCGACAATAAATACGATCAGAGAGCCTGCCAGCGAATAGGAAAAATACGGATATCCCGCAGACAGATTATATGCAACAAAATAAATGCCCGTAAATACCAGAAGGAATGCCACAAATACACATCCCACCATAGACTGGAAATAGGACTTCAATTCTCTTTTATAAATCGCCAGCATTGCTTACTTCCTCCTTTTCTGCCTCTTTTGCCTTTCTGGCAAATTCTTCTGCGGCCTTGTCACTCTGGGTCAGCTCCATAAATACATCCTCCAGGCTGACCTGAACCGGATTCAGCTTCAGCAGCGGCATCTTCTTTTCTGCAAATGTCGTAAAGAGTTCTTCCCGGATATCCTGTCCTCTCTTCTCCCGGATCTGTCCGCTTGTTATGCCACTGGCATCTGTCTTCAACGAAACTTTTTCGATTCCAGGTACATTTTTCAGCACTTCTTTTACTTTGGAAGCTTCTGTCCTGGTCTCAATCTCGATCAGCCCGGACTCACCCAGGTAACGTTCCAGGTTCTCCGGTGTATCACTTGCAACCAGTTTTCCTTTGGAAATGATCATGATATAGTCACACACTTCTCTTACTTCTGCAAGAATATGAGAACTTAAGATAACTGTATGCTTCTTCGCCAGCTTACGGATCAGTTCACGGATCTCAATGATCTGCTTCGGGTCAAGACCTACACTTGGCTCATCCAGAATAATGATCTCCGGGAATCCCAGCACAGCCTGTGCCAGTCCGACTCTCTGCCGGTATCCCTGTCTCTTATACACATCT
>ENA-OYZF01000668-OYZF01000668.1-human-gut-metagenome-genome-assembly--contig:-NODE-668-length-13402-cov-9.121001_pt1 | contig 13402 bp, 6 predicted proteins | sample MGYA00244074_ERZ653472 | MGnify/ENA primary metagenome ERZ653472 (study PRJEB26926, sample SAMN06165179) | human gut metagenome | biome: ENVO:00009003; feature: ENVO:2100002; material: ENVO:00002003... | reverse complement strand
CGCATGAGGCCACTGGTTCGAGTCCAGTAGTCTCCACCAAAAATCACCGGAATCGCCTGATTCCGGTGATTTTCTTTCATAATCCGCAACTTTTTTGGACGCTTAATTTTCGCCGTTTCTTCAAGACTCACACGCTGACCCACACGGGGAAAGGCGCGGAAAGTACCGGACAGGGCCAGACAGGAATTTTCCTGTCTGGCTCTGTATTTTTTTGCCATATTTACCGCATCTGCTGGCTGATGACCCCACCGATGGTGTCCGCCGCGTCTTGTCTCATCTGCGCCGTGGCGTGGGTGTAAGTGTTCAAGGTGAAGCCAGCCGAATAGTGGCCCAACGCGCCGGACAGCGTTTTCACGTCCACCCCGCTTTTCAGCGACAGCGTGGCGAAGGTGTGTCGGAGGTCGTGGAATCGGATGTGCTCCGCGCCGATGGCCTTCAGAATTTTGTCATGGGTTCTCCGGAAGGCGTCCGGGTCATACATGGTTCCGGTCTTGGGCGATGGGAACAGATACGGATTGCGAGAGTGTTTTTTGTGTTCGGCAATCAGCAGGTCAACCGCCTGCTGCGGAAGGGCCAGCGTCCGCACGGAGTTTCTCGTTTTCGGAGGGCTTACCGCTAATTCCCCGTTGATTCGATTTACCTGTTTCGTGACGGCGAGCGTCCGGTTTTCAACGTCCAAGTCCGTCCATTGGAGCGCCAACAGCTCCCCTCTCCGCAGGCCGGTGGTCAGCTCCAGATAGAAGGCCGCAAGAAGCCCACGGCGCTCCGCTTCCGCAAGGTACATCCCGATTTTCTCTTGCGGCAGAATTTTCATTTCTTTCTTTTCAAGCTGCGGCAGCTTGCAGCCTTGTGCGGGGTTGGCGAGGAGCAGGTGCTCCGCCACCGCCTGCTCCAGGCAGTTGTGCAGCAGCGTGTGGACGCCCCGCACCACTCTGGGGCTGAGGCTTTTGTCCTTGAGTTCAGGAAAATTTTTGCGCTGGACTCGTCCAGTTTTCTGGAGGTTGTTGTAAAACCGCTGGATCTGAATGGTGGTCAGCTTGTCCAGCGGGATGCTGCCGATTCCGGGGATGATGTGGTTCTCGATGTAGTTGGTGTAGTAGAATTTTGTGTTGGGGCGGATGCGAGGTTCGGCATAGACCTCGTACCACGTCCGCACCCATGACGCAACAGTATAGTTGCCAGCTTTGGATACGTCCAGCCGCTGACTTTCGCTGATCACGGTCTTGAGTTTCTCCTTGACCTCGGCCTGCGTCTTGCCCAGCACGTTCTTGATGATGCGCTTTCCGCTCTCCGGTTCATAGCCTGCGGTGTAGCGGCCCTCCCAGCGGCCGTCCTTTCTTTTTCGGATATTTCCCTCGCCGTTTGCTCGTCTTTTTGGCATGGTATCAGCCCCTTTCGCAACGAACAATACCGTAACCAAGGGAACAAAGCTACCGAAAAGCGGAATCGTTATCAGAAAGTTATCATTTGCGCTGGATGCCCTATCTTTGCTTATTGCGGCGCAATTCTTGCGCTGCCGGGGGCGTTCTCTTTAGTTACAGCGGTGCGATTTTTGAACGGTCAAAAACCCTTTCTATTGACTACAGCGGCGCAAAATATACACGTTTTCCGCCGAAAATCGCCGCTGCTCAAAGAGCACTTTTTTGAGTGGTTGAAAACAGCAATTTCCTCAACCGCCTGCGGAAGGGTCACCTTAAAAAGTCCGCCGTCACGGGCCTTTTTCGTGCCTGACGTTCACCCAAGACTGCGAAAACACCTCGCAAGGTGCACCTTAGACTGCGGTTTCAAAACCCCGGAAAGCCCCGCACTGCGGGGCTTTGTGGGCGGGCTGCGGGCGCTTGCGACTGCGGCCCTTTATCTTGTACTAAAATCGAACGGCCTCCGCCACTCGAAAAACCTTCCTGTAAAGTTCGGTTTTTCGTCCAAAACCGTTCCCGCAAATATCGCCAAAAAGTTACCGCCACAACGCTGTCCCAAACCGCTTCTGATCGCGTTTTTCAACTTCTCCCACAAACGGCCCACGTTCGCTTTTACAGGCGAAAGTGGGTACACCACCCAGCTTTCGGAGAAAGATCGTACACAGCGGCTTACACGCCGAAACAGGGGTCTTCCCTCCCTCGGTCACAGCGCAGTCTTGTGCTGCCAGCAAAATTGCTCTGAATACCGCATTTGTAACCCTTGATTCTGCCGCACTTTTATATACATACATTTCCCGGTTCTCTGTGAACCCCCACTATCAGCAACAGCTCTATCTCAGACCATCTTTCATCCCGATTTTCAACTTCTCTCACAAACGGCCCACGTTCGCTCTCACTCACGAAAGCGGGTACACACTCGCCTTCGCCAACAGGATCGCACACAACGGCTCACACGGCGAAACAGGGGCGTTTCCGACGGGGGCGCTATCTCTACCCTCGGACCGTTTTGCGCGGTTCGGAAACCCTGCGTGGCCGGGTGTCAGAACGGCAAACTTTGCCGCTTTTGGGCCTTGGTCGAGGGGCGCTCCCGAAGAACGCAGAGAGCCTTCGGAACAGCGATGCGCCCATGCGTGTCGCTGTTCCGAGGCGCCGCGGCCCCGCTGGGCTGCGTAGTTCTGCTACCAATGTGCCGATGACAAAAAATTCATTCGATTCATGAGCTGGTTCATTTCTTGATTTTTATATATCTCCTATGATTTCTTTTAGTACAATCGGCTTGGCATATTTGATTTGAGCATCACTAATGAAAATCGTATCAGATTCTCTCGGCTTAGCCCACATTGCCGGATATATTACCAGTTTCTTGCTGGCCCATTTCCCATGCGCAGTTATGCGATGTCCATCAAAATCAACAGAAATACCTGAACGCTGGAGAATGCGTATCATCGGAGCCATAATCTCTTTCTGCCGGACGGGACTCAGTTCTTCCGGTAACCTTGTTTGTTCGCCCCAGTCCAGCAAATTCAGTGCCGCTTTTCGATCTAACATTCCGTGAACAAATTGATTTCGATAGTGCTTCAGGCACTTATGACAGGCACTTTCACAGGTACATCCCTCTAACAGTTCTCTGGCCTTTGAGAGCAGTGTCTGGATCTGAGATTCCATGCTGACTGCATAACCGGCACCGCTGGAAAGACTGTCGTACAGATAGATGTCCACGTAATCACCGCTGGAATTTTGACGGATACGATACCCCGTTACCAGTTCCGTAAATTCCACATCCAACTCCTGGCATGCGGCAAGCCGCAAGGCTTCTGCCAAAGATTGACCGGCACGATTTAACCAGGAGCTCTTTTCTGCGTTGACATCCACCTTTGTCCTATCCAGTTCAAATTCCAGAACCAACATATCGGTGATAAAATCGTATCCCAAATTCACATTGATAGTATCCGTGTGCTTGCATCGGGTCCGATTAAATTTGGAGTGATAAGGCCGCATAACATTCTTCAGAACGCTTTCGTCATCACCGGGCATGGCGGCACCACAGTCACAACAGACCGTAAACCCCTTATTACCCACACCTTTATTCAGCATAACAATTCTCTGGTTCGCACGGACTGCCATTCGAATATTGGCACAGCCATTAACCTCGGATACATCATCCGCCTCCGGCAACGTGGAGTATAGCGGCTGCTGGGTAGCAGAGTATTCTTCATTCAACTGAGCCGTTTCAATAGATCTGGCGTCCTTGGGTGCAAATCCCCAAGGACGTAGCATTTCACGCATGGAGGTCAGTGTAGGATTGCCGCAGAAGGGACACTGATCCATATGATCTTCCCGCAAACCAAACCATCCGCACTTCTCGCAGTTCAAAACACTCTTGCGATAGTTAGCGTCTTGAATAAAAGGTCGTGCAGGAGAGGCTGCAGTTGCTTCTGTCTGATCTCCGCCGGGATGGTAGAAACCACCGATCTGATAGGTCGTTTTGTCCACAACAATGGCTCTGCCGGGAGCATATTCTCCGACAGCCATATCAAGTCCTCGTTCAACCTGATATTTCAGTTGTCCGTTTGGCTTAGAAATATAGGTGCTGACCACATTTTTAGGAAAAGAATATGTAGGAATAATGCCTTCTTCATAAAGTGCGTCCAGCATAGACTTTCTTCCTGATTCGCTTCCGTTATCTGTTTCAAACAGCTCGGGGTGTTTGTCTCGCTTCAACTTTAGCTGCGCCAAAGCCGTTGAGAGCGCATCCTTGTAGCTATTCAACGCCTGCTTGGCCTGGGCAGGAATCAGAATATCATTGTCGGAAATCTGGTAGGTTGTTAGGTACGCTCCAAACGATTTCAAATGATCGTCCAAGAAGGCAATCGCCGGAATCGCATCCAAACTCTCAGATTTCAATTTTAAGTAGCTTTGCAGTGCAACCATTCCTAAGTGACGCTGCACGATTTTTTCACTACTGGTATCCACCCATGGCCTGCGAGGGTCTCCCCTGAACATGGGAACAGGATTAGCAAAGTACAGAGCATCATGTGGGCCATCTTCGCAGAACGTCACAATGGTGGACAGGCTGGAACCTCGACGGCCAGCACGGCCAGCACGCTGTTGGTAGTTCTCTCGCATAGGAGGAATATTTCGCAGACCGACTGCCACCAGAGATCCAATATCGATACCAACTTCCATAGTGGTTGTACTACTGAGGATATCCACAGGTGCCTGGCCAGCTTGAAGAAAGTCCTGAAAGCGCAGTTCATACTGCTCTGTTTTTGACCACAATTCATCTCGCTGATCCTTATGAGATAGCTGAGCAGTATGCTCTTCTGTGTCGATGACACGAATGGTCTCTCCGTTCATTGCGGCTGTGATCGGAGATCTCCAGAAATCCAGCGCATCAATTTCGTCTTGTGTCATAGGATGAACCTGCTCACATTGACAGCTGGGGCATTTTCCGTGCATAGGATATGCTGTCAATTCAGAGCAACGTTCACAGCGGTACCACGAATGATTTAAGTCAAACCGAGGCTTTACACGAGAAAGATCAACATAGTATTTGCCTTCGTCGAGTTGTCCCTCCGCCATGAAGGTTTCACGAAGGACCCGCACCCATATCGCTTCTTCTGAATCATTGTCCGTCCACCCCATCAACCCTTTGAGCGTATTAGAAAAATGCCAGTCCTTGTCCATACCATAGCCAGCGTAGTTGGGACGAACCTTGAGTCGTACATCTTTGGAAATTGTTTGTCCAAGCACGACAAAGGAATCGCAGGCCCATAAAATCCAGGCGTTAAATAACTCAAGAAAAGCATCTTCCTCAACATCAATCCCAGCTTCCTCCAGCGCATCGATTGCATCCCATTTTGCGGAGTCGGTCGGCTCAATCCAACTGATGGCGGAATCTATCAACGTATTATATCCGCCGCAATACAGGCGCAGGAGTTGCTCCTTCATCTGACTGGGAGCATGTTCTGTTATTGAAAACCGCGGCTCATAATCTCTACGTTGCTTTTGACTCTTCTGATAGCTCTTGATAGCCTGCCGCCCATGCTCAAGAAGAACCTCTTGCTGCTGTTCCTGGAACAAGTGCACATGATTCTCAGCAGCAGCCATAGCAAAGAAGTCATACAACGAATTTAATGAGTACTCTTTCGGCCCCTGTTCCATTCGGTGGATTGCCAGAGCGGTTAACTGTCTTGCTGCGGTCATATCCGAGGCATCCGACATATCCCGAGCCAGTTTTGCGGCCCTTTGACGGCTATCAGAAAAGAGAAGGACCTTTCTTCCTTCATTCGGCAACTGATCTGGGTAGCCCATTTTCTTTGGAACGGGAGGCTGTGCTTGGAACTGTGCTTTAATCAGATTGAAAAATGAAAGGTTTCCTCTGGTGCTGAAAGAAGTCAACTGCATTTTGGAAAGTTCATGCCGACAATGGGGGCATTTGGAAAATGTCAGGATGTTTGGGCGTCCCTTCGCACTAAAATCACTGTAATAGAGTTTTCTAATTCCGGGCTTGCCATCCAAAGAATCATCTGTGAAATCAACGAATCCGCTTTCAATATCCAGATAGCAGGGGAATATTTTGCTCTCGCTCTGTTTTTGGGGAAGCCGATAATCTGCATCCGGCAAGAACAGGTGGATTTCTTTTACTTCATCCTCATTGACAATTCCGGGTTGGTGCCACAAATAAGTTCTTCTGCGATTTTCAAAATCGGCGGTTAAAACATACCCCTTGATAAAAATACTGCCGCAGCGACGGTCGTTATAAAGCTCGTAAACTGCACTGCCGCATTCCTTGCAGGTCATTCTGCCATCAGTAAAATAGATTTCTCCCAAGGTCAACCCGTTTTCAGAGTGACAATGGGGACAATTCGGGTTTGTGCAGGCATAAACACCTTTGATTCCACGAAACAGCATGTGCATTCGGGCGGGAAACAGAACACTGCCTTCTTCACTGCGGGCCAAGGGGGCAATCGCCAGCATAACACTCACAGCACGAATCGCATCCTCTTTTTCGCCTTCCGGGAAAATGGAGTCCGCCAATTCCTGTAAGGAAACGGCGGTTCCCCGGCAAAGCTGAAACATCTTGCGGAAGGGTTTATACTCAACGAGATGATTATATAGCCAGTGACATGCGCAATCCACATCTACAAAGGGAACTGGTGCGCCCGGAATACCCGACCAGAAATGATTCAATGCATCCAAACGCTGGGGGTCATCGCCTTCAAACGGTTCGGCTTCCATCCCAACAAAATGAGATAGCAGGAGGTCATTGCAACGCTCTGCACCAAGATCTTCTTTTTCGCCAGTCAGATAGCAGAACGGATGATTATCATCCGAGGCTGTCAGCGCATTGGCGAATTCCCGAACCGCCCTACGATCCTCTTCGTCATTGTTGGGCATACTGGCGGTAGTCAGGATAAATTGGACCCGACTCCGGTCAATTCCTAAACGGTGAAACAGTCTCCGAATCAACAACGAAACTTCTCCACCTGCAGAACCACGATACATATGTGCTTCGTCAATGACGAACAAGAGCTTATTTTTAGGGTCACTATCTAACCATCTTTTGGTGCTGTCCCAGATTTTTTTCTCCCTGGGACGCAGAAGCATATACTCCAGCATGGAATAGTTGGTAATTAGAATATCGGGGCAGAACTGCTGCATTTCAAAACGAGTGACCAATTCTGCATCTTCTGCATCCGGAATATGCTTGCTGTTGTGCAATTTTTCTAAAAAAGCGTCAAAGTTCTCCTTGGATGGAATCTTACCTTCCTTCGTCAACTGACGCAGAAAATCTTTCCCCTCATCCGTTTCTGGGTGAACCATTTTGGCATAAGTGTTTTCTAATCGATGGTCAGCGTCCCTTCTGGGCTCTGGCCCCGCATAAGGGGTACGTCCTGTATACATACCAAACTGCGGGCGGCGGACATCATTTCCGCAAGTCTCTCGGAAGATTTTCACAAAACGATGCCCTGGGTCGCCGATCAGTCTGCGAAGACGGCTCACCTGATCAGAAACCAGAGCATTCATGGGATACATGATAACCGTGCGAACACCACGAAGTGCCCAACTGTCTGTTCGGTTTCTGGCCTCATCAGCAAGTTTTGCCATCAAGGGCCACATAAAACATTCGGTTTTACCGGAGCCTGTACCGGTGGACACAAACAAATCATCCCCATTGAAGGCTGCCTCCAGAGCAGAAATCTGATGGCAGAAGGGTGCAGGATATATGCCCAGATCTGCAATTGACAGTTGGGTAAAATATTTTTTCAGCCAGTCAGGCAAGTCGTCGGAAGATTGTATTCCGTTTTCTTTGCTCTTATAGGCAGGCGAGGATTCAATATAAGGTTTCTGATATAAAACCCCTTCTTGGTCCAGCTTTCCCTGCAGCGCAGAAAGCAGAATGGGAGACTTCCCGAAATACTGGGATTTTATATAGTTTTCCAAAGCTTGCCGCAGCTGCAAATGTACGGCATTTGCTCCATTTGCCATGGTTTATTCCTCCACAAAGCGGTATCCGATGGACTCCAGATGCTGCTTGAACACTGGATACACAATTTTGGACATTTCACGCTGAAACACTTGTGGTGTTTTCTGTGTAATATCATAGTTGATCGGCCAACTGTATAGCTTGAAGAAGTCCTCCTCTGCAGGGGGCAGACGATATCCCAATTTAATTGATACAATATGATTGGGAGAGAATTTAACGGCCACTGGTGGGAGCTGCTGTGCAGCCTCTAAGAGCCCACAGGCGATGCGCCGATACTCTCCATAGCCAGGCTGTCCAATGGTTCTGAAATCGTCTACCCTCCAGGTAGGAATCGCCTTTTGTTCAAAATGACCGTTAAGACAGCGGTAAAAGGCATATAACTTGTTTGGGGCTCCGTAACGGGCCATTGAGGACGTTTCAACCTTGTCCGGTTTTTCCTGCCAATATCCTCTGGAAAATGGTGGCTTCAAACGCAAAAATTCCGTATCATCGGGCCATTCCACTTCGTTCCAATCATTGCTTGCCAGAACTTCCTGTAAATAGTCGGAAAGGGGCTGCTTCTGCATCTCAAACATCTCCGCCGCAGATTGACTATGCTCCGCAGCTTTTGTAACACCATACAGCCCCAATCCGCTCATGTAACATGGCTTCTCGGGCGGGACTCCCCGGTACAAAGCACATTGTCCCATCCCTCCGGTACTTGGCGCCGCAGGATACAGTCGATGGGAGGAATGGTAGAAAAATCCGTTCCTTCTGTAGGTTTCGTATATATCCTCAATGATACCGCTTCGATCCAATGGGAAGCGATGCCCAGCCTCTGGGTAAATGGAAAGATATGCGTCCAAAACCTGAGCCGCTCTCTTCTTAAAGTGCTGAATAGAGACGAATTTTTCATCTTCGGGATGGTCCCAAATTGATGCAAGAGCCATCTTACCTGTTGTACTATAAATTGCTTTACAGAGGCTTTCTGTGCCAGCAGTTTCTGCAATATTTAGCTGTTTTGATATTTCAGAAATCAGTTGATCTTTCATAATATCACTCTTCTATGTAACGCTGAAGCTCCGCCTGGACTTCTGATTTTATATTTTTCTCACTATCCAGCAGCTCCGCCAGAGCTTCCTGGTTACCACTTAAAACACACATGGGCAACATTCCAAACAGGCATTCCATGCTGGTATCAGAAATGGCACCCATACACTTGGCGTCTGCCAAAACCTTTTCCAGGCGGTTCAGCATCAGTCGACTCAAGCCCAGCTTTTTGACTGGCCCCACCTTAGCTCGATACTTTGGATCTGGCTTGAATTCATCGTATTTAACTGTTTCCTGACCAGCGTCCATATTTTCTGCAGAGGGAAGCTGATCAACAAAGCATTCCGTAAAAACGGGATAAGCATAATGGTACAAGCTGCGAGGCTCGATCTGGAGGTCTTCGGTGAACGGATGTAGCCACAAGGCAAAACCGTTGTTGGGATGAGAGATACAGGAAACCCAGTCTGGGTGGAACGGATTTTGCACCGCAACCATGTCTGATTCCACAAAGCTGGAAATTGCTTCAGAATCTTGTTCACCGTAGCATTTAAGCAGGTCGACTTTTTGACCACAGATCGTCATGGACAAAGCATCTGCAATGGCTTTGGCGTTGGGACCGGCCAGTAGCAGCGGCATACGATTCAGATATGAAGAGTATAGGAAGGACGAAAGCATAGTTGTCCATTGCGATCCGATACCCGCAAGCTGAAGGTTGTCACACAGCAGTTCGAAAGTATCCTTCCAGCTGCTGCATCCTTCCAGGTTATCCATACTATGGCACACCTCACCAGGGGTAAATGTCCATCGGTTTGCCGAACCGCCCTGCACAGATTGCTGGGGCATAAAGGTGGATAATTCTGCAATAAAGCCGGCCATGTCCTGTTGCGCTAAACCAATTTTGTCACGAATTGCCTGAACAGTATTAGCACCTAATGCCTCATACTCTTCGATTTTCTTTAAAATGCTATCAAGCTTTGATTGTGCTTTTGATGTATCCGCAAGCAGTTTTTTATAGGCGGCTTCAGCATCAGCCGCATCCTTATGTTTTTGATCAATTTCAGACTGAGCTGTAGCAATTTCTTCAGCATGAGTAGCCAGCCATTGACTTTTAACAGCGGCTTCACATTGAGTACGCAATGCATCGTGATTTAATGCAATTTGTGCTAAAACATCAGAATCAATGTCACCCTCCTGAATAAGGCTGCCAGCTCTCTTTACAAATCGTTCAACGTTTTCACTGGCAATTTCCAGGGGACAACCAAGTTTTTCTGAAACTTCTTCACACAGAGACTCCATACACGCTCGGTCAAAAAGTGTTTTACAATCTCGCCATTCAGCTTTAGTTTTCCCAATACAATCTTTATAAAGCTTCCATGACATGCGATCTGAAATTGTAGTCCGAATCAATTCATCGACATTACCAACAGGGATATACTTTTCAGGTTCTCCCAATCTTATACGCCTCATAAAGCGTAGATTCTTATCATCCCAATTGTAAATGTCGTTGCTCTGGAAGGAAAAACAAGGGAGTGAATAGGTAGTATCCTTAATCTTTGCATATTGGTTGCAGACAACAAACTCTTCAGGACGGCACAGAACTCCTGTGAAATTGCTCCATGATCTTTCGTAGCAAAATAACGTGTCACAAATATACGGCTTTGTCCAAACTGAACCGTCTTTTAATGATTCAATTAGTTTTTGTGTGGATTTTACGTCTTGACTAACCACTACACGTATCGGCAAAATATCCGACACAAAAAAAGATTGCACGTAGTCGGTTTCCGGATCGTTAAGATTAGGCGTTGCTGTCCAGCGCCATACGCCTATCGTGTCCACCTGAGAGGGGCCATCATTACGATATAATCTATCACGGTTTTCAAAATAGGTTGTACTTCGATTGGATTTGTAAGGAATCGATAGTTGCTGATCGTTGATGTCAGCAATTCGAGTTAGCCAAATACGTCCATTATGATCTTCCGAAATACGGCATACTGAAACAAACTCCACCATATCATCAGTCATGTTTCACAGCCCCCTTCTTTCTGTTTTGATAAGATGCCATGAGTTTAAAAGCATCTACAGGAATATTTCCTTTCCGAATCATTCGATATAACCATTTTTTTGATTGCGGGAAATTCGAAAGACTCTTTGCTATCACACCTACACTATGGGGGACAGCCATCGCAGGTCCATTGCAATTGTTTAGTTTTAGAGTCATTTCTTGATCAAGATCAGCGTAATTTTTGTTTTCCTTTGACTTTTCGAATTTTATATTTCGAATCACATCGCAACTCTGGAAAATTCGAATCTCACACCCAAACGAAAGCCCATCTACGGTGAGTATTTCCTCAGCAACAATATGTCGTATTTCTGAGATCTTATTATTTTTAAGGAGGATAACCTTTCCGTCGAAAGGCGTTTGAATTGTAACTTGTTTCCCCTTCGGAAGTTGATTGCAGAAATCTTCTGCAATCAACTTTCCATCAATACTTTTGATCTGTACCTCTGGAAATAATGCAACCATATCCAGAGGCTTTGTCATAAGGTAAGAAAAACCAATTGCCCCCGACTGCCCCAGTGATAATAACTGCTCTTTTGATGCTGCATAAACCCTATACAGTTTCCCGTCATCAAGATTTTGATGCTGAGCATATATAGTAGCTGGATAAATGCTAAGTTCGGCATCTTCCCCCTGCATATAAAAGTACATTCTTGGGTCATGATGATATAAGAAATAAGGATCTTCAACATACGGTGGCCAAACCGGATAAAAAGCTACTGGTTTTTCCGTTAAGAAAATCGACCTCTTCAAGAAAAATCGGGCAACTGAGGCAGAGAAGTCTTGCACATGGATTTTATATAAATACCAAGTCGTAAAGGAGCCTGTTCTGGTTTCAGCGATGCGCTCATACGATATGCCATGCGGTACTTCATGTTCAATGGACTTGTGCTGAAGGAGATAGTAATCTTGATAAGGATATGCTTTGCTGCCAGAATACAATATTTTCCCGGTAGAACAATCAAAAAATGAACCCCTGCTATTGACACCTGCCGTTTTAGATGGCCAATATCTATCCAAATTTGATGATGGGCGATCATATGAAAGATGGTATTCGGTGCTGGGCGTATTCCCTACATTAAGATAGGTAACGCCTTCTGAAGAAAGCCTCTCAAATGAGTAAATGTATTGTTTCTTGTTATCATCTGTAATTGTGATTTTTTGGCACCAGGTACAGCCTGTAGCAGAAGATGGTGTACGAAAAAAGCCTAATTCCAATAAGTAGTCTCCGTGAACTACTTTAATACGAAGCGGCATCGGATGACAGTTATATCCCGTGCTGACCCGTGCATATGCTTGCGCACGATCTTCACACTCTTTTTTCTGCGCAGCGGATGTATGACGAAAATGTCGTACATTGGCACCGGGAGCCGTTAGTCCAACACTTTGCGCACACAGGGAGCAAACAAAAATTTCGCTATTAGCTGCGACTGTATAAGGGTACATGGAGCAAGCTTCTTCTATTGATACACGACGATATCCAGCTTTTCCGTCCCATACACATACATGAGTTAAGGGCATGTATGATCACCTCAATCCTGCCATCATTCTTTCATATCTATAGCTGTGGAATTACTCTCTTTGATAGAGTCCATTATGTCACCAGCATTATAGTTCATTCTCTGCAATATGCAGTAAACCAGGCAGGTTTACTGTCTGGTTTTTGCCTAACTTTATGAAGGTGGCAGAAGAAAGCTCTGCTTTCTTCCTTAATTCAGCACGGCTTATTTCTTATTCGGCGCACAGTACCCACATCCTTTTATAGATATTTTTTCTGAATATTTCCCCACAGAAATGTGGTACTTACATTATAACCCTTTTTTCAACATTCTCAAGAATGATTTTGCAATTGCGACAGAAGTGCAAGGCGTTGATCGGCTTTTTTTGTGCAAATGAGCAGAACAGAAATTGCTTTTTTAAAATGGATTTTGCTTTATGTTGTACTGTTCTATGATCCAGAGTTGCTACCATTGGCCCGACAATTGCCGCTGGATGGGTCGATGAAGACGATGCCGTGGTGTAATCACGCACGAAAAAGTCAGTGTTGCATCTGCTCTCTTGCTAAATCATTGCCAGTAGCGACTTGCCGGAAGAGGTTAGCGAGTAGTTATCCATATTGCTGCCATCAGCGTTGCTGCTGAATTCAAATCAGCAGTTGCGCTCCTTCGACCCCACATTGATCTTATCGTTGTCGCTGTTGAATTTCTCCATCAGGCTCCAGCTTGTTTTTCCGGCGAGGATCGCGTTTTGACCCACGCCGTGACCCACGAACAGAAAAACCGGGGCGAAAACAACGGAACAAAGCGTATCTGCGGGGGATGAAACCTTGCGGCAAACCCGCTTTATTCTCTCAAAATTCGGCAGAAGGCATCCCTATCGAATCTTCACACGCATGAGGCCACTGGT
>ENA-OYZF01000639-OYZF01000639.1-human-gut-metagenome-genome-assembly--contig:-NODE-639-length-13750-cov-4.582402_pt1 | contig 13750 bp, 10 predicted proteins | sample MGYA00244074_ERZ653472 | MGnify/ENA primary metagenome ERZ653472 (study PRJEB26926, sample SAMN06165179) | human gut metagenome | biome: ENVO:00009003; feature: ENVO:2100002; material: ENVO:00002003... | reverse complement strand
CACCCTAGAGTTCGTCGGCAGCGTCAGATGTGTATAAGAGACAGCGATGAAAAGAGTTCAATAAGCACAGTGCAAACTAAGTCTAATTCCCTCACATGCACTTTCCCTGCATATATGATACATGTGCACTAATTGTTTAGCGGACAATCTGTGCTACACTACGGACATTTTTACCCCTGGCACTTCTACGAAATTAGCACAATAAACCACTTTCCTTGCTTGAAGAAATCATAAGAGCGAAAGGAGTTGTAATACGGGATACCTTCCATAACTCTACAGGGGGAATGCCGTACCCCCACAGGGGAACGCTCGTTACACGCCGAGGTAAAAGCCGTTACATACCGAGGTAAAGACCATTACAATAGGCGGTAAAGGTCGTTACATACTGAAATAAATGCTTTTACATCCTCAAGTAAACGACAGGTGAATATAAGACATTGATTATTAGCCCATTTATTAATTCTACTTCGATTCCGCCTCGTTAGAGGTTTCCTTCCGATAAGATAATGGAGACACTCCATAAAAGTCCTTGAAGCAACGACTAAAATACCGGGGAGAAGCAAATCCCAGTTGATAGGAAATCTCCGATATATTATATTGAGGTGCTTCCTGCAACATTCGCAATGCCTCTTCCAATTTCAGTTTTAGGGTAAATTCATTAGGAGTAAGTCCAACCACCTCCTTTAGGCGGGTAAACATCTTACTACGCCCCATATTCAGTTCGGCAGCCAGCATGTTCATGTCAAAGTCCGGATTATCAAAGTTACGCCTTATAACGATTGTTGCCTTATCCAGCAATTCCTGGTCCATTACATTCAAGATTCCGGTTTCCGGGGTAGTCATCTTTTCTGTTTGAGCTATCTTACCGAGCAGTTTCTTTCTGTTTTTCAAGAGATTGCCGCAACGGGTCAAGAGCAATTTCACATTAAACGGTTTCGTTATATAATCATCCGCTCCAAACATGTATCCTTCTATCGTGCAGTCTTCCGAAGTCTGAGCCGTGAGTAATACCACCGGCATATATGCCAATTCCAGGCAGTTCTTTATTTTATAGCACATTTCCTTACCAGACATCACTGGCATCATCACGTCACTGACCACAATATCCGGATGCCACTGTTGCGCCATTTCAAAGCCCACCTGTCCATTGGTGGCCTTATACACCGTGTATGTGGGCGAAAAGATGTTCACCAGCATTTCCAACACCTCTTCATCATCTTCCACAAGCAGCACGCGAGGCATTCCTGTCTTATCTTCTATAATTTCCGGTTCATCTTTTTCCATCGCATCATTCAGCAATGCTATTTCATCCATAAGCATATTCCTATGATCAGAGTAAGACTTCACAACTTTTTCATACTCCAGTTCCTCTTGCGTAAACTGTACATTTCCAATGGGCAGGTATATCCTGAAAACACTACCCTCTCCCAATGTACTGTCCACTTTAATCTCTCCTTTATGGGCATCTATTATTCCTTTAATCAATGCCAGCCCGATGCCACTCCCCAACAGCCCTTTTCTGGAGTATTCGTCTCCTACCTGATAAAAACGCTCGAAGATCTTCTGCTGGACATCCCGGGGAATTCCACAACCGCTGTCAGCTACCGCTATTTCAATCATCCGCTGCTGTCTCCTGACAGTAACCTTTATATCCTTTCCTTCCGGTGTATATTTAAAAGCATTCGACAGTAAATTAAAGACCACCTTCTGCATCTGCACCGGATCAAACCACAAATCCACTTCCTCTTCCACATGCTCGAATGTATATTCCATATTCCTCTTACGGGCAAAGTCGACAAACAGCTGATAAATGTCCTTCACGAAAGAAATTACATCTACGCGCTCCACTTTCAACTTCATGAATCCCTGTTCCTGCTTCCTGAAGTCCAACAATTCCGTTATCAGGAGGCGCAAATTTATCGCATTTTTATGTATTCCTCGCAAACGCTTGTTTACGACAGGAGCCAGTTTCTCCATTTGCAACAACATCTCTACCTGCCCTATTATTAAAGTCAATGGAGTGCGGAACTCATGTGATATGTTCGTAAAGAAACGCAGTTTCATTTTGTTCACTTCTTCTATACGCTCTTTCTCGTTCTTTTCTTCTGCCAAAGATAATGCCAACATCCTGCGAGCCATCTTTACCCTCCAGAAACTATAAACAATGCTCGCAACCACAAGAAAATATACCAGAAATGCCCAAACCGTGGCAAACCAAGGACTGTGTATCGTGATGTCAAGCATTATTTCCTTAGGCTCCCCATTTTCCACTTTATTGCCAAAATCACGGACTTTCAATATATAATTGCCCGGAGCCAGGTTTGTGTAATTCACTCTTAACTGGTTCGTCAGCACCCAATCTTCATCAAAACCTTCCAGTTTATACTGGTATTCATCTTTTCCTTCCAACTCCACATAATTGGAATTGGAAAAATTAATCATTATATTGTTCTGTTCCGAAGATAAATCTAAGTGCCTTGTAAAGGCTAGTGCCTGGGATAATACTCCCGACCCGTCATCGGGAGAAACCTTCATGTTATTGACATAAAGACCGGAAAAATAGAATTCAGACGACCTACTCTCACTCGCCTGATACAAGTCTTTCTCTCTGAATGCAATCAGCCCGTCTACCCCTCCTATATAAATCAGGTCATCATCAGCCATTAAAATGCCACCGCCTTCAGCTACTGCCGAAATGCCTCCTTTAAGTCCCAATTCTATAGAATGAATGGAGTCACTAAAAGGAGAATAAATGGAAAAACCTTCATCACCGGTTATCAGTATATTGTTCATGTGCGTTTCTGCCAGGTTATAGCAAAAGTCACTCAGCAAATGGCTGCTTTCTTTTGTATAATGTTCCCAGTTTCCCGTATCATGATTATAAGAATATACGCCGTCCCCCAAAGTAGCTACATAAACCGTTCCATCAGAAGCCTCCATGATGCGGGTTATTCGGGCATTAGTAATAGCACTCCCTTTCAGTTCGATACATTCCAACTGGTTCCAGTCACCTATTTTTATCCTGTAAAGTTTAAAATCCGCAGCCAACCAGACGTATCCTCGCGAGTCAATCTCAAACGTCAGAAAAAGAGACCTTTTACTGAGCAACTGAAATTCATTCTTCTCCGGATCAATTCTCCAAAAGCCATTACGAGCAGTTACATACAACCATCCATCTTTAAATATAGAGTGATAAATAATATGGTTTGGACCCTCTCCTGTCCGCTTGTAATGGTCCAAATAATGATAAAAACGGTCCTGCTTTCTGTTATATCGGCTTATTCCACCAGTATATGTACCTATATATACTTGGTCATTTTTTTTATCATAACTAATCGTTTTTATGTTATTATGGTAAATAGAGTTCTTCCCGGAAGACGTGTAATAAGTAAAGCTTCCACTTGCCCTATGCAGCCTATTCACCCCTCCCCCATCTGTACCAATCCACAAATTATGGTCTTTATCTTCGACCATCTGCCCCACAATAGGAAAGTTTAAGCAATGATTGTTAGTGTTGTCATAAGGATAATATAGAAATACATCCTTCGACTGATTGAAATAATTAACGCCACCGTAATAAGTGCCCACCCATATAGTACCTTGTCTGTCTTTATAAAGAGAGAAAACAGATTGATGTTCCAAAGATCCCGGATGATAATCTGGACGATAGACACGATATGTATCCGTATAAGGATTATAAACCTGCAATCCCTCAAAAGTCCCAAACCAGACATTCTGCCATTCATCTTCCACAAACCCTCTTATCTGTTGACTTACAACACGTTCCGGAGAGTATTCTTCCTTCGTGATCTTCCCATCTCTGCCCACCTTATACAACCCTTGCATACGCGAAGCAATCCATAACTCTTTCCGACTACTCACAAACAATTTGTATATCTCAATATCCGGAAGTACACATTTTACTTCTTCCCCCTCCATTACATATAGCCCGCTTGCCGTCCCTATCCAGATTTTCCTGTCCGACATTTCCATACACATGACAGAAGCCACATCCAACTTTCGGTAAAAGCATAATGAGTCTGTATCGGTATCATATCTGAATAAAGTGTCGCGCACAGTGCACCATATCTCTCCATCTAAAGCCTCCAGAGCCCCGACACCAAGCGGAACCAGCTCCCTAAACCTTTCCTTACGAATGTCATATTTAATTAGAGCTCCGCTATTCAACATCAGAATATCACCATTTGAATCGCCTATAATCTGGTTAACTACTCCGTTGATGAGGTTCTTTCTTCGATGTTGATAATCTATGATATCATAAGATTTATATTTGGAAATCTGTTTACTATCGTAAACATTCACTCCTTCATTTGTGCCAAACCACATGCGTCCTAAAGTATCCTGATAGATAGCCAATACCGAAGGGCTGGAAAGTCCGTCCTTCATTGTCAGTTTTTTAAAGTATTGCCCGTAAAATTTGGCAGGCGACAGCATTAGAAAAAGTAACAATATGTATTTAAGTCGGTTCATAGTAATGTACTTCTCAAGGTTATATAATATAAATAGAGGTTGTGTTTGCAAAAATATCTAAAAGAGTTCAAATTCCAATAGACTCTTCCACTCTATTTGTGCCTCAACATGTCAAATCCGTCCGTTTTTACAGCACATATTGTCCATCTACCTCTATATGGAAAATACTGTCCGAAAGTAGTTCAAAAAACATATATCTTTGCTCCAGTCTCAAATATACGTAAAGCGAAAAGAAGATTATGAAAAGATACTTATTCTTAGCACTATTGATTCTACCCGCTTTAAATGTATCAAATAAAGAATTCAATAGGAAGATTAACAAATCAATTATTTTACTAACATTATGAAGAAACATTATCCGGCAATAAATATCGTGAAGTACTCACCTAAAAAAAGTAAAAATGAAACGTTTAATTATCTATTCCATCCTGTCCGTTGCAACCTTGTGTTCCTATGGACAAAGTAATTTTAATAAGACGGAAATAAAATCTACCATGAAACGTGTGGCAGACTGGCAAATAGCCAATCCGGCAACAGGTGCGGAACATGACGACCTGAACTGGACCTATGCCGCACTGTACATGGGAATGATAGACTGGGCCGAATTGACCGAAAAAGAAGATGGTGACAGTCAATATTACAATTGGCTCCTGAAAATAGGTAGGCGGAATGCCTGGCAAATGGGAAAATACATGTATCATGCAGACTTCATCGCCGTAGGACAAGTCTTTCTGGAAATGCATCAGAAATACAACGACCGCAATATGATGCTTCCCACCCTGGCGCGCACGGAATTCGTCATCAACCATCCTTCGGCAAGCACGCTGGAACTGGATTATAGAAATATGGCAAGCCTGGAACGCTGGTCATGGTGCGACGCCCTATTCATGGCTCCTCCCGTATATGCCAAAATGTATATGTTGACGAATGACTGGAAATATATTGAATTCATGAATCGGGAATACAAGGCAACCTACGATTACCTTTTTGACAAAGAAGAAGAGCTTTTCTACAGAGATCACCGCTACTTTAAACAGAAAGAGGCCAATGGCAAGAAAGTTTTCTGGGGACGCGGTAATGGCTGGGTGTTAGGTGGACTTTGTGAAATCCTCCAGACACTACCCCGAAATAACATGCACCGCCAATTCTACCAGGATCTCTTCATCACCCTGTCCAACCGTATCGTCCAGTTGCAGGGCAAGGACGGATATTGGCATGCAAGTCTGCTGGACCCAGACTCTTATCCTTCACCCGAAACAAGTGCCACCGGCTTCATTGTCTATGCACTGGCCTACGGTGTCAATGAAGGATTGCTGGATAAAACCGTCATGATGCCCGCCATTGAGAAAGGTTGGAAAGCCCTCGTCAAAGCTGTGGAGAAAGACGGCAAGCTGGGTTATGTACAACCCATCGGGGCAGATCCCAAGAAAGTGACTCGTGAAATGACGGAGGTCTATGGAGCAGGAGCGTTCCTGTTGGCCGGCAACCAGATTTATAAAATGGTTCCATAAAAACTTAAATAATACATTAAACTGAAAATAATATGAAGATCACTATCCGGCTTATAGCATTAGTTATCATAGGCAGTCTGATGTCGACAGGAGCATCTGCTCAGAACATCCCGAACGCTGATAACGAGTATGAAGCGTTAATGCAGAAAATCAGGCTTGACTTTGCCAAAAATCCTTCCATTGATAAAGATTTAAAGACCTACAATGAGGTGGACGGTTCATTCACAGATGTGGATTACGCCAGTATTGAACGAACCAACTGGCCACCAATGAAACATATTGACCGTCTCTCCGACTTTGCTTTCGCCTATACCAATCCTCAAAACAAGTATTATAAAGACGAAAACCTGTTTGCCAAAATACAAAAAGGGCTGGAGTACTGGCACGAACGCAACCCGTGGTGCCACAATTGGTGGTACAATCAAATAGCGGAACCTCAACGTCTGGGCATATTACTGATACAAATGCGTACAGGCGAGAAACAGCTCCCGACAGAACTTGAAAAGAAGATTTTGGAACGAATAGAGAAGGACGGTGGGCATCCTGCCAAATGGACCGGCGCCAACCGTACCGACATTGCACTGCACTGGATATACCGGGCATGTCTTTCTGAAAATGAAACCGACCTGAAAATTGCACTCGAAAACGCATACAGTCCTGTAGTATATACCACCAAAGAAGGTTTTCAGCACGACAACAGCTATTTTCAGCACGGTGCACAACTCTATATCGGTGGCTATGGAGACGAAATTCTGAAAGGTGTCACCCAAATAGCCATGTATACCAAAGGAACCCAATATGCAATTCCTCAAGAAAAACTGGCATTACTGAGCAAGTTCATGCGTGAAACTTATTATGCCACCATGCGCGGACAATACATGCTATTCGATGTATTGGGAAGAGGTGTAAGTCGTCCTGAAGTCACTAAAAAGTCCCATACAGCATTGTTCGCCAAACGCATGATTGAACTTGATCCGGCTCACATCAATGAATACAAAGATATCATCTCGCGCCTAAGTGGAAAGCATCCTGCCGACTATGCTTTGTCACCCAAGCATACCCACTATTTTCGCGGAGATTATACCTTGCATATACGTCCTGCCTACACTTTTGATGTCCGGATGGTATCTACACGCACAGCCCGTTGCGAATATGGCAATGGAGAGAATCTGAAAACTTACTTTATGTCCGACGGATGCACCAACATAGTAACCGAAGGAAATGAATATGCTAATATCTTCCCTGTCTGGAACTGGACCCGCATTCCAGGAGTAACAGCTCCGCAAGTTCCCCAAATACCTTTAGCAGCCAGCGACTGGCAAACACTCGGCACTTCTACTTTTGCCGGAGGAGTATCCGACAGCATTTATGGAGCATCTGTCTATTCATACACTGATTCATACGCCGACATCAATACCAGTACACGGAAAGCATGGTTTTTCTTCGATGATGAGGTAGTATGTCTGGGGGCAGGTATCCACTCTACGTCTCAATATCCTGTGTATACAACGGTAAACCAGTGCTTATCCACTTCCGAGAAAGCTATATTACGCCACAAAAATAAACAGACTGAAATAGTCCAGGGGAGTTTCAACTACACTTCTCCCGAGTGGATCCTTCATAATAAAATAGGGTACTTATTCCCCAATGGAGGAAATGTATTCGTAGCCAACCAGCAGCAGACAGGAAGCTGGTATGATATCAATCATACTGCTCCCAAAAATTGTGTGCAGAAAGATGTCTTCACTATATGCCTTGACCACGGCAAACAGCCATCAGATGCAATTTATGCTTACATTATCGTTCCTGGCATGCAGACCACCGATGAGGTAAAAAAGTATCAGAAGAAAAAGAACATTGAAATTCTATCCAACACAGAAAACCTGCAAGCAGTCAGAAGTAATAAATCAGATATATTGCAAATGATATTTTACTGCGCAGGAGAGTTCACATACAAAGATCTAACAGTAAAGGCAGATAAGGCCTGTGCATTAATGGTAAAAATAAAGGGTCAGAATGAAATGAAACTTCATATAGCAGATCCGGGACAGACGCAATCCAATATAACCATAGACATTCGGATGCGAAAACAATCAAAAACAATCAATTGTGATTACCGGAACAGTGGCATTTATGCCGGATCTACCAAAGCCTTTGATATCGTCCTTTAATCATATCACAATCAATTGGCCTAACACAATACCTACCTTCCCCCTAAAGTCTCAATCAGTTGAATAATCAATCTTGATTGAGACTTTTTTCATCTCACAAAAAAGAAGAGTGTATTAAAAGAAATTTTAATACACTCTCATCTTGAAAGGGAAGTTTTCCTTTCTATCAATCAAATATCAAATAAAATCTAATGTTATTTGAGACGATACAGCAACCAGGCACTCTGGAAATCTTTACGATTAGAGTATTTAGACTTGAAAGCGTCACGTGCGTCAGCTGCAGAAGCTCTGTCGGCAAAAGTACTCACAATTACACGATACATTGCTGCATCCGGATTAAAGGCAATCACAGCACTATAACCTTCCTTATCCAGAAAATCTTTCAGACTTTCGGCATTAGCCTTCACACTAAAGCTACCACAAACCACACTGTAATCTTTCAAACCACCCACGCCAGAAATTATGTCCACTTTTTCCTGACGTACACCGGCAGTTGCAACAGGCACACTTTCCACAACCTTTGCTTCAACCGGAGCACTCACTACCGGAGAAACTTCTACCGGTTCAGTAACCTGAGGTTCTGCCAGTTCTTGCTGTTTTGCTTTTTCATATGCTTTTTTATAAGCGCTTTCACTCGATTTACAAGAAGAGAATGCCAATGCAATGCACAATCCCATTCCTAAAAATGCTAATTTTTTCATAATCATATTGTTTTTGTTAGTAATTTCTACAATCTATCTATACTCAATATCTGCGGAATATATAACGAACTCCCTCATATTCCAGATGAAGGGATGAAGAAGTCAATTCTTCCATTGTAAATGTCCGTTCTCCATTTTCCCACCCCATATAGAATGAATAGTTTTCGTCTTCCATACTTTGAGGCAGCAAAATAATAGAAATTTTATCTCCTTTCAAAGAATAATTTCCAAAAAACGTTTGATAGCTACCATTTTTCAACAAACAAATGGCAGAAAAGCTACCTTTCTGGAAATTATAAAAGATGCTATCTTGCCGTTCAATTGAACCGTCGGCATATTGATATTGCCTCAACTGCCACTTATCATCCAAATCGCCGTCAACATTACTACAAGCTGCCAGCACAAGCACTATCAACCCGATAATCAGAAATATCTTTCTCTTTCCTATCTTCATGTAGCTAATATTCCGAATAATAAGACAAATGTACGTGGAACAATCAATCCAAAGGGCAGCATTATAGTTAAATTAAATTAATCACGTTTCTTTTCCTACCAGACAAAACCAGGTTCGAACTGTACCCGGGCATTACCTGAGCCGTACCAGCTCCGTATCTATACGCTTAGAGTAGATACGGAACAGATACGGAGCCAGTACATTCCGGATAGTTCTCGGATTAGTACCGAGCTTGGAACAGAAAAATAAATATTTCGAAAAAAAAGAAGTTAAGCGAACAACTTTATAAAGAAAAATGTTAGCTTTGTAGTATAAACCTCTATAAATAGAAAGGAGAACAATTATGAAAGGATTAAATGTACTCGTAGCTTTTCTGGGCGGTGCAGCAGTAGGCGCAGCCGTTGGTATTTTATTTGCTCCCGAAAAAGGAGAAGACACCCGCCATAAGATTGCGGAAATTCTCCGTAAAAAAGGAATTCGTCTGAACCGTAGTGAAATGGAAAATCTGGTAGACGAAATCGCAGCAGAAATTAAAGGCGAAGGAGCCGAATAAAACAAAACCTACAAAAAACAGAGCCACTATGATGTTCGCAGACGACAGAAGTATTGAAAATCTCCAGCAATTATTCGTTGAGTTTAAGAAATATCTGAAACTCCAAAAAGAATATACCAAACTGGAAATAACCGAAAAACTCTCAATCCTGCTTTCCGCCTTGGTACTACTATCGGTGGTTATCATTCTTGGCATGGTGGCACTGTTTTATTTGTCATTTGCATTAGCTTATATATTAGATCCGCTTGTAGGCGGACTCATGGTAAGCTTCAGCATCATCGCCGCTTTTCACCTTCTGCTTGTTTTATTAGTAATCACTTTCCGCAAGAAACTCATCATCAATCCAATGGTGAACTTCATTGCCGGACTGTTCTTTGAGAATGATAATGAAAAATGATATCATCATGAACAATATGCCTGACTCCTCTTCCATGACTCTGGAAAGTATCGCGCTACGAAAAAAAGAATTACGGAAGAAATTGCATGTACAGAAAGAAATCATGACGGATACGGCAAGAGAACTGTTTGCCCCCCTTGCACCCGCTGCAGACAAGGGCAACGCCATTATGCGCGCTTTCAATACGGGCATGGCTGTCTTCGACGGACTAATGCTCGGAGTAAAGATGATGAGAAAGGTCAGAAGCATGTTCGGAGCCAGAAGATAAACAGGCGCCATAAAGCAAAAAAAGCCGCGTTCTTCCATTGAAGGACGCGGCTCTTTTTATTGATTCAATTCCAATGATTACAGATACGTTTCGAGTAACTTCACGCCACCGTCTTCCGGAACAATCGTAACTTCTTGCGTAATCGCAGGCAGCAATATCGTTTCACCTGCACGCACAGCAATCTCATTCTGGCTGTCGTCCGTGATACGGCATGCGCCTTCCACACAAATAAAAATCACAAATGAATCCAATTCAGAATAGTCACATGTAATTTCTTCTGTCATGTCATAGAGAGAAGTAGTGAAGTAAGGACTGGCAACCAATTCCACCGGTTCGTTCTTCAGATGATCATATTCTGTACGGAAGTCATCCTGTACATCAGCAAAATTAATAGCCTCAGTAGCCTGAGTAGTGTGCAACTCGCGAGATTTACCCTCTTTGTCTTTCCGATTGTAATCGAAAATACGATAAGTGATATCCGAAGTCTGCTGAATTTCAGCAACAAAAGCACCGGCACCAATACCATGCACACGACCGGCAGGCACATAGAACACATCCCCCGGTTTTACATCGCACGTTTGCAGTACTTCAGCAAAGGTTCCATTATAAACTCTTTCCTTGTATTCTTTCGGAGTTATCTGCTCAGAAAAGCCGGAAATCAGTTTTGCCCCCTTATCTGCCGATACCACATACCACATTTCATTCTTGCCGAAAGAATTGTGGCGTTTTCTCGCCAACTCATCTCCCGGATGTACCTGAATGGATAAATCCAATTTGGCATCAATGAATTTTATCAACAAGGGAAACTTTGTGCCAAAACGAGAGTAATTCGCTTCACCGACAAGTTCATGACGGTATTTTCCCACCATCTCAGGGAGCGTAAGGCCTTTGTCAGGCCCATTAGCGACGACAGGCTCGTTGTCTTCTACAGCCGAGATTTCCCAGCTTTCGCCTACTCCGGATAGCGTTTCATTCAATTGCTTGAAAGCAATAATCTTGTCGCCTCCCCAAAGCGTCTGCTTCAGAATAGGCTCAAATTTCAAAGGATACATTCGTAGTTTTTGTTAGAGCTTTAAATAAAAATGTTACATTTTTTTAGATTAACGCGACAAACTTACAAAAAATATCAATTCGCCTCGTAAATGTTAAACGCTAAACTTTCCTAAAATGTTCTTCACATTTCAAGATAAACCCTTGGGAGTACGGAAGAATTTCTTTTTATTTGCAAGAAATTTAATTTTATACCATGGATATGATAAACACCGTGTCAACGGAAAGTAACTTGTCGGGTTTGAACAAGGAAGACTTTCAAAAAGATATAAATAACAAGAAGACTGATTTATTTATTCTTAAAAATGCTCAGGGAATGGAAGTTGCAGTAACTAACTACGGATGCGCTATCCTTTCCATTATGGTCCCCGACAAAAACGGGAAGTATGCTAACGTAATTTTGGGACATGACAGTATAGACCATGTAGTCAACAGCCCCGAACCTTTCCTCAACACCACTATCGGACGCTACGGAAACCGTATAGCCAAAGGAAAATTCACTCTTTATGGCGAAGAACACAATCTGACAATCAACAATGGACCAAATTCTTTGCACGGTGGACCCACAGGTTTCCACGCCAGAGTGTGGGATGCAGTCCAACCGGATCCGACGACTGTTGTATTCAACTATACATCCGCAGATGGCGAAGAGGGCTTTCCCGGTAATCTGGAAGTAGAAATGACCTATCGTCTGGAAGATGAAACCAATGCACTGGTTATTGAATATCGGGCTACCACAGACAAGGCAACTGTTGTCAATCTCACCAACCACGGCTTCTTCAATTTGGCAGGTATTGCCAATCCCACCCCTACGGTTCTGGACCACATCATTACTATCAACGCTGATCATTATACTCCCATTGACGAAGTGTCCATTCCGACAGGAGAAATCCTGAAGGTAGAAGGTACTCCTATGGATTTCCGTACACCGCATACCATCGGTGAACGTATTGATGATAAGTTCCAGCAATTGGTGAATGGTGCAGGTTACGATCACTGCTACGTACTGAATAAGACAGAGAGTGGTGAATTAAGCCTTGCCGCTACTTATACGGAACCCGAAAGCGGACGTACAATGGAAGTATATACCACAGAGAATGGTGTACAACTCTATACCGGAAACTGGCTAGGCGGTTTTGCAGGTGCTCACGGAGCTACTTTCCCGGCACGCAGCGCTGTTTGCTTTGAAGCACAATGTTTCCCCGACACACCCAACAAACCACATTTCCCATCGGCCGTATTGCTCCCGGACGATGAATACCAACAAGTAACCATTTACAAGTTCGGTGTACAAGAATGAATATAACTAACCTAATTTTATAACTAATTTAATTAATTAAAAACCATGACACAACAAAAACAGAACGGTAATCTTGTCGCTATTATTACCATGTTCTTCATTTTTGCGATGATTTCCTTCGTTACCAATCTTGCCGCACCGTTCGGTACGATTTGGAGAAACGAATATGCGGGTTCGAACACTTTAGGTATGATGGGAAATATGATGAACTTCCTGGCATATCTGTTTATGGGAATTCCTGCCGGTAACATGCTCGTTAAGATCGGTTACAAGAAGACTGCTTTGATTGCAATGGCAGTAGGTTTCCTCGGTTTGTTCACACAGTATCTTTCCAGCTTATTCGGAGCAGGTGCTGAAGTATTCGCATTCGGTGAGTATGTTATCAAATTAAACTTTGTAATCTATCTGCTTGGTGCATTTATCTGCGGTTTCTGCGTTTGTATGCTTAACACAGTGGTAAACCCGATGTTGAACCTTCTCGGTGGCGGTGGTAACAAAGGTAACCAGTTGATTCAAACTGGTGGAGCTCTTAATTCTTTGTCTGGTACATTGACTCCGCTTTTCGTAGGTGCTTTGATCGGTACTGTTACTTCAAGTACTGCTATGTCTGACGTTGCTCCTCTGCTCTTCGTTGCTATGGGTGTATTCGTTGCTGCATTTATCGTTATCTCATTTGTTGCTATTCCTGAACCACACCTTCAGAAAGGTGGAGTGAAGAAAGAAAAATTCTCTCACAGTCCATGGAGCTTCCGTCACACTTTACTGGGTGTAATCGGTATCTTTATTTATGTAGGTATTGAAATTGGTATCCCGGGTACACTGAACTTCTATCTTGCCGATTCAAGCGATAAAGG
>ENA-OYZF01000594-OYZF01000594.1-human-gut-metagenome-genome-assembly--contig:-NODE-594-length-14294-cov-6.830606_pt1 | contig 14294 bp, 18 predicted proteins | sample MGYA00244074_ERZ653472 | MGnify/ENA primary metagenome ERZ653472 (study PRJEB26926, sample SAMN06165179) | human gut metagenome | biome: ENVO:00009003; feature: ENVO:2100002; material: ENVO:00002003... | reverse complement strand
TCGCTCAGTGTCTCGTGGGCTCGGAGATGTGTATAAGAGACAGGCCCACGGCGTTCTCCAGCCCCGCCGCCCGCAGGGAATTGGAGCAGCACAGCTCCGCAAAATCGGCGGTCTGGTGGGCGGGGGTCATTTTTTCCGGCTTCATCTCCCGCAGGGTCACGGGAATGCCCCGCTGGGCCAGCTGCCAGGCGCACTCGCTGCCGGCCAGCCCTGCGCCGATCACTGTAACATGGTTCATGCTTCCTCCGCCTTTTTCCGGGTGGTTTTCGTAGTCTTGGTTGTCTTGGTAGTTTTCGCAGTCTTGGTAGTTTTGGTGGTTTTTGTGGTCTTGGCAGTCTTTTTGGCGGGCTTTTTCTCCTCCTGGACAGGCTCCGCCGGGGTCTCGGCAGCGCCCTCCGCGGGCTCCTCCGTCCTGGCCTTTTTCACATAGCCGCGCTTGTCCTCCGGCAGGAAGTTGGCGCACTCGGGATTGATGCAGAAGGGCTTGCGGAAGCCCTTGCCCGCCTTTTTGAACATGGTGTGGCCGCACACGGGACAGTCGTCCTTCACCGGCACGTCCCAGGTCATGAAATCGCAGCGGGCGCTTTCGTCGGCGGCGTTGAGCCGCTCACAGCAGTAATAGGTATACTGCTTGCCGGTTTTCTTGCTGACGCCGGTGCGCTTCATCAGCCGCCCGCCGCACTTGGGGCAGCGGCCCGGCATCTCCACCACCAGGGGCTTGGTGAAGGTGCACTCCGGGTACCCGGGGCAGGCCAGGAACCGGCCGAACCGGCCGGATTTGACCACCATGTTCCGGCCGCACACGTCGCACTTCTCCTCGGTGACCTCGTCGGGGACCTTCAGGTATACGCCCTCCATGTCCTTCTCCACCTGGCGGAGGTTGCCTTCAAAGCCGCCGTAAAACTGCCGCAGCAGCTGCTTCCAGGGGATCTTGCCGCTTTCCACCTCGTCCAGCTCGTCCTCCATCCGGGCGGTGAACTTCACGTCCACAATGTCCGGGAACCGCTGGCACATCAGGTCCGTCACCACCTGGCCCAAAGGCGTGATCCGCAGGGCCTTGCCCTCCTTCACCACATATTCCCGGTCCAGAATAGTGGACACGGTGGGAGCGTAGGTAGAGGGGCGGCCGATGCCGTTTTCCTCCATGGTGCGGATCAGGGTGGCGTCGGTATACCGGGCGGGGGGCTGGGTGAAGTGCTGGCCGGGCTCGAAGCCCTCCAGGGTCACCACCTCGCCGGGCTGCAGCTCCGGCAGGGCAGGCTCCTTATCCTCCTTGTCATCGTCCCGGCTCTCCTCATACACGGCGGTGTAGCCGGCGAATTTCAGGCTGCTGGCGCTGGCGCGGAAGGTGTGCTCTCCGGCGGCAATGTCCACGCTGACGCTGTCGTACACGGCGTTTGCCATCTGGCTGGCCAGAAACCGGCTCCAGATCAGCCGGTACAGGCGATACTGCTCGCCGGTCAGGTCGCCCTTCACCTGCTCCGGGGTCAGGGTGACGCTGCTGGGGCGGATGGCCTCGTGGGCGTCCTGGGCCCCGGCCTTGGCCTTGTACTGCTTGGGGGTCTCCGGGCGATAGGCCGCGCCGTAGCGGCTTTCAATGAAGCTGCGGGCCGCCGCCTGGGCCTCGTCGGAGATCCGCAGGGAGTCGGTACGCATATAGGTGATCAGACCCACGGTGCCCTCGCCGCTGATGTCCACGCCCTCATACAGCTGCTGGGCGATGGCCATGGTCCGCCGGGGGGTCATGTTCAGCTTCCGGGAGGCCTCCTGCTGCATGGTGGAGGTGGTGAAGGGAGGCGATGGGGAGCGGCGCTTGTCCGTGCGCTTCACGTTGGACACGGCAAAGGGCGTGTCCTGCAACCGGGCGCGGATGTCGTCCACCTCCCGCCGGGAGGCCGGCTCATATTTCTTGCCGCCGCGGCCATAGTAATGGGCCTTGAACCGGGCCCCCTGGTCGTTTTTCAGCAGGGCGTCCAGGGTCCAGTATTCCTGGGGCACAAAATCGGCGATCTCCTTCTCCCGGTCCGCCACCAGGCGCATGGCCACGGACTGGACCCGTCCGGCGGAGAGACCCCTGCGGATCTTTTTCCACAGCAGCGGGGACAGCTCATAGCCCACGATGCGGTCCAGGATGCGCCGGGCCTGCTGAGCGTCCACCAGGTCCTGGTCAATGTCCCGGGGCTGCCGGATGCTCTCGGTGACCACCTTGCGGGTGATCTCGTTGAAGGTGACCCGGAAGGTTTTATCCTCCGGCAGGTCCAAAAGCTGCTTCAGGTGCCAGCTGATGGCCTCTCCCTCCCGGTCCGGGTCGGTGGCCAGATACACGGCGTCGCTTTCCTTGGCCGCCTGCTTCAGGTCCCGGATGATGTCCTCCTTGCCCTTGATGGGCCGGTAATTGGGCTCAAAATCGTTTTCCACGTCCACGCCCAGCTTGCTTTTGGGCAAGTCCCGCAGATGTCCCATACAGGCCTTCACCTGATACGCCGGGCCCAGGTACTTGCCGATGGTCTTGGCCTTGGCCGGGGACTCCACGATCACCAGGTATTTTTCAGCCTTTTTTGCCATATTTATGATCCTTCCTTTTCCGAATGTAACCTGACTGTGCGCACATAGCTGCGGGGGCCGGACCGTTGGGCATAGCCGTCGATCTCCAGCACCGTCAGCGCCGACAGCACCCGCCGCACCGGCAGGCCCGTCTGCTCCGCCGCCTCATCCGTCAGCAGAGGCGTCTCTGTATCCAGCACCCGGATCAGCGCCAGCTGATCGTCGGTGAGCCCCTCCCGGTTGCGGTCCAGGTCCAGCACCGGCAGCTCCGGCGCGGCAGGGGCTTCCGGCTCCGGTTTCTGGGCCGGTGGGGGGCTTTCCTCCTGCCTGGGGGTCTCCCCCGGCTCGAGAACGGTCATCTGGGCCGGATGCAGCCGGTGAGGGAACCGGCTGTGATACACCGACAGAATGTCCCAGCCCGACGCGGCCAGTCCCGCGCCGTCCCGGATCAGCCGGTTGCAGCCCACGCTGGCCGCCGCGTCGATGGGTCCCGGCACGGCGAACACGTCCCGCCCCTGGTCCAGGGCGGCGTGGGCGGTGATCAGCGCCCCGGAGCGCACCGGGGCCTCCACCACCAAGGACGCCAGGCTCAGTCCGCTGATGATGCGGTTGCGCACGGGAAAATGCCCCGGCAGGGGCTCCGTTCCCGGCGGATACTCCGACAGCAGCACGCCGGTGGCGGCGATATCTTCATATAATCTGCGGTTTTCCGCGGGATATACCACGTCCACCCCGCCGCCCAGCACGGCGGCGGTGAAGCCCCCGGCCTGCAAAGCGCCCCGCATGGCGGCGCCGTCGATGCCCTTGGCCATGCCGGACACCACCACCGCACCCTGCCGGGCCAGCTCATAGCCCATCCGGTGGGCGCACCGCAGGCCATAGGGGGTGCAGGACCGGGTGCCCACCACGGCGATGGCCGCCTCCTCGTCAAACAGCGGCAGCGACCCCTTGCCGTACAGCAGCACCGGCGGGTCGAAAATGTCCCGCAGCCGGGCGGGATAGGCAGCATCCTGCATGGTCAGCAGGAAAATATCGCCCCGGGCGCAGTCCGCCAGGATGCGGTCCGCCCGGGTGAGGCTCTTGTCCGAAAGCAGCTGGGCCTGTCCCGGCGTCAGCCCCTCGGTCAGGGCCAGCTCCTCGGCGTCGGCATAGTATACGTCCTCCGGGGAGCCATAGCGCTCCAGCAGCAGAAGCCTGCTGCGGTTGCTGAGCCCCGGCAGGGCCGTCAGCCATACCCAGTATTTCAGCGCCGCCACGGCAGTCCCCTCCTTCCGTTTACCGCCAGCTTTCCCACAGCAGCACCGCCGCCGCAATGGCCGCGTTCAGCGACTCGCAGCGGGGGGACATGGGAATCAGCACGGTTTTGTCGCACAGGTCCAGCACCTCCCGGCTCAGGCCCCGCCCCTCGGAGCCGATGGCCAAGGCGCAGCGGGAATAGTCCGCCTGCCGGGCGTCCATGGCGTCCGGCCGCAGGGCCGCGCCGTACAGGGGGATGCCGCTGCGGCGCAGCAGGTCCCCCAGTTCCTCCGGCGTCACGCTCCACACCGGGCGGCGGAACACCGCCCCCATGGAGGCCCGGACGGTTTTCGGCCCGAAGGGGTCCGCGCACCCGCCGGTCAGCAGCAGCCCATCGGCGTCAAAAGCGTCCAGGGTCCGCAGCACCGTTCCCACGTTGCCGGGGTCCTGAACCCCGTCCAGCACCACATAGCGCCGGCCCGGAAGCGTTTCCGGCACCGGCAAAACCGGCACGCGGCAGGTGAACAGCACCCCCTGGGGGGTCTTGGCGGGGCTGATGGAGGCCATGACCTCCGGCGGCACCAGCACCTGCCGGACCTTTTCCGGCAGCGGCTCCGGCCACGGCTCCACCGACACCACGGTCTGCACCTCCGCCCCCCACTGGGCGGCCTCCCGCAGCAGCTTGGGGCTGTCGCACAGGCACTGCCCCGTCTGGCGGCGATAGGCGGCGGACCCGGCCAGCTTGCGGATATGGGTCATCAGCGGATTCTGGCGGCTGGTAATGGTCTCCATGCTTCCGGCTCCTTTCCAGCTCTTTCCCGGGCTTCTATATTTAATAGGTAAAGCCCGGTGTGTATGATTAGGTGCATTGTAGCATAACTTGATCCAAAATGCAACCACCGGAAAAAATCAGCCAGCCCAGGCCATGATCGGCGACGACCCGGTGCAGCTGTTCAGCAATTTCAGCCTGACCCACCCGCCGGAGCTCCAACTTCTATTACGAGCTGGACACGGACAACATCCGGCGCTTTCTTCGCGAGTTGGAGCATTATTTGCTGTGAGTTAATGCTTTTATCCTCCTATATTGGAAAAGACCCGCTGCCGGCTGAACCGGCAGCGGGTCTGAGACTGTCGAAAAACTCAGAAATCTTCCGCCATCGGAAAGGAAGATAGTTGCGAAAGAAACCCATCAGGGGTGTCTTTCGTTTGCAATCACAGGTTTTTCAGAACTTTTTAGTTCTGAAAAACCGCACTCAGCTTGTCAAAAAAGGCTTTTTTGACAAGCTGAGACCCGCTGCCGGCTGAACCGGCAGCGGGTCTTTGAATCCGACCAAAAGAGCAAAGGCATTATGACGAAAAATCCCTCCGCCGTTACGGCGGAGGGATTTTTGATTCAACTTGCGAGGCCCTTGCAGGAGCAATATTTTACTCGGTGACGAAGGGCAGCAGAGCGATCTGACGGGCCCGCTTGATGGCCTCGGTCAGCTGACGCTGATGCATGGCGCAGGTGCCGGTGGTCCTGCGGGGCAGGATCTTGGACCGCTCAGAAATGAAGCGGCGCAGCTTGGCGGCATCCTTGTAGTCGATGTGCTCGCACTTGTCCACGCAGAACTGGCAGACCTTCTTGCGCTTGCGGCCGGCGCCCCGGGGGGCTCTATTTTCGCGTTCCATAGCCATGGAAGAATTCCTCCTTTATAGAATTAGGTGTAACCTGGGGGTGATCAGAACGGCAGGTCGCCGTCCTCTTCGTCGATCTCGGCAAATTCGGAACTGCCGCCCACAGGGGCGGTGTAGCCGCCGGTGGGTGCGCCATAAGCCGGAGGAGCGGAGAAGCTGCCGCCGGCGGGAGCACCGTCCCGCTTGGAGTCGCCGAAATAGACGTTGTCGGCAACCACTTCCGCACTTCTGCGGTTGTTGCCTTCGCGGTCTTTCCAGTCACGGATCTGGAGCCGGCCCTCCACCACGGCCATGCGGCCCTTGGTGAAGTACTTGGCCACGAACTCGGCTGTGCTGCGCCAGGCCACCACGTCGATGAAATCGGTCTCCTTCTCGCCGCTCTGGGACTTGAAGTCCCGGTCCACGGCCAGGGAGAAGCTGGTGACGGCGGTACCGCTCTGGGTACGGCGCAGCTCAGGGTCCCGGGTCAGACGACCCATGATGAAAATCTTGTTGAGCATAAAACTGCCTCCCTTACTCGCCCTTGCAGACGATCATGGAACGCATGATGCCCTCGGTAATGCCCAGGATACGATCCAGTTCCTTGGGGAATTCCGGGCCGCTGGTGAAGCTCATCAGCACATAGTAGCCTTCGGTCTTGTAGTCGATGGCGTAAGCAAGACGGCGCTTGCCCCACTCGTCCACGACCACGTCGGAGCCGTTCTGCTCGGCCAGGGTCTGGAACTTTGCCACGGTAGCGGCAATAGCCTCCTCACTCTGTGCCGGGTCAATGATGTAAACGACCTCGTAGTTGGCGGAAATCTTAGCCATACTTTTGCACCTCCTTTTGGACTTATGGCCCTCACTTCCTGTGAGAGCAAGGATATGTCCGCATAAGCAGACTCATATATTATACTGGTTTTTCCGGGAAAGTCAAGGGCTTTCCACTGGATTTCCGACTTTTTTACCGGAGATTCAGGGCGGCCTTCAGCTGGTCCACCCGGTCGGTGCGCTCCCAGGTGACGCCCAGGTCCTCCCGGCCCATGTGGCCGTAGGCCGCCAGCTGGCGATAGATGGGACGGCGCAGGTCCAGATCCCGGATGATGGCGGTGGGCCGCAGGTCAAACACCTGCTCCACGGCCTGCTCCAGAGCCTCGTCGGACACCACGCCGGTGCCGAAGGTCTCCACCAGGACGCTGACGGGGCGGGCCACGCCGATGGCATAGGCCAGCTGCACCTGGCAGCGGCGGGCAAGCCCTGCGGCCACCACGTTCTTGGCCACCCAGCGGGCGGCATAGGCGGCGGAGCGGTCCACCTTGGTGGGGTCCTTGCCGGAGAAGGCGCCGCCGCCGTGGGGGGCGCTGCCGCCGTAGGTATCCACGATGATCTTCCGGCCGGTGAGGCCGCTGTCGGCCTGGGGACCGCCGATGACGAAGCGGCCGGTGGGGTTGACATAGAACTTGGTGTTCTCGTCCATCAGGTGGGCGGGAACGGTGGGCTTGATGACCAGCTCGATCATGTCCCGGCGGATCTGGTCCAGGGTGGCCTCGGCGGCATGCTGGGTGGAAACTACCACGGTGTCCACACGGACGGGCTTGCCGTTCTCGTCATACTCCACGGTGACCTGGGTCTTGCCGTCGGGGCGCAGATAGTCCACCAGGCCCTGCTTGCGGACCTGGGTCAGGCGCATGGCCATCTTCTGGGCCAGGGAGATGGCCAGGGGCATCAGCTCCGGGGTCTCGTCGCAGGCATAGCCGAACATCATGCCCTGGTCGCCGGCGCCGTTGTCCAGCTGCTCATCGGCGGTCTCCTTGGCCTCCAGGCTCTTGTCCACGCCCATGGCGATGTCGCCGGACTGCTCGTCGATGTTGGTGATGACGGCGCAGGTGTGGCCGTCGAAGCCGTACTTGGCCCGGTCATAGCCGATGTCCAGCACCACCTGGCGGGCGATCTTGGGGATATCCACATAGCAGTGGGTGGTGATCTCGCCCATGATGTGGATCAGGCCCGTGGAGGCGCAGGTCTCGCAGGCCACGCGGCCGTTGGGGTCCTGCTCCAGGATGGCGTCCAGAACGGCGTCGCTGATCTGGTCGCAGATTTTGTCGGGATGCCCCTCGGTGACGGATTCGGAGGTAAACAGTCTTCTTGCCATGATTTTTCGTGCTCCTTTGTGAAAAAATTTTGTGTTGTCAGAGTCCCCCCTACCGACCCGGAGCATGAAAAATGCACGCTCCGACTTTCGACGGATCGTGCTGGAAAATTGCTCCTCATCTGTCGAAGGACGAGCGCGGGACTATCACTTCCGCGCTCAGCATACGTCGGATTTGGCACCTTGCCTTGCAGGTTGCCGTGGTTTCATCGGGCCGATCCCTCAACCACTCTCGATAAGGTATGAACTTGTAGGGGGTCACTCTGCAATATCTAATATTAGCAGAAGTGATACGCTTTGTCAATAGGGAAAAATTTGCAGGGCGCTGCGAATGGGAGGACGCAGCGCCCTGCGGGAGAAAAGGGAGGGTAAATCACCTGCTCAGGTACCATACGGCGCCGCAGGCAGCCAGTTGGAGAAGGAAAATGGCGGGAATGCCCCAGCGGAAGTACCAGTGCCGGGTTTTGTGGTGAAACACCCGCATACCGGCCAGTGCCCCGATGCTGCCGCCCAGCAGGGGCAGCAAAAACAGCGTCCTTTCCGGCACGCGCCACCTGCCCCGCCGGGCCCTGCGCTTATCCGCGCCGTATACCCAGAAGGTGACCAGGTTCATCAGCATCAGGTACGCCGCCAGCCAGAAGGCCGGACGGGTCAGCAGCTGCGGCATTTGTTACGCCTGCTCCAGGGTCTGGAGGGCGCAGGCGGTCTTGGCGGCCAGGCGGGCGTTGTTATACACCAGCTGGATGTTGCTGTCCAGGCTGTCGCCGCCGGTGAGGTCCTTGACCCGGGCCAGCAGGAAGGGCGTGGTCTCCTTGCCGTGGATGCCCTGGGCCTTGGCATCGGCCAGGGCCTGCTCGATGGCGGCGTCGATGACCTTGTGGTCCATGGAATACTCCTCAGGAATGGGGTTGGTGACCAGCATGCCGCCCTTCATCTCCAGCTGACGGGCCACATGGAAGGCCTTGGCCAGATCCTCGGGGGTGTCGATCTCGTAGTCCACGGCGAAGCCGGACTTGCGGGTATAGAAGGCGGGCAGCTCCTTGGTGCCGTAGCCGATGACGGGCACACCCTTGGTCTCCAGGTACTCCAGGGTCAGGCCCAGGTCCAGGATGGACTTGGCGCCGGCGCAGACCACCATCACAGGCGTCTGGGCCAGCTCCTCCAGGTCGGCGGAGATGTCCATGGTGGTCTCGGCGCCCCGGTGCACGCCGCCGATGCCGCCGGTGGCGAAGATGCGGATACCGGCCATGTGGGCGATCATCATGGTGGTGGTAACGGTGGTGGCGCCATCGCGGCCCTCAGCCACCAGAATGGGCAGATCCCGGCGGCTGGCCTTGGTGACGGCGTGGCCGCTCTTGCCCAGATAGTCGATCTCCTGGGGGGTCAGACCGGCCTTCAGGCGGCCGCCGATGATGGCGATGGTGGCGGGGACGGCGCCGTTTTCGCGGATGATCTTCTCCACGTTCAGAGCGGTCTCCACATTCTGGGGATAGGGCATACCATGGGAAATGATGGTGCTCTCCAGAGCCACCACGGGACGGCCCTCTGCCACAGCCTGCTGCACCTCGGGCGCTACATCCAGATAACGATTCATAAGTCATTTACCTCCTGTTGAGAATTGTTTCAATGTTATCCCAGCTCATGGCCGGGTTGATGGTGGTTTCAGCCTCGCAGGCCAGAGCGCCTGCGCCCACGGCCCAGCGGGCGGTTTCGGCCAGGGAGTCGCCCCGGACCATCCGGGCGGCCAGAGCCGCCGCCACGGCGTCGCCGCCGCCGGTGGCATTGGCCACGGTGCACCGGGCGCAGGGGACCCATGCGGTGTCCCCGGACCGGTCGGCGGCATAGATGCCCTCCGCTCCCAGGGAGATATACACCGTGCCCAGGCCGGTGTCCAGCAGCTTCCGGGCCGCCTGGGCCGCATCCTCCCGGGTGCGGATGGATATGCCGGACAGCAGCTCCGCCTCCAGGCGGTTGGGCTTCAGGGCGGCCAACTTCCCCAGCACCGGCCGGAGCTTTTCGGCCTTGATGGTGGACACGGGGTCCGCCAGAATGGGGGCCCTGCAGTTGTCGCACAGCCACCGGATGGACTCCTCCGGCAGGTTGGTCTCCAGCACCACCAGGTCCGCCCCGTTGATGAAGTCCAGCCGCTGCCGCAGGAAATCCGGGGTCATGCGGTCATAGACGGCCATGTCGTTGACGGCCAGTGCCATGTCCCCGTCGGGGCCGCAGATATACAGATAGGTGCCGGTGCGGCAGTCCGGCAGCACGGCGCTGGCGCTCAGGTCCAGGCCAATGTCCTTGGCATTCTCCTGGACCCGTCGGCCGAAGTCGTCGTCGCCCATCACCGTCACCATGGCGGTGTGCTGGCCCAGAAGGCACAGGTTGTGGGCAATGTTCCGGCCCACGCCGCCCAGGGAGGTGGTCACATGGCCGGGATTGGAGTCCCGGGCCACCAGGGCCCCGGCGGATACCGCGCCGATGTCCATGTTTACGCCGCCCACCACCGCCACATACGGGTCGGTGCGGACGATGTAGCCCTTGCCGGTGATGCAGCCCTTTTTCATGAGGTTGGATATGTGTACCGCCACGCTGGAGCGGGTGATACCGGCCTTGTCCGCCAGCTCCTGCTGGGAGATCATGGGGTTTTCGCGGATCCACTCCAGCAGCTGGCGCTCTCGCTGGGTCACGGGCTCACCTCCTAAGCAAAAGTTTGTTTTCTAATCTGATGCTTATTATATACAGTTTCCCCTCCCCTGTCAACCCCCCGGCGCAGATTTTTTTCGTCGGCGTCAGTGTAGGCGCGGGAATTGCCGGTTCTCTCTTGGCAAGAGGCGTGATTTGCGGTATACTAATGGGAGAAATCAACAAAAATGAGGGAGAGAAACCATGGCAATCAAGCGGAAATTCCCGGCCAGGACGGCGACGGTCCATTGCAGCGGCGGCTGCCGGGCCAAGCGGGATGAAAACGGCGGCCTGCTCTGCGCCTACGGCTGCGTGGCCTGCGGGGCCTGCGTGGAGGCCTGCCGGTTCGGTGCTGTGCAGATCAATGATCTGGGCTGCGCCGAGGTGGACGAGGAGAAGTGCATCGGCTGCGGGGCCTGCGCCCGGAAGTGTCCCCGGGGGCTCATCGACCTGCGGCGGACAGAGGACCGCATAGCGGTGCTGTGCTCCAACCGGGACAAGGGCTTCGACCCGGCCACCAAAACCGGGGCCCGGACCGTGTGCGATGTCAGCTGCATCGGCTGCGGCCTGTGCGTGAAGAAGTGTCCCGCCGACGCCATCCATGTGGTGGAGTTCCGGGCGGTCATCGACTATGACCGGTGCCTGAGCTGCGGGGCCTGCGGCGGCGTGTGTCCCCGTCACGCCATCCGGGACCGCTTCGGCATCATCACGGAGAAGTGCTGAGATCCCTATTGCATCAAAATGCTGCAAAACCGGTGCCGGGCATCACGCCCGGCGCCGGTTTTTTCTATCCATATTATTGCCGCTTCATCTGCCGCAGGAACAGCAGCACGGCGGCAGCCAGGGCCGCGGCGGCGTAGGCCAGCACCCACCACAGGTGGGGCATGACGCTGGCCCAATCGCCGGACAGAGCCGCCCGGTCCAGCTCCACGGCGTGGACAAAGGGCAGCGCATAGGCGATGCGCTGGAAGGCCCCGCCCACCAGCTCCAGGTCGAACCAGGTACCCGACAGCCAGGCCGTCAGGTTGGTCAGCAGCGCGCCGCAGGCAGGTCCAGCAGCACCGCCCAGATCATCCGCACCGACACCGTCAGCCCCAGGGGGATCGCCGCCAGGTAGCAGACGGCCGCCTGCACCGCCGCCATAGGCGCCAGAGGCAGCACATAGCCGAAGATGAAGTCCCCGGCGGTCAGGGGCGCGGTATACAGCCGCTGCAGCAGGGCGCTCTCCCGGTCCCGGGCCACTAAGGTGGCGGAAAACAGGGCGATGAAGGCCAGGCCGAACACGGATATGCCCGGAGTCAGCCGGTCGATGGCGAACAGGTCCACCGGGACATTGGCCTGGATGGCGCTGAGCAGAAGCAGCAGCACCAGGGGGAAGCCCAGGCCGAAGGCCAGGTTCAGCGGGTCCCGCACGATCTCCCATGTGGTGCGGCGGCAAAGTGCCTGCAGCTTCATTTCCCCGCCCCCTTTACAATGGCGATGAATGCGTCCTCGAATTTTTCGTAGCCGGTTTGGGCCTTCAGCTCCTCCGGAGTGCCCAGGGCCAGGAGACGGCCGTCCTTCATGACCCCCACCCGGTCGGACAGAGCCTCAGCCTCCTCCATATAGTGGGTGGTGAGGATCACGGTGATCCGCCCCTTCAGCGCCCGGATCACGTCCCACAGCTCCGCCCGGGCCAGCACGTCCAGCCCCAGGGTGGGCTCATCCAGAAACAGAATTTCAGGCCGGGCAACCAGGGCCATGGCGATGCTCAGGCGGCGCTGCCAGCCGCCGGACAGCTTCCCGGCCCGGCGGGCCAGTACCGGCTCCAGGCCCAGAGTCCGGGCCAGCTCCTCCACCCGGGCCAGGGATTCCTGCCGGGGCAGACCGTGAACGCCGCACATCAGCAGGAGATTCTCCCGGGCGCTGAGGTTGGGGGCCACGGCGGTCTCCTGAGGGGATACGCCGATGCAGTTCTTGACGGCGGCGGTATCGGTGACCACGCTGCGGCCCAGCAGCCGGGCGTCTCCGCTGTCGGGCCGGGTCAGGCAGGACAGCATTTTGATGGTGGTGGTCTTTCCGGCGCCGTTGACCCCCAGCAGGGCGAACAGCTCCCCCTGCCGGACCGTCAGGTCCAGGCCGTCCACGGCAGTGATGGGCCCGTAGCGCTTGGTCAGGCCCTGTATTTCGATGGCGTTCATTTCTGCGCCTCCTTTTCCTTGAATCGGGCCAACACGCCCATGTATACGTCGGTCAGCGACGCGCTGATCAGCTCCGTGTCCCAGTCCAGAAAGGACGTGGCCGCCATGGAGGCGATGCCATGGACATAGATCCACATCTCCAGGTGGAACATTCGGGCGCTCTCCCGGCTGATGCCGGCGGCCCGCTGGATCAGGTCCAGCAGCGGCTCGGCGTCGTCCCCCAGCTGCCGGGTGACCTCCTCCCGGCTGCGGTCCCGCATAAACAGCAGCCGGAACAGGGGCTTTTCCTGCTGGGCAAAGGCAATGTAGGCCATGCCGGAGGCCTTGTAGGGGGGATATTCCCCGCTTTCCATGGCCCGGGCGATGGCCTCGCCATAGAATTGGTACCCGGCCTTCAGCACCTCCTGCTGCACCTCGTCCATGCTCCGGAACAGGCCGAAAATGGGCTTGGCGGAGCAGTCCAGCCGTGCAGCCAGACTCCGGGCCGTCAGGGCCTCGGGGCCGGACTCCCGGGTGATGTCCAGGGCGGCCCGGATGATCTCCTCCCGGGTGAATCGGACTTTCGGCGGCATAGGCGTATCCCCTCCCCTTCCCGTTAAATAACTAACGTTGCGCAACATGTGTTTCTTATTATAGTGCAAAATAGCCCGTTGTCAAGAAAAAGTTTCAGAGGCGGGGCCTTGCAGGCCCCGCCTCTGATGAAAGTGCAGATTTTATCCCCCGGCCGGGGGCCAAGGGTCAGCAGCCGCAGCCGCAGCCGTTGTTGTTGTTATTATTGCCGCAGCCGCAGCCCCAGCTGCCGCAGTTGCCGCACAGCAGGAACAGGATGATGATGGCGATGATGATCCACCAGCAGCAAGAAGAACCCTGATTGCACATAAATGTTAGCCTCCTATGAAGAATGTGGACCCGTGGTGGGGTCTCATTCCCATAGTATGCCGGGGCCGGGGAAAGGTGCGGTCAGCCGCGGGAAATGCGGTAGCTCAGGGTCAGCAGGGTGTCCACAAAGTGGACGTCCTCAAAAAACACGCCGGGAACCTCCGTGGACAGCTCCACGTTGGTGAAGTTCCAGAAGCCCCGGATGCCCAGGTCGATAAGCTGGTCCGCCAGGGGCTGGGCCACATTCTGGGGCACCGTCAGCACCGCCACATTGGGCCGGTAGCGGGCCACATATTCCGCCAGCTGGTCCATGGGGCGGATGGTGACGCCCCGGATCTGGGTGTCCACCAACGCGGGGGACACGTCGAAGGCGGAGTCCACCTGGAAGCCCACCTTTTCGAAATCGAAGTTCTGCAGCAGCGCATGGCCCAGATGGCCCACGCCGATGATGATAAGCCGGTGGCCGTTGTCGATGCCCAGAATGTGGCCGATCTCGGCCCGCAGCTCCGCCACGTTGTAGCCATACCCCTGTTGGCCGAACTCGCCGAAGCAGCTGAGATCCTGTCGGATCTGGGAGGCGGTGATGTCCATCTTGTCCCCCAGGGAGCTGGACGAGATGCGCACCACGCCCTTGTTGTACAGGTCATCCAGATACCGGTAATACCGGGGCAGCCGGTGGATGACTGCGTCAGAAATTTTTTGCTTTTTCATAGAATCTTCCTCTTCTTACCGGAACAACCGGCGGTTTATCCCCTCCGCCGGGTCCTCTCCACGTAACTTATGGGTATTGTACAACAAACGCCTATACTTGTCAACTTTTTTAACAATCTTTTTTTAAAATTTTCCTTTACAATTCGGGCAAAACCTGTTATAATCCTTTGAGTCGAAAGTGAATATGCGCCCGTAGCTCAGCTGGATAGAGCGTTAGACTCCGACTCTAAAGGCCGCTGGTTCGAATCCAGTCGGGC
>ENA-OYZF01000586-OYZF01000586.1-human-gut-metagenome-genome-assembly--contig:-NODE-586-length-14399-cov-13.979643_pt1 | contig 14399 bp, 7 predicted proteins | sample MGYA00244074_ERZ653472 | MGnify/ENA primary metagenome ERZ653472 (study PRJEB26926, sample SAMN06165179) | human gut metagenome | biome: ENVO:00009003; feature: ENVO:2100002; material: ENVO:00002003... | reverse complement strand
GTGGAACACGCCATCAAGTCGCGCACAGATGACGTGGTGGACTTCAAACAGATGGGCATCGACCACATTTTCATAGACGAGAGCCACCAATTCAAGAACTTGACTTTCAACACCCGGCATGACCGTGTGGCGGGGTTGGGAAACTCGGAGGGGAGCCAGAAAGCCCTGAATATGCTTTTTGCCATACGAACTATACAGGAGCGTACGGGCAAAGACTTAGGGGCTACGTTCCTGTCCGGCACGACTATTTCCAACAGTCTGACGGAATTGTACCTGCTCTTTAAGTACCTGCGCCCGAAGGAACTGGAACGGCAGGACATCCGCTGTTTCGACGCATGGGCGGCTATCTTCGCCAAGAAGACGACCGACTTCGAGTTCAACGTGACAAACAACGTGGTGCAGAAGGAGCGTTTCCGCTACTTCATCAAAGTGCCGGAGCTTGCCGCCTTTTACAACGAAATCACCGACTACCGCACGGCGGAGGACGTGGGTGTGGATCGTCCGCACAAGAACGAGATACTGCACCACATACCGCCTACACCGGAGCAGGAGGACTTCATACAGAAGCTGATGCAGTTTGCCAAAACCGGCGATGCCACTCTGCTTGGCAGGTTACCCCTGTCGGAAACGGAGGAAAAGGCGAAGATGCTCATCGCCACCGACTATGCGAGAAAGATGGCTCTTGATATGCGCATGATAGACCCGAACTACGAGGACCATCCCGACAACAAGGCAAGCCATTGTGCCAAGATGATTGCAGAGTATTACCACAAGTACGAGGCGCACAAGGGTACGCAGTTCGTGTTCTCCGACTTGGGGACATATCAGCCGGGGGAAGGATGGAACGTGTACAGCGAGATAAAACGCAAGTTGGTGGAGGATTACGGCATACCGGCAAGTGAGGTGCGCTTCATTCAGGAGTGTAAGACGGATAAGGCTCGTAAGGCGGTGATAGATGCCATGAACGCCGGGACGGTGCGCGTGCTGTTCGGCTCCACAAGTATGCTCGGAACGGGCGTGAATGCGCAGAAAAGATGTGTCGCCATCCATCACCTTGATACACCGTGGCGACCGTCCGACCTGCAACAGCGTGACGGACGGGGTGTTAGAGCCGGGAACGAGATTGCCAAGCATTTTGCCGAGAATAACGTGGATGTCATCATCTACGCGGTGGAAAAGTCGCTGGACAGCTACAAGTTCAATCTGCTGCACTGCAAGCAGACGTTCATATCGCAGCTCAAAAGTGGAGCGATGGGCGCACGTACCATCGACGAGGGAGCAATGGACGAAAAATCGGGTATGAACTTCTCGGAGTATATGGCGTTGCTCTCCGGCAATACCGACCTTTTGGATAAGGCGAAATTAGAGAAGCGTATCGCCTCGCTCGAAGGCGCACTGCAGGCGGGCAACAACTATACCTATACCGTCAAGGTACGCAACAAAGTCCTTGAAGTCAGCGAAGCCACCATTGCAAAGTGGAACGATATAGACGGCGGAGAAGTGAATGCTGGCCTGTAAGATATTAATAATTAATTGATTAGGGTGAAGAATTATGAGACATAGAATTTTTATTCCCGCAGCCACCGCACTGCTGTTCGCCCTCGCCGCCTGTACGCAGGACGAACTTGCTGGCGATAACCGTCTGCCCGAAGGTGAATACCCCGTAGTCATCCGTGCCACCGGACTGTCTGTAGAAGCAACGCCGCTGGCAGCCCCTTCCACCCGTGCCTCCGTGGACGGCGACTGGCATGGCGTCACTTCCGTGGCACTCAAGATGGGCGATGCGGTAAAGGAATACACCGTAACGGCTTCTACCGATTTCAAGAGTGCCACGCTTTCACGCGAGAACGACCCGTACTACTGGACCAGCCGCGACCCGGTTACCATATCGGCATGGTGGCCCTTCGACAATGCCGACATCACACAGATGCCTGCCGTGAAGGTGGCAGAAGACCAAAGCAAACTGGCTGACTTCCAAAACAGCGACTTCATCTCTGCTGAGAACCGGAAGGTGGAATTTAACAACCCGACTCTTGAATTTACCCACCGCACGGCACGCGTGACAATCGAACTGAAGCCCGGCACGGGATTCACGAGCGTCGCTGGTGCCATGGTGAGCCTCGTGAGCCTGTCCGCCGATAACGGCAACCCGACTGCCATCAAGACCTACAATGCAAGCGGCAACACCTACGAGGCACTGACCGCCCCGCAGACCGTTGCGGCAGGCAAGCCGTTCGTCAAGGTGGAACTCGGCGGCGGCACCTTCTACTTCCGTCCGCAGAACAACGTCGTATTAGAAGCGGGCAGCCGCTATAAATACACCGTTAAGGTGAACACCACTGGCTTGACGTTAGAGGGTTGCACCATCGGCAACTGGGCTGACGGCGGCGGCGAGAGCGGCGCAGCCGAGGATTTGGGCTACATCTACGACAGCAACACCAATACCTACACGGTCTATAACGCCAACGGCCTGATGAATGTAGCCGAATTAGTGAACGGAGGTAAGACCGACATAAACATTACCCTCGACAAAAACATTGACCTCACAGGCAAAGGCTGGACGCCGATAGGCACAGACTACGACAACGCATACACCGGTACCTTCGACGGCGGCGGCCATACCATCACGGGGCTGACCGTTACGACAAATGACGAATATGCGGGTCTGTTCGGCTATCTCAGTAATTTCAATAATGCCGCCGGTACGGTGAAGAATGTGGTGATGGAGGGCATACAGATAACATGCAATCACAGGTCGGGTTATGCCGGCGGCGTGGTAGGATATAGCTGGGGCACCATTGAAAACTGCTCGGTGTCGGGCAGCGTTAGCGCCACGGTGAGCGTCGGCGGTGTGGTGGGTGTTCAAAGGGACGGTTCCATCACCGGATGCAGTTCCTCTGCCACAGTGAAGGGAACGCTCTATGTCGGCGGCGTGGCAGGTTGGACGAATTTTGGTGCCACCTTGACCGCTTGCTATGCCACAGGCAACGTGATCATAGAAATAGCCCCCACACAGAATATCTCTGGCGGCGGTCTGGTAGGATTCAACGACGGAATAAGCCTCCTTTCCTGCTATGCCACGGGCAACGTAACCAGTACGGGTAGTAGCACTGGCTATGTACATATCGGCGGCTTTTTGGGAGATAACTACACTACCGTGACCGCCTGCTATTGGAAGAACAATCATGAACAAGGTATCGGCTACAATAGGAGAAGCACCAAAGTCACAGAGGTGGATGGCACCAGCGTAACCTGGCAGAACGCCGTTGATGCCATGAACACCGCCTTGCAGAACAAAGGCTCAGAGTGGCGTTACGAACTTAAAGGAGCATTGCCCACCTTGAGGAAGCAGTAAACCGTCGGGCGGAAAAAGTTCCGCCCGCAACGGAAAGAACCAGAGTAATAAAACAACAGATATAATGAAGACAAGATTTTTTGCACTTGCAGCGCTCGTCCTCTCACTTGCCGCCTGCACGCAGGACGAAGCGGGCTTCCTACCGGAAGGGGCGGAAGGCACACCCATCGTCTTCACCGCCACGGGGCTGAAACCCGCCGCGACAGCCATCGCCAGTACCCGTGCCCCCGTGGATGGGAACTGGGAAGGCGTGCAGAGCGTGGCAGTCCTGATGAACGGCATGGTGAAGACGTACAACGCGACGCCCTCCACCGCCAACCCCACCAGCGCCACACTGACCTCCACCGACCCGTACTACTGGACCAACCACAACGACATCACCGTCACGGCGTGGTGGCCCTACACCGCTGGCGAGACAACTCCGCCTGCGGTAAAGGTAAAAGCCAACCAAAGTGCCCAGAAAGACTTTGAGGGCAGCGACCTCATCGTAGCCGACGGACAGACGGTGACCTACGGCAGCCCCACGCTCCGCTTCACCCACCGCACGGCACGGGTGACCATCGTTCTGACGGACTACACCGAGGGGCTGGCATCCGTGCAGCTGACGGGCCTCTCCACCGAAGGCGACAACCCGGATATAATCGTCCCGTATGACAAGGGCAGCAACACCTACACCGCCATCGTAGCCCCGCAAAATGTGGCAGCTGGCACGGCCTTCATCGTCTGCACCTTCACTAACGGCAAGACCTTCGTTTATAAGATGAAGAATGCTACCGACTGGCAGGCGGGCGGTGAATATACCTACACCGTCTCCCTCGCTGCGGCAAAAGACCTGGGCTATACCATAGAGAGCAACGGCAGCTACACCGTGACCTCCGCCGATGGCTTGATGAATGTAGCCAAATTAGTGAACGGAGGTAAGACCGACATTAACATTACCCTCGACAAAAACATTGACCTCACCGGCAAAGACTGGACGCCGATAGGCACAGACTACGACAACTCATACAAAGGCACCTTCGACGGCGGCGGCCATACCATCACGGGGCTGACCTTTACGACAAATGACGAATATGCGGGTCTGTTCGGCTGGCTCAATAGAGCTGGTACGGTGAAGAACGTGGTGATGGAGGGCGTACAGATAACAAGCCATCAAATATATGGCGGCAGTATTGGCGGCGTGGTAGGATCTGGCTGGGGCACCATTGAAAACTGCTCGGTGTCGGGCAGCGTCAGCGGCACGGTGTATGTCGGCGGTGTGGTGGGTGTTCAAATAGGCGGTTCCATCACCGGATGCAGTTCCTCTGCCACAGTGAAGGGAATGGTTGATGTCGGCGGCGTGGCAGGTCAGACGAATTCGAGTGCCACCCTGACCGCTTGCTATGCCACAGGCAACGTGATCATAGAAATGGACCCCAAAAAGAATATCGCTGGCGGCAGTCTGGTGGGAATGAACGCAGGAAGCAGCCTCCTTGCCTGCTATGCCACGGGCAACGTAACCAGTACGGGTAGTAGCACTGGCTATATGCATATCGGCGGCTTTTTGGGAAATAACTACACCACCGTGACCGCCGGCTATTGGAAGAACAATCATGAACAAGGCATCGGCTACAATAGGGAAAGCACCGGAGCCACGAAGGTGGACGGCTCTGTCGTTACCTGGCAGAACGCCGTTGATGCCATGAACACCGCCTTGCAGAACGCAGGCTCAGAGTGGCGTTACGAACTTAACGGAGCATTGCCTACCTTGAGGAAGCAGTAAACCGTAGGGCGGAAAAGTTCCGCTCGCAACGGAAAGAACCGAAGTATAACCCCAATAAAGAAAGGAGGACGTGATGGAACACACGGTGTAATACTGGTGTCATTGCAGATATAAATTTTAGCCCTTCCTATTCTTATGCGCAGTCAGGAACAGGTCGGTGGTCTATTGGTCTTAATTATAGAGGCCTTGAAATTTATACCATTCATTGCCAATCCGGATGTGGTGCTATAGATATAAATAAATTGGTATCATCCGCAAATCACCCATTTATTATTGGTGGGGACATGAATATGACTCCAAGCGAATTATCAGAATATTTACACAGGTACCAGGAGTAGGCCGGGAAATAGTGCTAATTTTGCATGTTGTGGTATGCCAACACATATTTCAGGTCGAGAATTAGATTATTTCCTTATCGATAGCAGATTACAGCTAAGAACATGTGTACTAAGATATCATATGAAGGGTGGGGATCACTATCCTGTGATATTGATATTTAGTTAACCAATTATATTTTTCATCAACAAACAGTGTCGCTGCGATATAAAATATTTTTCGGCTATGCCATACTTATGGCGGTCATCGGTAGCATGGCCGCCATTCTCATCCATGAACCTGCGAAGTTCCACGACCTATATGCGTATGTTGAATAACGGTATTTACACAAACAGCAAATGGGCGAACAATTCGTTACCACTACCAAGCATTTCCGCAAGCTGCTTGCCGCAGGCTATCTGTTGATAGTCCTGCTGGTGGGCGGCATCATCTGCACGTGGCTCGGCGAATGGCGCGACTTGGAGTTGCTGGAACGGGAGAACCGTGAAATCAACCGCTTCCGCAAGGAAACACACGATGCGTATGTGGGTGTGGTGGAGTTGTCACTTTTGGGCGAGTCGGTGCTGGAATGGGACGATAAGGATGTGGCGGCATACCGGCGGCAACGGATGGCGGTGGATAGTATGCTTTGCCGCTTCAAGAGCCATTACGAATCGGTGCGCATAGACAGCGTGCACCACTTGCTGGAGGACAAGGAAAAGCGGCTGTGCGCCATCATGGAGGCTCTGGAACAACAGGCGGACATCAACCGCCGGATAGCCAAGCAGGTGCCGGTGATAGTGCAAACGAGCAGGCAGGAAGAGCCGAAGAAACAGAGGAGGAAAGGTTTTCTCGGGTTGTTCGGCAAGAAACAGGAAGCACCTCCGACGACGACCACCACGATGCTCTACACACTGAACCGTGATATGATAGCGCAACAACGTGCCCAGAGCCATCGTCTGTCGGAATATGCCGACAGCCTTGCCAGCCGCAATGCGGAACTGAACCGCCAACTGCAAACCCTTATCCAGCAGATGGACCACAAGGTGCAGGCTGACTTGCTGGAACGGGAGGCGGAAATATCCGCCATGCGCGAAAGATCGTTCTTGCAGGTAGGTATCATAACGGGTGTCATGCTGCTGTTGCTTATTATTTCATACATCATCATTCACCGCTATGCCACCCGCATCAAGCAGTACAAACGTAAGACAACAGATTTAATCGGGCAACTGCAAAAGTCAGTAAAACAAAACGAATCGTTGATAGCCTCACGCAAGAAAGCGATGCACACCATCACCCACGAGCTACGCACACCACTGACTGCCATACATGGATATGCGGAACTGATGCAGGACAACGAAGAAGAAAAGATAAGCGGTTATGCGGACAATATCCTGCAAGCCTCCAAGAGAATGACCGACATGCTCAACTCCCTGCTTGACTTCTTCCGCTTGGACAGCGGCAAGGAACAGGCGAATGTCCGTCCGTTTCGTTTGGAAAACATCGCGGAGCTGTTGCAAACGGAGTTTACGCAACAAGCAGAAGCAAAAGATCTTAAACTTACCATCGAGTGCCCGGAGGGTATTATCCTGAATGGCGACAAGGAGCGCATCATACAGATATGCGACAACCTGCTGGGCAATGCCGTCAAGTTCACGAATGCCGGAAGCGTTTCACTTGTCATAAGCTATGACGGCAATAGGCTGACCCTTGTAGTAGAGGACACCGGAACCGGCATGAGTGCGGAAGAACAACAGCGAGTGTTCGGAGCGTTCGAGCGGCTTTCCAACGCCGCCACGCAAGACGGTTTCGGATTGGGGTTAAGCATTGTGAAACAGATAGTCGGGATGCTTGGCGGCACTATACGCTTGGAAAGCGAAAAAGGAGAAGGCAGTCGTTTTACTGTGGAGTTGCCAATGAACACTGCCGATATTGGTATTGAAGAACAGACAGCCGCAGAAAGTCTGGCTCATATAGAAAGACCTTATTCTGTCATCGTATTGGACGACAATCCGATGGTATTATCCATGACAAAGGAAATGTATGCTGGTATAGGTGTGCATTGCGACACGTTCACCACTATTGGCGATGCAATGGAAGCCATGCGGCAGCACACATACGACCTCATGATAACCGATATGAAGATGCCGGAGATTAACGGCTATGAGGTGTTGGAGTTGTTACGCTCGTCAAGTGTCAGCAACTCGAAAGAGATTCCCATTGTCGTGGCGACCGCCTCCGGCAGTTGCAGCGAAGAGGAGCTGTTGGAAAATGGATTTACCGCCTGCCTGTTCAAGCCATTTTCCATTTCCGAACTGGTTGCTGTATCAGACAAATGCCTTTTGACAAGTACGGACAAGGATGAACTTCCCGACTTGTCCTCTCTGCTTGCATATGGTGACAAACGGGCGATGCTCGACCGTTTGATAACCGAAACAGAAAAGGATATGCAGGCTGTCCGGGAAATCATGGAGAGGAATGACCGCAAGGCGTTGGACGAATGGATACACCGTCAGCGAAGTTCATGGGCTGTTATCCGTGCTGACAAACCCTTGTGGAACCTGTATGAACTGCTGCATCAAGAATCTGAATGTTCCGAAATGGAATTGCGGAAATGCGTGGATGCCATGCTTCGTATGGGAACAGTTATCATAGAACTTGCGCAAAAGGAAAGGAGGTCGTCGGATGAAAGTATTTGTGATTGAGGACAACCCCGTCTATAACGATTATGTCTGCAACCTGCTGAAGAAAGACAGCTTCGATACTATGTCTGCATATAATCTTGCCACTGCCAAGAAACTATTGGCAAAGTCAGAGGTGAATGATATTGTCGTTGCCGACCTACGCCTCCCCGACGGTGAAAGCATAGAGTTGTTACGGTGGATGCGTGCCAACGACAAACAGCAGGTGTTTATCGTTATGACCAATTACGGGGAGGTGCATACGGCAGTGGAAAGTATGAAGCTCGGCTCAAAGGATTACATACAGAAACAGTTGTTGGAGGATAAACTGATACCGCTTATCCGCACCCTGCAAAAAGAACATGAAAAGCGACTACAATGGAACATTCCGATATTCGTCCGGCAGGGCGAAGCCTATCAGAAAATCAAGAAACGTGTGCGCCTTGTAGCCACCACCCGGATGAGCGTGCTGATACTGGGCGAGAACGGTACGGGCAAGGAACATATCGCACAACATATACACCAACAAAGCAAACTTGCCGATAAACCTTTTGTGGCAGTAGACTGCGGAGCCTTGTCCCCGTCATTGATACAATCCGCCTTCTTCGGACACGTCAAGGGCGCGTTTACGGGTGCCGAAGCAAACAAGACGGGGTATTTTCTGGAAGCGGATGGCGGCACGCTGTTCCTTGACGAAGTGGGCAACCTAACAATGGAGATGCAACAGATGCTGCTCCGCGCCATACAGGAACGCCGTTACCGTCCCGTCGGAGCAAAGGAGGACAAAACAGCCAACGTGAGGATAGTGGCTGCAACCAACGAGGATTTGCAGAAAGCCGTAACGGAAAAGCGGTTCCGGCAGGATTTGCTCTATCGCTTGCAGGAGTATGTGATAACCATGCCGCCCTTGCGCGACTGCCCGGAAGACATCATGCCATTGGCCGAGTTCTTCCGTGAAATGGCAAACCGTGAGTTGGAACGTGAAGTAAAAGGGTTTGCCGCATCTGCCCGTAATGCCCTGCTCGCCCATGCGTGGCCGGGCAACGTGCGCGAGTTGAAACAGAAGATACAGACGGCAGTCCTGCAATCAGAAGGCGATATGATAACCGAAGCCGATTTGGAACTTGACAATGAACCGTCCGCTACTTCCGCTTGTTTTACATTGAAGAGCGGGGATGAAGAAAGAGGACGTATCCTGCGTGCTTTGAAACAAGCAGCCGGTAACAAGAAAATGGCTGCAAAGATACTGGGTATCGGCAGGACAACGCTGTATAATAAATTGGTAGAGTATGGATTGAATGAAGAAAACTGACCGGAGTATGGCTGTAAATGGCAATAATTGATTAACTTTGCAATTGTATTTCAGAAAATAGCAGGCGATCGGGTAACTTTTCGCCGATGATATAGACATAAGACCGCAAGGCGTTTCGAGCGAAAATCTGGTAAATTGAAACTACGGAGACGATTGCGTGATGCTTATGCTATGCTTACGCATAGCGTGCATTCACGTACTCTCCGTAAAGGCTTTACCAGAGCCATCGCTTGAAAGTAGTGTGAATTGCACGCTACTTTTTTGCCTCGCCAAAAAGGAAAGAAAATACGTTATGGCGAAAATACAATTACTTGCCGTTATCTCAATAGATGGCTGTCCGATGAAACTGCATCCCCGGAAGCGGTTGCTTCAAACCGAAGATTACGGTATGGATGAAATACGTGCCAATGCCCTGTATAAGCTGACATCCGACTATTCGGTATCCGTACTTCAAGAATGGAGGGAGGAAGGTGGAAGCATTTGCCATTTGTTGGAAGTAACTGCCGGGAATACCGAATATGCCAACGGACTGTTACGGATGAACGTGATAGATGAAATCATACTATACGTTGTTCCAACCATCGACGGAAACGGAGCGCATTTTTTCAAGTCAGCACTACCTATGAATGACTGGCGGCTTATGGAGAACAAAACTTATAGGGACGGAGTAATCCGGCTTACCTATCATAAAGAGCCACGGGCATAAAATGTTCAGATTATGAACATCTTGGCGGGATTTCCGTGCTCAGAAAGTGAACACATGTTCAGAATCTGAACACATTTCACAAGGGATGCAATCAAGGATAAAATTATTTTTGAATTTTATCTTTCTGAAAAACAATGTAGTACAATTTTCTCACAATCTTTTCTCGTGTTTAGGGCTATGATTTGCACCATATATCAGTGTGCGCACACTGATAAACAAGTGTAAACCCTCAAAACAGAAAAGATAATGAACCATCTCATACTGGCGGAAACACAGTTTTTCGCCATGATAAACGGAAAAGACAACGGTAGCACGGAAACGGCATACGGCGGATTCGTGCAGGAAGTAATAAACCTGTGCTACGGCGGCAATGATGCCAAGCATATTATTGTGGCGTTGGCTTTTGCCGAAATCGAATTACAGCACCATCCACAGAACTTGTCGGTATCGGAGGAGAATGTCGTCACTGTGTATATCCGCAAGGCGTTATCCTTCATCCGAAAGATGCAGAAGATAGTATCCGCTTCTGCAATTACCTCCGTGCCACCACTAACATCCACATCCGAAACCAAAGCCACAGTCCCAGCCTTGCAATGGACCGGTAATGCCGTCGAGTTGGTAGAACTAATCTATGCCCTCTACGCCACCGGCTGCATCAATGGCGGCAAGGCTTCGCTGAAAGAGCTTGCTCCTGTCCTCTATTCCTTTTTCGGTGTGGAGTCCAAAGACTGCTACCGCTTCTATACGGACATCAAACGCAGGAAAAGCGACAGTCGCACCTACTTCCTTGAAAAGATGCAGGACAAACTGAACGCGAAGATGCGACATGACGATGAATTGGAGCGGATGAGGAGATAAACGAATGCCAAACAAAGGATAAGCGGCCGGATTATACGGTTTCTTATCCTTCTTCATTTACAATCACTCTATTATCTGCCGGAAAGCCGATTAAAATCATTAACTTTGCAAGTATTAATCAATGACGGATGAAAATAGATAACCTCGAAATATTGAATGGACTGATTGCCGGAGCCGAAGGCGGGACAGTTGAGTTCAAAGAAACTACCGGGCAGTTGGAGCGTGGAATGGAAACTCTTTGTGCCTTCTTGAACGGTACGGGCGGCACGGTGCTGTTCGGTGTAACCGACAAGGGAAAGATTATCGGTCAGGAAGTGAGCGACAAGACGAAGCGCGATATTGCGGAAACCATCAGACGAATCGAGCCGTTTGCGACCATTGATATATCCTATACAGACATTCCGGGAACGAACAAAAGTGTTATAGCTTTATCAGCGGAAGAACAACGATATATGCGCCCGTTCACCTATAAGGGGAGGGCTTATCAACGGATAGAGAGCGTTACATCTGCCATGCCGCAGGGTATATACAACCTGTTGGTTATGCAGCGAGGCGGAACCTATGCTTGGGATTCCATGCAAAATCCCGGCTTGAAAATATCCGACCTTGACGAAACGGCAATCTTGGGCGCAGTACGTGGAGGAATCAGAGGCGGACGTTTGCCGGAAGGTTCTATGCAGGAGGATGTCCGAACCATCCTTGAAAAATTTGACTTGTTGAATGATGGAAAGCTGAACAATGCTTCCGTTGTCCTATTCGGACGGAACTTCTACCATTATCCCCAATGTCTGCTCCGTTTAGCCCGGTTCAAAGGAACGACAAAAGATGAATTTTTAGATAATCAGCGTGTGACAGGCAATATATTCAACTTGCTGGATGCTGCAATGGCATTTTTCTTCAAGCATTTGTCCCTTTCCGGTAAAATTGAAGGTTTGTACAGAGAAGAGGAACTGAATGTGCCATATAAGGCATTGAGAGAATGTTGCATAAATGCTTTTGCACATCGTGTTTACCATCGCCCCGGCAGTTCAGTCGGGATTGCTATCTATGATGACCGCGTGGAGATTGAAAACAGCGGAACATTTCCGCCTGATATTACCATTGAGAAACTGTTGGGTGGCCACAATTCCGAACCACAAAATCTGATAGTAGCCAATGTGCTGTACAAAAGTGCAGTATTGGAGAGTTGGGGACGTGGCATAGCCCTTATGGTAAACGAATGTCGCCGTGTCGGTATTCCGGATCCGGAGTTTCATACCGACGGCAATGCTGTATGGATTGTGTTTCATTATACAAGAACTACAGTAGGACAAGACCCCACAGCACCCCCACAGCACCCCTATAGTAACCCCACAGTAACCCCACAGTTAGGAAAACTGTTGTCTGCTATTGGGAACAACACTCTCTCTGCTAAAGAAATCATGGAGAAAACGGGAATGAAAGATAAAAGGAATTTCTTAAAGAACTATATCCATCCGGCAATAAATTCCGGTTTGGTCCTTTCACTTTATCCCATAGGCTCCAAGAGTCCGCAACAGAAATACTATCTTACTGATAAAGGTAAAGGTTTCCTGCAACAATAACGGGTATGGCTAAAAAGAAGAAACATAAGAATGATGTAAAAACTGATTTACCGATAATCATGGATTATGGTATCGGCAGTATATCCGTTTATGACCCGGCAGACATAATGCCATACAACGAGCCGCCAATTAGCGAACAAATCCGCTTCAAGAAACTCGGCAAAGAGATGAAATCCGAGTTCAAGTGGCTGGTATCTTCCGTAGTGATTGAGTATTGGCAAGAAAACCGACAGATACCTTTCGGTGAAGAAATGTCGAAACTCAGAACCAGACTGTTGAGAATGTTTGCCGAAGAATACAGCATACTGCTTAAAGACGATACAGAGCTGAAAAATTATTTGCTGACGCTTGCCATTACCACCATCAACAAGCATCTCAAATCTGAGAATAAAAAGAGGGTGTCAAAACTCTCTTTTTAACAAAATTACCCTTGCTACAGATATCTGTGACAGGGGTAATTTTCATATTTTGGGTGTTTTGACACATCCCCTTTTTCATATATAAAGGAATCTGTTATTTCTGCTGCAACAGGTGTTTCAAGTTTTCATCATTTGCGATACGTTCCAGTTCCTCTTGAACAATCTGCTTCACTTCCTCCTTGATGCGCCTGTAATTCGCCTGAACCGTTTCCTTCATGCGGTCGTTGCCGTCCCCGTCCGTAAAGTCGGTAATGACGGGGATTTTCTTGTAGGCTTTCTCCTCGCGCTTCACCTTCTCGGCATCCACGACAATCTCGCAATGGAAAATCTTCTGCTCGATACGCTCGTTGAAGTTGTCGGATACCGAACCGACAAACATACCCTGCGTCAAGCCGGAAATCTTGCTCGGCGGGATGAGTGAATCCATCTGCGTGTTGATGGAGGTGGAAACATCCTGCCGGTTGATGGAAATGGACTGCCGTTTCTGCAACACCTTACCGAAGCGTTCGGAAAGCGTCTTGGCGGTTTCACCCACCACCTGACCGGAAAAGATATTGCCGACGGTGTTCATCACGACCTTCGCTTCTTTATCACCGTAGTCGCGCACCAACTGGCTGAAATCCTGAAAGCCCAGACACACGGCAACCTTGTTGCTTCGCGCGGTGGCGATAAGGTTGTCCAACCCCTTGAAATAAATCGTGGGCAGCTCGTCGATGATGACCGACGACTTCAGCATCCCTTTCTTGTTGATGAGTTTCACGATACGGGAGTTATACAGACCGAGAGCGGCCCCGTAGATATTCTGACGGTCGGGATTGTTGCCCACACAGAGTATTTTCGGTTCTTCGGGGTTGTTGATGTCCAGCGTGAACTCGCTGTCCGACATCACCCAATAGAGCTGCGGGGAAATCATCCTTGACAAAGGGATTTTCGCGCTTGCTATCTGCCCCATCAACTGCTCCGCAGCCCCTCCGAGCCATGCGTCCATGAACGGAGAAAGATAGTTTTCCAATTCCGGGTAAGAGGTCAGTATCGGGAAAATATCCTCATAGCGGCGGTTCAGGAACTCAATCGCATGGGGGAATGTACAATACTTGCCGTTCTGGAAAATTTTGAGATACCAGATAATAGCCGCGAAAAGGATGATGGGCGATTCTACGAAAAAGTCGCCCTGCTTTTGCACCCAACTTTTATTTAAGTTGAGCATAATGGTGTACGCACTCTCATAAGCGTCCGTAATATCCTCCATGAAGTCCGGGTGAATGGGATTGCAACGGTGCGAACGTCGCGGGTCATCGAAGTTTATCACATAAAACTTCGGTTTCACCTTGTAGCCCTCCGGGTGGTTCAGCAGATGGTTGTATGCTATCGTGGACAAGTCGCTGAATTTGAAGTCGTACACATACAT
>ENA-OYZF01000573-OYZF01000573.1-human-gut-metagenome-genome-assembly--contig:-NODE-573-length-14609-cov-11.726810_pt1 | contig 14609 bp, 5 predicted proteins | sample MGYA00244074_ERZ653472 | MGnify/ENA primary metagenome ERZ653472 (study PRJEB26926, sample SAMN06165179) | human gut metagenome | biome: ENVO:00009003; feature: ENVO:2100002; material: ENVO:00002003... | reverse complement strand
TTCTGTATAGGCAATATCGACCTGCCCGACATAGTTGAAGTAAATATCAACCTTTTGTGTCCTTGCTTTTCCCACACCCTCTGCTTCATAAACCACAATCTTGTCAATGAGTTCAGCAAACATCAAATCGGAAATTTCTGTCGGCTCTTTGCACTTGCGAATTAAAGAAATGAAATGCTTAATATCAACAGCATTTACTTTTTCTTCGGTAAGTTCCTTTTCCATTTCCTCAATCTTCGTTTCCAGCTCAGCCTGTTCGTCATCGTACTGCTTCATCAGTTGCTTATACTGTCTTTCGGGCAGTAATCCCGAAACAAGATTTTCATACAAGCCACGAATAAGTTTAGACAATTCATCGTATCGCTTCTGAAAACGGTGCAATTCCGATTTATTGTGCTTTGGCTTTTCTGTCTGCTTTTCATTCCAAAGTGCTTGAAGTTCCTTCGCAAAGGCTTCTTCGTCATTCAGAACAAATCTTGATAATCGTTTGACAGCCGATAATATCAAGGCTTCAACATTATCAGCACTAATTGAATGGGCAGAGCAGGAGTTTACTTTGCTTGCATATCCGCCGCAACGGTAAGAATACTGCACCGAACGGTCTTTTTTACTGTAATGCGTTTGCAGGGTCATTCTTCTGCCACAATCCGCACAGTACAGATAACCGCTTAAACGGTTGCTATGCGTACCTTTGGCTGCTGTCCTGTTCGCTCGTTTCTTTCGCTTCTGAACGCTGTCCCAAAGTTCCTGCGAGATGATAGGCTCGTGCGTATTATAAAATACATACTGTTCATCTTCATCGGTATTCTTTCTTTTGTGCAGTTTGAAATTGGTGCTGACCGATTTACGCAAAACAGTATGACCGAGATATTCCTGTCTGCTTAAAATCGCTCTTATGGTTGACATTCCCCAAAGATACGGGTCTGAAAACTTTGTTCCGTTATACTGTTCGGGGTGATATTCCTTTGCGTGTGCAGCCGGAATTAAAACCTTTTCTTCGGTAAGCAATTCAGCGATTGCTCTCGGACTTTTGCCCTCGTTGGCAAGCAAAAAGATACGCTTTACCACCTCAGAAGCCACAGGGTCAACGACAAGCGTTTGTTTGTCGGTTGCTAATCGGTTATATCCATAGGGAATTGAACCGCTACAACGCTTTCCGTCTTTCATACGGGCGTCAAACACAGCCTTGATTTTATTGCTTGTGTCTTTTGCGTACCATTCGTTCATTATATTCAAAAATGGGGCAAAGTCATTGTCAGAAGCATTATTGCTGTCGATACTGTTATTTATCGCAAGGAAACGGACATCTTTCTGTGGGAACAGAACTTCCGTATAAAAACCGACTTGCAGATAGTTTCGCCCTAATCGGCTCATATCCTTAACAATAATCGTTGCGACATTTCCTGCTTCTACTTCCTTAATCAACTCCTGAAAACTCGGACGATTGAAATTTACACCCGAAAAACCATCGTCAGTAAAATGACGGATATTCGTAAAACCATTTCTTCGGGCGTAATCTTCCAAGTATTGCTTTTGATTGGTGATTGAATTTGACTCACCATTAAGGTCATCATCTCTCGACAAACGCTCATAGAGTGCTGTAATCTTTGAACTCCTTGACATTCTCTTATCCTCCTTTCCTTATGTAATCCGATTTAGCATTACAGGGATTACTCCCTCTGCTAATAGGAGAAAATAGGGGTACAAAGCGGAACTGTTTTTCAAGAAAATCAAAATATTTTTTTGAAGTTCCAAGACCGATTTTGATAGCCTATTTTCAATTTAGAAACGCATTATTTATCGTCCTACTAAAGTATAGCCCTCGGGAGACAGCTCGATGGCGGTGACAGTCTCGCCGTAGTTCGCCGCCCAGCTGTCGAAGTGCTGTAAGCCCTGCTCCTGCAAGGCGTTCATCTGCAAATACCGCTGGATGGTGTAAAGCTCCACCATGCTGTTGGAAATGGGGGTGCCGGTGGCAAAGACAATGCCGCGCCCTCCGGTGATCTCGTCCAAATAGCGGCACTTCATAAAGAGGTCTGAGCTTTTCTGTGCTTCGGTCTGGGCAATACCGCCTACATTCCGCATTTTCGTGTAGAGAAAGAGGTTTTTGAAATAATGGCTCTCGTCGATGAAAATTCGGTCAACGCCCAACTCTTCAAATGTGACCACATCGTCCTTGCGGCTCTGGTCGTTCAGCTTGTCGATCTTGGTTTGCAGGCCCTTTTGGGTTTTCATCATCTGCTTAATGGTAAACCGTTCAGCGTTTGCCTCCTTTGCCTCTGAAATTCCCATCATAATTTCGTCGATCTGCTGTTCCAGAATGGCCCGCTGGCGCTCTACACTCATGGGAATCTTCTCGAACTGCGAATGCCCGATAATAATGGCATCGTAGTCGCCGGTGGCGATTCTGCCACAGAATTTCTTGCGGTTTTTGGTTTCAAAATCCTTACGGGTAGCGACAAGGATGTTCGCTGCCGGATAAAGCTGCAAAAACTCAGTGGCCCACTGCTCTGTCAGGTGGTTTGGCACCACAAAAAGAGATTTCTGACACAGGCCCAGCCGCTTTGACTCCATCGCCGCCGCGACCATTTCAAATGTCTTGCCCGCGCCCACCACATGGGCCAACAGGGTATTTCCCCCGTAGAGAATGTGCGCGATGGCGTTGACCTGGTGCTTGCGGAGCGTGATCTCCGGGTTCATGCCTGAAAAGCTGATGTGACTGCCATCATACTCACGGGGACGGTTGCTGTTGAACAGAATATTATAGGTCTTACAGATGGCTTCGCGCCGGTCAGGGTCTTTCCAGATCCACTCAGCAAAAGCGTCTTTAATGAGTTCCTGCTTGCTCTGCGCGATAGCGGTTTCTTTCTTGTTGAGGACAGCGGTTTTCCTGCCATCGGCATCGTACACATAATCGAAAATACGGACATCTTTCAGGTTCAGGGTGTCCTCGATGATTTCATAGGCGTTGATGCGCTTGGTCCCGTAGGTGCTGAACGCCTTCACATTGCCGGGGTCCATGCCCTTGCCCTCCATGCGCCACTCGCCGGTGATGTTGGAGTAATGCACCTCGATGCGCCGTTGAGTGCTGCGCGGAGTTCCCAGCGTTTCAAAAGTAAACTGACGTACATATTCCGTATCCAGCCATGTAGCGCCCAGCCGGACGGAGATCTCGCTGGCGGTGAGGTCGGTGGGCTGCACCTGCGCGAGCGCATCAGCGTTGATCTGATACTGCGGGTCCTGTTTTGCCTTGCCTTGGGCAACCGCCAATTTCTGACGCACATTGCCGGAGAGGTATTCATCCGCAGGCAGGTATTTCTCATGCCCATCGTTTTCGCCGGTGTAAGCGGGGTTCAGGAACACCACGCCGGTCAACTCAGAAAACAGCGTTTCCTCATCCTTGCCGGTGAGCCTGCCCATATAGTCCATATCCACATGGGCTTTCTCCCCAATGGACAGGGCCAGGGCCTCCACCGCTGTGTCTACCTTTTCAGCGGGTTTGTGACTGCGAATGGTACGCTTGGTGAACAGGTCCGCCTTTTTTTTCAGGTTCCGGTCCTCGTCCAGAATTTCCAGTGAACACAGCAGGAAGTAGGAGCTGTCCTGGTCAAACGCGATGGCGTTACCGCGGGAATTGATCAGACCGTATTTCCGGGTGAAGGCATCGTAGAGGGTATTCAGCTTGGCTTGCTGCGCTTGTATTTCTTCATCGGGATAGTCCTCGGTCTGATACTCCAGCAACGTCCGCACACAGTCCCGCAGCTCGATCATGCCGCGGATTCTGCTCTCTGCCGTCTTGGATACCTCCACGGGGTTCATCCGGCTGTTTTCCCGGTAATAGATCTGGCCCGCTACCAGTGTATAGGAAAAATTGCGGACAGCGGGGTCGGCCTCAATGGAATGATCCTCGCCCTCCAATTCTTCCTCCCGGTCATAAGCGGTGATCTCGCCGTGGATATTTTGAACGGCCTCCGCCAGCAGTGCTTCCAACGGCTGCTCCGGGTACGGCTCACAGGTAGGCGTGGGGCCGAACGGCCCGGACACCATCTTCATCTCGCCCAAGATCATATCCGGGTGGTCGATGAAGTAGCTGTTCATCTGGATGCCGTCCTCGTTGGTGGCAAGGTGTACCCATTCGGGTTCTATATCCACCATTCGTTCCCGCTTTTGAAGGAACAGAATGTCTGAAACGACCTCGGTTCCTGCCGCGGCCTTGAACGCATTGTTGGGCAGGCGGATCGCCCCCAGCAGCTCCGAGCGCTGCGCGATGTATTTTCGCGCGCTGGCGGTGCGCTTGTCCATGGTGTAGCTGGAGGTCACAACAGCGATGACGCCTCCTGGTCTGACCTGATCCAACATTTTGGCCACGAAATACTCATGGATGGGGAAATTCAGCCGGTCATAGCGTTTATCTGCCACATGAAACTGACCAAAGGGGACATTGCCGATGGCAACATCAAAGAAATTATCCGGAAAGGCGGTTTTTTCAAAGCCCTGCACCGCAATACTGCTGCGCTGGTAGAGCTGGCGGGCGATGCGGCCGGAGAGATCGTCCAGCTCCACGCCGTACAGCTTGCTGCCGCTCATGCTTTCCGGCAGCATACCGAGAAAATTGCCAATGCCGCAGGATGGCTCCAGAATGTTGCCCTGCGTGAAGCCCATCTGCCCCAGAGCGGCATAGATGCCACGGATGACCACAGGCGGCGTAAAGAACGCCGTCAGCGTGGATTCGCGGGCGGCGGCGTATTCGGCATCGGTAAGCAGTTCTTTCAGTTCAGCGTAACGAGGATTTTTCTCGTCAAAGAAATCGGCCAGTCCACCCCAACCTACATACTGTGCCAGCACCGCCTGTTCCTTCGCTGTGGCGGCTCGGCTCTCTGCCTCCACGGTTTTCAGGGTACGGATCGCGTCCAGATTGCGCTGAAAACGCTCCAGCGGCGCACCCTCTCCGATATGGTCATCGGTGATGCGGTAGTTGCTGCCGTTCTGGTCCAGCGGATAGGCAAGCGCGTTCTGCTTTTTCTTTTTCGGCGGGGTGAGCGCCGCAGGCGGCTCGTCCGTCTGCGGTGCTGCGGTTTCCTGTGCAATGTCCGATTGCTCCATGTGAGAGCGGACATATTCGATGGATTCCTTTCGGAAGATGGGAAATCCCGTTCCGGCCTCAAAGGTCACGTCCCGAAGGGATACCCTTTGCGTATGATCGTCTACGCTGTCCACTTCAAACTGCCGCCCATCTATGGTCAGGCGTGTACCGATGGAGAGCGGTTCGGGGACTTCCGGTTCCATGGGCATTACGGGCTCCGGTGGCATTGGCATGGTTTCCTCGGAGGGTGTCGCAGCTTCCCGCACCAACGCCGCTGTCGGCTCATTGGGTACGGTCGGTGTCAGTTGCCCATCGTGCCGGTGATTGAACAGGCTGAACTCACCGTTTACATAGGCATAAAGTTGAAAATGAGTTTCATGGACAAATTCATAGTGGCGGTCATCTTTTTGCATTTCACCCAACCGGGCATTCAATGCGTCCATGAGCCACATTGCAGTGGACTTATCCTGCAATTCTTCTTCAATCAGCGGTACCGCCTGATAATAATCCATGCCCATGTAATAGGGACGCGGCACATTGTCCGGTGCATTGTACAGACTGGAGTAAATGGCCCGCGCCACCTGTCTCCGCTCATATTCCGGGATCTTTGCGATGGCATCCTCGCCGGGGAATCGTTTCTGTGCGATCAGGCGCTCATACTCCTTGACCACATTGGGGATGGTCAGATGGACGGTATCATATTTCTTGAAATTATAGTCGCGCTCATACTCCAGCCCTTTTGATGTTTTCGTGTGCTGGTATCCGGCACGGCCACCGCCGCTGTACTCACCAAAGCTGCCCTTGATGAATTTCTGATGTTCCTCCGGCGTGTGAGGATAGCAGAAGTGAGAATATACGGCCAGTCGGCTATCCAGATGGTCACAGAGGAAAAAACCGTCGATCTCGTCTTGTGTGATGAACATTTTGCACTGACGCAGGAAGCTGGGCTGAGCATCAAAGTGCCGTTCCTCGTATGGCAGGTCATTGAGGATGATGCCGATGCGGTGGGTGCTATACGCTGAAAGACGGTAACGCAGAATGGATGGATCATCATAATAAGCGTAGAGAAAAGCGTGGTATTCCTGCGCCAGCATTTGTAGGCCACCATCCGTCTTTGCGAACGCGACCATGTCCTCGTCCAGTTCCGGGTAGCCCTTGTGCTGGTCGTGGATCGCCAATGTCTGCGGGAAAAGGCCCTGTGCGCGGCCTTCTTCATTCAGGTCACGGGCCGTCATCAAAAGTGCGTCCATCGCTTCGTGCAGCACCTTGTCCGGGGCCTGCGCCAGCTCGGAGGCAGAGAGATAAGTCCCAGCCTCCAACAGATTCAGAATACGGGCCGACGCCTGTTCCCATGTGACCATGGTTTTGCTGTACCCGGTGCGGACGCTGTCCCCTTGGGCGAGGTGGATGCCGTCCTCCAGAAACCACACGGCATATTTGCGGCCTTCGTATTCAATGCCGCGCCCGTTCGCCCTGCCAAACTCCCGGCGCAGAAATGATATATTTTCCGATTCTGGCCGCTCCCGCATATAAAATACGGCGATGCGCTCCGCACTGTTGGGTTCATTGCCGCCCGTGCAGAGCGCCAGATCAATGACCTCCTGCGGCACCGTGCGGGCCGGGGCCAGAATGCCGGTGGCTGTGTCTGCCGGAGCCTCGTACACCGGGGCGTCGCCGCCCATGTCGAATAGGGCAAGCTGCTCTGCCATCACCGGCGCATTTTGCAGGCCCAGCTTGATTTTGTACTCGCCACGCTCGATCAGGCCCTCGGTCATTTCGGTGATGACCGGCCATGAAAAAACGGACTCTGAGGTGCGGGAGAGGTAGCTGCCCTCCCACATCAAAAGTCCGTCTTTCTCGGCATGGTAGCCTGTCCGAACACCGTCGGTCAGGACTTCCACCCATATATCGTTGTAGCTGTTTTTGAGAAATTCCGTCCGTTCTGCAAAATTCTTGTGCGCCTGAAAGTATTCAAAAATCTCCTGCCGCTTGTGCTTGCGCCCGCCGTCGTCCAGCAGGTTCGCTTCAATAAGGTGCATATCCAGAAAGGCGGGCAGCTCTGCGGTATTTTGCTGTGCGGTGTCATGCTCCAGTGCAAAGGCTGCGGCCTGTTCCTTCGCCTTTTCGTCCGGGTAATCACCGTAGACACGGAGGCACTTGTGTGTTTCAGCATCATAGACGGCAGCGCCGTCGTATGCAAAGCCGTCTTCCTCCATCGTACCGGCAACATAGCCCTGCGCCGCTGCTTCTGCTTCCTCCAGCGTTTGATAGTCCAGCTTATCGTCAAAGCCGTTTTCAAAATGGTGATAGGCAGCGACCTGATACGCTCTTGTGAGCGTACGTCGGGTCTTTGGCTCGATCCGGAGCATTTCAATTTCTTCTCCGGGCTGCTTGTCCGCCAAAATAACGGGCTTATGCAAGGCGTCCAGCTGTGTAAGCTGATCTTCCATCTCAACATGAGGGATAAAGCAGACGGAGATCCGATTAGGCGTTCCTATCCGCTCCCGCTGCGTCACCTTGACATTTGAAAATGTTTCCAACAGCCGCGCATCCTCCTGAAATGAGAGGTATCCATCTCGCAGCTTCGTAAATATGATCGCGTCTGGTTGTTGCCGCTTTACTTCACGGTACAGCGTATAAAATTCCCCAATGGCCGGAAGGGTTTCCGCAAGATTGCCGCCGTCCGTATCAGATCCGATTGCGGCAAAGGCAGGAAGCTCATCACTTCCTGCCTCTGTGGGTTCTTCGGTTGTCAGGCGTAGATCAGGTCGCTGAGCACCAGTTCCTCCGCGCTGTGCCGGAGATTGTTCATCAGGCCCGTCCAGCGCAGGGGATCGGTCGCTTTCAGTTCCTCCGTCACGCCCTCGTTCTGTGCCATCTGCGCCACGGTCTGCTCCACCATCTTTCGCGCGGTCTGCTCGATCTCCGCCAGATGCTCCGTCAGCTTGCCGCTGGTTTTCAGGTTGGTGTAAAGCACCCTGCGGTGCTTTTTCAGGTACTCTCTCCGCAGTTCCGCGTACTTGCCCAGATGCACCTCCGGTACGCTGGGCATCATCAAATTCGGCACCTGAAAGCCGTCCTGCATCCGATAGGTCACTTCCATGATGTTCGCTCCTTTCGTGTCCTGTTGTTTCGTGTCCTGTTGTTTCGTGTCCTGTGCTGTTATCATATCCGCTCTTTTCGGCATTTGCAAATAATTGCTCCCGCTGGGCCTGCATGACCGTGCGGCTGATCTCCCGCAATCCCATCTCCGCGATGTCGCTGGTGGCGATGCCCAGGGCGTTGATGGTGGGCGGCGTGTTGAATTCGTAGACATGGGCAAATTCGTCAGCGGTGATATGATCGTCCGCCCGCAGGCCCAGCCGGGTCATCAGCATATAGGCCACGCTGGCCTCCAGCGCGTCCCGGTAGAACGCCTCTAAATTGAGGTCGTCCAGTTCCTCCAGCAGACTGTCCTCCCGGCACTCCCGCAGGTCTTGCAGGTAGTCCGTGAAGTTGTCCGCCACGGCGTTGTGGCAGGCGGAGCGCACCGCGTCCGCAAGATTTTCTTTTTCGGCCAGGTTGCCGAAGGTGGCCTCCAGCGTTTCGATGACCTCCGGCTCAAAGGCTGGGTGCATCGTCCAGATGGGCAGCGGACGGGCAAAACGGGACGCATGGGTGTCCGACACGTCGAAGTAGAGCTTCAGGCAGTTTTGCCCGTCATCACCAAATACGGCAATGCTCTTGGCTCCACGGTTGACCCAGCGGCCAAACTGACGATTCCAGCGCTCCATCTCAAGGACCGCCGTGGCGTCCGGGCGCTGGGCGTAGATCAGAATCTGATCATCGAAGGGACATTTGTAGTTATAGCAGGCCGCGCGGAGAAAGCCCGTCCAGCTTTGATAGCTGCCGGTGACGCTCTGCACGGTCTGGTCATATAATTCTGTGATAAGCTGAAATTTTGTAGGCAAGTTGGCACCTCCTATCTCTCCGGCTCCGCCCGCTTTTTTACTGCAAGCCGGTCATTCTTTTGCTGTTCTTTTTGGGCCTTTTCAAATGGCTTCCGCTGATAGCAATAAATATAAAACTGGTAATCACCTTTAACTGGCGTACAGCGGAGCATATACACATACCGCTGTGTTTTCGCCATGAATCCGCAGGAAGGAAACATCGCGCTCTTGATGGCGCAGGTCCTCCCATAGCGGTCACAGCAACGGTTCATGGCGGCAAAGTCCCGCAGTGGGGAATCCGGCTGTTCCCGCAGCCAGTTCACGGTGCGGTTAATATCGGCCTTAAACTCCGGCGTGTTCAGCGTGTTATGCTGGTGGGGCCACCATGTTGTGTAAAACTGCTTGCCGCTGCCAAAATCACCCCGCAGGTGTCCAATACAGCCAGCGGTCTTGTCCTGTTCCTCACTGCGGGAGAAGTAGAGGTCATGCAGACTTGGATCATTGACGCTGTAAAAGTCAATGACATCTTTCTCGCTGGTGGGATACTTCTGCTGAAATTCCGAAAGGGTGCGACACTCACCATCCAGAAAGGAAAGGCTGTCATTCTCCATTGGAATCCACCCATCAATGGGAAGCTGGAACGGCTCACGGGTAAGGACAGTACCATAGTAATTGACCACAATGTTTCGGGACAGTTCTACTGGCTCACCCCAATCCTCATCCCCGTGGCGCAGCTCGTAGCGATATACGCCCTCCGGCACAGTGGCTCGGTCAATGCGGCATTCCGTAAACAATGCCGGTCGGTCAAAAATCGTGACCTCCTGGTAGGTCACCTTCCGCGCGTCATAGTTCATCTGGCTTCACCTCGTTCTTTGTGTTTCTTTTGCACTCTCTGTTGTGCCAAAAACTCCGGGGCCTTCTTGAAGCCGATGGTATCTGCGTAGTAGGCAGTTTTCCTTCCCCCCTGCGTCAGTACCACGATGTCGCTTACGGACATGGAACGCATCCGATGGGCGAAGGGGCGGGAATCCCTATTGTGCTTTGCCCACAGATCCTCCAGCGAATTTCCCTTTGCGTACATACCGGCGTAAGAACGCTGATAATCAGCACTCCGAAGTTTCCCCTTTGCCGCCGCGTAAGACCGGAAATAGTAGTCCACATCAGCGGTTGCGGGGATTTGGTAGATTTCATAGGTGCAGATCTCGCCGCTGATTTTCGGCGCGCTGGGAACATAGGTGTTGCCGTTGCGCTCCTGCGTTTCCGCAAACTCGCGGATATGGTAGACGGAACCGCCAATGCAGCTGTGGGAATCGTCAATGTAGGTGCAGGGCAGGATCATCTTTTCACCGTCAAAGCGGGTAATGACGATGCTTTCCCCGTCCTTGATGGTAAAGAGCGTGTGGTATTCGCTGTCGATGAAGCGGATCACGCGCTCATCCTTGTTAGGATTTGGAAAGGCGAACACGCCCATGATGTCTACCGGCTCACGGTCACTCATCTGGCTTCACCTCTTTCTTTGTGTTCCTTTTTTCGCTGTTGCTGCTCCTTTTCCAATTCTTCCAGCGTTTTTGCTGGCTTGCCACCAAAGGAGATCAGAACATTTTGCTTCGGTGTGCCTTGCAGCATGGTTTCCACCTCGCTGCACTCCTGCTTTTGCTTTTCTGTCATAATGTTGTCCTTTCCAGAAGATAGAAAAACGGATATTTGAGCACCTTCCGCCGCAAATCTCTGTTCCAATCGTTCTACTGTCCAATTTTGTTTGAATTGCCCCAATGGGGTATGTCCAAATTGTGTGATGGCCCTTTGATCCATGTCACGGAGCCTTTCCCACAATTCCGGGTGATGATGCCGCAGCTTTCGCAGTTCGTCGATCCGCTGGAGGGGACAGCACCAGCAGGAACAGCGATGGTAAATCTCATATAATCCGCCCCAGTCATAACCGCGGTCGTAACATATTTTCAAAGCCTCTGCTTCCGCGATGCCCCAATCCACCAGCGGATATTGCTCGTTTTTGATCCGTTTCGGCTCATCTGCCGCGATGCCGACATAGTGGAGTGCCTGATACTCACCCTTGAGCCGGTTGACCTCCTTGCTGATAAGATGGGTTTTAAGCTGCCCCGTACACCACCGGACTTTCACACCGGGCCAGCCGTTTCCATAGATCGGGACGCCCAGCCTTTGTCGGTTTTCGATGGAAGCTGGCTTTTGCTTTTTTTCCTCGAACATCAGATACTCAAAGCCTTTTGGGTGCCGCAGCGTAGTAATGTGGATACCACGCTCCCGGTAAAGGTAGTCATCCACCTTGCGGATATGGTCATACATTTCCGGGAACTCCATGCCCGTGTCTGCCCAAAGGACTGTGTTTATGGGCAGATCTCGTTCTATCATCAGCAAGAGCATAGCTGTACTGTCCTTGCCACCTGAGAACGATATGGCGTGATAAGTGTCATTCATTTGCGAACCTCCTTTCAAAATACGCACCTCTCCACGTCAATGAAAAACGCGGAATGGCGTATGTAAGGAGGATGATTCGCTTTTTAGCAGGTGGTCAGCTTTATCAGCAAGTCATTGACCGGTGAGGCATCCTGCCCCTGACTGGTCAACTTGTTTCGCCAGCTTAACAGGTAATTCAGAACAAGGCGGCGTTCCGCGTCAGTCAGTTCCAGATACACTTTCTTTTCACGCTTAAACATTTGAAACAGCTCCCTTCCTGCTTCACATCGTACAGTAAAAAGCAAGCGTTTTCCAATGTGCAAATGGATGATATGTAGGTGGCCCGCAAAGCGGGCCACAAGAAACGCGCGTTAATAACCGGTGCGGGGCAGGGGCTTGCTGGGAGCATAAACTCTGGTGACCCAGCGGGAGGTCGCCATGATCCACTGCCCGTTGTAGACGCCGCCCGCATCCGCCTGATTAACGAACTGCGTACCGCCGGTGAGCTTGGCAAGTGCCTTGCAGTCCATGCGAGGGGCTTCCACCTGCCGGAAGTTGGCGGGGACGATGCCGAACGCAGCCATAAACTCCGTCACATACTCGTTGGCGGCAAGTCCCAGCGCCGCGGGCGAAGCGTCCAGCACATAGTTCTTGGATGTGCTCAGGTTATCCGCCAGCGTGCGCCATGTACCGCCGCTGAGATTGGTTCGGTAGACGATTTTATAGTTGCCGGGGGTATTCCACGTGCCGGTGTAAATGGTCTGGAACCGAACCGCCTTGACGGGCAGGGTATCGCGCCAATAAAAAGATTCCAGCGCCGTGGTAGAGTTGTTGGCGATGCCGGTAAAGTTGTAGCGGACGAGTTGTCCCGGCATGACCTCCACATAGCCGGTTTTCTTGATGGAAACGTTGGTAGACAGGCTCTTGTTGGTCATGCTTGCCTTGGCGATCTGACCGGCATACTCAATTTCTACCTCAATGGGTGTCTTATCCAGTCCGTAAAATTCCGCCGCCTTGGATTCCACGATCTTGTACCGCGCCAGCGGCAGGGGCTTGCTCACCGCCAAGCCGTTTTTATCCGTCTTGATGGTATCCACCAGACGGTTGGTGCGGGCGTTGTAGATCTCAAAGACGGTGTTGGGGATGGGTGTCCCGGCAGGCCAGCCATTCATGGCGTTGTAGTCGGCGCTGACCTTTGTCACTTGGATCTGGCCGGTGATGGGGGTATTCTTCCATTCGATTTCCGTGGTTTCGCCGGACTTTACATACACGGTCTTTTTCTGCGTGTCGGGGATATAGCCCTCATTCTCCAGTTCCCGCAGATAGTAGCGGCCAGCGGTCAGGTTTTCAAACCGGACATAGCCCCGGTCATCGCTGGTTTCCTGCGCGATGGGGGTGTTGCCGCTGTCATAGAGGAGGAAGGACACGCCGGGGATGCCCTCGCCGGTGATGGCATTGACCTTGTGGATCAAAATGCCAGAGATGGCCTTGTTGGTGATCTCCAGCGTGGCGGTCTGGCCGTCCCTGACCTCGACCCGATGGGGCGTGTCATCCAGACGGTAGCCCTCGGCAGCTTTCAGCTCCGTCACGGTGTACCAGCCGTTTTCCGCTTCGGGGAGATGGATCACGCCGTTTTCATCGGTGGTGCAGGTGCCGACAATCTCGCCATCCATTTTCCGGATCTCAAACTGGACACCGGGGATGCGCTCTCCGGTTTTTTCGTCCTTTTTAATGACGGTAAGCCCGCCCGCGCGGACATTATAAAAGCGAAGGGTCTGCACCTTGCCCGCCTTGATGAGAATGGATTTCGGCGCGCCGTCCAGCACAAAGCCATCCACGGTCTTGACCTCCCGCGCCGTAACGGTGGTGCCGGGGATCAGGTCATGGATAACGATGCGGCCATTCTCATCGGTGATGAACTCTCCGTTGCTTCTGCCCACAACAGCCCCGCTGCTGTCGGTCACAAGGAAGGTCACGCCCTTCAGCGGCGTTGTAGTGCCCTCGATATACTTTTCAATCACAAGGGTGGTGCTGGGCGTGTTGGTGAAATGCAGTGTCTGGGTGTCATTGGGATTGACTACCACCGTCTGGGTGCGGCTGGCCTCGTCGATGGTGTAGCCGGGAATGGTAGCCGTTTCCGTCACCACCAACGTCCCCACCACGCCATGGATGGTGATTTTGCCGTCCTTGTCGGTGAAGTACAGGCCGTTGCTGCTGATCTGTCCATTTTCAGCGGGTACAAACTCACCGGTAGAGGTCGTCACCTTGAAGGTCACGCCCTGCAGGGGCTTCCCGGTGAGGGAGTCCCGCTTGTCGATCACCAGGGTTCCGGCCTTGGAGTTTTTCACGATGACGGTCTGCGTATCACCGTTTTTGCCGATGACCACGTTTGTGGACGCACGATCCCTCACATACCCTGCCGGGGCCTTGATCTCATTGATGACATAAGCGCCGGGGGCCAGATTGGTGATCGTGATCTCGCCCTGCCCATCCGTGGTAAAGATACCGTTCTGCGTCAGGGTCGCGGTGCCGATCACGCCGTCCAGCCCCACCTCACAGCCAGCGGCAGTGGTCACACGGAACTCCGCGCCGGGAAGGGGCTGACCGGTGGCACTGTCCCGCTTCTGGATGATGAGCTTGCCCTTGGGCTGGTTCTTGAAGGTCAGACTGACCGTGCGGCCTTCCTTGATCTGAACGGTCTGAGATTGGGTGTCGATCAGATAACCGTCCGGCGCTCGTGTTTCTGTTACGATGACGCTCTTGCCGGGCTTCAGGCCGGGGACGCGGATCTCGCCATGCTCATCCGTCCGGAAGATGCCATTGGCGTCCCCAATCAGTGTGCCGTCCGCGTAGGTGATCTTGAATTCCGCGTTGGCGAGGGTCACGCTGGGGTTTACGGAACAGACCTTGCGGATCAGCAGGATGCCATCCGGGGCGTTGTCAAAGCGGACGGTGACAACACTCTGCTCACCGCTGTCCGCCAGATAGATCGTTTCGGAGGCGTTGATGATGCTGTACCCATCGGCAGGGTCAACCTCCTCCACGATATAGGTACCGGCGGTCAGGCCCGTCCAGATGGCGGTGCCATTCTTGCCGGTGACCTTCTGCTCGATGGTCGTGCCGCCGGTGCCGGAGGTGCCGCCCAAAAACCGCAGCTGGAAGGT
>ENA-OYZF01000566-OYZF01000566.1-human-gut-metagenome-genome-assembly--contig:-NODE-566-length-14675-cov-5.447264_pt1 | contig 14675 bp, 16 predicted proteins | sample MGYA00244074_ERZ653472 | MGnify/ENA primary metagenome ERZ653472 (study PRJEB26926, sample SAMN06165179) | human gut metagenome | biome: ENVO:00009003; feature: ENVO:2100002; material: ENVO:00002003... | reverse complement strand
ATCGCTCAGTGTCCCGTGGGCTCGGAGATGTGTATAAGAGACAGGAAGTATGTCATACCCCTGTTCAAGATAAGGTTTCCAGAAATCATAATATTCATCTGAGTTCACCTGTGAGGTCTTCGTAGCCGCACCTTCTGCCATCTTCCTGTAAAATTCTTCAAATGGCATGGTCTGTCCCAGGTCATCCGGATGTTCCACACCATCAAGCTCGTAGTGAAAGCATATATATTTTACGCCTATTTTGTCAAAATGCTCCTTTGAAAGATCTGCTGTTGAGCAGCAGCTCAAGATATACTTTGCCATGTTTATCCACCTCTCCAATATATTTGTACGGTTCTGTCTTCACCTGTACGTTTTAATTTTGCATTTCATTTACTTTTTCAGCCTTTTCCTACTATATAATTGTTACATTATCTACTATTGTATCATCATTGGCTTTTTATTCATAGTCATAAATACGATAAAAAACAGACAAAAACATCCACAACACATTGTTTTAAAAACCATGTCGTGGATGTTAATATATATGATCATTTGTCATTTAAAATACAGTGGTTATCGCAAGTCGTTCCTCTATAAGCTTCTTGGCCGTGTTGAACCGGTCAAGATAATCACCGGATATAATTTCACAGCTTACTCCATGACGATCAAACCACGCCTTGAGCAAATCACTGTAACGCCTTCTCTCCCGCATTATATCCTCATTCCGGGTTCCGTCCTGGACAAAATCCGTTCCATCAGGATCAAGGAACAGCACCAGATCCCATTCATTTGTTGCATTTATCGCACCTGCCATATCCGTGAGCCTGCGTTTTTGTTTGTCATCATCCATGAGCAGATCACAATAGAATCCTGTAGTCAGCGCATCGGTATCAACAAATAACAGTCTGTTGCTATGCCTGGCTGCCCTGCGGACCTCGTCCTTCTGTCTGATGAAGTTCTCCACCAGATCATCTTCAACCATGAACTCCTCTCCACCCGCATACTCACAGGTGTCACGCCCTATCTCCCGTACAAAATTCGTGTTATATGCCAGCGCAAGATTCTCAACCAGTGTGGATTTTCCTGTGGATTCACCGCCAACCACCAGTACCTTTCTGACGTAGTGATCCCTGCACACCTCTGGAATATACTCCCAGTGTGCCGTCGCCCACTCACGTATCTCTGTCGAGGATACCGGAACCTCTGCCCTGTCAAAGTACACGATCTCACTCTCCGGACAGTACAGGCTCTCAAATCTGCCGGTTCCAAGATAATCCGAACCGCAGAACACTGCATCTATAGGCTTTCCTATCGTGTCCTTGATATCCTGTGCTCCCTTTTCCCAGTAATAATCCGTATTGTATTCTTCTTTTGAGACCGCCTTATCCTCTATCATGATTATCTTCACATTTGGCAGATGTCTTGTGCTGTTGAGTATCCAGCGATATCTCAGTTCCTTAGAGGTGGACTCTCTGCCATCGCACCAGCTTATCATCACATACAGTTCCTCGCACATCGCCGCAGCACGTATGATGTCGTGGATATGCCCTATGTGAAGTGGATCGAATGAACCTCCATACATTCCCACCTTATATCTATACATCAATTGTCAGCCTCCTTACTCTGTCGTCATGCCATCTTCGAAAACGTGTGTTTCGTCCAGGCGATTTCTTCTGACCTCACGTTCCCATCTGACGCACATAATAACGGCATTTCCAAGGTACACTATCCACATGAGCAGCGTCGCTATGTTGTCATTGCCACTCATAAAGTTTTGTGCCCACATATATATTGTAAACACATCCACCGCAATCCATATCCACCACTGCTCCGCGAACATCCTTACAGATACAACCATCGCCACAACCGACGAAACCGTTGTAAATGCATCCACAAATGGCATGACATCCCCAAGTCTCTTCAACAGCAGCCCATATAGGAATGTGCCGAGTGCCACCGCCAGCACCATGAATACCCTGCCAACCGCCTTCATGTGTTTCTTTCTGACCTCATGCGTCTCATCGTTCATATGCCTTGACCATACATAGAATCCAACAAACTGCATAGGCACATAATATAGCGCATTGAGCATAGTCTCTCCGTACAGCGCAGCCTTATACGATATGATTGCATAAAGCACTGTATTCACAAGACCGAATATGTACGCTGACAACTTTCCTTTTCCCGTGCACACCACACAGATCACGCCTGTGGTGGACGATATGATCCCCATAACCGTATCATCCCAGTATATGGACAGTCCCACGATGACCGCACATGCGATAAGCAGCCAGGTGATCTCCATCTTCTTCCAGCCCTCTATCTCATTTTTTATGAATCTCTTAAATGTCATCTATTCATTCCTCCCCTTTTAAACATCAATCCACTACACTATACTATCTACTTTCTTGCATCCTTCCTTCGTGTGAACAGTTTGGCAGGCCTGTATCGCTCACCGGACTGATATGCATCAGTCTCCTCAACATATTCCGCAATCTTTCTTCTGAAGTTAGGTGTGGTGAGTTCCATGTCCCATATCTGTTCATATACATTCTGAAGCTCAGTGAGTGTAAATCTCTCCGGCAGCAGGTCAAATGCCAGCTTCATATCCCTCCTGACATCCTCCCGCAGTCCGAGCACCGCTTCCGTTATGATTCTTGCGTGGTCAAATGCCAGTCCTTCACATTCCTCTATATCGTAACTGTCCGAGCTTCGCCCGCATGAGCTCATATCTGTTCTGCGCAGCACTGCAGTAAGCTTTATATCAGAGTCTGCATCCTTGAGGACCAGCCTGTATCTTTTCTCATTTTGGACTTTACATGAAGCTTCAACTTCATTTTTCACAATTTCTTCGCCTATGCCTGACACCTCTGTTGCCTCTGCCACCTCCGTTGCCTCTGTCAGTTCAACTGTAAACCATCTCGCATCCTGTGCATCATCTCCTGCCTTCAGATGACAGGCTCTGGCATTCATAAGTGCCATATAAGTTGACGATATGACCCAGCCTCTCGGATCCCTTCCTGGCTCGCCATACACTCCGACAAGCTTTACATATGCATCGTCTATACCTGTCTCTTCGCAAAGTTCTCTTCTGGCTGAATCTATGACATCCTCGCCTTTTCTACAGAACCCACCGGGCATAGCCCAGCTTCCTTTATATGGGAATCCACCTCTTCTTATCAGGAGTATCTTGAGCCTCTTCTCCTGAAGTCTTCTTGCATCCTCGCATTCGTCATCCTTCATAACTGAAAATACAACCACATCCGCGGCAACAGATGGTCTGTCATATTTTGTCAGGTCATATCCAGCGAGGAATTCCTTCTCCTCGACACTCATCTCATATTTCTTCATAAGTCTGCTTCATCCTCCTATACATTTTAGCCGTTATCTGATTATATCCACCTGACACATCGACATGGTGGTGAGCGCAGCCTCATGACTCTCCGGTGTCACTCCGGCACAGCATCTCGCATCAACCCTCACATTTATCTCAGGGTACAGTGCCTTTATGATCAGAGCATTGGACACAACGCAAATGTCTGTGCAGAGTCCTACCATCTCTACATCCTGGAGATCAAAGTCTCCCCAGCCTGTATATCCAAAGCTGGTCTTGTTGATGTATATAGCGCCCGGAACCTCAAGACCATCTGCGATCTCCCAGCCTCTGGTCTCCTCTATACAGTGAGGGACCGGAAGATGCTTTCCCTCGTTGGTTTCCATGTAGTCCTCATAATGTGTATCCCTTGTGAAGATGATCTCATCCCCGCGGTCAGCATACTCTTTTATCTTATCTTTCACATTCTCCACGATGGCAACAGCCTCCTTTGTCCCGAGTGCTCCATCGATGAAATCATTCTGCATGTCAACTACTATAAGTGTCTTTTTCCTGTTTTTGTCCATAATTCTTCTCCTTTTCCATTCGGCTATTATTATCATTTTGATAATATCTCCAGGTTGTTTATATAATATTATCAATTTGATAATATGTCAACCCATTATTTGAAACTTACTAAAAAAACGGCAGTCCTGACATGCCATGTTCCAAACCGAACCTGTATGCCAGCACTGCCGCGCCATTATATTTCAATTACATTTAATTATATACAAATACGCTGTCAGTTCACACTCTGTCTCAATTTTCTTAGAAGTACAAATGCAAAGAATAAAACTGATATAACCGCAAATACCGCACCCACAAATCCTATATACGATATCGCACCTTTGTCGCACACTATTCCGCCGATCCAGCTTCCCCCACCTATACCAAGATTGAAAAGTCCTGAATATATGGCTGTCGCCACGGCAGAGCCCTTCTCATCCACACTTCTGATGACCTCCGACTGAGTAGTTACGTTAAATGCCATGGCCGTGATTCCCCAGAATGCACAGAGAATGACCATAGTTGCCAGGCTCTTTGATGCTGGAAGCAGAAGCAGCAGCCATACAAGAAGCGTAGCCATAACCGTACCTATGAATGCAAATCTATGTCTGTCATACAGCTTTGAGAACAGATAACTTCCAAGAAGTCCCATGGCACCAAATATCAGGAGCACTATGGTTATGACATTGTTCTGCAGCTTTGCGACCTGCTGCATGAATGGCTCTATATAGCTGTATACGGTATAATATCCAAGCACAAAAAGTATGGTCTGGACATACAGACAGATGAGCACCGGATTCTTCAGGAGCTCCGGGAGATCCTTTACATGGAACTGCTCTCCGCTCGCTATCTTCGGGAAAACAAACGCCATATATACGAGCACTGCAAATGCTATGATTCCGACAATGAGAAACGTAACTCTCCATCCCATATACTGTCCCACAAGTCTTCCAAGCGGCAATCCGGCTATGGTCGCTATGGAGGTTCCTGTTACGACCATGCTGAGTGCAAATGACCTGTGTTCCTCATTTACCAGTCTTATTGCAACCGGTGAGGCTATGGACCAGAATATCGCATGGGTGCAGGCAACACCGATTCGGGACGCCATGAGCACTCCATAGCTCGGTGCAAGCACCGACATGATCTGACATATTCCAAACAATGCGATCGTTCCCATGAACAGTTTTCTGAAATCGATCTTCGACACCAGAAGTATGAGTGGGAGGGACAGCAGCATGACTATCCATGAATATACTGTTATAAGCATTCCCGCCTTCGACTCTGATATGCTGAACGAACCCGCTATGTCCGTCAGAAGTCCTATTGGCATAAACTCCGATGTGTTGAATATGAATGCCGAAATGGTCATTCCCACAAGCGGAAGCATTTCTTTTCTCGTCATTCTACTCTTCATACTTATTCCTCTTCCTTTAAAATTTGGCATGAATATTTATCTTTCCGAACACCATCCACATATTAAATAAAAAGGACAGTATAGTCAATGCAATTTTGCATGATTATACTGTCCAAATGTTAGATGTTATTAGTTATTCCCGACCGATCCTGCACCCGTTTTTTGCAGATCAGTCTACATCACGTTCATCACTTCGACGGTTCATATGTAGCATTCTCAGGCTTTACCTCTTTCAACACTGACGGATCGCAGTATGTGTCAAAATCCGGTACATTATCGATATTTCCGGCATCCTTCATATACTGGGTCATATCATTTACAGCCTTTTCAAATGTGTCATCAAATATATTCTCATAGGTATTCTGAGCCATGATAGCATATATGGCATCCTTGTCGTTGTTCAGCTCCTTTGCGATTATTCCTGCGCACTCATCGAGATTTGCATTGATATAGTCCGTTGCCTTTGTCATCGCCTTGACAAGCTTGACACATGTATCCCTGTTCTCATTGTAGTAATCTTCAGTCACCTCAAATGTTGAGTAGAAGTTCAGCCAGTCGACATCACCTGTCTTCTCCGGAAAATATGATTTTACACCTGTAAATAACAAAGTTCCTCCGGCATCGAGCGCCTGGCTCATATAAGGCTCCCAGCATGCCATCATGTCTATTGAACCATTCTCAAGAGCTGCGACCTGCTCTGATGGGGAGAGGTATACTATATTTATCTTGTCGATATCCACGTTCATTTCCTTACACATGTTCTGAATAGCAAGCATAAAACCGGCGCCATTCATTATTCCAAGCGTCTTGCCCTCAAGATCCTTTGCACTGTTTATCGTCTGTCCCTTGCCAAGTATCAGGCCCTGTGTATTAGAAGTATTGCTGTTTGTCATCAGAGTCTTAAGCTTTACGCCCTGGGCTGCAACCTCGGTACAGGTATACTGTGACTCGGCAGATACCGGAGCCTCGCCGCTTGCTATATACGCCGGGAGATCTGAGCTGGACTCGATGAGCTTATTTGTGACATCCAGACCTTCCTCCTCAAAATAGCCATTTTCCTTTGCTATTATAATCTGTGCAGCCTCCTGCGGATCCGTGACACCATATATTGTAACCGGTGTCAGGCCTCCATCATCCGATGACGCCGCCGTTGTTCCGCTGTCCTTTCCTGAATCTCCACATCCTGCCAGAAGCGCCATTCCCATGGCTGCAACTGTAAGTACACTTACGACCTTCTTCGATAATCTTCTGTTTTTCATCATAGCATCCTCCTTATTTTGACATTTTCTGTGAAGCTATACGCTTCCAATTGTTGATAAGCACTTATACTACTTCTGCTTTTGTATGTCATAAATGCCGTTACTTTTCGATGGCATTTGTAACATCTGTCTTCCATTTGAGCACTATATGCTCAACGAACTGTATTATACTGAACATTATTATGTAGATCAGACCGATCATTATGATCGCCAGGAACATGTCGTCCATCTTAAACCACTGCTTTGCGTTGATGATCATATATCCAAGACCTTTTGATGCGCCCAGCATCTCTGATACCATGAGCGCTCCGAATGTCATTGCCAGTGTGACCTTCATTCCGACAAATATATTCGGTACGGCGTTTGGAAGCATAACCCGTGTAAATATCTGGAACTGCGTTGCCCCCAGGGAAGTCGCCGCACGTATCAGAACCGGTGGTGTATTCTTTAGACCATCGGTTATGTATGGCAGCATGGTCATAAATGTACAATATGCAATAAGTCCTATCTTCGACGACTCTCCGATTCCAAACCATATTATTATGATAGGAAGGAGTGCGTATGGCGGGATAGGTCCGAGCAGATTGATGATCGGTGAAAACCATGCCTCCACAAGTTTCTGATTTGCAAATATAATTCCAACCGTTATCGCCAAAACTCCGCCTATCAGAAATCCCAGCAGTATTCTCCTAATTGATACGGAAGCGTGCAGCCACAGCGTGCCATCACCAGCATATTCCACTGCCTTTTTGATGATATCTGTGGGAGCCGGAAGGAACTTTGGATTGAACCACTCATGCATCTGGTTCATCTGTGTAACTATCTGCCATATCGCAAAAAACAGGATCAGTGATGTGATACTCAATATAAGTTCTTTTTTATTTCTTTTCTTTTTCTTCATATCTGCCACCTCAATCACTCGTCAGAGGTATGTCACCCAGCCTCTTTTCAAAATACTCAATATACTTTGCAAAATCCGGGGATTTCATATCTCTTGGTCTGTCCAGTTCAATCTTTACATCACAGTCAACAGCTGCATTCTTCAACACGATCACCCTGTCTGCCAGATACACAGCCTCCTGCACGGAGTGGGTGATAAAGAATATGGTGATCTGGGTCTTTTGAAATATATTCAGAAGCTCTCTTCTCATATTTTCCCTTGTCATGGCATCCAGTGCTCCGAGCGGCTCGTCCATTAAGATGATCTTTGGTTCATTTGCCAGAGCCCTCGCAATTCCAACTCGCTGCGCCATACCGCCTGACAGCTGTCTCGGATAGTAGTCCTCTATACCGCCAAGTCCAACCATATCTATGTATTTCTTTGCGATCTTCTCACATTCTTCTTTGCTCTTGTGATGCAGTTTCGGTCCCATCATAATATTTTTCTTGACCGTGAGCCACGGCATGAGAGCGTGTTCCTGAAATACCATTCCCGCTCTGCCACTTGCCTTAGTGACCTTTTCACCGAAAATATCTATTTCACCATCAGAAGGTTTGATATAACCGGATATCAGATTGAGCAGTGTCGACTTTCCGCAGCCGGATGGTCCGAGCACACACACAAATTCATTCTCCTTGACGTCTATATTGATATCCCGCAAAACATACTGACTTTCTCCATCGTTGAAACTTTCATATTTCTTGCCGAGACCTTTTATCTCAATTGCATTTTTTCTGTTGGTATCCAGTGCACCTTCCATGGTTGCCACCTCCCGTTATCGCACTATTCTTCAAAACCCATCGCGACTCTCTTCTTTATCATATCCGCCAGCATCTCCGCAGTGTGCTCAACGCCGACGAAACTGGAGTCTATCATTATCTGTCTGCCATTTATGGTTGCCGCCGGCATTCCCGTATAATACTGGTGATAATTGTCTCTCGCCCTGTCAACCTTTGCTATCATATCCTTCGCCTCATTTTCATTCATACCGAGAACCTCTATACAGTTTTTCAGTCGTTTCTCATATGGGGCATATATAAATATATTGATCGTATTTTTCAGGTGTCTCAGTATGTAATCAGAACATCTTCCGACTATGATGCAAGACTTGTCATACGTCGCGATCTCCGAAATGATGCACTGCTGAACGCTGAACAAATAATTCTGCATCTTTGGAGTTCCTATGCCCATCGGATACTTCATCTTAGAATAGGATTTCTCGTCATAATCCGAGAGTTCCTCCCTGGACTTGTTCATCTCTCTGCTGGCAAGCTCCACGATATCCCTGTCGTAATATTCGATCTGCAGTATCTCAGATAACTTCTTCGCTATCGGACGTCCAAGACTTCCAAACTGTCTCTGGATCGTCACTATATAAGTATCATTTGCCATATGTATACATCCTTTCAAAGCTTTCTCAGAAACTTCCACCTTTCCGATTAAAAATTTCTTGTATCTGATATGAGTGAATATGCCTCCGGTCTTCTGTCCTTCATATATGAGAGCATCATCGCATTGTCCTTGATACAAGAATCAACATCTATGTCTGCGTAGATGATCTCCTCCTCATGGCCTGCTGCCGCAAGGACATTTCCTCTTGGTCCTATGATCCTGCTCTCACCATTGAGAGTGGAATCGCCCTCCACACCGCATCTGTTTGAACAGATCATGAACACATGGTTTTCCACTGCGCGTGCTCTCGTGTTGAGCTCCCATATATCAGCCTCAAGATTTCTCCATGCCGCCGAATCAAATATCACATTGCTTCCCATGAGTGACAATACCCTGGCTGTCTCCGGGAATGAGGTGTCATAACAGATCATGTGTCCAGCCTTGCACATCGGCATATCGAATGTTCCGTATTCGCAGGTTATGCTCTCTCTCCATGTGAGCTTTTCAAGTCCCCATACATGTATCTTGCGGTAAACGCTGACGATCTTGCCCTCTGGAGATATCGCTATCTGTGAGTTGTAAAGTCTCCCCGGCACGCTGCTCTTTTCTGAGATACCTGTCACTATATAGAGCCCTGTTGCCTTTGCCACCTTGCACAGATAGTTTGTTGAAGGTCCCGGTATCGGCTCTGATATCTCGTAGTACTTCTCACCGAGTATTGTCGGGCTGTATCCTGTTGTTGCCAGTTCAGGGAAGCATATAGCAAGTGCCCCCTTTGCTGATGCCTCCTTACAGAAATCTGCCATCTTCTTGAGATTTGCCTTCACATTTCCAAGTTCACAATCCATGTTCACCGCTGCCGCCTTAAAAATCTTTTTGTTCATAATACATACGCCTCTCTTTCTTCTCTCTGCTTTCTCTGTCGCATTCTTTGATTTTTACTTTGATTCTTCCTCTGGTATCTTTTTATTTATTTCCAACATGGATCATCCCATATCTTCAATCTTGTTCCCTCGCCTGCGCCAAGCGCCTTCTGATAAAGCCTGTAACCCCATGCCAGGTCAAACAGCACCTGCCCGCTTGTCACAAATATCTCTTTTCTGTCATGTTTTATCCTGCCATCAGCCTTTCCTCTGACCACATCCCCCATACTTGTCTGGGAACGGAGATCGGGCAGAAGGCCATCCTCCATAAGCTTGTACATTTTGCCCCAGCCATTGTTCGCCTTGAGTATGCTTCCAACTCCAAGCGCCTCATTGTAGTAAGCCATGTGCATTTTCGTGTTGTCAAAGCACAGCTCATTTTTCAGCCAGAAATCATCATCTGCCTCGATCGGGGATGTCAGCAGTACACATGCACCATCCTTTATCCATTCATTCTTTATATAAAGTGGATCCTTTGGTGAAGCTGCTATGCTCACCACATCTCCCGCAGCTATGCATTCTTCCATGGATAAAACAGCCTCCGCAGTAATTCCGGTCTCCTGTTTCACCCACTCTGCAAATTTCTCGGCATGCTCTATATGTGCCGCCTTGCAGTATATTTTCTGTACTCCAGGCAAAACCGAATGTATGGCAAGCACCGTTGCCCTTTGAACCGGTCCGGTTCCAATGAGTGCCGCTGTCCTCGCATCCTTATTTCCGAAATATCTGAGGAACACCCCTGGAATGCATCCCGTTCTCATGGAACTTATCATGTTGCCCGACATATACGAGATCGGCTCACAGCTCTCCGGATCATTCAGGGTTATCATAAGTACTGATCTCGGAAGTCCTCTATGTCCCGGATTTTCAACATTTGATCCATACCACTTTTCTCCACACACATGGAAATCACCCCCCAGATATGCCGGCATGGCTATAAATCTTCTTTCCGGTCCAGCCACCGGCATTCCCGGAAACTGTGTTTCCTTCGGGAACACAATGGACAATCCATGTTCATTGTGATTCAGACCACCCATCAGGTAATCACCATCACTCAGTATGCCAAATACATCCTCACACGTATCTATGCATTCCGAAGCATTCAGCACCCCTGCTTTAACAAGGTCGTCCTCTGACAAAAACAGAAACTCTGTCTTGCTCATAATCTCCTCCTATCTGACACATTCAAAATATGTCCTGAAAATTTCCTGCACTGTAAGTTCATCACTGCCCCTCAATATGCTCTCTATCAGATCTTCCTGCTGCGATAAATCCAAACACCTCTCTGTCACACTCTGGAACTTGTCCGTGAGCTGCCCCTCTGTATATCCTGCCGGATCATCAAAATCGCCATGCGCATGGAAGACCTCCCGTTCTATCACCTGTCCATCATTTTTTATGACTCTCACCATTCCTCCCCGGACATCCGGCAGCAGTTCATTGTACCTGTCATCCTCCGTGAGATAGATTTTTGATGCCAACTCCTGAATATATCCTTTCTTAAGCGCCCGCTCTATATCTTCGGGATACAAACGCCCCTCCGACAACAGAATCGCCAGTGATACCGGTGTTGAGAATTTCGCCGCCAGAACATTTGTCACATGCCGATCTGAGATCATTGCCGCTTTCTTATATGTAGATACCTGTATCTCCTTCACATCCTCCTTGGTGAGCCCTTCCTTCATCATTTGTTCTATCACATCCGCAAATGGATGTATGAATCTGCATCCTGAATGTACCTTGAAATAATTCTTCGCTATGTACCAGCCTATGTCATCGTCATCAGCCAGATTGTCCTCTATGACTTTTGTTCCTGTTATCTTCCCGTACACGCTTCTTATCAGTTCCTCACTGCTCTTCACATTGTTGTTTGACATGTAAAGTGCATTCTTGGCATTTACCGCCGCGATTCCAGGATAATAGTCATGTATTGTACTTCCCTCAAATACCGACTGCCACGTCGATACCTCCGGGAGCACTTCGCATGTCATGAGGTAATTTACAAATTTCTCCTCAGTCATGTCAGTCATGAGCCCTTCCACAACCGCCGCCCCAGCATTCATGATGGTTCCGTGCCCCAACATATCATTTGTAAATCTAACCGAACGCCCCCACCTTGATGCAAGCTCATATGCACAAATGAAAATCCTTAAAGCATCTTTATATGTAAGATCTGCTCTCTCTCCAGCTTCAACCAAGAGTAGCGGAACTATGTGACATGCCGGATGCCCTATAGAAAATCTGTTTCCCTCATAAAGCTCTGTCGACACCATAGCCGACGAACTTTTCAGCACCGCCTCATATATATCTGGTGGAAGCTTATCCCCCGACATTCCGTTCACTATACAGCCCACGGAATCCAGCAGGATCCATCTCGCCCTAGTCTTTATTTCATCTGGTATATCTTCATAAGACATTTGTTTTATCCACTTGATCTGATCTGTAACATATCGTCTCATATCATGCATATTCTTTCCTCCTGCCTTTGTTAAAATACAGCGGCTGTCAGATATAAAGAAAAGGAGCCTCTCCCTAAAGAGTGGCTCCTTTGCCTGATCAACTGCATTTCGTTTTCGTTGGGCACATAATATCAGTGCTCGTATAGATTGTCAAATCACCATTTTTCAATTTTCTATACCCTGGCAGATATGCAGTCCGCGTATGTATACCTTGCAGGTATGACATCTGTTATTTTACCTATTCTTTTAGTTATTCTTTTATCTCCTTCGACTTCACGTAATCTATAAACTTTCTTGCAGACTCTGACAGATTGTGGAAGTTCTTCCACACGATTACCGATCCCGTTGTCATGGTAGGATTCACAATCTCCTTCACGGCAGCACAGCTGTAATCCAGAATGGACTGCGCAGACTTCGGGCAGAGCATTGTCCCTATGCCATTTTTGACGAGAGACACACCATTTACCAGAGACGAATACCAGCATACAACCTTCGGCTCGGCGCCTATCATCTCAAACCACGTCTTTATCTGCTTTTCGTGTATTCCCCTCGACGGAAGTATAAGCGGTTCGTCTCTGAGGTCCGCAAGCTCTATCTCTATCGTTGTCCTGTTTTTCTGCGACAGAGGATTTCTGTTAGGTATATATGCGATCCATGTATCCTCCTGAAGCCTTACTCTCTCATAATACTGGCTGTTCACAGGCTCCCTCACAATTCCCATATCAAGCAACCCCTTGTCCACCATCCGTATGATCTCCTCGGAATTGTTGTTCACTATTTGATAAGTCACATCTGGATAAATCTCATGAAATCCTGCCACCCATTTCGGAAGTTTCTCTGCACTTAAGGTCTCTATAGTCCCTATCCTTATCTTGCCTCCGGCTCCATTGTACCTCTCCGCCATCTGGCTTCTGGTCTTGTCCACCAACGATATGACCTCCTGCGCCCTCTCCCTGAAAAAGTGCCCGGCCTCCGTGAGCTGCAGCCTGCCGTTATCCCTCGTGAACAATTCCACGCCCAGTTCCTCCTCCAGCTTTCTGAGCTGCCTGCTGAGCGGCGGCTGTGAAATGTGCAGTTCCTCAGCCGCCTTCGATATGTTCTCATACTCCGCTATCTGTAAAAAATAATTCATATCTCTTATATCCATATGTCATCATTCCTTTTCGGTATAGTTATGCATATAGTATATCTTTTTAGTATTTTAAGCACAATTTTCTAAGCTAAGAAATCATGCGGGATAACTTTATTTTATTATGAATAATTAAATCCGTTACTGCAGATCTTGTCTACATACCATATCTGAGCTTCAGTCTGATCTTTGTTTTCATAGCACTTCCAACTGCATAGAGCTTCTCCGCAAACACATATAGGGTTCTTACATCGCTCTTTGTCAACGGCTCTTCTGATCTTACACCTTCCTGACTTGCATTTTCCGATCTTGTACTCTCCCCGCTACTGTTATCATTCTGCACCTGGTCTGAATCAACATCTTTCTCAACAATCCAGGAGCTGCCTGTCAGAAATCCATCAGCAGCCTCGGCGTTCCACTCCAGCAGCGTATCACATACGTACAATCTCAGCATTCGTATGATGACTTTACTTAACGCGGCTGCCTTTTCATCTTCTGTCAGCCTGTTATATCTCTTTAAATGATCTGTCAGCTGAGCCAAGTGAGCATTCCAGCTCTTTTTCCTTTGTACTGTGCGTCTGCAAGTGTGTTCCATTTTCCATCTGCATATCTTGCGCCGACGAAACCTTTGAGGTATATATTCTTCCGCTGCTCTGTCGTTATCACGAGAACATCATCGTCCCCCTGAAGCAGCTCGGCAGCCTTTGAGAGATTTTCCTCCGGAAGTGTATCATATCCGTAACGCATATCCTGTATCGCATCATTTATGTGATTCCTTATATCCACAACCGTCTTCATCTTGCCTGTTCCAGCAAACACCGCAGAGCTAATACATATCACGCTCCTCACGCCGGATGCCGAATCCCCTCTGGCAAGAAGTAATCCAACCAACACCCTGCGATGCCCGATTACATTCCACCAGCTTATCATGTAGTTGATAATTCCAAAGAAACCTCGATACACTGCACCTATGTATAATATGTTATTTTATTGTTCAAGTTCCTCCAGCGCTTCAAAATAATTCTCCATCCACTGAGTCTGCCTGACTGTTCTCTCGTCAGCCTCATCGGGTGTCTCTATATCCTCCGGCCATTCATCACCCTCGTCAAGCTCCTGTGCCGTCAGCCAGTTGTCCGCAGCCTCAAACTGTATGACTCTTCCGTCATCGCTCTCCAGGCTCACCAGCACCATCAGTGGTTCACCCGGAAGTCTCTCCTCACAGCCAAAATCTGTCTCATCTATTCTCTTTATTGCTGTCTCTTATACACATCTCCGAGCCCACGAGACACTGAGCGAT
>ENA-OYZF01000556-OYZF01000556.1-human-gut-metagenome-genome-assembly--contig:-NODE-556-length-14876-cov-7.220498_pt1 | contig 14876 bp, 16 predicted proteins | sample MGYA00244074_ERZ653472 | MGnify/ENA primary metagenome ERZ653472 (study PRJEB26926, sample SAMN06165179) | human gut metagenome | biome: ENVO:00009003; feature: ENVO:2100002; material: ENVO:00002003... | reverse complement strand
CGTCAGATGTGTATAAGAGACAGCTCCTGCGCTCGGCCAAGCTGCCGGCCATGAATGAGCTCATGCTGCGCGACCTGCTCGTGTTCCACGGCGTGCACATCGTCGAGGGCGCGGCGCTGGAATCCGTCGATGCCAAGGGCGTTTATTACGAGGTCGAGGGCGTGCCCGCGCTGGCGGAGGGTGACACGGTCATCACAGCGGTCGGCATGGAGGCCAACCATGCGCTCTTTGACGCGATCCGCGATGACTATGAGACCGTGCTCGCGCTCGGCGACGGCCGCCGTGTGCGCAACATCTTCGGCGCCATCTGGGATGGCTACGAGGCGGCACGCAGTCTGTAATTGCGATCCAAATACGTTTGCCCGGGCAGGTTCCACCTGCCCGGGCGTTGTGCTTGCATCCGGCGGCTGTGCATGATAAAATCATACATCTTTTATTTGAATGGAGAGACCATTATGCTCTATACCTTTGGCGGGAAAGCCCCGCAGGTCGACCCGACAGCGTTCGTCAGTGCGAGCGCGGAGCTCATCGGCGATGTGATTGTCGGCCCGCGCTGCTATATCGGCCCTTATGCCGTCATCCGCGCCGACGCCTCGCGCATCGTCCTCGAGGAGGAGGTCGCGGTCGAGGACGGCGTCATCATCCACACCGGCGGGGAAGATCCCGTCGTGACCATTTCGCGCCGCGTGACCATCGGCCACGGCGCGATCATCCACGCGCGTGTGATCGGGCCGGAGGCCAGCATCGGCATGGGCGCGGTGCTCAGCCTCTGCAGCGAGATTGGCGCGGGCAGCATCGTGGCCGAGTCGGCGCTCGTGCCGCAGGGCAAGATCATTCCGCCGGAGACGCTCGTCGCGGGCGTGCCCGCAAAGCCGATGCGCGAGCTGACCGACAAAGACCGCACCGACTGGCGCGGGACGAAGGACTGGTACGTGCGCATGGCGGCACAGTATCTCGACCCGGACAACTATCACCCGGTCAAGTGACGGCTTGAAATGCCCGGGCACCCATGCTATAATAAACTGCTATGTCAGCCGCGGCCGCGGCTGGGAAACGAAGGAGATGCTCGGATCTATGAAACTCGGTATCGTAGGTTAAATGCCTGTTTCATATCTCAATATACCTTTATAAAGCTCAATAAAACCCATATTTGCGTACTTTTCTGTTACATAAATTCATGTATCTACATATACTTTCATGGCAAATTGGTGCGGAATTGGTGCGGCGTATGGAAATCAATACTCGGGAAACGGGGTTCATCACGACAGATTAAAATAATCTGTAAGGAGATCGAAACCGTGAGCCAGTTATTATCTTGTGAAATCAGCTACACCCTCGTGGGTGACTATTACATCCCCAACATCGCCCTGCCGGAAGAAAACAGACCCATTGGTCGTTGGGGCAGGATGCACCGTGACTACCTCGAACAGCACCATCCGATCCGCTTTAATGACCTTGTTCTCAGCGGTCAGCTCTGGACATATATGGCTAATCTGAACGAGCAGGCGCAGGAGCGTTTGTCCCTGATTGTCGAGCAGATGAAGGAAACTGAGGGCGTGACAGAAGAGCTGAAAGCTGCCGATCCGATGGCGTGGGTTAGTGCCATGAACAGCATCCGCAACCGAGCCGAGGAAATCATCCTCCGGGAAATGATCTATGGAGAGGATGCTGTATGAGAATCCTCGAAGAATTTTGGTACGGCAATATCGAGCCGACCGAGTATGATACATCCTCCAACAAAGAGTACAAGAAATTAGTGGAGCTGATCTGAAGGAACGAAGAAAAGCTCCGTGCTACCATGACAGACGAACAGAAAGAACTGTTTGAGAAGTACATCGATTGTGTGAGGGAAAATCAAGTCATCACAGATTGTCTGATTTTTCAAAACGGTTTTAAGCTGGGGGCAAGGATGATGTTAGAAGTCATGGAAAAATAATACATATTAGCAGCCCACCGGTCAGCAATGATCGGTGGGCTGTGCTTTAAATAATACCCATATTTTCACTCGCAAAAGGTGAATATCAGGAATTTTATTTCTTAATCAATCTTTCCTCAAGAAATAGCGTATAAATACGCCCCCCAGTAACGCCACGATTCCGATGTAAGCATAGAGCAAAAAGAGTTCTGCCGTACCTTTTCCTGCCCCCCACGAAGCCGTCATCGATTCATCCTTATATTCGCCTGTAATATCTTCGCCATTTTTGTCCAAAAGACGAACATCATCAATGTGCAAACCAATGATATCCTTATCCGAGAACCCCAATTCCCGTTCCAAGTCACTCTGCTCCATAATCCAGAGGAAGTTGGAGTCAGATAGTTCGTATGTTTTAACCGCAGTGTATGGATCGATTCCGTCGTAGTCGAGCCCTATATAATGTACTTCGGCAGAATAAATATCCCGGCAGTTATCACCCGCCAGCATATACAGTTTCCAATCGGTCCCCTTTGGCGTCAGGCTTTCACCGTAAACACCGGCAGTATATTGCGACGGTTCATACGAGGATTCAAGTGCCCGATACTTTCCATTCACGCCTCGAACAAGGTGCATGACACCATGCACATTCTCTTCATTATCGGCGCCAAAAAAGATAAACAGGTGTTTATCTATCGTCTGCCATGCAACTGCACGCACCGGCGTCCCAGCTTTGACCCCATGGGTCAGCGTACTGTCTGCCGGTTGCGGGATATAATCACACACAGCCTCCAGTCTTCCGGCTTCCGTATTGGCATAATGGAACTCCTGATCATAGAGCCACCACATACAAAACAGCGCTACGACGGCAGAGAGGAACGCAGCCATCAGGCGAGTTCGCTTCACTCGTTTCAAAAACTTTAGTGCACGCTGGGGTGCTTTTTCAACTGGGATTTGCACACGCATATCACTCTCAAGCTGGCGGCAGGTCTCACAATGTTCAATATGTTCTTTGACCATGGCAGTGGTTTCTGTCTCTGTCAATTCTTCCAGATAGGACGGGAGCAGATCCCGAACTACACAGCAATCAAGATTGTTTTCACGCATTATCATCACCTCCAATAATCTTCGCAAGTTCTTCTTTTCCTCGATAAAAGCGAACTCGGGCCCACACCTCACTGTGCCCAAGGATGTCACCGATGTCACGGAAAGAGAAATCTCCAGCTAATCGCAAATGGATCACTTCACGAGTTTCAGCATCTAATTTTTGCATTGCTCTATACAGTGCAAAACGTTTCTGCCGATCCTCAAATTCCCTTGCCGGGTCGTTAGTAGATGCAATACCCGAAAGATCGCTTTCTTCTACAAGAACGGTTCGCTTACGGCGCTCCAACTCCTTAAACCACAATCGTTTGGCAATCGCACATAGCCACACTTGAGGAGTGCTTTCTCCACGATATGTATCTATGTTTTTTAGTGCTTGATAGAAAGTTTCTTGTGTTAATTCTTCCGCAGTATCTGCCTCACCGATCAACGAAAAAAGATAACGGTATACACTTTGAGCGTACAATTCATAAAAGTCCTCACCTTTGTGGGCCACAGTGATCACCTTCTTCTTGTGGGCTTCTATTTATTAGTTCTTTTGACACGCTATTTGTTACAAGAAATAAAAAATTCTATGATTTTTTCATCTAAGCAAATTCAGTACCACCACGGCAGTTCCAGCCAAACATTATCCAGAGCAAGTGCTTCCGTGGATTTGGCTCTGCTCTCAGACAGGTGGAAGTGCTTTGCCGTTTCATTCAACGGATGGTATATATCATCTTCAAAGCCAAAGCGATACCAGAGGTACGCCCGTTCCCGGCGGTCGATCCGCTGCAATGCGGTATGGATTTCTTCGTGGGTTTCTTTGGCAATATAGATCTGCTCCGGGTTCTTGACTCTGGAATCGGCAATAAACTCATGTCTGCCCTTATTTTCATCTTTTACCACATCATCCAGACGGATGATGCTCCCCAGATTCTTCGCTTCAAAAGTAGGATTCCATCTGCGGATGTAATCCACCATAGCGTTGCGGATCGCCGGTGCTGCGTAGGTCAGAAACTTGTTGCCTGTGTCGGGATTATAACCGGGGATGCAGTCCAACAAGCCCAGAGCCCCTTCCTGCACCAGGTCGTTGATCTCAATGCCAAGAGCGGCGTTCAGCTCCCGCTGTGCGCTCCACATTTCATAGGCAGTTCTTTTTATGAAACGAAGATTGTTCTCTACAAGCGCATTTCTCGCTTCTGTATCGCCGCCCAGGGCGGCAATACAGAGCTGCTCATTACTCATCTGGTTTGTCATTCTGTGCTTTCATGGCCTCTGCAAAGCCAAGCAGAGCCTTATTTAACTCGTTCAGTGTATCCTGATCGACACCATGCATATTGGAAACCGTACCGGTAATTGCATCAGCAAACTGCTGCGGCACAATGGAAGGGTTTCGCATATCCTGTCCCTTGGTCAGTGCAGCAAACATATCTGCAGTAATTTCTTTGCTGATGGCTTTCTGGGCTTCCACATCACTGCCAAATTCCTTTTTTACCTCTTTTACCGCAGCCATAAAGGTGTTCTGGATATTGGTCAGATCTGCCTGATACATTGGTACTTTACAGGCATTGGCATCTCTTGCCGCCTGCACTGCGGCAGGTGTTTTGTTCTCCGCCAACAGCATAGAGCTAATAGATGCGAGCATCTGGTTTTGTGCAGCAAAACCGGCAGCCGTTGTATCATCGAGATACTGCGCAATCATATAAGTAACGGTTGCAAACCGAGAGCTTTCTAAAAGACGATTCACAACATCGGGTTTGACCTTTCCGGTGTAAAGATTCTTGGCAGCTTCCACGGACAAGCCCAACTCGGAAATATCATAATTCTTTTTGTCGGGGATGTTTGTAGTTCCCAAGATAAAGTCCGTGGAAACATTGAACACTCTGGCAATGCGGATTACGCTTTCTTCGCTGAGTTTTTCTGTTGTGCCGTTGAGAAAGCGCCCGAGGGTGCTTTCATGCACACCAATGGAAAGCGCCAGTTTCTTCTGTGTTACTTTGTTTGCTTTCATTAAATCGACAATTCGGGTACGAACGTCAGCCGGTAAATAGGTGTTGGACATTAGCTGCCCTCCTTTTCGTTGGTATAGTGTTTATTTTATTCCAGCAAAAGCCAATCAGCGATGTCGTGGATCTCAATTCCCTCATAGCTGTATTTCGGGTGCTTTGTTCTGGCGATGATCATCTTCGGGTAAGCATCCCTGATCTGAAGCAGAGGAGAACATTCTCTCTCAAAGGTTTCCTGTCCGGAGATATTGTCGCTAACCTGAATATAAATTTTTTCGCTGCCCCGCTGAGCGACAAAGTCGATTTCTTTTTGGTAGAGCTTGCCGACATAAACATCATATCCACGGCGCATAAGCTCGATGCAGACCATATTTTCATAGACTCTGCCGTAATCCATATTCCTGCTCCCCAGAATTGCGTATCGAATACCGGTATCGCACAGATAGAACTTTTCGGAGCTTTCAAGATACTTCTTACCACGAATGTCGTATCGCTTAACATCATAAAACACAAAGGCGTTGCACAAATACTTGATATACTTGCCGATGGTTACATGGTTGGTCGGGGTATCATTTGCGGTCAGAAGCTGGCTGACCTTGTTAGGCGAAGTCAAATTGCTGATGTTGTCCATCAGGAACTCGCTCAAACGCTGCAAAACCAAAGTATCCGGCAGAGCGTATTTCTGCACCAAGTCCCTTGTTACAATCGTTTCATAGACTTCCTTGATATAATTCGATCTGTCTTTTTCGGTTCGGTAAGCATAAGAGCCTGCCAGACCGCCCTTGATAGAGTAATCCTCAAAGAGCTTGTCTTTGTCACGAACATCATCGTGATACTGGCAATACTCCCGGAAGCTGAAGGGAAGCACATGAATTTCAATGTAGCGTCCGGTAAACAGCGTTGCCAGATCTGCGCTCAGCAGGAAAGCGTTGGAGCCGGTCACATAAATATCATACTTGCCCTTGGAGTAAAGGCTGTTGATCGCCAACTCAAACTTGGGACACATCTGCACTTCGTCCACAAATAGGTAGTTTGTTTTACTGGCCTGATAGCGTTCCTCTACATAGGCGTGCAGCGCATGGTATTCCTTGATTTCTTCATACGCCAAATCCATGAAGTCAATGAAGATAATATTGATGTTTTCAAAATTGCTTTTCAGGTACTCAATATACGCCTGCATCAACTTGGATTTACCGGATCGGCGGATGCCTGTGATGATCTTGATGTCGGGAGTACCGTTCAGCTCAATGATTCGATCAAGATATTTTGTTCTTGTAATTGTTTTCATATAGTCACCCGCTTTCAAAAGTTGAAAATATTTCATTTCTCGAAATCGTATTGATGTACTTATTATACTGTCTCTCTTTAGTATATGCAAGCGCCCGTTTTCCAAAACATAAAAAATTTACATTTTCGAAAGCGGCAATAAATTCACCCTTTTGTCATAAAAACAAGCAGCCACACACCGGAGTGCATGGCTGCTATGCATTACTTATGTTGAGCTAAACAGATTGGGATTTGTTAATCACCTTTTTCTTCCACGGTGTTTTTCGATCATAATTTATTGTTTCAATTCTTCCTTTGTCATTTCCGCCTGCTCGAGTAGCGTTTCAAAATCATTATCAAGGGTGAGGAATATAGTAATGCGATACATTGCGCTGTCAGTTTGGTGGGCGGTATGGCAACGAAACAGCCGTTCGGTCACAATATCAGGTAATTGTTCGTAATGAGCCAACATTCGCTCTTTCAAGACAGCTTCCAGTTCTGCTTCGCTTGTAACAGAGAGGCCTCCCATTTCACGTACCGCCAAAAGGAACATGGGTTCGTTGGGGGCATTATACTTCCAGTAGCAATGTAAAGTGCCGATGCTCGTATTATCCATCGTGAAATAGGTAGAAATGTTATTGTCTTCTATGTATTTGTCAGCACGAACTTCGTCAATAATCTTTCCATCGGATACGCATTCAAGAGATATGCTGTTACCAGAACCATCGGTAACACGCATATAGAACTCTCCTCCCACGGGATTATAACCAGCGAAGAGTTTTGTGTATGGAGCAAAATGAGGATTAACAACTTTCAGATATTGCTTCATCTGATGAGCCGTCTGCAAGAACGGAAACGCAACACCAAAAGCAAGGGTAACAAGAACGATAAGCAGAGCTATATGCCTTTTTTTCATTGACGAACACCTCCTCAAAGTAGAATTTTCTAATAAAAGTATATCATAACAACGCTCAAAAAGATAGATGATGGATATACAAAGGTGATCCCGAGATTGCTTTAAGCATCGTACCCGTTCTTTCCTACATGTGCTCGTTGTACTTGCCGCTCCTGAAATTGCATTTTTGCAATTTTCGGGGGCGGCTTTTTTGCTTTCTTGCACGAGTGCCTGATTTTTTAATCGAAAGCGATTTTTTGCGTATATTCGGGTGAGACGAAAAGAAAATCGTCAAAAAACTCAAGGAGGTATGCAAATGACAATCTATGAAACCATCAAGGCGGCTGTTCCCATAAAGAAAGCCGCCGAACACTACGGGCTGAAAGCCGGCCGCAACGGTATGGCTTGCTGCCCGTTCCACAACGACCGGCATCCGAGCTTGAAGCTGAATGAGAACTATTTCTTCTGTTTTGGCTGCGGAGCCAAGGGGGATGTGATCGACCTTGTGGCAAGGCTGTTCGATCTCAGCGGCTACGAGGCGGCGCAAAGGCTGGCGGCTGACTTCGGTATCAGCACTGAGCCGGGACAAGCTGCATCGGCATCCTGCAAGCCCAAACGCCCCCATATCCGACAGTTCCGGGAGGACGAAATGCTGTGCTTCCGGGTGCTGACAGACTATCTGCATCTTCTGGAAGATTGGAAAGTGCGGTATGCACCCAAGACACCGGACGAGCCTTACGATGATCGATTCGTGGAAGCATTGCAGATGCACTGCCATATCGAATATATGGCTGACATTCTGACTGTGGGTGATCTGGAAGAACGAGTCGCTCTGGTGGACGAGTTGATGAAAAGCGGCAGGATTGCTTTTCTGAAAGAGTACACCGCACGAAAGAAAAAGGAGGTGGCGCACCGTGGCGAAGAACCGGAAAACGCCTGATATGAACTTGCCCATGTGGTTTGATGGGCAGAACATCAACGAAGCTCTGTTTTGTGAAGAATTCCTGCAGGAGCGCAGAATTATCTTCGCAAACGGAGCTTTTTTCACGCCCGACGGTCGGGTGACGGACGATCTTCCTTTACGTGGGGAGATTTACGACAAGCTGAAATTTTGTGCCGTGAATAATATCCCACGGAAGATTACCAACATTCTGGAAGTGCTGAAACTGGAAGCGCAGGTGCCTGACTTCCCACCGGAGCAGGATCGCATCCATGTGTCCAACGGTACGCTGCTGCTGAACGGCACATTTACCGAGGGCAGACCGGCTATCGTGCGGAGCCGTCTGCCTGTTGTTTACAATCCTCATGCACCTACACCTGTGACCTGGCTAAACTTTCTGGATGGGCTGCTCTATGCGGAGGATATCCCCACTTTGCAGGAGTTTATCGGCTACTGTCTGATTCCTTCCAACAAGGGACAGCGCATGATGGTGATTAAGGGCAATGGCGGCGAGGGCAAATCCCAAATTGGTGCGGTGCTTTCGGCTATCTTTGGCATGAATATGAAAGACGGCAGCATCGGCAAGATTTCTGAAAACCGCTTCGCCCGTGCTGATCTGGAACACATCCTGCTGTGCGTGGATGATGATATGCAGATGGAGGCTCTGCGCCAGACCAACTATGTAAAATCCATCGTGACAGCACAGGGCAAGATGGATTTGGAACGTAAAGGCAAGCAGAGTTATCAGGGCTGGATGTTCGCCCGGCTACTTGCATTCAGTAACGGTGATCTGCAAGCCCTGTATGATCGCAGTGACGGATTTTATCGCAGACAGCTTGTGCTGACCACCAAGGAAAAGCCGGTAGACAGAGCTGACGATCCTGACCTTGCAGAGAAGATGAAATCTGAAGCCGAGGGTATCTTCCTGTGGGCATTTGAAGGCTTACAGCGGCTTGTTGCCAACAACTTTAAGTTTACGGAGAGTGACCGTATCCGGGAAAACCGGGAAGCGGTCAAGCGTGACAACAACAATATCTTTGATTTCATGGATTCCGAGGGATATATCCGGCGTAAAGCGGATGCGTCCATCAGCTCCAAGGATTTCTATGAAATCTATCGGATGTGGTGCGAAGAAAATTCCCTTGCACCGCTGAAAGCCCGCAGCTTCAGCGACGCCATGATTGCCAATGCCAAGAAATTCAATCTGGAGCATTGCAACAACATCACCAACTCTGCCGGACGGCGGGTGTGGGGATTCATGGGCGTGGAAGCCATTGCACGACCTCATATAAATGGGTTTTACGGAGATTCGCCGTGTACGTACGTACCGGAGGACATTCCGGAGGAATGGAGGCAGGTCGAGTAAATCCCATTGCTGGTACGTATGTACGCAGCAAAAGAGCGTAAAACGCTCGTTATAGAAACAGCACATTTCCTTTATTTGGGCTGTTTCTATGTCCACAGGCTTTTGAAAAAGTGTCTGTGGACACCGGCTGCAAGAGGAAGTTGACACAGAACAGCTTCATGCAGACGGGCTGACCATGGGAAAAGGCGCAGACTTTTTCGCCTTGGTCAGCAGAGGTCACCGCGGTGACCGCATTCCCCCTCGGGAGAGCCCTCGGAGAGCCCACGGCACTTTGCAGCCAGTATGGATGAAAGTGTCATAGTGGGTTATTACACTTTGAAAAAGTGCCGTTCTCCAGCCTTCCGCTGTTGCAAATCTCAAAGAAAGGGAAAATCCAATGGCAAGAAATGATGGAATAGACCGTACCGTAGCCAGAAATCAGGACTTGGAAACACCGGCTGATGTGGCGAAGGTACAGGAACACAATGAGCGTGAAAAGGACAGCTACAGCAACCAGGACATCGTGCCGAAACGCACTTCTCTGAACGTCCATTTCAAAGCACCCACGGACGATTATGTAAAAATGTTTGAGCAGATGGAACATGATAATGTAATTTCCACAAGAGGTCTGAAACCGGATGCCGTCAAATACGGCGAGTTGGTGTTTGATGTGAACTCCGCTTATTTCTACAACCACGGCGGTTATGAATTTGCAAAACAGTTCTATGCCGATGCCTACAAAGCAGCCGTGGAGATCGTGGGCGGTGAACAGTATATCCTCTCCGCTGTGATGCACGCAGATGAGCGCAACCGGGCAATGTCCGAAGCTCTGGGCGAGGATGTGTACCACTATCATCTTCATGTGGTTTATATCCCGGTGGTGAAAAAGCAGATCCTTTGGTCGAAGCGATGCAAGAATGAAGCCCTCCGGGGAACCGTCAAGGAGGTCATCACACAGGTCAGCCGCAGTAAGAAATGGGAGTCCAAGCCGGTGCTTGGTGAGAACGGAAATCCCATGTTGAATGCAAAAGGGAAAAAGATTTTGAAGTCATCCTACAGTGTGTTGCAGGATGACTTTTTCAATTTCATGCGAACTGCCGGTTACACCGATGTGGAGCGTGGAGAGCCTGGCAGCACCGAAGAACATCTGACGGTGACACAGTTCAAGGTACAGGCGGAACAGCAGCGACTGGAAGCTGTGACCGGACAGGTGGCACAGGCCGAGCAAAGTTTGGAGGATGCCAAAGCTGCCACGGAGAAGCAGAAAAAGAAGCTGGAAGCTCTGCAAAAGGAAACCAAGACCGCAAAGACCATTGCGTTCACCGCACAGGAGATCGAGTCGATGGGTAAGAAAAATGCCCTCACCGGCAACATCACGCTGACACCGGATGAGTGTCGTACCTTGAAGGATTATGCGGTCAGCAGCTTTGCGGAAAAGGCTGAGAAGATCAAGTACAAGCAGAAATTCGAGCAAGCGGAGAAAAGCGCAAAGACATGGAAACAGCGGTATGATGCGCTGCACGAACAATATCAGGAGCTGAAAAAGAAAGCCCAACCTTTTCTGGATGCACTGGAAATCGCATCCGAAAGGGTTCGGGCTTTTCTTGATGTTGTCCTCAGCAGAGGAAAGGAAACACAGGAACACAAGCAGTCTGCCCGCCGCCGTGGGCATGACATGGAACACTAAAAGAAAGGAAAATTCTGCCTATGATGAATCATGTCCAGCAGGCGATGCCCCTGCCTATTGACCGTAAAATGCTGCTCTCCATTCGTGAGGCAGCCGAGTACAGCAACATCGGAATCAATAAGATTGATGAGATGCTGAAACAACCAAACTGTCCCTTTGTTTTATATGTGGGTACTAAAAAACTGGTAAAACGCAAGGCTTTTGAAGAGTTTATCGAAAGCAGAGTTGCGATTTGAATATAAGGTGATCCGTATTGGTGCGCACCAAATTCATCCGTTGGTGCGCACCAAAAGCATTGAAATCTATTGAAAAAATCATGTTTTTATGTTAGAGTAGAGTGTCGTGATGAACTCACGTTTCCTACTCTAAGGAAAGGAGTTCATTATATGGGCAAAAACTTAAAAGGCAAAGAATGTGGCAAGGGTATCTGCCAGAGAAAAGACGGTAAGTACGCCGCAAGATATACCGCAAAGGACGGGTCCCGCAAGGAGAAGCATTTTGACACGCTTCCGGAAGCCCGCAACTGGCTTGCCGATGCGCAGTACGAAGATAAGCACGATGTTCATAACCCTTCCTCCGAAATGACGGTGGATGCCTGGTTTGAGTTCTGGATCACCAATCTGATTGCTGATCTGGCTCCCAATACCAAAAGGAACTACCGGGAACGGTATAAAAGGAACATCCAGCCGGTCATCGGAAATATGCGTATGTGCGATGTCAGACCCATGCATTGCAAGATCATCCTCAATCGGATGGAAGCAACCTATGCAGGCTCTACCATCCGACAGGCGTATATTGCGATGGGAACCATGTTCCGGGCGGCAGTGATGAACGATATGCTCTCCAAGCACCCTATGGACGGAGTTCGTTATACGAAGCCTGTCCGTGCTGTGGATGACATCAAGTTCTTAACTGTGGAAGAACAGACAGCCTTTCTGGAAGCCGCCAAACGATCTCACAACTACAGGCAGTATGCGCTGCTGTTGGAGACCGGGCTGCGCACTTCGGAGATGATCGGGCTGACTTGGGATTCTATCGACTGGAAGAAGCGTACACTGACCGTGAGCAAGACGCTGGAATATCGGCATAACACAAAGGTTTGGCGTGCCGGTCCTCCCAAGTCGAAAAGCAGTTACCGCACCATTCCGCTGACAAATCGTGCGTACGATATACTGAAATCGTGCTACGATGAACGTCACACTCGCAAAGAATCCGACGTCCTGTCTCAGATTCTTGAATACGTGGATCGCCGCACAGGCGAAACCAAGTATCTCTGCATGAGAGATCTGGTGTTTATCAATTTCCGCACCGGAGAGCCTGCAAAAAACAGTTCCTACGATACTCATCTCTACAAGCTGTGCGATGAGGCCAAGATCAAGCGATTCTGTATGCACGCTCTGAGACACACCTATGCGACTCGTGCGATTGAAAGCGGAGTTATGCCGAAAGTCTTGCAAAAGCTGCTCGGTCATGCGAGCATCAAAACAACCATGGATCGTTATGTCCATGTCACCGATGTATCCCTCTCCAATGCCATCAAACAGTTCGAGCAAAACACCGATCTGGTAAGTTAAAAATTGGTGCGCTGCTGAAAAATTGGTGCGGAATTGGTGCGGAATGCATCCCCCTAACCCGAAAAACTATTGAAAATAAAGGAGATTTTAGATATATGAAATTAGGTATCGTCGGCCTGCCGAACGTCGGCAAGTCCACGCTGTTCAACGCCATTACGAACGCGGGCGCGGAAGTCGCCAACTATGCGTTCTGCACCATCAACCCGAACGTCGGCATGGTCTCCGTGCCGGATGCGCGGCTGGATTATCTGGCTGAGATGTATCAGCCGAAGAAAAAGACCCCCGCGGTGATCGAGTTTGTCGACATCGCCGGCCTCGTCAAGGGCGCGTCCAAGGGCGAGGGTCTCGGCAACAAGTTTTTGTCCAACATCCGCGCCACGGATGCGATCGTGCACGTCGTGCGCTGCTTTGACGATGAAAACGTCATGCACGTCGAGGGTTCGACCGACCCGCTGCGCGACATTGAGATCATCGACCTCGAGCTCATCATGGCGGACATCGAGATGGTCCAGCGCCGCATCGACAAGGCGGCCAAGGCCGGCAAGAGCGGCGACAAGGCCTGCCTGCACGAGGCGGATGTGTTCCGCGGCCTGCTCGAGCATCTCAACGACGGCAAGAGCGCCCGCACCTATGACTGCAGCGACGAGGATCGTGCCCTGCTCGAGACGAGCGACCTGCTGAGCATCAAGCCCGTCATTTACGCCGCCAACCTCGACGAAAATACATTCGCCGCCGGGTATGAAGATTGCAAGTACTATCAGCAGGTGCGCGATCTGGCTGCGTCTCAGGGCGCGCAGGTGCTGCCCATCTGCGCGAAGGTCGAGCAGGAGATCGGCGAGCTCGAGCCCGACGAGCGCGCCATGTTCCTCGAGGAGCTCGGCATCGAAGAGTCCGGCCTCGACCGGCTCATCCAGTGTTCGTACAGCCTGCTGGGGCTCATTTCGTTCCTGACGTGCGGCAGCGATGAGTGCCGCGCCTGGACGATCACGCGCGGCACGAAGGCGCCGCAGGCCGCCGGCAAGATCCACTCGGACTTCGAGCGCGGCTTCATCCGCGCTGAGATCGTCGCGTTCGACGACCTGAAAGCCTGCGGCAGCATGGCCGTCGCCAAGGAGAAAGGCCTCGTCCGCTCCGAGGGTAAGGACTATGTCATGCACGACGGCGACGTGACGCTCTTCCGCTTCAACGTCTGATCTTTCTGGAAAACGACGAACCGCACGCGGCAAAACGCCGCGTGCGGTCTTTTCTTATTCCGTTGTGTCGCCGCCGCGCAGGCGGCCGAATTTCCCGCGCAGGCGCTCGCCGAATTTCGGCGGCTGCGCGGGGCGCTCCAGCAGGAAGATGCCGCAGTCTGCACAGTACCGGCAGTCGGCAAAGCTGCCTTCCCAGATCCCGTGGCTCACCACGAGATCGCCGTCCTCGTCCGCGCGAAAGGATATGGACTTTTCCTCCTGACTCCAGATGATCTGCCGCGCGCTCTGCAGATAGCCGGAGAGCAATTCCCTGCCGCAGTAGGGGCATTTGTCGCCTATGGTCATGGTGGTGCGCTCCTTTCTGTTATCGGTCGGACTTCCAGATTCAGTATAGCACGGACTGTCTGCATTTGGCAAGCGATCCGTGCAGCGTTTCATGCACAAACGGCGGCATTTCCGGCCAGATTTCGTATGAAATTGTGCTTGACAGGGGATAACAGTCGGTGTTACGATGATACCGTTCAAAAGGCAATGACGGGACTTGCACCCGAGTGAGGACGGACAGAGAATGGCGGTCATAGGCTGTGAGCCGCCTGCGGCACCCCTCCGGCGCAGACCTTCCCCGAGCCGATCGCCCGAACCTCGCAGTAAGGCGACCCGTGCGGCGCGCGTTACAGCGCCAACTGAGGGAAACTCAGGGTGGAACCGTGTGATTTCAGCACCCCTGTGCCGCGAGGCGCAGGGGTGTTTTTAGTTTAGGAGGAGACATTATGGACGATCAGTACACCTTTGAAAACAAGACCTACAGAGATACCTACCGTCACACCACCAGCCACATTCTCGCCCAGGCCATGAAGCGCCTGTACCCCGAGGTGAAGCTGGCCATCGGCCCGGCCATTGAGGACGGTTTCTATTACGATTTTGACAGCCCCCAGCCGTTCACGCCCGAGGTGCTCGAAAAGCTCGAGGCCG
>ENA-OYZF01000547-OYZF01000547.1-human-gut-metagenome-genome-assembly--contig:-NODE-547-length-15050-cov-5.272958_pt1 | contig 15050 bp, 17 predicted proteins | sample MGYA00244074_ERZ653472 | MGnify/ENA primary metagenome ERZ653472 (study PRJEB26926, sample SAMN06165179) | human gut metagenome | biome: ENVO:00009003; feature: ENVO:2100002; material: ENVO:00002003... | reverse complement strand
ATATTCAGACTTGAATTACTACATTTGTGAGAATCACCATAGTAAGGTAAACCTAAAACAATATTAATATGAAAAATAAAAGTTTCCTCGGACTGTTGTTATTCTCCTGTATCTGCTTAACTGCTATTGCACAAGAAACTACAAAACCAATTAAGGCCATTTATGTAAACGCTGACCAGAATATTCTTTTTGACAAATTGATTGACTTCGTACAGAATAATGAATATTTCATTCTATCGCTGGACAAGCAAGCAGGTTTCATACAAGCCCAGAAACCTGTTGAAATAAAAAAAGTATTCAAACCAAATGAACGGAGAACTTTGAATTTTGTCATCAGGCCTATTAATGAGAATTTATCGCAGATAACTTTAAATATTCGTTGCGAAGAAAAGCACTGGGGAGGCAGCGAATCCGGTCATGTCTATTACTACGATGACAAAGGTGTCAGTCAGAATAGCGATTTATACCAGAACATATGGGATGAACTAAAGTCTGCATTAGTGCCCTATCAGCAAGTTATATTTACAACAGTAACAACGCCCGCTCCCACCAAAGCCCTTCCTGCTGAAACAACCCTTAACTCTCTGCCTAAAGCATTCTTAAAAGACGGTTTTCCATTGTTGGTAGAACGTTGCCGCACAGTGCTTGCATCAGCATACATGACCCAGAAACTACTAAGCGAACATACAGATATCCCCGGTTGGGAAGGGTACCCGGTGAAACTCTATGAATATTACACCGGGAAAGATATAAAAAAAGGAGTAGCCAAGCGCGGACTGGTATACTTGCTGAACCCAAGTGCAGAACAACTTGCCACATGGATTGCCACCACTTGCTGGGAAGTTAAGCAAAGTACAGATACCACATACCTGTATAAACTCGCAGAATTTATCAAACGGCAATCAGGGGCGCAATTCCCTGTACAAGGAGTAGTATACGAGGATATGTATACCAAGAACTTCTATGAACCATATATTTTCAAAGACGGAGTAACTGTATATGTAGCAGATAGTACCAAAATGCCGACAGATAAGCATTGCACCGATGAGCAACTGGATTTTTACCTGCATATGACAAATGCCGACTTAAAACCAAACACCGGCAGATATGCCCGCATTTGCAGTACAAACCGTACTCAATATTACAAAAATGGAGGTAAAACAGATGTGGGAGATAATGATGAACACCGTAACCAGTCATGGTTGAATGTAGTTCGCCAACTTTATCAACTGGCTTGGCTTTCAGATCGCAACGAATTAATGATTGCCTGGGCAAAAGAACAACTGTAAATAGCCGGTTTAAGGCATATCAATCCTATTCTTTTTACCCCAAAATCCCCCATACAAGAAGTTAAGACTTTGCATACAAGAAGTTAACTTCTTGTCAACAGGGAGTTAAGTTCTTATCAACAAGCTATTGACGACTGATAAATAACAAAACTAAGAAAGTTTAGTCAATATCCAAGTCTGTATCACAACTCAATTCAGTCGAATATCCCTGCCAGAAGCTCTTGGTAGAATGTACTAAAGCACTCCCCATCAAGAATAGGAATATTACGGCTATTAACGTCATCACCATACCGATGGCTGCGTAATACTTTGGTTCTAAAACATCCATAATAGTTATCTTTGTTAGGTTAGTACTACAAAGATAACCAAGATGGATTACAAAGAGCTTACTCTTTTATGAAGTTTTTATTTCTTTAAAGTTTGTATCAATTCTTCGGCCGAAACCAGGGTCTGTTCACCAGTCTCCATATTCTTGAGTGTCACCTTATTCTCGTTCATTTCATTCTCTCCTACAAGAGCTACAAACGGAATATTTTTGGCATTAGCATAGCCCATCTGTTTCTTCATTTTAGATGAATCCGGGAAGATTTCCGCACGAATACCTTCTGCACGTACTTGGGCAAGTACATTCAAGGAAAAAGCAGCTTCTTTCTCACCAAAGTTGATAAATAGAAGTTGCGTACTGTTTACAGCTTCCTTCGGATAAAGATCAAGCTGGTTCAGCACATCAAAGATACGGTCCGCACCAAAGGAGATGCCTACACCGGAAACTCCTGCCATACCGAATACACCGGTAAGATTATCATAGCGACCACCGCCTGTAATACTACCGATCTGTACATCCAATGCTTTTACTTCAAAAATGGCACCGGTATAGTAATTCAACCCACGGGCAAGTGTCAAATCAAGTTCCAATTCATTCTTCAGACCGAAAGCCGATAGAGTTTTCAGGATAAATTCGCTTTCTTCCACTCCCTTTTGACCAATTTCACTTCCGGCAAGTACTTCTTTCAGGGTAGCCAGTTTCTCCTCGTTGGTGCCGCTCAGTAGAATGATAGGTTGTAATTTGGCAATAGCCTCATCGCTGATACCTTTTTCTTTCAACTCGGCATTCACATTGTCCAGACCTATTTTATCTAGTTTATCAATAGCCACAGTGATATCCACGATCTTATCTGCCTCACCGATAATCTCCGCAATGCCCGTCAAAATCTTACGGTTATTGATCTTGATGCAAACACGGATACCAAAGCGAGTAAATACAGTATCGACAATCTGCATTAATTCCACCTCGTTCAGTAAAGAATCACTACCTACCACGTCAGCATCACATTGATAGAACTCACGATAACGGCCTTTTTGCGGACGATCTGCACGCCACACAGGTTGTATCTGATAGCGTTTGAAAGGGAAAGTTATTTCATCACGGTGCATCACCACGTAGCGGGCAAATGGCACTGTGAGATCATAACGCAAACCTTTTTCACAGAATTTACTTGCAAGTTTGGCTGCATTACGGCTCAGCAATTCCTCATCGGTTAGTCCGGAGAAATAATCACCTGAGTTCTGTATTTTAAACAGAAGTTTATCACCTTCTTCACCATATTTCCCCATCAGTGTGGAAAGCATTTCCATTGCAGGCGTTTCAATCTGTTGGAAACCATAGAGATGATATACATCGCGAATGGTATTGAATATATAGTTACGCTTCGCCATTTCTACCGGCGAAAAGTCACGGGTTCCTTTAGGAATACTGGGTTTTGCTGCCATAATTGTTTCAATTACTATTAAAATCGGAGGGCAAAGTTACAGTTTTTTATCGAGATAAGAAAAGGGATAAGGCGGTTTTATATAAAACAATACCCGTTGGCGGAATTAATTTCTTTCTTGTAAAGGTTATGGGCTAAATGAAAAAAATCAGAGAATATGTCAGCGAAGCTAATTGAGATAGTATTACTTAGTCATTTACTTCATTCCTACACGCAAGGAGCTAACTCCGCCAACGAGTAAAACAATAATCAGACTGGCACATATCTGACACTCCGCACGTTGACACCAAATGTTTCCCCTATTGAAACTAAGTGTTTCTCGGTGTGAAACAGAGTGTTTCAAGCAATGAAACAAAGTGTTTCCCCTATTGAAACAGTCGGTGTCACCTGCTGAAACGGAAGACAGTGTGCGCGGAGATCTTTGCGAAGTCTACGGGAAATTATCCGCATTTAGAGTGAAAAAGAGTTAAAACAGCACATTTTTCGCATAGATTCGTGTAGAAAAGCTCAATTCGGTAATTATCGGGCTACTCACTATAAATCAACCAGATAGATGGAAATATTGTAAACATTCACTGCAAAATTAGTGCTGGCAAACAGTTTACCAGCACTAATTTTCAGGTTGCCAGCACACCTTCAAATGCCGATCAATAAAGGGTTTGAGGTACACCTGTGCAGGAGTGCTGGCAAAAAACTCTTTTGTATAATTGAGCTTTTTGAGTTCACCCCTTCCAGACAATTAGATTAATTTATCGGACATGTTGTATCTATACATCGGACGCGCAGCATCTATATATCCAACACCACCCATATATTAATGCTGATATTTTAACTCATGCAGCGTGCATTTTGGGTAATCCGTTCTTTTAATGGAATTTTTGTATGCTTCATGAAAAGAAATCGTATTTTTGAAGCCTAATTGAGGAAGGAAACAATGCAAAAAGAGTAAAGCCATGAATATTGAAGAATATCGGGAATATTGTTTAAGCATCAAAGGAGCAACAGAAAGTTTCCCCTTTGGCGAAAATACCCTTGTCTATAAAATCATGGACAAGATGTTCACTTTTGCTCCATTAAATCCTAAAGATGGACGATTTTGGGCAGACACAAAATGTGACTCCACCAAGTCGACAGAACTGATAGAGCTATATAATGGCATTGCATTCGGCCCGTTTTCCGACAAGAAACACTGGATTACCATATATCTGGAAAGTGATGTGCCGGATAGCCTTATAAAGGAATTAATCAATCATTCAATAGAAGAGGTAATCAAGAATTTGCCTAAAAAGAAACAACAGGAATATCGCAGTACTTTGGGAATAAAAGATGAAAATTAATACAGAATGAGATATGGAATGAGCATGCTTAATAATCTCCATTATATTCAAAACAATGGAGAAAAAGCTTTCTTAGCAAATCAGAATAAAAAATATGCCTGTCCTGAATGTAATAAGCCAAGAACTGTACACTACGATTATTGTATTTATTGCAAACAGGAGAAAAGATAGAATGAAATAAAATAGAAGCCTCCCAACCTCCTCCTCACCCGCAAGAAAATTAAAAGATTCTTATACCAGGATCGTAATTAAATGCGTTTATTCCAATTCCCGCTTTTCAGATACAGATAGGAAAGCAACAGCAACATACCCCCGTAAATATATTCACTTGTCCACGCTATAGCGACATCCACTTGCAGGTACATAACCATAACAACCACATAAACAACATAGATGGAAATGGTTATCAACATGATTTTCATAGACCGGCTTGTATTTCCTGTGCCGGAAACAGCATTAAACAGCACCAGTCCAGGAGCTGAAAGGAGATATCCTAATAACATGATGTACATAGTAGGTAATGCTGCCTGTACCAACTCCTGACTATTGGTATATATCTGCAATAACACGGTAGGGAACAAAGCAGACAGCAATAGGAACGGTATACCTATCATATAAGTTAATCGTATGGCACGTTTACAGGTAAGCCAGATTTCGCTCTTCTCTTTTCCACTCCCTAATAGATTACTTACCATAGAACTGGTAGTATCGGAAAAAGCAAAAATAGCCATAAAGAAGCAAGTATTGATACTCCTCATGATATTGGCTATCGCCAAAGGACGCTCTCCCAAATGTTCGATAGCAATGAAAAACAAGAACCATTGTGAAGGAAACAATATGGACTGAAGCATGGTCCAACATGAGATATTCCAAATGCGTTTAAATTCGGACAGTTTGAAACTAAACTGTTGAAATAAAGCATATTTTTTCTTATCCACTTTCAGCCTGGTGTATGCCACATAAAACAGTAACGATACCAACTCTGCCAGCGAAGAACCTATTGCCGCACCTGCAATACCCAAAGCCGGGAAACCGAATTTTCCAAATATCAAAATATAATTGAAAACAATATTACTGAGCACCATTACTATAGAGTTAAGCGTAAGAGTGCGCGTCTCAGTGATACCAATGTAGAAAGCCCGGAACAGAATTGCAATAAAGGAAAAGAAAAGCCCGTACCTCCTCCACTCCAAATAAGAAGAAGCAGCGGCATAAACCTGATCGGAAGATATCAGACGGCTGAGAATATGTGTTGTAATAGAGTCACACAAGAAAAACATGACGGCTGCCAATGCCAGCAAGAAAAAGGCACCTTGCATGAATATTCCACCTATTTCGCCATACTTCCGCTCGCCATTTTTACGCGCAATCAGAATTTGGACACCGATGCTGAATCCAAAACCGAGCATATAAATAGCCATATACAACACTCCCGACAACGCGGATGCTCCCAACTCCACTTCACCTACGTGACCTAAAAAAGCTGTATCCGTAACATTTATCATGTGCTCCATCAGTAAACTGATAAGAATAGGATACGCTATTAGCCAAATTTGCTTATAACTGAAATTCATAGATAAAGTCGATTACCACCAATTATGCTCTGTCATTCAGGTGAATAATATGACAAGACAAAAAGGTGTGCCAAAATAGGAAAAGTGAACGTAAATTACGCGAATCACGCAAATAAGTAGTTCATTAATCATTGATTTTCAATAACATGAATCTTATATTATTTGTGCAATTTGCGTAATTTGTGTTCTAAACTTCATTTTGACATACCTTCTCTACTTATGTCAGAAGTCAAACTTCTCCAACTTCATGGAAGCCAATTCCTGTATTTTAGGAACCAATGTAACAAAATGTTCTGCTTTCTCATGAACAGACAGCGATTCCGCATCTTCCCAGGTTTCGCAAATCATCAGGACATCATTACGGGTAGCGCTTTCGAAAACATCATAGGCAATACAACCTTTATCTTTCAAAGAAGATGCCACCAACTCTTTTGCAGCTTCCAACACCGCAGCACGGTTACTTTCACTTACTTGAATAAAAACATTCAGTCTAATCATATTTGTACAATTTAAAAGTGTGCTGCAAATGTAAACAGAAAAATCAGAAATGCTGATTATTTATCTGCATAAATACCGACGCGATTTCCCTCCGTATCAACAAAGACAGCGAAATATCCCCTACCTTCTGCCTCAATCTTTGTTCTGGGAATAACGACTTTCCCGCCTTTTTTCAAAATTGTTTCAAGAGTAGGCTCAATCTCATCTACATTGAAATGAATGAGCACCCCTTTTTCAGAAGGAAGGAAATCAGAAGCATAAGAAACTGCTCCGATAAATTCATCCCCTTCAGTGAAAAATGCCATCTTCTCTTCCTCACATTCGCAAGTCGGAAGTTTCATATTCAACACGGTTTCATAAAAATCGATTGCCCGGTGGAAATCGGTAGCAGGAATTTCAAAAAATGCAATTAGTTTTTTCATTTTGTTTTCTTTTTATGGTTATTACTATGCCTTTGCAAAGACAATGCAAAAATAGGGCAAGGCTGTAACCCTCAATAGAAGAAAACAGACATCTTTAAAGAGTGGAAAAATAATCGGAGACAGGAGCACAGACAGATAGGTATTCGGCAGGGGTATAGCCGGAGAAGAGTTTAAACTCCTTGATCATGTGAGATTGGTCGGAAAAGCCACACTCATAAGCTACCTGGGCAAAAGGTAAAGCCGGATCTTGTTGCAAAGTATAAAGAGCACGCTGCATGCGCACAATACGAAGGAATTCTTTAGGAGTAGTACCGATATAATCAGCAAATATACGGCCAAACTGCTTGGAACTGAGGCAGGCTACATCAGAAAGCTCTAATGTGCTGACCTGTGGATGGAGGTTTATTTCACTCAAAACCGTAGAAAGTCTTTTCAGATTGTATTCGGAACAGGAAACCAAACGATGGAAGAAAAAGTCTTCAATCAAGTGGATACATTGGTCATTATCCGGAGTATCCACGATTCTCCGGGATAAATCAGAGAGTTCCGTATCTTCCACTTCATCCGTAGAGATATTCTGTCCGAAGAAAAGATGCAGCGGGATTCGCAGGAAAGTCTTTGCCGCATAGGGCTGGAAAACCACTGTTATCATTTCAATCATTCCCGTCGACATAACGTCGGAAAAGCCGAAAGACTGACCGCAAATAAAAGATTGTGGTTGTAATTGTGAATTTTGCAATGATACTAATTGCCTACCCTTATGAAATACCAGTTGCATACAGCCAACAGGCAATGTCCGTTCCGACACAGGAGTAAGAGCATCATCCCGTAATATCCAATAATAACGGATATAAGGAGCCAATGCAGGAGCAGGTTTTACGATACGAAAAGTTTGCATACGACAAATATATGATATATCTCATGAATTGCCGCAAAAGTAGACAAAAGGAATGGGGATAAATAGTAAAAAAGGGACATTCCCTATTTATTATTCACCCCATAGCCAAACAAAGCAAAATCGCCGAAACAGGGATCATCCGGAAAGACTTCCGCTAATGCGGCAGTTATCCTTTGCGCATTTTTCAAGGAAAAAGTTTCCGTCTCGGTAAGTTCCAGCAATCGGGCTACGCGACAGACATGCGTATCCAAAGGGATGATTAAATCTCTGCAATCAAAACTTTCCCAAATCCCGAAGTCAACTTCCGGCCCTTTACGTATCATCCAGCGGAGAAACATATTCAGCTTCTTCTGAGGACTGCGGGAAGATACTTCCAGAAAAGCACAGAGTTTCTCTATTGGCAATCCGGGATACACTTGGAGCGCCTCTTCCAAACTTTCAAAACGGGAATAAGCAGCATACAAGCGTTCAAAGTAAGAATAAAAATCGGCATACGAAAGCATCCGGTAGAAGCTACGTTTTTCCTCAGCAGGAAAATCCTTCTCCCAACGACGGGAAAGTACATATTGATAAGGAGACGCCCCCATACAATCGTGTAATTCATCAGCTTTCTTCAGAATCTGCTTGCGATTGCCGAAACTCATAATAGCAGTCAGCAGACCGCTGATTTCTATATCCTGCTTCTGCCGGTAACGATGCGGGAATTGTACCGGATCATTTTGAATAAAATCCGCACAATGATAGGTCTTTGCCCACTCCTGTAGTTTCTTTTTTATATCTTTGGTCATTTCTTTAAAATCATGGGAAGGGGTGCAAAGATATTGAATTTATAGCAACTTTGGACAAGTCCCCTATTCTATTTACCCTTATTTTTGCATCGTGAAATTCAAAGAAGAACTTATGGAACATAGCAAGAAGACCACGCGTGAAGAGTATCAGAAATGCGTAAATGCAGTAGTAGATTACATCAACCTCCATCTTGGAGAAGAGATTGATCTGAAATCGTTGGCCAAGATTTCTCATTTCTCTCCATTCTACTTCCATCGCATCATGAAAGCATTTCTGGGCGAGCCAATCGGGACGTTCATAGTCCGGACACGAACAGAATCTGCCGCCCGCCTGTTGCGTTACTCGGATTTGCCTATTGCAGATATCGCTTATCGCATCGGCTATTCCTCACCATCGTCACTGTCGAAAGTATTCAAGCAGTTCTATGGAATTTCACCTAATGAGTATCGTAACAATAAAAACTTTGTAATTATGAAACCAGCAATTATCAGACCCGATTTAGAGTTAAAGAAAGAAATAAGAGAAGTGCCTCTCAGAAATGTAATTTATATCCGCCTGTTCGGAGACTATAAAATGAATGATTACGGAGGCACATGGATGCGTTTGTTCCAATTCATCAAAGAAGAAAAACTGCCGATGGGTGACATGGCCCCTTATTGCATGTACCACGATGATCCCAAAGTGACGCCTGCTGACAAGTTGCGTACCGATGTTTGCATGGTGATGCCTGTAACCGTAACTCCCAAAGGGGATATCGGCTTCAAGCAATTGCCTGCCGGACGTTATGCAGTGTTTACCTACAAAGGATCTTATGAGTATCTGCAAAGTGTATACGACACGATTTACGGAAAGTTCATTCCCGAAATGGAATGTACGATGAGAGACGAGTCGAGTGCCGAGCGTTATCTGAATGATCCGTGCAATACGAAACCGGAGGATTTGTTGACAGAAATCTTCATTCCAGTAGAATAATCATCTTATATATTGCGGGCAAATAGTCTTTGTCCGCAATATATAACTATTACTTTATCTCTCTTTTCATCGGCACATACTTCAGTCCATTCGTAATCTGCGGTTCCTGTACCTGCTCAAATCCCAAACTTTTGTAGAAAGGCACTGCATACGTAGAGGAATTTACAGTCATTTCCGGCACAGAAGTCTCTTCGATAAAAGCATCGAATAATCTTCTGCCTATACCTTTCCGGTGATATTCTTTCCGTATGAAAAACAGGGAAATATGTTTCCCTTCATCTTTGACTGCCATCACACCCACAAGTCTTGCCTCATCAAATGCACCGTAAATGACCAAGCTGTTTATCATCGCCTCATCATTGACGAAGCTTTTGAAAGTTTCCAATCCTTGTTCATCAAAATCCTCTTCACCCGTCTGAAGATATATTTCCAAAGAAAGAGATGCGGCATCTTTATATTCAGATAAGTCTAATCTTCGAACGCTTATCCCTGGGGTTAAAGTCAAAGTATTCATAATAGTTAAGTTACTGTTCGCAACAAAGATATCAAATTTCTGGAAATGATGATTAAGACATTCCCATTATTCCATCCGGAAACACTATCTTTGTACAGGACATTTAACTAACCCAACTTTATTCAAAGATATGGAAAGACTTATCGACAAATATCTTCCGGCAGATTATCATGATACATTCATTGTGAAAGCCCAAAAGCCTGCAGAACAGATAATTCCCAAAGAACTAATCAAAAAAATATTCAATCACTCCCCGGCGTGGCTCATTTTTTTAATGAAGGTCAGGAATATTCTGGTAAAACCTTTGGGGCTTGAAACCGGAAAAGTGTTGAAAACAGAAGATTGTATAATAGAAGATACGGAAAATGAGGCTATCATGAGGAAAGATGATAAGCACTTATTGTTTTATGTCTCCATTGCCAAGATAGGAAACGACCTGATAGATATAACAACCGTGGTTCAATATCATAATGCATTAGGAAAGGCTTATTTCTTCTTTATTAAGCCTTTCCATAAAATGATTGTGCCACGTGTAGCGAAAGAACTTATATAATACCCAATCCGTAGCTACTGATTTCCTCAAAGTCCTCATCAGCATATGAGTTCTTCTGACGGGCATCTTGTACTATTTTCAGAAATCCTTCTGTTTTAGACAGGAAATCCTTGAATTTCTCTGATTCTTCCTCGTGTCCTTTTACTACCGGTAGTTTCTCTGCCGCATCCAGCTGAAGTCGCAGTTCCATAATCTTTAAATCCAGGCGGGATTTATCTTCAACATGCTTACGGGCATACAAATTGATGATGCTCTGCATAGTCGTACTCATGCTTTTCATCGCAATGATCTGCTCTTTCACAGGATTTTCTGCCAGAAGAACCCGCTGGGCATTTGAAGCAATCGGGCTCAATATATCAAATATATTCTGCTTACATTCAGACATTACCACACTCAATTCATAGTTATCATTCAGCAAATCGACCATTCCCTCGGTCTTTTTTTCTTTCAGAAGAGACAAGTATTTATTGAAATTAGCATAGAATTGATTTCTCGACTGAAAAAGCTCCGCATAATTCTGTATCAGGTTCTGCCTGACATCTTCACCGAAGTATTCACCCGGTAACATCACGGCCGCAGAATCTTTCTTCGAAATGACGGGAGACATGATGTATGAGAACATGGGTACTTCCGTTTTTTGTTCCATATAACCCAATACCGCATTTACATCCCTCTCCTTTACCACATTTTTCAACAGAGCCAATGAGGTGTCGTAGTATTTCATCACCTGCCCTGCATCTGCTATTTCTTCAGGAGTATAAGTCACCGTTTCTTTCTTGCTACCTACACATGAGGCAAGCATCAGGACGCTTACCCATACACTTAAGACTAATAAATTCTTTCCCATAAGATTTTTATTTTAAAGTGAACACCAACCAGATTTAACCGGCATTGTGCTAATAACAATATAAAAGCGATTTTGCTCTCAATTATAGTTTTTTTCACCTTTGCAATTTGTACTTTTGCACCGGATTTCAAATTCGATCTATAATTTCAATCAGAACTATGGACAACATAAAAGGTTATATATACGCGGCAGCTTCTTCTTCAACATTTGGATTGGCACCTTTTTTCACCATATCCCTGCTATCCTCAGGTTTTTCTTCTTTCGAAGTATTAGCCTATCGGTGGGGAGTCGCATCATTTACACTAATCATATTCGGCATCTTTTTAGGTGAAACATTCTGTATCAACCGGAAGGATTTCGGAACAGTGTTCATATTGAGTCTTTTCCGTGCCGCAACCTCATTGAGCCTGGTCATCGCATACCAGCACATAGCCAGCGGAGTAGCATCAACCATCCACTTCATGTATCCATTGGCTGTTGCCCTCGCCATGATGTTCTTCTTCCGGGAAAAAAAGTCATTCTCAATTCTATTTGCTGTAGTGATTTCGCTGATAGGAGCAGCATTGCTATCATCGGGAGAGATTGACTTTAAAGGAGGCAATACAACCATAGGATTGATCGCTGCTATATGCTCCGTTTTCTTTTACGGCGGATACATTATCGGAGTACGCAAAAGCCGTGCTGTAAACATTCCATCTACAGCACTGACTGCCTATGTTATGGGGCTGGGAGCCTTATTCTTTATTATAGGAGGATATCTGACGAGCGGCATCCGCCTGACCACAGACGGATATGCATGGCTGAATATTCTCGGATTGGCACTGCCCGCAACAGCCATTTCAAATATAACTTTGGTAAAGGCTATTAAACACATCGGACCCACTCTAACCTCCATCTTCGGAGCCTTGGAACCACTTACTGCCGTAGCCATCGGATGCTGGGTATTCAAAGAAAATTTCACGGTACACAGTGCTTTAGGCATTCTACTGATACTGTCAGCAGTGACGGTAGTGGTGTGGCATGAAAAGAAAACAGAAAGAAAATAAGGATTATTTGCTCTTCTTATAATCAGTAATGAAACCTTCCATCATCCACTTCGCTAACGCCTGACGATTGGAACTCATAACAAACCGGCGCTGGTCGAAAGTATTCTGAATATTACCCAACTCTACAAACACTCCAGCAGGACTGGAATTGGCCAGCACATACAAATTGCGTGGGCTGACAGTTCCCGAAAAGCCACGGTTAGGTTGGTGGCGGTCGTATTTAGATTCGAAAGTATTCTTCATTGTAGTTGCCAACCGTTTACCATTCACACTTTTGGGAGCATGATAGAAGAATACATCCGTCTGGTGACTTTTACTACGGCTATCTACATGCAAGAAGATGGAACGGCAATACGTATAACTCTTGCGGTCTTTCTGATAGAGCGCATTTATTTTCTCACAACGCTGGCGAAGGCGGGCAACCTGGTTCAGAGGAATAGGAGCACCCATACAAGTTTCGCGTTTACTGTTATTAAGGTATTGATCGTCACGGATACCGTCTTTGACATCCTGAATAATAATATAAACCTTAGCGCCTTCCTCCATCAGATTCCGGGCAAGACGGAGAGCGACATCATAGGCATATTCATCCTCATGCAGTTCCACGCTTCCTATCCTGCCAATAGCACCGGGATCAGGGCCACCATGCCCACTCACCACGTAGAAACACGCACCTTTGAGGCGGTTTCCCGTCACTTTAACTTCAGCAAGGCTTTTTCCGAAAAGAGGTTCACGAATCGTTTTGTTGCCGGAACGGGCAGAAGAATTTGAAGCAGATGAATTGGATGAAGCAGCCGTATTGTTACTCCCCTTTTTCAGGGGTGGAAGCAAATATTTTACTCCCAGCCGCAATTCTTCTTTACCTCGCAATTGTTTCTTATTCAGTTCCAGGAACTCCTGATAGTACGCTTTTCCGGTACGCCCGTTACGCTGTAGAAAACCAGATATCCCCTCACCGCTTTTCGGCGTAGCCCGCTCCTCTTGGGCCAACGCTTCGTAAGAGAATGACATGCAAAAAAGCAAAATAAGAAAGCAAAATAACTGTTTCATTTTCCATTTATTCATCTTGTGGACAAAAATACAATTATTTTCTCTACTTTTGCGTCCATAAATGCGTTAATTGATAAAAAACTATAAAAACTGATAGCATTATGGCAAAGCAATTTAAACCGGAAACCCTCTGCGTACAGGCAGGATGGACTCCTAAGAAGGGCGAGCCCCGTGTACTCCCCATTTATCAAAGTACCACTTTCAAATATGAAACCAGCGAGCAAATGGCACGCCTCTTTGATCTTGAAGAGAGTGGTTATTTCTATACTCGCCTGCAAAATCCTACCAACGACGCTGTTGCCGCCAAGATAGCAGCTCTTGAAGGCGGTGTTGCCGGCATGCTGACGTCCAGCGGACAGGCTGCCAATTTCTATGCTATATTTAATATCTGCCAGGCAGGCGATCACTTCGTTTGTTCGTCTGCTATTTATGGCGGTACATTCAACCTCTTCGGGGTGACTATGAAGAAATTGGGTATTGAAGTTACTTTCGTTAGTCCGGATGCCAGCGAAGAAGAAATTTCTGCAGCTTTCAAACCGAATACAAAAGCTTTATTCGGTGAAACGATTTCCAACCCTTCTCTTGAAGTACTGGATATTGAGAAATTTGCACGCATCGCACACAGTCACGGGGTTCCCTTGATTGTTGACAACACTTTCCCGACCCCGATCAACTGCCGCCCATTTGAATGGGGAGCTGACATCGTGGTTCATTCTACTACCAAATACATGGACGGACACGCTACAAGCGTAGGTGGCTGTATCGTAGACAGCGGTAATTTTGACTGGGATGCTCATGCTGAAAAATTCCCGGGACTTTGTACTCCGGACGAGTCATACCACGGACTGACTTATACCAAAGCATTCGGCAAAGGTGCTTATATCACCAAAGCAACTGCCCAACTGATGCGTGACCTCGGCAGCATCCAAAGCCCGCAAAATTCTTTCTTATTGAATCTGGGACTTGAAACGTTGCACCTGCGTATGCCTCAACACTGCCGCAACGCGCAGAAAGTAGCCGAATATCTTTCTAAAAATGAGAAAGTTGCCTGGGTAAACTATTGCGGACTGCCGGACAACAAATATTACAGCCTGGCACAGAAATATATGCCGAACGGTTCTTGCGGAGTTATCTCCTTCGGTCTGAAAGGCGGACGTGACGTATCTATCAAGTTTATGGATTCACTGGAATTCATAGCTATCGTCACTCACGTAGCAGATGCACGTAGCTGTGTGCTTCACCCGGCAAGCCATACTCACCGCCAGTTGTCGGACGAACAGCTTATGGAAGCAGGGGTACGCCCGGACTTGATTCGTCTGTCGGTAGGTATCGAAAATGCGGATGATATTATCGCAGATATCGAACAGGCGCTGAATGCATAAAAACTGATTATTACAGTATTACATCATAAAGAAGAGACTGGCTCAATTCCGTTTTGAGTTCAGTCTCTTTTTATTATCCCTGTCTCTTATACACATCTGACGCTGCCGAC
>ENA-OYZF01000544-OYZF01000544.1-human-gut-metagenome-genome-assembly--contig:-NODE-544-length-15095-cov-5.560838_pt1 | contig 15095 bp, 10 predicted proteins | sample MGYA00244074_ERZ653472 | MGnify/ENA primary metagenome ERZ653472 (study PRJEB26926, sample SAMN06165179) | human gut metagenome | biome: ENVO:00009003; feature: ENVO:2100002; material: ENVO:00002003... | reverse complement strand
GAGTTCGTCGGCAGCGTCAGATGTGTATAAGAGACAGTCACAAGCCCATGGGGCGGTGGCATGACAGCGTATGCAGCGGAAGAGACCAAGACGATCACGGTCTCAGCATACGATTACACGGCAGTGGAGGCCGGAATCGAGGGCGCCTCTAAGACAGGTGTCATCATGGAGCAGACAGTCGAGGTGGATGCGGATACAACTACAGCGCAGGCTGTACAGAAGGCATTTGACCAGGCTGGTGTATCAGTTGAAGGAGTATCAAGCGGATATGTGAGCAGCATTAATGGGCTTGGCGCAGGTGTGGGATATTCAGGCTGGATGCTTGCCTATGACAATGACGACTATTCAAACTGGGGAATGAGCAACATAGCCCTCAGCGATGGAGACAGTCTCAGATTTGATTATACATGCAACGAAGATACGACGACCGATGATATCGGAAATGGCTACTACGGCAATCCATATGTGAAGACACTCACAGTTGCAGGTCAGACATTCAATATGTCAAAGAAGACGACATTTGATGCAAACTACAACATGACAAATACTTACTATATAAATGGTGAGGAGACAAAGGCAACAGGTACAGAGGAAGATCCTTTTGTATTTGAGGTTTCTGTCCCTGCAAATGAGGCTCAGTCCGCATACATCACCATGGATACAAGTCTCAACAGCCACTATGCAGTTATAGATGGCTGGTCAGTTTCAAAAGAGACTTATGATATAACAAATGGTCTTGATTTCTCGGTTTCTTCATTGGGTGGAAAGCACAAGTCATATTTCACCATCAAGACAGATCTCACAGCAAACAACACATCTGACTCCTACAAGGAGATGCTTGACAGTTCGATCAAGTATATCAGAAACACAGTCAAAGAGGCTGAGGTTGGTTCTATAGGTGGAGAGTGGGCAGTTTTGGCTCTTGCCAGGTATGGATATGAGGATCCTGAGTGGTATACAGCATACTACAACAATGTTGTAAAGTATGTTCAGAATATAGGAAGCAATAAGCTTCACTCACGCAAGCTCACAGACAACTCACGAGTTATCATTGGTCTTACAGCAATCGGTGCAGATCCTACAAATGTGGGTGGCTACAACCTGCTTGAGCCACTTGCAAATCTTGAGGATGTTGTATGGCAGGGAATAAATGGTCCTATATATGCGCTCATCGCTCTAGATACAGGTGATTATGAGATCCCTGAGCTTCCGGACGACAGCACAGCTACACAGACAACAAGAGAGGGACTTATCCAGTACATACTTGACAATGAGATCCCAGGCAGCGGCGGATGGGCTCTGTGGGGCTCAAAGGCTGATCCTGACATCACGACAATGGCTGTTCAGGCTCTTGCACCATATTACAATACAAATGCCGATGTAAAGGCAGCGGTAAACCGTGGAATGAAGGCTATATCTGATCAGCAGTTATCAAATGGCGGCATGGGCTCATGGGGAACTGTAAACTCAGAGAGCTGCGCTCAGACAGTATGTGCGCTTTCTGACCTTGGAAGAGATGCTGACACAGATCCACAGTATGTAAAGAACATGAATTCTATCTTGGATGCAATGCTTTCCTTCTATATTGATGGAGGTGGATTTGCACATGCAGCACAGAATGGAAAACTTTCAGTAAACATGATGGCTACAGAGCAGGCTACATATGCTCTTGTATCATATGACAGATTTAAGACAGGAAAGACAACTCTCTACAACATGAGCGACAGAAAGAAGCTTTACACAGAGAGCGCAGAGAAGAAGTCAGTTGAGAAGGCAAATGTAACAGTTGCTGATTTCGGTCTTGTATATGACGGAACAGTAAAGGAGCCTAAGGTCACAGTTAAGTATGGTGACATTCTCCTCACAGAGGGCGTTGACTATACAAAGAAATTCAGCAACAACGTAGAGGCTGGAAACACAGCAAAGGTAACTATCATCGGTATGGGTGATTATGAGGGACAGACAGAGAAGACATTCTCAATCTACTCGGCAGAGATAGAGGCGGCGGATGTTGCTATCGATCAGACGGTATTTGTTGCAGATGGAAAGGTTAAGAAACCAAATGTGACGGTTACGCACGCTGGTACGACACTCAAGGCAAATACAGACTACACAGTTGCATTTGCAAACAATGTACTTCCTGGAAAGGCAACACTTACAGTTACAGGTAAGGGCAAGTATACAGGCAAGGTCGTAAAATATTACACATTAAATGCAACACATATCTCAAAGGCAGACATTACAGTTTTAACAGAGGAATATGTTACAGACGGAACAGAGAAGACACCAGCAGTCAGCGTAGCATATAACGGCAAGAAACTTAAGTCTGGTACAGATTACTCAGTAAGATACATCGACAATGTAAACGCAGGAACAGCAAGCGTGAGGATCACAGGAATCAAGTACTACTCAGGTTCAGTTGAGTATACATTTGAGATCAAGCCAATTGAGCTGACTGATGCGGTTGTGACAGTTGACACAGACGATATTGTTGCGGACGGCAGCAAGAAGACACCTACAGTAAATGTAACACTTGGAGATACTGTTCTTGAGGCTGGCAAGGACTTCACAGTTTCGTATTTTAGCAATGTAAAGGTTGGAACAGCGAAGGCTACTGTAACAGGAATTGGAAATTATACAGGAAAGATTAAGCAGGCATTTGAGATCAAGGATGGTAAGACAGAGATAACAGCAGCTTCACTTGAAGAGGGCGCTGTAGCACTTGAGTGGAAGGCTGTAATGGCAGCTGATTCATATGCTGTATACAGAAAGGCTGAGAGCGAGAGCGAATTTGCAAAGATTGCAGAGACAGAGGAACTTAGCTACAGTGATAAGACAACAAAGGCCGGAGTGTCATATGAGTATGAGGTAAGACCTGTTGTCGGAAAGTCGTTTGGAAGCTCAGAGGCAGTCAAGGTGGCAGTACTTGCAGCACCTGCAGCAAAGCTTACAAATACAAAGGCTGGTATCGAGGTAACATGGAATGTATCAGCAAATGCTGACAGCTATGTGGTACTTAGAAAGACTGGAACATCAGACACATGGGAGAAGATAGCAGACGCTGTTAAGACAACATATGTTGATAAGAATGTGACAGAGAAGACAGTTTACACATATGCAGTACAGGCTGTATCAGAAGCTGGAACATCAGCATATACAGGCAAGAGCGTGACAAGAAAGACTCCTATCACAACACTTGCAACACCAGCAGTTACACTCAGCAATGCAAACGCAGGAGTTACACTGAAGTGGAACAAGGTAACAGGTGCTAAACAGTATGTTGTTTACAGAAAGGCCGGAAATGCCAAGGCATGGACAAAGGTTGCCACTGTTAAGACACTTTCATATGCTGACCGTCAGGTAAAGGCTGGAGTTAAGTACACATATGCGGTAAAGGCATCTGGAGATTATGCAATATCTTCATACAAGGCAAAGGTTATTTACAGAGTGAACGGACAGGCTATAAGCTACTACTGTTCACCTGAAAAGGCTAAGATAGAGGTAGAGGTAAAGAAGGATGCAAAGGCAACAGGATATCAGGTACAGTACGCAAAGAGCAGTGCTTTTACCGGATCTAAGATTGTAACATTTGCTGGAGTAAAGAAGAACGATCTCACAGTTAAGACAGCCGGAGCAGGAACAAAGTATTATGTTCGTGTCAGAAGCTACAAGAAGGTTGGAAGTACTGTATATTATGGAGCTTGGAGCAGCAGCGCAAGCGTTGTGACTGAGAAGTATTAATTTATATAGTTTATGGATAAAATAAAACAGTTTATAGCAAAATATAAAAAGCAGATTATTGGATCTTGTGTTATGCTTCTGCTTCTGGTGTGGGCCTTCTGGTATGGGGGAAATGCCCCCGGTGCCAGAGGGTTTCATATAGACAGGGCAGATCAGGGTTCAACCACTGAAAGCCAGGCCGGTGACATCACAGACACTGGCTCCGGCTCAAGTGGTGACAAACCGGTGGTTGTGACTACACAGGATGGCAGTACAGCGGCGGATACCCAGAGCAGCACTGCTTCGGAGGCGGCTACATCCGGTAAGAAGGAGCAGAACAGTTCTGAGACTATGGACAGCACTAGTTCCGGGGGTGGAACGGATAGTACTGCAGATTCGGGAAAAGACGGAGGAAAGGGTGATGGCAATAAGCCGTCTGATAAACCTTCTGACGGAAAGCCGGGTGTTAACGGAACTACAGAGCGCAGAAATACGACTGAGAACACCCGCACAACGGAGAGTACTAGAACTACGGAGAGTACTAGAACTACGGAGAGTACTAGAACTACAGAAAGTACCCGTACAACGGAGAGTACCCGGACGACAGAGAGCACCCGCACAACGGAGAGTACTAGAACTACGGAGAGTACGCGTACGACCGAAAGTACTCATACAACTGCATCGACAAAGACTACAGAGAATACCACCGAAAAGACAACTGCACCAACGACTGAGAGTTCAAGTGGAGAGACTTACCACTGTACAATATATATAAGCTGCTATACGATCCTGGACAATTGGGACTGGCTCAAGGAGTCAAAACAGGATTATGTACCAGAGGGCGGCGAGATACTTGGAACAGTGAGTGTGTCATTTACGGATGGAGATACGGTGTTTGACGTGCTCAGATCCGTGTGCAGAGATTACGGAATACAGCTTGAATATAGCTGGACGCCAGCATATGGAAGTTATTATATAGAGGGCATCCACAATCTTTATGAATTTGACTGTGGCAGTTTGTCCGGATGGATGTATTCGGTAAATGGATGGTTTCCAAATTATGGCTGTTCAAAGTACAGACTCAAGGATGGGGACTCGATAAAATGGTTGTATACATGCAAAGGTCTTGGCAGTGATGTCGGAGGCGGCATGTAAAATTATTTTTTATTTAACTGATTGGAGAATATACAGAAAATGAACAGGAATGATTCATTTTCCGGCTATCATCCGATAGTAAATTTGATGTACTTTATATGTGCTATAGGATATGCCCTGGCATTTACCAATCCGGTATGCCTGGGCATATCGTTTATAGTAGCATTTGTGTACTCGGTTATACTTCGGGGACGGCATGGATTTATAACGAATTTGAAATATATGATTCCGCTTATCGTGCTGACGGCACTTTTTAACCCGGCATTCAGCCATCAGGGTGTGACGATACTGGCATATCTGCCATCGGGAAATCCGCTCACCCTTGAATCTATAGCTTACGGTGTTATGGCTGCATTTTTGCTGGTGTGTGTGTTGTGCTGGTTCTCATGTTTTAATGCGGTCATAAGTTCTGATAAGATGGTTTATTTATTTGGAAAGCTGGCACCGGTATTATCTCTGGTGTTATCGATGACACTCAAGTTTATACCGGAACTCACGGCGCAGTTTGGAAAGGTGTACAGGGCGCAGAAGGCTTCCGGATACAATATAAATGGCAGATATTTTAAGCGCGTGCGTATGGGATGCCATGTCTTGTCATCGGTCGTGACATGGTCTCTTGAGAGAGCACTTATCACGGCAGATAGTATGAAAGCCCGCGGTTATGGTTTGCCGGGAAGGACAGCGTATTCGCTGTTCAGGTTCAGGAAGAGAGATGCCAGGGCGCTTGTGTATATGCTGATATGCGGTGGCTACGTGCTCTGGGGAAGTATGCAGGGCGGTTTCAGGTTCTGGTATTATCCGGAGATAAGGGGCAATCTCACAGGAACCTTGACGGTGAGCATGTATATAGTGTATGTGTGCCTGATCGGACTTCCGGTATTTGTGCATGTGAGAGATGACATAAAGCAGAACCGTATGAAGATGACAGATGCTGCTTTGGCTTGCAATGATGGACAAGGTCTTAGATAACCCCCCAATATAATAGTCGTGTTTTATGAGATGAGATATGAATACAGGCAGGCTGATATTAGATAAAAGAGGATATAAAGTTGGATATTTATAAGAATATTTTTGATATAGATAAATTTAGTTTTGCATATCCGGACGGAAATGATGAGAGCGGCAGGACATATCTTCCGGATGCTCTCCGGAATACGGAGCTGCATGTCAGGCAGGGAGAGTTTGTTGTCATACTCGGAAGATCCGGATGTGGCAAGACCACTCTCCTCAGACAGCTGAAGCCATCGGTTACTCCGGTTGGCAAGAAGAAGGGACAGATAATTTTTGATGGTAAAGACATATGTAGTCTTGACGATAGGATGGCTGCATCTCAGATCGGTTTTGTGTGGCAGGATGTGAATGCGCAGCTTGTGACGGACAAGGTGTGGCATGAGCTGGCATTTGGCCTTGAAAGCCTTGGGTATGACAATGGATATGTCAGGAGGCGGGTTGCGGAGATGGGTTCGTTCTTCGGACTTGGGGATATATTCCACAGAAAAGTGATGGAGTTGTCCGGCGGACAGAAACAGCTTGTGAATCTTGCCTCGGTTATGGCGATGTCACCGAAGGTGTTGGTGTTGGATGAGCCCACGAGCCAGCTCGATCCCATAGCGGCAAATGATTTTATAAACAGCCTTGTGAGGATAAACCGAGAACTTGGAACGACTATCATCATGACAGAACATCGTCTGGAGGATGTGCTTCCGGTATGCAACAGGTCGGTGGTCATGGAGAATGGCAGGATCATCTATGACGGCGATGTGAGAGGATTTGCCGAGAGTGTCAGGACGAAGCGGATAGACAGAGGGCTTTATCTTTCTATGCCCGCTTCGGTTCAGATATATATGGGGCTTGAGAAAAATTCGGGAAAGCAGCTGCCTCTCACTGTGCCGGATGCCCGGGAGTGGCTTGTGGATTATGACAGGAAATTTAGAGAAAACGGCGGAGCTCCTGTGGTGCCGGAGATACAAAACAGAGGTGCTGATGAAGGCGTGAACGGTTCCGAAAACCAAGCTGACAATGCCGCAGTGGATAAAGGTGATAAGAAGCGAGGAGCCGTAAACGGTCAAAAAGATGCCGGATGCAGAGAGGAACATCCTGTGGTGTGCAGCCTGGATGAGGTCAGCTTCAGATATGAGAGGAACACGGGGGATGTACTCAGACAGGTGAGCCTTGATATATATGCAAACGAAATTCTTATGATAAATGGAAGCAATGGCTGCGGTAAGTCGACTATGTTGTCCCTGATAGCAAATTTGTACAGCCCGTATAGTGGAAAGCTTCGTATAGCTAAGAATTTAAGGACAGGGATGCTTCCACAGAACCCAGAACTTCTATTTACAAGGCGCTCGGTGAGAGATGAACTTATAGATGCAAATGACAGACAGCAGCTTGCAGAGATAGTCAGGTTCTGCAGGCTAGAGGAGCTTCTGGACAGACATCCTTATGATCTGTCAGGCGGAGAGAAACAGAGACTTGGCTTGGCGAAGGTGCTCATAGCTGATCCGGATATCCTGCTCATGGACGAGCCGACAAAGGGACTGGACAATGGGTTCAAGATGCAGCTCGCGGACATGCTTAGAAAACTGCAGAAATGTGGAAAGACGATAGTTGTCGTCAGCCATGACATTGAGTTCTGTGCGGTGGCAGGTGACAGGGTTGCGTTGCTGTTTGACGGAGAGGTTGCGATGGTCGGCGATGTTAGAAGCTATATGTCAGACAACAATTTCTTTACCACGGCGGCATCTAGAATATCTAGGAATATTCTGGACGGCGCGGTGACAGTTCGTGAGGTGCTGGCGGCATATGGTGCGGATATGGATGTGACAGGAGCGGCTGGCGGAGGAAATGACAGTAATCAGGGAACTGAAAATGAGTCATTGAGAATAGCTAATCAGGGAACTGCGGAAATGTCAGAGGCTGCTGGTATATCGGACGATAAGCTTGCGGACATAATCCTTAACAAGGACAGGAAGGTTGAAAATCTCAGCATCTGGCAGATAGTGACCATCGCGGTCACAACGGTTATAATAATATTTGGATTCTGGAATACAATGTCTGTGTCAGATCTGTCCGGTCTTGTGCAGCAGATGACAGTGACGGCTGAGGGACGAAAGTATCTGGTGTTATATGGAGTTATGATCGCTGCGATATTAGGATTACTTGTTGCCATACGTCCCATAACCCAAAAGAGAAATGAAGACATAGTGATGGATTCGGTCGGACGTGGATTTGGGAAGAGAACAGTGGTAAGTATTGTGGCTGTGCTCGCTCTGATACCTGCAACCATATGGTTTGGTGTGGCAAGGCTTGGTGACAAGAAGTATTTCTTCATATCACTGCTTGTTCTGCTTGAGGCTATGCTTCCGTTCTTCGTATCATTTGAGGATAGAAAGCCAAAGGTTAGAGATATAGTGACGCTGGCGGTCATGTGTGCGTTGGCGGTGACCGGAAGGACTGCATTCTTCATGCTGCCGAACTTCACCCCAGTCATGGCAATCGTTATCATTGCCGGGGTGGCGTTTGGGTGTGAAGGCGGATTTATCACCGGTGCAATGACTATGTTCGTGTCAAATTTCATCATGGGACAGGGACCGTGGACGCCGTGGCAGATGTTCGCAATGGGACTTGTGGGATTCCTTGCCGGACTGTTCTTTGCAGGCAGCAGCGTGAGGACAAGAAACATGACAAAGCTGGGACTGTGTATATTTGGCGCGTTGATATGTATAGTTGTGTACGGCGGGATCATGAATCCTGCATCGGTCATCATGTGGCAGCCAAATGTGAATTTCAGCATGATCATGGCGTCTTATGTGACAGGATTTCCATTTGACCTTGCGCAGGCGACCGCGACGGTCATTGCGCTATGGCTTGTTGCGAGACCATTCCTGGAGAAGCTGGACAGGGTGAGGATAAAGTTTGGGGTACTAAAATAAAATGATTGAGGATTACGGCTATGATAAGAAATGAAAAACTGGAAGATATCTCAGATGGAAGATTGTACGATGCAAATGATATGGTGAAGGCATACTGCAATGAGTGTAAGGGTTGTCATGCTTGTTGCACAGGGATGGGAAATTCTATTATTCTTGATCCCATGGACGTGATGAGACTTTGCAGGGAGACCGGAAAGAACTTTACGCAGCTGCTTGAAAAGGAGCTTGAGGTCAATGTGGTAGATGGTCTGGTGCTTCCGAATATAAGGATGACGGCGGATAAGTGCCCATTCTTAAACGATGAGGGCAGATGCAGCATTCATAGCGCGAGACCGGGATTTTGCAGACTCTTTCCACTTGGCAGATATTACACCGATGACGGATTCAGATACATCCTGCAGATACATGAGTGTGAGCGCGCGGGCAGGACTAAGGTCAAGGTGTCGAAATGGATAGATACAGAGGACTTGCCGCGGTACACGAAATATATAAATGACTGGCACAAGTTCCAGAAGGACATGCAGAGAAACCTGATCGAGTATATGAGCGCTGGTGAGGATGAGACAGCGAGAAATCAGACCATGCTGGTGCTGCAGGTCATGTATGTGGGAATGTATGATGCGGAGAAGGATTTCTATGAGCAGTTTGATGCCAGACTTGCGCACATACGCAGTCTGCTCTGTATGACGGAGTAGAATGTAATAGGATGAGAGTATTTTGGCGGGACTTGGTTTACCTTATATTTACTTTGTTTCGGAAACCTTTCGATCATACAGAGTTATAAATGTAAAAAATAGGGTGTAGAGTTTATATGGGAAAAGTTAGAGATATCATAGATAAGACATTTGAATATGGACAGGGCAGAGGTGAACTGCCGGGAGTTGATGAGCTGGCTGAAGCTATAGAAGTTCTGTCTATGACGCAAAATGATCCGCTTTGCCAGAATACGAATATGTCTGGGGACTCTAAGGATGTTCTCACTGATTTTGAGTATCTTAGAACGAAAGCTTATGATCTGGCGCATGATAGATTCGGAAACAGGATATACATAAGAGGGCTTATCGAGTTTACGAACATTTGCAAGAATGATTGCTACTACTGCGGTATCAGAAAGAGCAACAGCCACGTTGACAGATACCGTCTGACAAAGGATCAGATTCTGGCTTGCGCCGATGAAGGATATGTACTGGGATTTCGCACATTTGTGCTTCAGGGAGGCGAGGACGGAGGCTTTTCGGATGGGGCTATAGCTGACATTGTGAGGTGTATCAAGGAGAGGCATCCTGATTGTGCCGTCACGCTGTCATTTGGCGAGCATTCGTATGAGACATACAAGCTGTGGCGGATGGCTGGGGCTGACAGATATCTTCTGAGACATGAAACTGCGAACAGGAAGCACTACGAAAGACTCCATCCAGAGGAGATGAGCTATGACAACAGAGTTCGATGTCTGTATAATCTTAAAAGTCTTGGATATCAGGTGGGAAGTGGATTCATGGTTGGATCGCCGTATCAGACGTCAGTGAATCTGGCTGAGGATCTGCATTTCCTTGCGAAGCTGCAGCCGCAGATGATAGGGATCGGACCGTATGTTCCACATAAAGAGACGCCATTTGCGAAGATGGAGCAGGGAACGGTCAGGCAGACCCTTGTGATGATAAGCATGCTGAGACTGATGTTCCCGAAGGCACTCATACCATCCACCACATCTCTCGGAACGATAGCGGCGGATGGCAGGGAGCGTGGGTTTATGCACGGCGCAAATGTGGTCATGCCGAATCTGTCTCCTGTGTCTGTCCGAAAGAAATACGAGCTCTATGACAACAAGATATGCACGGGGGAGGAATCCGCCCAGTGCCGCGGCTGTCTTGACAGGCGCGCAGAGGCGTTCGGATTCCAGATAGTTGTCGATAGAGGCGACTATATATCATAAGGAGGACCCGCGTAAGCGGGAGATTCCTTATGATGTACGCAGACGCCGCGCGAAGCGCCTTTCATGCGTCTGCACCTTAAGGAGGACCCGCGTAAGCGGGAGATTCCTTATGATGTACGCAGACGCCGCGCAAAGCGCCTTTCATGCGTCTGCACCTTAAGGAGGACTCGCGTAAGCTCATTTTTACTCTCTCTCTTCCCTAATAAACATGAACAGGAAGCTTACGAACAGCAGACAGCAGGAGAACCAGATAGTTCTCATGTCAAATATACGGATGAAGTGACCGCCCACAGCGGCACCGATTCCGAACAGCAGGATGATTGCCCAGTAGCACAGGGATTTGAAAAGTGTGTTCCTGTCCTTTGTTCTGAAGTATGCACACAGGGCATCTGTGCCACTTCGTATGTTTCCAATGCACATGGTACTGGCAAATGCATAGCCGTTGACTTTCCTGAATGCCTGTACCTGCATGGCACATGAAAATGAAACCATGGCATTTGCGATAAGATTAAGCCTTATGGGAAGAAATCCCACGATAAGAAGCAGAAAAATCTCACACAATACAACGATCTGTCTCCAATGAAACTGCTGCATATTCTGAAATTTCTGCTTTATACACTCGGCAGCAGCAATTCCAAGTGCAAAAAATAATAGAGGAACGGCATAGTGTACACACATTCTCCAGTTTCGGTCTACAAGATTCTGACCGAGAAGAACTATGTTGCCTGTCTGCGCATTTGCAAATACCTTTCCTCTGAATATATAGGTATATGCATCCTGAAGACCTCCTGATACTGACAGGAAGGCCGCGGTGATGAAAGATTCTGACATTTGTCTATGTGGATAAAACTTCATGGTTCATATACTCCTTGGTTGTAGATTTGACATTTAGGCGCTGATCCCATCTGGGGGACGGAGGTGCCTGACCCCATTCGTGGATCAGGTGCAGTACCTGAAGGTTCTGTCCGTCAGGATCCTTGCAAATATCAGTCCAAGTGGCAGGGCTATGATGATCATGATGGCAGCCGCAAACCAGGACACGGCATCGGAAAGTGACATGATCCCAAAGTTGTATATTGCCCGGTAAAGATAAAGTCCTGGAACCATGATGACTATGGATGGAACTGTCAGTGAGATTCGCGGATAACCGTTGGTGCTTTTGATGAATGAAGCGAGCAGTCCGGCCGTGAGGGCTCCGGCAAATGCGGCGGCAGCTGCAGGGATGCCGGCAAGATCTACAAGTTCTAGACGTAGAGTGTTGGCTATGGCACCGATGGCAGCGGCTGTGGCAGCCATGTGTATGGAGCTGTTGAACATGATGGAGAATCCGAATACACCGCAGAAGCTGGCAATCAATCTGAATACCAGATGAAGTTCTGGTGTTATGTCGAGTGTCGCAAAATCCTGTGGGTGGAGCTTCAGCAGAAGCGCCATGATCCATGCGAACATCGTTGCCACAAGCACAATGATGATCGAGTATGTAAGCCTCTCAAGTCCGGATCTCAGATCCAGTTTTGAAAGGTCTATGCCGCTGGTGATAAATGGAAATCCCGGTATGATGAACAGCATTGAGCAGATATATCCGGCTTCGTGGAAGGCGGGTATATGGAATGCCAGTTCAGCGACCTTTAGCAGCAGTGCGTACACAAGACAAGCGGCTGACACGGATACCGCTATGTTCATATATAAAGTAAAATGGTGTTTGATAAGCTTTGTCCTTATGAGATTGCCGATTCCGGCTGCGACAAATGCCAGTATCATTTCTACAGGTCCGCCACCTAGAAGAAATGTGAAGGCGCAGCAGGCTAGGGCAGAGGCAAGTCCGAGACGGAGAGGAGAGTATAAGGCATGTATTCTTTCTATTTCATCAAGCTTCTGATGGATCTCCTCGCCAGTCAGATGCGCCTCTTCATTTGGAAAATTGTCAACAAACTGCTCCATTCTGTAGAGTTTTGAGGTGTTCACCCCGGTATTGGCGATGCACAGGGACTGTGATACACAGTCGTGACCGTCAAAACAGTTGAATTCTATGGACATGAGACCGACATCAACGGTACATGTGACGCCCAGTTCCTTGGAAAGCCTGTTCATGGAAGTACGGACACGCCATGCACCTGTTCCGCATGAGAGCATGATAAGACCGACTCTGCCTATGACAGAAGCCTTTTCAATAAGACCTGCCTTACATATGAGTACATTGCTGTCGGCATTGGCGTAGTCATGCCATGGGATCTCCATGTGATTTTTTTCCATGATGTCTATGTATGATCCAGAATTTGAGGATTTTGCTGTTTTGCCAGTATTACTTTTCTGCATAAATGATCGCCTCGGCTTTCGCAACGTGTCTTTCAAGATTCTTCATGAGCAGTGAATCCGGCAGGAATATTCCAAGCTCGTCATATCGCATGCCCTGCCTGTCCAGGGTATCCTGACCATAGAATACAAATGCCATAGGAAGATTTTTCTCCAGTTCGACCATGATATCCCACACAGCACAGTATGCTTCAGCTTCGGTCTCCTTGAGCTTTACCGTGTCCGGCAGCTCTCTGATGAGCAGGACTCCAGTGCACTCCTCAAGGATCTTCTGTCCGACTTCCATGTTGTCAGAAGTGTATTCATGGCTGTATCTGTATGCCTTTGCAAGATACATATTCTCGTTGTGTGTCATATGTGTGTATATATCGTGAAAGTGCTGATAATCCTTTTCTTTTACAGAGTTTCTGAATTCAGGCAGAAGTTCGCCGTGCTCATCGGTCGTGATGACAGGATTGGTCTTGCCATCGGCGTTGAAGCGATATGGGATGAGGTAGGAATTCCTTAGCAGATCGAACATGGTATTGTTGCAGATGGACATCAGGAATGCAGACATATCTCTGTCCAGATAAGCGGAGAGAAGTGATTTTGCAAATTCTTCCGGTGACAGATTGCAGTCAAAGTCATCATTGCAGAACAGATAATTGCAAAATGTATCCATAAGCTTTTCACATGCCCAGGGATCCTTGAGGATCTTTTCAAATAATATTTCCGATTTTTCTTCCCTTGGGAAAATGGTCTTTTCTTCCATATATATGCGCATCCTTTCATATGATAAATGCTGTCTTGTCATTTAAATCTGGTTAGATTATACTATCGGAGTAGCAATAAGTGAAAATCATAATTGATATGACAGCGATAATAAAATGATATGCCAGAAGGTGCTGTATGGAGAATAATTTTACGAAAGGATAATTCATGAACGTTAATTTCGAATATTATAAGATATTTTATTATGTGGCAAGGTACCATAATTTTACCAAGGCGGCAAAGGTTCTCGGTAACAGCCAGCCAAATGTGACAAGGGCTATGAACTGTCTGGAACAGCAGCTTGGAAGGATACTTTTCGTTAGAACGAATAGGGGAGTGCAGCTCACGAGGGATGGCGAACAGCTCTATTCATATGTGGAGGCTGCAATGTCACAGCTTTTGACGGCAGAGGACGAACTGGCTGACGGCGAGAATCTCACGCACGGAAGTATAGCGATAGGAGTCAGCGAGACGGCACTCAACATTTATCTGCTGGACAAGCTGCGCGCATTTCACATGGCGTATCCGGGGATAAATCTCAAGATATATAATCACTCTACACCTCAGGCGGTGGATGAAGTGAAGAATGGCAGCATAGACTTTGCGGTGGTCACGACCCCAGCTGATGTGGAGGCTCCGCTCAAGAAGATCATGCTGCAGTCATATCGTGAGATACTTATCGGCGGAACGACATTTTTTTCACTTAAAAAGCAAAAACTGTCCATTGCGGAGATTAGGAACTATCCTATGATCTGTCTAGGCAGGGAGACTATGACATTCAGATTCTACGACAGAATATTCAGGGAGCATGGCGTGGAGCTTGCGCCGGACACGGAGGCGGCCACCACGGATCAGATACTGCCACTTGTGAAGTGTGAGCTTGGACTTGCATTTATACCGGAACTGATGGCGAGGGAGGCAGTAAAGAACAAGGAGGTCGTAAAGCTTTCACTTGAGGAAAAGCTTCCGGACAGGAATGTATGTCTTGTGTATGACTGCCTGCACCCACTGAATGAGGCAGCAAAGCAGTTTAAGAAAATAATAGTAGAAAGCAGGTGAGATCATGACACTTCAGCAGCTTAGATATGTGGTGATGGTTGCTGATACGGGCACGATCACTGAGGCGGCTAACAGACTGTATATATCCCAGCCGAGCCTGACAAATGCCATCCATGAGTTGGAAAAAGAGATGGGGATAAATATATTCAATAGGTCTAACAAGGGGATAAGTCCGTCTATAGCTGTCTCTTATACACATCTCCGAGCCCACGAGACACTGAGCGATCTCG
>ENA-OYZF01000543-OYZF01000543.1-human-gut-metagenome-genome-assembly--contig:-NODE-543-length-15095-cov-10.506383_pt1 | contig 15095 bp, 14 predicted proteins | sample MGYA00244074_ERZ653472 | MGnify/ENA primary metagenome ERZ653472 (study PRJEB26926, sample SAMN06165179) | human gut metagenome | biome: ENVO:00009003; feature: ENVO:2100002; material: ENVO:00002003... | reverse complement strand
CGACCCCAAAAGTGAATATGCTAATGTAGCTCAGTCGGTAGAGCAGCTGATTCGTAAGAATCAGGTCTGCGACCCCAAAAGTGAATATGCTAATGTAGCTCAGTCGGTAGAGCAGCTGATTCGTAATCAGCAGGTCGTGTGTTCGAGTCACATCATTAGCTCCAGAAAACAGCGGAAATCGAACGATTTCCGCTGTTTTCATAACTTTTGAGAAGAGTTATGACCCACACAAATTGCGGTTACACCTCACACCGAAGGCATTTTTCTTCGACGCTTTTCAAAAATTACCGTCTGGAAACACCGGCTCGACCCACACCATGACCCACACAACGAACTGTGCGGAAAGAGCCAAAGATCACCGGAGAGGAAACCGTTTCCTTTCCGGTGATCTGCTTGCCTGTGGGTCTTATCGAATCTGTGCCATGAAACTGCCCATTTTCTCCGCAGCCTTTTGCTGCATCTGCCGAGTGGCGTGGGTGTAGGTGCGGAGGGTGAATCCGGCATCATAGTGGCCGAGCATACTGCTGACGGTTTTGACGCCCACGCCATTTTGCAGTGCCAGCGTTGCGAAGGTATGTCGGAGATCATGAAAGCGGATATGCTCCAGTCCCGCGTCCTTGAGGATTTTCTTATGAAGGTTTACCACCGAGTCTGGGTGGTACATTTCTCCTGTTCTGCTGGACGGGAACATCCACGGATTGTCCGGGTGCTTGGCGTGCTCCTGCTTCAATAGCTCCACGGCATCCTGCGGAATGGACACCTCTCGGATGGAATTCCCGGTTTTGGGTTGGCTCAGAATGAGGTTTCCCTCTGTGTCCCAGCTGGCCTGCTTACTGACGGAGATGGTGCAGTTGGCTTCGTCAAGGTTGCTCCATTGGAGCGCCACCAGTTCACCTTTTCGCAATCCACTGACCAGTTCCAGATAAAACATGGGGAGCGCGCCGCGCTGCTCAGCGGCGTCAAGGTATGCGCTGATGTGGTCTGGATGAAGGATCTTCATCTCCTGTTTTTCAATTTTAGGGATGATGCAGTTCTCCGTGGGATTGCTGAGAATGAGTTTTTCTTTCACCGCTCTGTCCAAGGCATTGTGCAGCATCATGTGGATGCCGCGCACAGTGGAGTTGCTCAGTCCGGGTTTTTTCTTTTTCTGCACTTTTCTCAACCTGCCGTTGCTTTGTAGGTCATTGTAGAGCTTTTGCAGGTCACGGGTGGTGAGCTTGTTCAGAGGAATGTCTCCGATAGCCGGGGCAACATGCTGTTCGATGTTTCGGTGGTAGTAGTTCATGGTGGATGGGCGAATGTGCGGTTTGGCATATAATTCAAACCACGTCCGCAGCCATGTGGCAACCGTATATTCATTTGCGCGGCTGATGTCCAATGCTTTGCTTTCCTCAATGGCTTTCTTTAGCTTCGCCTTGCATTCTGCCTGTGTCTTACCCAGCACATTTTTGATGATCCGCTTTCCTGTTTCGGGGTGGTAGCCTGCTGTGTAGCGCCCCTCCCAACGCCCGTCTGCGCGTTTGCGAATGTTGCCTTCGCCATTTGCACGTTTTTTTGCCATTCAGTCCTCCTGTTCCGCCGGATGGCAGATGTGCTCTTCTTCCTCTTTCTCGAAGGAGTAGAGCCCGTCTGCCTCCAACTCTTTCGCCATGCCCCACGCCAGCTTGAAGCCTGCCGTGAAGCTCATCAGCTTGGATTCAACCAGCAATGTGTTCTGCGCGTCCAACAGCCGCAGCAGCTTTCTGCGCCCCGCGGCGTCCATGTCCCGCCGCAGTTCTTCCTGGGCGTTTTTGATCTGGGTGTTCAGTTCTGGATGCGACTGACGGTCGAAACGCTTTTGCAGGGCTTTCATGTAGTCATACATTGCGGCACCTCCTTTTTGGCAACCACAACACATACCACAACCCGGCGCACAAAGCTACTGTTTTCTGAAATGTTTCTTTGACTATTGCGGCGCAAAAAATACGTTTCCAAACATGTTCACATGTGCATCTGCATCGAGTAGCCCTGTTGCTGTTCCAACTCGTGATCGTCCGGCTTGTGGCCGAGGGCGACACGCTTTTGCCGCATCTGCGCCAGCCGCTTGCGGTCGATTTGGACGCCGGTGGCAGCGGGAGCCGGGGCGTTGTCCCGAAAGATATTGCCCATGTGGTAGAGCAGCCGGGTAGAGGCCAGCAGGACGGAGGGCGGCTCCTGTTCGCCGCGCTCCATGCGTTTCATGAAAAATTCCGCGTAGGTGTGGCCGTTATCTCTTGCCGCCGCGAACCATTCGTAGGCGGCGTCCATGTCTTTGGGAATACCCTCGCCCATGAGGGTCAGCTTGCCCAACAGGTACTGTGCGTAGGCGCTGCCGTTATCCGCGGCCTGCCGCAAATATGACACTGCTGTTTCGGCATCTTTTATCGTATTTTTGTCACTGAGATATTCCTTGCCCAACCGGTAGGCGGCGAAATCGTTGCCGTTGTCCGCCGAGCGTTTCAACCAGTAGATTCCCTTGGCAGGATTGTGAACGTTGGCATCATCGGAGAGATACAGCTTGCCGAGGGCGTACTGCGCCGCGTCCAAGTCCTGCTCGGCGGCGCGTTCCAAGAACTTTTGTGCTTTGGCTATGTCTGGTATCAGCAGCCCGCCGTCACGGTACGCCGTGCCGATGACGTATTGTGCGTAGGCGTCACCGTCCTCCGCAAGCTGCTCCAACTGCTCCGCCGCTTCATCCCGTTCCACCAAGGGAAAGCTCTCATCGTTGGCCACGCTTTGCAGATCCTGACATTCATAGCTCATGCCGTAGGTGCTAATCTGTTCTCCATCGTCCTGCATCTCAGTGTCTTCGAAGGAGATTTTGTTCATGTGGATATGCTCCGCTTCTTTGATGACCGCGTTCTTGATCTGACGGAACTCCTTTTGCTGAGACAGCGGTGGGCGCAGACGTTTCTTCCCCTCGGAATAGTAATCCTCCACCTGACATTGCAGTTCCCACCACGTTTGGTAGCACGTATCCACGGTGGGCAGCCGCGCCATTTGGTCGACGATCTCGTCCACCAACTTTTTCATCGGCTTTGGCAGATAGCCATAGGTTTTCCTGCCGCCAACCTGACCGAGTTGCCGCGACAGATCCCAGATCATCTGCTCTGCCTCCGGGTGGATGCAGGTCATCTCCCGCATGGCCTTCGCCAATTCCAGCACGGCTTTCCGTGTTTCCGCCACCAGTTCGTCTCGCGATTTGCTTTTCTGCTCATAGACGTGCAGCAGCTCCTGACGAAAGATCTGATTGGTCAGCGTGGACTTGATCTGCCGTATCCCATCTTTGGACAGATATGCCTGATTCGGCTTTGCCGACCACGCCATCATGTGGACGTGGGGATGGTTACCTTCATCGTGGAAGGCGGCGTACCAACGGAAATCCTCCGGCGGGATCTTCATCGCCGCGGCGATATCATTGCGGTGGGTACGCAGTAATGTGCGCCATGCTTCTGCGTGGTTGTAACCAAGCCGCTCCGCGTCCTCCCGGTGGAGGGAGATGATGTGTGTCCACACGTTGCCGGTGTAGTGATCCAATTCGTCCGCGACAGCGGCGAGGTCAACGACATCGTTATCACCGAAGAGACCGTGTTCACCCAGCCGCTCCGCTCTGGGCCGCAGGGCGATGTACTTGGCGTAGCCTTCCATGCCCTGTACCCGATCCCAATTCGATTCCAGCGCCAGCGTGATGAGTGCGGACGCCGTTGCTTTTGTCGGGTGTGAGAGATAGTCCTCATACTCCATCAGTTCTTTTGCGTCAGGGAAATCCTTCACCAGCTTTGCGATGAGCTGCTCCTGCTTGTTGGTGGGCGGACGGTCATCCTGAATGATCTCCACCCGCTCCCGCGTGGCGATGTACTTGAGATACCCGCCAGCACTTTGCCCAGTGCCGCACTTGATGTACGGGCTTTTGACGATCAGCCTTGCCATGCTTCGCTCTCCAGCTCACGGAGCTTCTGCTCCAACCGCAGTTGACCGTTGGTGCGCTTGACGGCGGCGATGCTCTTGGCCCGTTCCTGCCGCAGCACTTCCTCGCTCACATTGAGACTTTGCAGTACGATGGACATCGCCATGTCCATCTCCACCGCCTGCTTGTAGAGCAGCGACGCGATGCGATCCTCGAAGAGCTTCAGCCGACTATCGATGGCGGATTGCACCGCACGGGGCAGCGTGGTGCTTTCGCCTGCGGCCAGCATATCCGCGTAGCAGTTCACCGCTTTTTCGATGAACTCATTTTTGCTGCGGCAGTTATCTACCTGATACCACCGCTCTATTTTTTGCTTGGTCTCCGGCTCCGGCCGGTAAGTCAAGCGATCCTTGTTATCACTCATAAAATGCCTTCTTTCTCGCTAAGACGCCGTCGAAAAGCCTGTATTCATCGGCCTTTCACGGACGTTAGACGCCAATCGTACAAAAAATCTTCCGAATAGACGCCACAACCGACTGCGTTGAAACCCCCGTCAACTGCCCGCACTGCAGGCAGAAGTGACTGGGCAGAGCGTCGGTTCCGACGCCAACCCTTTATCCTGCTATAAATAAGTTCCTCCGATAACCGCCCAAACTGCCGAAGCTACGTCCCATACGGCGTGGGAAAGTCCTCTCCGGAGCGGTTTCAAATCACACTCGCACAAACGGCTCACGTTCGCTTTCGCAGGTGAAAGCGGGTACACACTTGCCTTCGCCAACAGGATCGCACACAGCGGCTTACACGGCGAAACACGGGGCGTTTTGGATGGGGGCGCTGTCACTACCCTCGGAGCGTTTTGCGCGGTTCGGAAACCCTGCGCGGCCGGGTGTCAGAACGGCATACTTTGCCGCTTTTGGGTCTTGGTCGAGGGGAATCTCGAAGAACGCAGAGAGCCTGCGGGACAGCGATGCGCTCATGCGCGTCGCTGTTCCGAGGCGTCGCAGCCCCGCTGGGCTGCGTGATCCCATTGCTGTTTCTCTTGCCGCATTGATGGGCTTCACGGTTTTGGTTACCCATGATAACAGCACGCCGAGAAAGATACTCGCCGGTTTCACACGCTGGTCTGCTCCATGCGTCTTGCCACGCGCTGCCGTTCCTTTGCCCTGTCCACAGCATCCATCTGCCGCTGATAAAACTGGTCGATGGAAAACTGGATCGGCAGGATCGTGTAGAGCAGACTTCCGTTTTGCTTGCGCCCGTCCCTCGTGATGATGCTGGTGCGCTCCGTGACGATGAGCCCGCGTTCCTCCAACTCCTGCACATATTTTCGCACGGTGTTATTGCTCATACCCACCGCCTTGCCGATGGTGGCGTAGCTGGGATGGCACTGATAGGTTCTGCGGTCTTCGATGCGGAGCAGGTAACCGTAGACAGCGATCGCGCCGTGAGACAGGCCCAACTGATAGATCTCATTGGGCAGAGGAAAATAGTTTTTGATCGGATCGCGCTTTGTCCAGGTTCTCATCTGGCACCTCCAGTCTGCCGCTCCACCCACTGTCGGAATTTATCCTTGGGCACCACGAACCGACTGCCGATGCGCACGGACGGAAATACTTCTTCGTGCATCAGCTCGTAGGCACTGGAGATGGACACGCCCAGCACCTTTGCCACCAGTTCCGCGTTGAGGAACAGCGGCAATTCATCGTAGCTGTGATAGGTTGATATTTTCAAAATCGTTACCTCCAATAGAACTCAGAGAAAAATTACTTGCGTTTCGGAGGTCCCTCTGTTAGACTGTTTGCAGATGGAGTCTGCGTTTTCCGAAACGCGGCACGCCGCTGGACTGCTGCAACAGTTCAGCGGTTTTCCTTTTTGTAGGAACGATGTATGTTTCTTCCCCCTTTCTTTGTTCTCTGCCACACACCGTACCCGTTTCTGCCCTGCGGCCTTGTTTGACCTGCACGGCGTTTTCATCTGCCCTGGCACGCTCGACCGCTTTGCCGCGGCGTCCTGGCGTTACTTCTCCGGCGTGTATCATCTCCGGTGATGGGTATTCAGTTGTCGAGGTGCTTTTTCGGATTTGTGACCGTCTTTTTCATTGACAATCCGCAGTCCTCGTGTTAGACTAACTGTAAATTACCTTTGACAGTCTTTCCGTGTTTGTATGGTAACATACTTTTCACTTCTTGTCAAGACTGTCTGTATTTTCATATTACGATTGTCTATTTTGAGGTGATCTGCCATGTGGTATGCCAAAATGTATTTCTCTGAGGGCAGAGAGATTTTCCAGTATGATTCCCTTGGTATGCAAGGCGTTCCGGACGTCCAGAAGGAGTTCCCCTTTCTGGAAAGCCTGCTTGCCTTTCAGGAACTGGACTGTGCGGAAGTGACGCCGATACTGCAAAGCATCACGGATAACTGGAGCCGGTTTATCGCAGAGGATGACAGGGACGCACTTGAGAATTTCAAGAGAAAACTGGGGAGGTTAGCCTCCATACACATTTATTTTCGACTTCTCTATGTTCACTGCCGCTACCGCCAGTCAGCGATGTACATTCAAAATGACCGAGGCAGTGCGGAGGATGCGCAGATACTGGACGAACTGCGCCAGCTCCCTGAACAGCTTCCGCGGTATCAGCAGCAGATCCAACGCTTTTTTGAGTTGGTGCTGAATGTAGACAGCGCGGGACGGGAGCCGCAGGCACAGGCGGCAAAAAATTATACCTACGATATGCCGAAAGATCCCGGCCTGTTTTGTTTCCGCCCCATCCCGCTCAGCTTTGAGCCGGTGGAGCCGGGGCGGTGTTCGCCGGTGCTGTATTCCTCCAGCATCCGGGACATGATCGACTACTCTCTGCGGAGCTGCGTGGAGCGGAACATCACTGTGCGGCGCTGCAAGAACTGTGGCCGCTGGTTTCCGCAGACCGGGCGGGTCAGCGCGGAGTATTGCGAGCGGCCCGTTCCGAAAGGGCAGCAGCACTGCCGCGACATCGGCGCTCTGAAGCAGTGGACGCTCCGGCAGGCAAACAATGACGCTTTCAAAGCTTACCGCAAGGAATACAAACGGCGCTTTGCGTGGATCAAGGCCGGACGGATCACCGACCAGGAGTTTTACGATTGGAGTGAGCGGGCCAGAGCGGAAAAGGATAAATGTGAGCAGGGCCTGATCTCTCAGAAGGAACTGGAGGTCTGGCTGAAGGAATCCAAATAAAAATCGTGTGCTGACCTTGCGGTCAGCACACGGTTCTCTTTGTCTATAGCGAGGCAGATTTTAACCCGCCCCATGCAGGGTCTGAATGCCATTATTGTGAACTCTGCGGCAGAGAAACGGTGAAGGAGATTATACCCTGCCTGTAATCATTGGTAATGTACCCGTGATGACGGGTCACAATGGCCTTCGCAGTAGACAGGCCGATTCCGGTTCCACCGGTAGCCCGGGCACAGGAAGAATCTGCCCGGTAAAAACGGTCAAAGTAATGCGGTAGTTGAGACGCATCAAGGCCAGAACATGGGTTGGAGATTCGGATCACGGCATTTTTCCCGCGGCGAACTAACATAAATTGGATCGTGCCGCCTTCATCGCATTATTTCACAGCATTATCCAGCAAGAGTGAGAGCAGCCGACGAATGTCATCCGAAACGCCCTTGACGGTCAATGCAGACATGATCTCTGCAACCAAATTTTTTCCTCATCCTCAGCATGAGGACGGAATGCTTCGGCATAGGATCTCGCAATTTCACTGATGGAATCCACTGTAATTGCCGAAGTTGGGAGTGCTTCGTCACTGCGGCCAATTCTACGAGATTTCTGATCAGGCTGTCCATTCAGCCTGCGTCTTACCCAGCACATCTTTAATGATGCGCTTTCGGGGTGGTACGGTTGGGCAGGAGAGGTGCGCACAGTCAATATCAAGAAAAAGGCACACAATTCGCACCTGTGGAACAAATTAAAAGCCAAGCACTGATTTTTGAGCGGCTAAAAAAACAGGATTTTTACAAAGGCTTGTCCCACAGCCGGAGTCTGCAAATCTTTTTGCGCATAAATCTTGACGGGTTCCAAAAAGCAGAGCTGCATGCCTTTTTGGCGTGCAGCTCTGCCGGAGATGACTAGAGTTATGTTGAACCCTCAGCCATCTTCCTGTACTTGGCGCAGCAGGCCTTCACATCCTTCAATTCCTCCACGGACTAGGGGCAGTTTGACAAGAAGGCGCCGCTCACGAATGTCAAATTGCTTGCGGTCTGTTTAAAGGCCGAGCATAATATTCAGAATTTCCTCATCGGTATGTCGCATTCCCTGTCGGGCCATACGGCCAACATTGACAATGGTCTGCTCTACGTCAGCGCCGATAATACCTTCGCCATTCACGAAGCCCAAGTCGACCTTTGCCATTTCATAACCGTCAAGACCGGCTTCCACTGCCGCCGCGATCTTCGCCGCGCAGGAAGACTTTGCTCCATCGCAGACCATGCCGGAACAGATACCCAGGGTATTGACGATGGTTTTGGCGATCACCTCCGCCTTTGCACCGTCCAGATAGGCAATGCCGCAGGCAGCACCGCAGCCTGCGCTGGTCGCGCCGCAGAATGCGGACAGACGGCCAATACCGGTCTTCTGATGGATGGTAATCAGATCCGATACTGCCAGCGCCCGCAGCAGAGCCTCATGGTCCGCTCCAATAGCCTTGGCATACTCAATAACCGGCAGAGACGCCGTCATGCCCTGGTTGCCGCTGCCGGAAACAATGACAACCGGCAGTTCACAACCGTTCATACGAGCATCGGAACCTGCGGCTGCGGCGGCCCGCAGCCTGGTCGGCAAATGATCCCCGTGTAGCTCTAGCAGTGTGCGGCCCATTTCAGCACCCCAGCCGCCTTTTAAGCCCTCTTGAGAGATAGCGGTGTTGTATGCGATCTGCTGCTCCAGAACGGGAGCCACATCCTGAATGTCAAGCGTATCCGCAAATTCTAGGATCTCCTTAACGCTGAGCACAGAGCGGTCAGTCTGCGCCGTCTGCGCTGATGCACCCGCCTGATTCTGGAACAGGATCTTGCCATCCTTTCGGATCCGGGTAATATTGGTGTGGAAATCCACGACCTCACAGTCTGCCGTATGACCGTCAGCCGTGACCGTCACCAGAATATAGAATACCTGATCTCCGCCGGACGGCAGCACCTGCATGGGGCAGGTTTGGAGGAATTGCGCCATTTCGGCAATTTCCTCCTTTGTGACTTTGGACAGGACCTCCAGCCCCAAATCCGGACGGCCGCCTACGATACCAGCAGCGACAGCGGCCTCCAGGCCCTTCATGCCACCTGTATTGGGTACCGTCACGGCCTTTACATTTTTAATGATATTGCCACTGACCTCTACCCGGCAGGCTTCCGGTGTGGCTCCCAGTGCCTCTGTGGCCTTAGCCGCCGCCAGCGCCACAGCAATGGGCTCCGTGCAGCCCATCGCTGGGATCAGCTCTTCCTCTAAGATCTTCAAATAGCTTTCATAATGGGGGGTATGTTTCATTGAGATATTCCAAACCTTTCCACGCCCACAAAAAATCTCTCCGCTCCGTAATGCGGGAAATCTGCGGATTTTTAACATTCATGGGAAAGCCGAGGCGACACCGCTGATAGGTCCCCCCTCGGCTTTTACCCGGTCATTTACATGTGCGGAATCTGAAAAATCAATCCTTCACGCCAGCAACCGCTTGAATCTCAAAGAGGAACTTGGGAGCGGTAAAGGTAACTTCAGTGACACTGCGGGTGGTGGGCACGCCCTGGCCCAGGAAATACTCATCGAAGATTTCGTTCATCAGAGCGAAATCCTCCCGGTGAGCCAAGAAGCAGTCGCAATGGAGCACCATGTCCATGCCGGAGCCGCCGGCCTCCAGGGTGTTTTTCAGACTCTCAAAACAGCCACGGATCTGCTCCTCCGGCGTGGTAGGCATGGTGCCGTCAGGCCGGGCAGCGGAGTGAGCGGTGGTGAAGATCAGATCGCCATAGCGGATAGCGCGGGACCACTTCGTCTTCAGGCTGTTTGGGGGAACGATTTGAATTTTCTCGTGTTTCATGGAAATATCCTCCTTAAAAAATTATAACTTGATTTGCTTCCAAGTACCCTTGCGCCAGTGCAGATACAAGCAGATCCAGCGCAGGGTATGAGCCAGTGTAAAGGCAGTCCAAATCCCCACTTGATAAAGCTTCATGGGGTAGCAGAACAGCCACGCGGCAATAGGCCGCAGGATTGCCACCACCCAAAGGGTGATCCGGGCAACCGCTTTGGTATCTCCGGCGCCCCGGAGGATCCCGGCATAAACAGAGCTACCGGAACAGGGGATGCAACCTGCCGCCACAAAAAGTAGCAGCACACCGCCATGCTGGATCACATAGCTGTCCCCTTTGGCGAAAATTGCAAGAATCGGGCTGCGAAACAGCGCAAAGCCCAACGCAATGGCAAATGCCGTTCCATACCCCATCCATACGGCGTATTTTCCGGCCCGCTGCGCACGCTCCGGCGCTTTCATTCCCAGGCTTTGACCGGTCAGGACCGTAGCCGCTGAGGCGAAGCCGTCATACGTGTATCCCTGCAAATTCGCCAGATTCATCACAAATTGATAAATTGCAAATTCCACAGTTCCCAAGGACGCGGCGATCCGTGCGAACATAAAGACACCCAGCCTCTGGAAGAACTGCTCATGGAAGGCGCTGAAGGCAATGCCCCAAGCTCCTTTCAAAAGCGAAAAATCCAGCTTGAGCGGCTCCTGTTTCAGGTCCAGATACAAGATTCCCCCGTTCCCTTTCCGAACGGAATAAAGGGAGATCGCCAATGCGGCAAAGCTGCCCAGAGAGGTGGCAATTGCCGCTCCCTTGATCGCCAGCCGCGGAAAGCCATAGTTTCCTTGAATCAGGAAATAGTTGAATATCAAATTCACTACATTGGCCGCCGTATTGGTCAGCAGAGTAACTCTGGTTTTTCCTTCTGCCCGCAGACAGGCGTTGATGGTCAGACTGATTGCCTGGGGAACCTGACCAATCACCAGAATGCGGAAATAGTCGACAGAGTCCTTTAAGGTCTCACTGTTCGCCCCAGAGAGCCTCATCAGCGGCGCAGCAAGCAGAAACCCAAACGCATAGAGCAACAGCGCCATCAGGGTACTGACCCACAGAAATTGGTGCATACAGTGATTGGCTTCCCTTTTCTCCCCTGCGCCAATCCGGCGGCTAACCCATGCGGCAGCCGCCACATTCAACGCCAGAGTGAACATCAGCAGGATCCGCTTTGGCTGACTAGTAACGCCTACCGCCGAAACAGCCGACAGCTTTAGGGATGACACCATTGCCATATCCACCAGATCTACCACGCCGATCAACAATGCCTCTAATGCGGCAGGCCAGGCGATTTGAAAAACCTGGCGGATAAGGCCGGACTCTTCCCCTAAGGGGTGCTCTCTCTCAGTCCTCGCCATGGCGGTGATTATACCAATAGGACCACAGAGCACTACTGGTGATCAGGACGCCGCCCAGAATACTAGAAGCGGCCAACGGCTCACCGAATACGAGATTGCCAATCAGCATAGACACCACAATGCCCACATAGTCATAAATACTGACCTCAGAGGCCGGAGCCTTCTGATAGGCAAAGGTCAGACCAATCTGACCGCCGGCAGCGAATACACCGATCAGGATCAGCATGATCACATCCCGGAAAGTAGGCATGGTAAAAGTAGGAAGCATAAGAAAGAATCCTGCCACCGTGCTGAACAGGGAGAAATGGAAAATCACTGTCAGGGGATGAACCTTGCCTTTGCAGAAAGCGATCATGGTATAGGCAAGACCGCTGGATACCGCTGTGGCGGCGGCCAAAAGCAAAGGCAAAATATTGGAATCAAAAGAGGGCCGCATTGCCACCACTGTGCCCGCAAGGCACAGGGCAATCACCGGTACCTGCACCTTGGAGATTTTCTCTTTCAGGATCAGTGCAGCGAAAACAGTAGTCCAAATAGGAGATGTCCGACTCAAAATGGCAATATCTGCCTGCCGAGCGTTGGCTGTGGCATAAAAAAGCATGATCACGCCGACAAAGCCGAAAAAGGAACGTGCGAAGAGTGCTGGCTGATACTGCTTCTCCCCTAAAAAAGGGAGATTCCTTTTCCAAATCACAACACCTACCGCAATTAGACTTACCAGATTTCGAAAGAACACCTGCTGCAAAGTCCCCACAGTGGTTGCGGAAAGTTTTACCACCATGGACATCAGGCAGAAAGACGTGGTGGACACCAGCATGAGGGCTGTTGCCTGCCTCCGGTTACTTTTTATCTGCTGCATCAGAAGGCGTTGTAGCTGACAATCTCATCCACAGGCTTCCGGTCCCGGCGGGGCTGGGTGCCATCATGGTAGCCCAGAGGGATCATGGTCACAACCTTCACTTCTGCGGGGATATGCAGAACTTCCTTCACAGCGTCAGCGTTGAAGGCGCCCAACCAGCAGGTGCCCAGGCCCTGGTCATAGGCCTCCAGCATCATATAAGCGCCACTCAGTGCCATGTCAATGGGGTGTTTGACCTCACCGCAGGGCATAGCGTCCTCATGCTCAGTGTCAGGCGTGGCGCATAGCACAAGAACCACCGGAGCCTGCTCGATCATGGGCTGGGTACCGGCCTTGTCGTGGATCTCCTTCTTCACAGCGGGATCGGTGACCACAATGAACTTGCGGCACTGACTATTGTAAGAGGACGGAGCCAGACGGCCTGCCTCCAGCACCTTTTGCAGCTTCTCTTCCTCCACCGGAGTAGGCAGATAGCTCTTAACGCTCTGACGGCCTTTCAAGGCTTCCATAACTTCCATAAATATGAAACTCCTTTCACGGGGACAAGGGTCCCACCGAAAACCGGCAGAACCCTATCCCTTTTATAATTCTATATTATTCGCGGTTGTCCTCAATCAGAGTAGCACCCTTCAGAATGGAACCAACGCAGCGCTGATAGATGCTCAGCCAGCCGGTCTTGGGCTGGAGACGCAGCTCAGCGGCAGCCATACGCTTCTGCAGTTCTTCGTCGGACAGCTCGATATTCAGCTCACGCTTCTCAATATCGTAGTTGACCCAGTCACCGTCCTGCACCGCGCACAGAGGGCCGCGGAGGGCAGCTTCAGGAGAAGCATAGCCGAAGCAGGCGCCGGAGGCAGCGCCGGACAGACGGCCGTCAGTCACGGTGGCCACATCGTCCTTCAGGTGGCTGCCCTTCAAAGCGGTGGTGAAGGCATAGGAGGTATGAGGACCGGCCTTAGCACCCTGATAGATGATAAAGACCACGTTGCCAGCCTCGATCCGGCCATCACGCAGAGCGGCGATAGCGTCGTCCTGATCGTAGAAGACCTTGGCAGTGCCGCGGAACTTATGCAGCTTGGTAGGAACAGCGGACTGCTTGATGAAAGCGCCCTGGGGCACCAGGTTGCCCTTGCACAGGATCAGACCGCCATCGTTGTCCAGAGGCTCAGCCAGGGTATGGATGATCTCCTTATTATGGTTGACAGCACCCTCGATATTCTCGCCCAGGGTCTTGCCGGTAACGGTCATGCCAGTCAGGTCCAGCTTCTCCTTCATCTCGTTGAGCAGAGCGCTCATGCCGCCGGCCAGTTCAAAATCGGCCAGACAGTAGGGGCCATTGGGACGGATGCCGATCAGCAGAGGCACCTCGCAGCTTGCCTCAGCATAGATGGAGCTGCAGTCCATATCCAGGCATGCCTCGGTGGCAACAGCGGGAATGTGGATAATGGTGTTGGATGAGCCGCCGATGGCCATGCAGACACGGATGGCGTTGGTAATAGCCTTCTCCGTGATGATGTCGCGGGGACGGATATTCTTCTCCCACAGATCCATGACATGGCGGCCAGCCTCACGGCTAAGGTTGATCAGCTTGCCGGAAACAGCAGCAGTGGTGGAGTTGCCGGGCAGAGACATACCCATGGTCTCCGTCAGCATGCTCATGGTGTTGGCGGTGCCCATCATGCCGCATGCGCCCTTGCAGGGGCCGCAGACATGGATCAGCTCGTTGAACTTCTCCATGGACATCTTGCCTTCCTTGACCTTGGAAATGCTGGCGCCGATATCAATGAAGTCCACGTGCTCGCCATCCAGATAGGGAGTCTCCATATAGCCGCCGGTAACAATAACCGTGGGGATGTTCACGCGGCCAGCCGCCATCAGCATAGCGGGAACCACCTTGTCGCAGGTGCCGATCAGCACCATGGCATCCAGGTGGTGTGCCTTGGCGTTCAGCTCGATCTCGTTGACCAGCAGGTCACGGGAAGGCAGCACGTAATCGCCGCCGCCCACGCAGTCGCACAGGTTCACGCCATAGAACAGGAACGGCAGGCCGCCCTTTTCAATGATGCCCTCACGAACGGCCTGAGCCAGGGGCTGCTGATGAATATGGCCGGGGTTGATTTCGTTCCAGGTATTCATGATACCTACACGGGGCTTTTCAATATCCTCATCATTGTAACCCATGCCATAGAAAAAGGCGCGAGTTCCCTGCCAGTCCAGAGTCATGTGATCTTCCAGATCACTGTTGATCATTCTTTTCTTGTCGCTCATGGTTTTCTCCTCCACGAAAAATAATCAATTAATAGTTTTATGCCCTTGAAAACTCTTGCAGATTTACTGTGCAGCAACCTTACCCATCTCTGCTTTCAAATTCTTGCCCTCAGAAATGATCAAGTAAGCCAGAACAGCCACACCGATAATATCAGTGAAATGCTCGGGCACAATGCAGCAAATGCCAGCAGCGAAAGCCAAAACACGCTTCCACATCACCAGCGGGCGGCGGCAAAAGCCCTCCAGGCCAGCAGCCACCAAGTAAACGCCCAAGATGCAGGTGCAAATGCACACCACGGTGCTGATCGGGCTGGTGCCCATGCCGTTGAACTGCAGGCCGGGCTCATACACGAACACATAGGGAACAAGGAAAGTGGAGTTTCCCATAGTTAAAGATACCACACCAAATATGATGAACCCACGCTTATACACTACCAGCTATAATAAACCGCAAGGACAGCAATTTGATGATACTGCTGTCCTTTCTTTTATAAAATTGCAGTACACATAAAAAAGCTGTAAAATGATAAATATATTTGTCCTTGTAACAATTCTCGGACATTTGCCTGTTATACTATCTGCA